>Ga0335071_10002040_pt1 | contig 21860 bp, 17 predicted proteins | sample Lox_Sample_15_FD_206724 | JGI IMG/M metagenome (GOLD analysis project Ga0335071, IMG submission 206724) | Soil microbial communities from Loxahatchee National Wildlife Refuge, Florida, United States - Lox_Sample_1.5 | ecosystem: Environmental > Terrestrial > Soil > Wetlands | place: USA... | reverse complement strand
CATGCCTGGCGCGGCCGCATCGGCATCCTCAGCCTGATCCTCGCCGAGATCTCGCTCTTCGGCGTGTTCGTGGTCGCCTACCTCTTCTACATCGGCAAGAGCCTGAACGGCCCCTACCCCAAGGACGTGCTCGACCTCCCCGTCCTCGCCACCATCTGTCTCCTCTCCAGCAGCATCTCCGTGGCCCTCGGCGAGAAGGCGCTCCATCGCGGCGACGTGCAGCGCTCCGGGCTCTGGCTCCTCGTCACCGCGCTCCTAGGCGGCTTCTTTCTCGGCGCCACCGCGCGGGAGTGGTATCGCCTCATCTACGGGGCGGGGCTGACCATCGGCACCAACCTCTTCGGCACCACGTACTATCCCCTCGTCGGACTGCACGCCTCCCACGTCATGATCGGCCTCGTCATGCTCTCCCTCTGCTGCGTCTTCGCGTGGACGGGATCGCTCCGTCCGGTGCATGCCAACCGTGTGGAGATCGTGTCCTGGTACTGGCACTTCGTCGACGCGGTGTGGGTCGTGGTCTTCACCGTGGTCTACGTGATCGGGCGCTGATGCCGGCCGACAGTTCCCCTCGCGCGTCGGCCAGGCCCGGCGGGTCCGAGCCGGAGCACCTCGAGCTGCCCGCGCCGACGGCCTGGCCCATGGTCCTGGCCTTCGGCGTCACCCTCATCTGCTCGGGTCTCGTCACGAACCTGTCCGTCAGCATCGTCGGCGCCGTCGTCGGTCTCGCCGGCGCCATCGGCTGGTGGCGGCAGGTGCTGCCCGTCGAGCACATCGAGGAGATTCCACTGCCGCCCGTGGCCGAGCGGCTGCGGCCCATCGCGCCCTCGACGGCTCCCGTCGACCGCTTCAGGCTCGGCAAGGCCGGTCATCGGGTGCGCTACCCCGTGGAGGTACATCCGGTCTCCGCCGGCGTCAAGGGCGGGATCGTGGGCGGGGTCGCCATGGCTGTGGTCGCTCTCCTCTACGGCGCAATCTTCCAGCACAGCATCTGGTATCCCATCAATCTTCTCTCCGCCGTGGCCATGCCCAGCATGGCCACGGCTGACCTCGCCCAGCTCCGCACGTTCAGCGGCACGGCCCTGATCCTCGGCATCATCGCCCATGCCGCCATCTCGGTCTTCGCCGGCCTCCTCTATGCCGTCATCCTGCCGATGCTCCCGAGGCGTCACATGTTGTGGGGCGGCCTCATCGCCCCGCTCCTGTGGACAGGCTTCCTCTGGGCCCTCCTGGGCTTCATCAATCCCGCGCTGAACGCACGAGTGGACTGGGGCTGGTTCATCGCCTCCCAGATCGCCTTCGGTCTCGCCACGGGCTTCGTCGTCGCTCGATCGCACAAGGTGGCGACCATGCAGACCTGGCCGCTCGCGGCGCGGGCCGGCGTGCAGGCGGCGGGCCCGGGCCCGGACGAGGAGCGGAAGCCGTGAGGGTCCGAGCCGCCGTCGCCTCACTTGCCATGGGGCTCGGGCTGGCCACGGCCGGCTGCGACGCGCTGCCGGGTAAGCCCAAGCCGTCCGACCAGCAGCCGCTGCCCTCCCAGGTCATGGCCTTCGGCGCGCTCTATGGGACCAACTGCGCGGGCTGCCATGGCACCGACGGGCAGCTGGGCGCGTCCCGGCCGCTGAACGATCCCGTGTACCTCGCCCTCGTGCCGCGTGACCGGGTCCGTCGCGTGATCGCGGACGGCGTGCCCGGCACTTTGCAGCCCGCCTTCGGGGCGAGCGCGGGCGGCACCCTCACCGAGGCGCAGGTCGACGCGCTCGTGAAGGGCATCTTCGACAGGTGGGGCAAGTCCGCGAAGAGCGACGTCGCCGGCATGCCTCCGTACGCCTCCGCCGCCGGGGATCCCACGCGCGGCCAGGCCGTGTATGCGACGGCATGCGCGGCCTGCCACGGCCCGGAGGGGAAGGGCGGGTCCAAGGGAGGCTCGGTGGCAGATCCGTCGTACCTCGCCCTGGTGAGCGATCAGTACCTGCGGACGACGGTGATCGCCGGGCGCAGCGACCTCGGCATGCCGGACTGGCGCGGCTACACGCCGGGCCAGCCGCTCACCGAGCGGCAGGTCTCCGACGTCGTGGCCTGGCTCGCCGCTCAGCGCCGGCCGGTGCCCGGACGCATTCTGCCGATGAAAGGGAGCTGAAGCCATGTGCCCCAATCACGAACGTCTCCCCGATCGCGGCTCCTCGAGGCGCGGCTTCCTCTTCAAGCTCGGCCTGGCCCTCAACGCCCTCGGCGCCATCCTCGTGGGCATCCCCGTCGTCGGCTACATCCTCGCCCCTGCCCGGCGGCGCGGCAGCCAGTCCTGGATCAAGCTCGGCGGGGTGGACAGCTTCCCCGTGGGACAGACCCGGTTCGCCCACTACGAGAACCCGTTCCGCGTGCAATGGGACGGCGACTCGGCCAGGGTCGCGTGCTGGGTGCGGCGCATCGACGGACAGCGCTTCCAGGTCTTCGCCGTCAACTGCGCGCATCTTGGCTGCCCGGTGCGCTGGTTCCCGCAGTCCAAGCTCTTCATGTGTCCCTGCCACGGCGGCGTGTACTACGAGGACGGGTCGCGCGCCTCGGGACCGCCGCCACGCGGGCTCTTCGAGTACGAGTACGAGATCCGTGAGGGACAGCTCTGGGTCCGCGGCGGCCAGCTGCCCACCCTCGCCGGTCAGGTGTGAGGCGCCTGTGTCGCTGATCCGGTCGGTGGGCCAGTGGCTGGAGGAGCGGGCGGGACTCGGCGCCGCCGTGAAGCCGGTGCTCGAGCACCAGGTGCCGCGCAGCAGCGCGTCGTGGTGGTACGTGTTCGGCAGCGCGACCCTCACGCTCTTCATGATGCAGATCGCCACGGGCATTTGCCTTGCCCTCGTGTACGTTCCCTCCGCGGCCAAGGCCTACGACAGCCTCCTCTATCTGAACCACGTCGCCCCTCTGGGCTGGTTCCTCCGCGCCGTCCACTTCTGGGGCTCCAACGCCATGGTGGCGGTGATGACGCTGCACCTGATCCAGGTCTTCCTCTTCGGCGCCCACAAGTACCCGCGGGAGATGACGTGGGTGGTCGGGGTGTTCCTGTTCCTGTGCACCCTGGGCATGGCCTTCACGGGACAGGTGCTGCGCTGGGACCAGGACGCCTACTGGGGCCTGGGGATCGCCGCCTCCATCGCCGGGCGCTCGCCCGTCATCGGCGAGTCCGTCGTCCAAATACTCCTGGGCGGCCCCATCATCGCGGGCCGGACGCTGACGCGCTTCTTCGCCGTGCACGTCTTCCTCGTGCCCGGCATCCTCATCGCGCTCGTGGGCCTGCATCTCTTCCTCGTCCTGCGCCTCGGCATCAACGAGTGGCCCATGCCGGGACGCCTGGTGGACCGCCGCACCTATCGCCAGCGGTACGAGGAAGAGGTGCACAAGGACGGCGTGCCCTTCTTCCCCGATGCGGCGCGGAAGGACATGGTGGCGGCGGGCGTGGTGATTCTCTTGGTCGTGCTTCTCGCCGTGATCTTCGGGCCCTACGGCCCCGGCGGCGTGCCCGATCCCACCATCATCGACACTGCGCCCAAGCCGGACTTCTACTTCCTCGCCCTCTTCGCTGTCTTCGCGCTGCTGCCGCCATGGACGGAGACGACGCTGCTGCTCCTTGGCCCGCCCCTGGCCATCCTCATCCTCTTCCTGGTGCCCTTCATCGCCGGCACGGGGGAGAAGAGCTGGAAGCGCCGGCCCGTGGCCGTGCTTTCCGTGATCCTGATCGTGCTGATCGTCACCACCCTCGCCGGTCTGGGAATCATGGTCCCGTGGTCGCCGAAGATGGAAGCGTGGAGCGGAGTGCCCACGCCCGTGCAGTACCTGCGCGGGCGGACGCCGCTGCAGCTCCAGGGCGCGCTGGTCATCCAGGACAAGCAGTGCCGCAACTGCCACAGTCTGGGCGGCGAGGGCGGCAAGCGAGGCCCCGCCCTCGACGGCGTGGCGACGCGGCTCACCTCCGATCAGCTCGTGCGCCAGGTGCTCCAGGGCGGCGGCAACATGCCGGCCTACGGCAAGAACTTAAGTCCCGCCGAGGTGAACGCCCTCGTCGCCTTCATGGAGACGCTACGTCCCGCGAACGAGGCGCCGGCGCGCCCCGCCGCGAAAGTGCCTCCGGTCAGCCGCTAGGCCGACCACCTACCAGCAGAGTGATCGGATGAGCCATCCGATCGTATCGGGCAGCGAGACGCAGGTTGCAGTTGGCCTGCTCGCCTGGAACTTCGAACCTGCAGTGACGATCCCCGTCGCGCTGGCGGCCGTCGTCTACGGCCTCGGATGGGTGAGGATCCGCCGTCGTCTCCCCGAGCGCTTCGGGGCGCGGCGGCCGGCGGCCTTCGCCGCAGGACTCAGCGCCATCGTCCTCGCCCTCTGCTCGCCCCTCGATACGGCAGGAGCGTATCTCTTGCGGGCGCACATGGTGCAGCACATGCTCCTCATGCTCGTCGCCCCGCCGCTCCTGTGGGCGGGAGCGCCGCTGGCTCCCCTCCTTCTCGGCCTGCCCCTCCCGCTGCGGCGAGCGGTCGCCGCCGCCCTCGCCGCTGTGCCCGTGCGGCGCCTCCTCACCTTCCTCACCCATCCGGTGACGAGCTGGATCGCCTTCGCCGCCGCCTTCTGGATCTGGCACATGCCTGCCGCCTACGAGCTGGCCCTCGCCTCGGACCCGTGGCACCACGTGGAGCACCTCTGCTTCTTCGGCGCGGCCATGCTCTTCTGGCGCCCCGTGATTCTCGCCTGGCCGGCGCGGTCACCGTGGCCGCGGTGGGCGATGGTCCCCTATCTCCTCCTCGCCGAGCTCCAGAACACCATCCTCGCCGCCATCCTCAGCTTTGCGGACCGGGTGATCTACCCGACCTACGCCGCCCTGCCGTCCGCCGGCACGCTCTCTGCTCTTGAAGATCAGTCGCTGGCCGGCGTCATCATGTGGGTGCCCGGCTCGGTCGCGTTCCTCGTGCCGCTCTTGTGGCTGGTGCTGACCACCATCACTGGGCCCCCTGCGGAGGCGCAGGTCGAGGCTCAGCCGGCCTTGCGGAGGAGGTAGATCGCGGTGTGGCGGATGGAGGCGACCGGCCGCGAGCCGTTGGCCACGAGCAGGAGGTCGGCCTCGACGAACTCGTGCCCCTTCTTCTCGAAGAGGCTGTGCACGCGCCCCCGCATCGAGAGCTGGTCACCCACGCGCGCCACGCTCCAGTGCCGGCCCGAGCTGCCGACGTGTATCCACGGGCTCATGAACATGTTCCGGCTGAGCGCCCGGTTGGCGAGCTCGAGCTGGCCGCCGGGATGGAGCGCCGCACTTCCGCCGGCGTAGATCGCGAGCGGGTCACTGAACCGGGTGACGTGCTCCGCCGCCGCCTTGGCGTCCAGATCGAGCTCGGGCGTGCCGAGAACCTTCACCGCTTCCAGGAGGGCCCGTGTCACCCGCGGCCGCTCGGCGGGCAAGGGAGCAACGGCATAGTCGGCGACGCTCGGCGGCGATGACGCGCCGGCGGAACCCAGCGACATCCTGGCCGTGCCGCACACCTCACCGACGGAGTTGTGCGCGGCCACGTCGATGGTGATCGACTCGGCTGTCTTCGCGGCCACGCGCGCGCGGATGGTGGCTGGCTCCTCGTAGTAGATCGGCCTGGGAAAGCGCGTCTCGAACTCTCCCCGCTCGAGCCAGGCCTCGCCCAGCGCCGCCACCACGGGGTGCGTCATCCACGCGTACATGATCACGCCGGGCACGAGCCCGCCCTTGAAGCCGTACTGCCGCGCCATGTCGTCCTGGTGGATCCGGTTTTCGGAGGGCTCGGCAGGCGTGGCCGCGCTCACGTGGAACTCCGGCAGGACCGCACCGGCCTCGAGACGATCGAAGCTCATGGCATCTTCCTCCGGACCGAGGTGGAATGGCGTCGGAGCGCGACGGAGTATACCGCGGGGCCTTCGCTGATGTACAGTCACGCCCAGGCATTCCCACTTCTGCTGCTTGCTGCGGGGGCACGCTCATGGCGCTCGATCGCATCACGGTCTCGGTCATCCAGCATCGGCTCGAGTCCATCGTGCAGGAAATGGGCGAGGCCATGCTGCGAACGGCCTACTCGCAGATCCTCAACTCGAGCCGCGACTTCTCCACCGCGGTGTTCGACGGCCAGGGGCGCCTCGCCGCCCAGGCCGAGCACGTGCCCATTCACGTGGGCGCGCTGCCCATGGCGGTCACGGCCGTCGCCGACTACTTCAAGGGCCGCATCCGGCCCGGCGACATGTTCCTGCTCAACGATCCCTATCACGGCGGCAATCACCTGCCCGACCTCACCGCGCTCCTCCCCGTCTTCGTGGGCGAGCGGCTCGCCTTCTGGTCCATCAACCGCGCCCACCAGAGCGACATCGGCGGCGCCACCCATGGCGCCTACAATCCCGGGGCCACGGAGATCTGGCAGGAAGGCATCCGCATCACGCCCCTCAAGCTCTACGACGCGGGCGTGCTGCGTGACGACGTGATGGACATGGTCGCGACCAACGTCCGCCACCCGCGCGACTTCCTGGGAGACCTGCGCGCGATGCTGGGCTCCGCCCGCGTGGGCGAGCGGCGGCTCCTCAAGCTCGTGGACGACTACGGGATCGACACGGCCACGGAGGCCGTGGGCGAGGTGCTGGACAGCGCGGAGCGGCAGAGCCGCGCCTGCATCCGCACGTGGAAGGACGGCGTCTACCGCGGCCTGTCCGTCCTCGACGACGACGGCCACGGCATCGAGGACATCAAGCTCCGAGCCACCGTGACCAAGAAGGGCGATGCGCTCACCGTCGATCTCACGGGCTGCGACCCGCAGGTGATCGGCTTCGTCAACTCGTCGTACCCGAACACGGTGTCGGCGGTGCACATGGCCATCGCCTATCTCCTCGACCCGCGCATTCCCAAGAACGAGGGCACGTTCCGGCCCGTGGAGATCAAGGCGAAGCAGGGCACCATCGTGTGGCCGAATCCTCCCGCGCCCGTGACCCTCGCCACCAATCACTGCGCGCAGGAGGTCGCGGAGGCGGTGATCAAGGCTCTGGCCGGCGCCTGCCCGGAGCGCGCGCTCGCCGGCTGGTCGCGGCGCTTCCGCATCGCCATCTCCGGCAAGAACCCCCGCAACCAGCGCCCGTTCATCTGGCACCTCTTCCACGCGCGGGGCGGCGGCGGCGCATCGGCCGCGGGCGACGGCTGGGAGACGGCCGGTGAAGGCCAGGCGGCGGGCGGCATCAAGTTCGGCAGCGTCGAGGTGGCGGAGGCGCGCTTCCCGCTCTTCTTCGAGCGCCACGAGTTCCGGCCCGACTCCCAGGGGGACGGGCAATTCCGCGGCGGGGTCGGCTCGGTGCTGACCCTGCGCATGGAGACCACGGAGCCGGCCCGGGGCAACACGGCCGGCGACGGCGTGCGGCATCCCTCGTACGGCATCCTGGGCGGCAAGGACGGGCTGCCCCATCGCTACGTCATGATCGCGAAGGGGAAGCGCCGCGTCCTCAAGACGAAGGAGGTCGGCATTCCCATTCCGCCCGGCGCGGTCTTCGACATCGTGTCCGCGGGCGGCGGAGGCTACGGCCCGCCCTCGCGCCGCGATCCCGCCGCGCGCGCCGCCGATGTCGAGAACGGCTTCGTGACGCGGAAGGACGGCGGCCGCGCGCGCGGGAGGCGCTGACATGTACCGCATCGGCGTGGACGTCGGCGGCACCTTCACGGATCTGGTCGCGGTCAGCAGCGCGGGCCTGGTGGTCATCGCCAAGTCCGCCTCCACGCCGGAGGATCCGTCCATCGGCGTGATGGACGGCATCGGGCTCCTCGCAGCGGAGATCGGCACCCCGGCGCGCGAGCTCCTCCGCGCCACCGATCTCATCGTCCATGGGACCACCGTCGCCACCAACGCGCTGCTCGAGCGAAAGGGCGCCAGGGTGGGCATGCTCACCACGGAGGGCCACCGCGACATCATCGAGATGCGCGAGGGCCTCAAGGACGATCGCTACAACCTCCGCATGCCGCCGCCCATCCCGCTCGCCCCGCGCGGGCGCCGGCTCGGGGTGCGCGAGCGCATGCGCTTCGACGGCAAGGTGGCGACGCCGCTCGATCGGCGCTCGCTGGAGGCGGCGGTGCGGCGCCTCGGGGCGATGGGCGTGGGCTCGGTCGCCGTGTGCTATCTCCACGCCTACGCCAACGGCAGGCACGAGCAGGCCACGCGCCGCGCCCTCGAGCGCCTCCTGCCCGGAGTCTACGTCTCCCTGTCCTCCGAGGTCCTCGCGCAGATCAAGGAGTACGAGCGCTTCGGCACCACCGTGGTGAACGCCTACGTGGGCCCCGCCCTCGCCACGTATCTGGGACGGCTCGACGAGCGCCTCCGCACGGGCGGCTACGCGCGCGAGGTGCTGATCATGCAATCGCACGGCGGCGTGGCCGGCGTGGCCGACTCCGTGCGCCTCGCGGCCGGCGCGGTGCTCTCCGGGCCCGCCGGCGGCATCGCGGGCAGCCGGCATGCCGCACGCCTGCTCGGGCACGGCGATCTCATCACGTTCGACATGGGCGGCACCTCCACCGACATCGCGCTCCTCCAGAAGGGCGAGCCGCAGCTCACGGGCGACAAGGCGGTCGGTCCCAGCAAGGTGGCCCTGCCCGCCATCGACATCCACACACTCGGAGCCGGCGGCGGCTCCATCGCGCACGTCGACGCCGGCGGCATCCTCCACGTGGGGCCCGAGAGCGCCGGCGCTGCGCCCGGCCCCGCGTGCTACGGCCAGGGCGGCATCGCGGCCACGGTCACGGACGCCAACGTCGTCCTGGGCTTCCTCGATCCCGCCAACTTCCTGGGCGGGCGCGCCCGCCTCGATGCGGAGGCCGCCGGGCGGGCCGTGGCCTCCGTGGCGAAGCGCCTCGGCACGAGCACGGTGGCGGCCGCCGAGGGCATTCAGCGCGTCGTCAACACCAACATGGCCGAGGGCATCCGCATCGTGTCCGTGCGCCGCGGCGCCGATCCGCGCCGCTTCGCGCTGCTCGCCTTCGGCGGCGCGGCCGGACTGCACGTCACCGAGGTGGCGCGCATGCTCGAGATCGGCCGTGTGATCGTGCCGCGCGTGGCCGCCGTGCTCTCGGCGTGGGGCATGCTCACCACGGATTTGCGCCACGAGCTGGTGCGCACCCACGTGGGCGAGGCGCACAAGGTGGGCAGCCGGCGCCTCCGCAAGCTCTTCGCCGAGATGGAGGCGGAAGGCCGCAGGCGGCTCGGCGCGCAGTGGAGCGGCCGGGCGCGCGTCAGCCATGCCGTGGACATGCGGTACGGCGAGCAGACCTTCGAGATTACCGTGCCGCTGCCCGGCGTGGACATCGACGCGCCGGCGCTCATGGACGAGGTGGTCGAGCGGTTCCACCGCCGCCACGAGGAGCTCTACACGTACAGCGCTCCCGGGCAGGACGTGGTCCTCGTCAACGCGCGCGTGGCCGTGATCGGCGAGCTGCCCGGTCTGCCTCCCGAGCACGCGGGCGCCGCCGCCGGCGATGTGCCGCCGAAGAGCCGCCGGATCTACCTCGGCCGCTGGGTCGAGGCGCCCGTCTACGATCTGGAGCGCGCGCGGGCGGGACTCGAGGTGAAGGGACCGGCCCTCTTCGAGTCGTCGACGACCACCGTGGTGCTGCGCCAGGACGAGCGCGCGCTGGTCACACCGCTGGGCTGGCTCGACATCACGTTGTAGCTCGGAGGGGGGCATCCGCCCCCCTTCCGAATCTCCCCCCGGCGGTTGCGCGGGCGAAGCCCGCGCCCGAAGCGCCCGGCTCGTGGTAGGCGGTTTACACTTCCACCAGCTCGATCGCCTCTCGGCTCGGGCCTTCGATCATGACCGCGCGCGTGTCGCCGAGACGGTAGGGCGTCTCCAGGAATCGCACGCCCTCGCTGCGCAGCTTGGCCACCCACGCGTCGAGGTCTGCCACGCTCAGGGCCACGTGGTCGTAGAGATGTCCGCGCGAGGGCGCCAGCGCCTCGTCCGTCTGCCGCATGTACGACGGAAATGCCACGTCGCCGAACACCACCGCCGCCGATGGCGAGCGGTACATCCCCTGGCGCTCGAGCGCGGGCCAGCTCGGCTCGGCTCCGCGCGGCACCCGGCACGTGGCCTCCGTCAGCGGCGTGTCGCTGGTGCGGCCGGCATACACGGGCGCGTTGAGGTGCCGCTGGTACCAGAGCTGGGCGCAGTAGGGATCGTCGTGGAAGAAGTGCACGTGGTTGAAGCGCTCCCCTCCGTGATTGCCCGCGTACTCCACGAGCGCATCGTCGGGGCCCTTCATGTAGCCGAACCCGCCCGTCCGCGTCGGCGCCACGCCGGCGGCTTTCGCGTGGGCGATCTGCGCCTTCGTGAGACCGGGCGTCTTCCCCGCGCTCGGCCAGGTGTCGCTGCTCACGAGGACGGAGCCGCCTTCGTCGGTGGTGTAGAGAGGAAGCAGCGCGACCTCCGCGCGGCGCTGGTAGGTCTGGAGGCTCGCCTGCGTGTCGGCCACGTGCCAGCCGAAATGCCAGATCGCCGTCTGGGGCGACGTGGGCGGCGGGGTCGGCACCTCGTCGAAGAGCACCAGCACGTCGTTGGGGGCGGCGAGCGCGGGCCGGCCGCCCCACGTGGCCCTCGTCGAGCGCGGGAACTGCCGCACGTAGAAGGCGATCGCCGCCTCGGGATCGGTCGAGTTGAGATGCAGGTGATGGAAGCCGGGCGCAGGCAGCATGGAGCCTCCGGGTGTGGTCAGGGGCCCGCGCGGGGCCGGCCGAGCAGCGTGCGCGCCGCGGCCTGTACGGCCGCCGCATCGATGCCGTAGTGGGCGTAGAGATCGCGGCGGCTGCCGCTCTGGCCGAAGTGATCCACTCCCAGCGCCAGCTGGGGCACGCCGAGCGCCGAGCCCAGGAAGGCCAGCCCGTGGGAGTGGCCGTCGAGCACCGAGACGATGGGCACGTCCTCCTCGTCCGGCGTCACGAGCTCTTCGAGATAGGGCCGCGGATTCCGCAGCCCGCGATAGAGCCGGTCCGGGCTGGTGACGACGAAGACGCTCGCGGCGATGCCGTCGCCCTGAAGGCGGCGCGCGGCCTCCACGGCCTCGGGCACCATCACGCCGGCGGCGAAGAGGTGCACGGCGTTCGCTTCCGGGTCCCATCCGGGCTCGGCGCGGCCGTCGATGAGCCGGTAGCCGCCGCGGAGCACCCGGGCCCGGTAGTCGGCGCTCGGGGCGGGCGCCAGCGACTGGTCCACCGGCTTGGTCGACAGCCTCAGGTACGCGCTCTCGCCGTGCTCGCGGTCGAGGAGCTCCGCCATCGCGTGGAGCAGGATCCATTCGACCTCGAGCGCGAACGCCGGCTCGTAGTAGGCGATGCCAGGCAGCGCCACGCCGATGCCCGGCGTGATGACGGACTGATGCGCGCCGCCCTCGGGCGAGAGGCTCACGCCCGAGGGGGTGGCCACCACGATGAACCTTCCGCCGGCGTAGAGCGCGTGGTAGAGGGCGTCGAGCCCCCGCGTGACGAACGGATCGTAGAGGGTTCCGATCGGGACGAGCGGCACGCCGGAGAGCTCGCGGGAGAGCCCGAAGGCGCCCAGGGCCAGGAAGAGATTGTGCTCGGCGATGCCGAGCTCGACGTGCTGCCCGGCCGGCGACTCCTTCCACTGCACCATCTGCGGCGTCTCCGCGAAGAAGTCCGGGCGCGCCGAAGGCGCCCACACGCCCTTGCGATTGATCCACCCCGCCAGATGCGTGGTCACGGCCACATCCGCCGACAGCGTGACAATGGAGTCTCCCGCGGGCAGGCGGCCCAGCTTGCCGAGGGCGCGCCCGAAGGCCTCCTGGGTCGACGCCTGCGCCGGATAGCTCTCGTCGAGGCTCTCGGGAATCTCCGGCTGGAAACCCAGGAGCGGCGGAGACGCGAAGGGCGCCGGGCGGGCCGCGATGAGACGTCCCTCGGGGCTCGAGTCGGGGAACGCGTCCCACTCGCGGCCCGCGGGCACGCCGAGAGACTCGCGGAGCGTCTCCAGCTGCGCCGCGCTCAGCAGCGCGCCGTGATTCATCGGATCGCCGGCGAGCGGCAGCCCCCAGCCCTTGATCGTCTGGGCCAGGATCACCGAGGGCTGGGAGCGCTCGCGCCCGGCCTCGTCCAGGGCGTCGAGGATCGCCTCCAGATCGTGCCCGCCCACATCCGCCACGAGATCGCGGAGCGCATCGTCCGAGAGATCGCCCAGGAAGCGATCCAAAGCTCCGTCGACCTGGCCGTCGGCGGCGGTGACCAGCGCCTTGCGGACCGTGCCGGCCGGCCGGCGCAGGAGCGCCTGATACTCCGCGTTGGGCATGCCCTCGAGCCGGGCCCGCAGTCCCTCGCCGCCACGGCGTCCGAACAGCGCCTCGAGCCGCCGTCCCCAGCGAAGCTCGATCACGCGCCAGCCCGCCGCCTGGAACCACTCTGCGATGTGGCGCCGCCGCGTGTCCGGCGTGACGCGATCCAGGCTCTGGCGGTTCATGTCCACGATCCACAGGAGATTGCCGAGGCCGGCCACGTGCTCTTCGAGGAGCGATTCCCAGACGTTGCCCTCGTCGAGCTCGGCATCGCCCACCATCGCGATGAAGCGCCCGGGAGACCGCGGCCTCGAGCGGCCCTCGACGTACCGGCCGGCGAGCGCGGCGAACGTCGCCGTCACGGCCCCGAGGCCCATGGAGCCCGTGGAGAGATCGACGATGGAAGGGTTCTTCCGACGGCTCGGATAGGCCTGCAGGCCGCCGATGACGCGCAGGCCCCGGAGATCGTCGGCGGCGAGGCGGCCGCGCAGGTACTCGATGGCGTACAGCACCGGCGAGGCGTGCGCCTTGGTCGCGATGACATCGCGCGAGCCGAGCTTGCTGAAGTAGAGCGCCGTCATCAGGCTGACCACGGAGGTGGAGGACGGCTGATGGCCGCCCACCTTGGTGCCGTCCGGGTTGGGGCGGCTGTTCGCGTGGTGCACCGTGAGCGCCGCCAGCCAGAGCACCCGGCGCTGGATGCTCTCGAGAACGGCCAGCTCGTCGCGCGTCGTCTGCCTGGCCATGTGCTCAATACCTTAGCGCATTCCGTCCGCTCTGGTATGGTAACCACTGGTCGTGACCTTCCTCTCCCTGCCCGCTCTCGGCGCCGTGTGCGCGCTGGCTTCGGCCTTCACGTGGGCGGTGACGAGCCTCCTCGTGCGCACCGTGTCGCCGCCGCTCACCTCGGTGACGGTCAGCGCGGTGCGGGCGCTCCTGGGCGGGAGCCTTCTCCTCGCGTGGGTGCTGGCGGCGGGCGGCTTCGGACGGCTCGCCGCCATCGGCGAGACCAGTTTCCTCCTCCTGCTCGTCTCGATCGTGGTGGCCATCGCCGTGGGCGACGTCATGTTCTTCGAGAGCGCGCGCTTCCTGGGGCTGGCGCGCGCCATGACGGTCTCCATGATCTACCCGCTGCTGAGCGCGGTGTTCGCGGCCGTCTTCCTGGGCGAGTCCCTGTCGGTGCGGGTGGGCGGGGGCTCCCTCGTCACGCTGGCCGGGCTCGCCCTGATCGTCCGCGCCCGCCACGGCGAGCGCGTGCGCGAAGAGCGGCTCGGCATGGGGCTGGCGGCCGCCCTCGTCGCCGCGGTGGCGTGGGCCGTCTCGCTGCTCGTGCTGAAGCCGGCCATGGGAACGCTCGATCCCGTCACCGCGCAGGCGGTGCGGCTGCCGCTCGCCTCGGTCGTGCTCTTCGCGACGCCCTGGGGCTGGAGCGCTCCGCGCCAGGTGATGGGGGCCGACAGGGCCACGCTCGGGCGCGTCGTCCTCCTGGGCGTCATCACGGCGGCGAGCTCGGTGCTCTTCGTCACCAGCGTGAAGTGGGCCGACGTGGCGGTCGCGGCCGTGCTGTCGTCGACGGCGCCGCTCTTCGCGCTTCCCCTGGGCCTCCTCTTCCTCGGCGAGCGCGTGACGCGCCTGGCCCTCCTGGGAACCGCGCTCGCCGTGACGGGAGTCGCGCTGCTGCAGGTGTAGCCGTGGAGCTTCCCCCCCTCACGCTGCCCTCGCTCCTCTGGGGGCGAGGGCAGCGTGAGGGCGACCGTCCCGCTACGCGCTAGACGTGCTTGCGGAGCTCCAGCCGGCCGATCTGACGGCGATGCACCTCGTCGGGGCCGTCGGCGAAGCGCAGCGTGCGCGAGTGCGCCCACATCGAGGCGAGCGGGAACTCCTGGCTGACGCCGCCGCCGCCGTGGAGCTGCATGGCGCGGTCGACCACGGCGCCCGTCATGGTCGGCACGGCCACCTTGATCTCGGCGATGGCCTGCTTGGCCGCCTTGTTGCCCACCGTGTCCATCATGTAGGCGGCGTGGAGGACCAGGAGCCGGGCCTGGTCGATGTCGATGCGCGACTGCGCGATCCGTTCGAGCGTGATGTCGTTGTCGGCCAGGACCTTGCCGAAGGCCACGCGCTTCGAGGCCCGCTTGCACATGAGCTCGAGGGCCCGCTCGGCGACGCCGATCTGACGCATGCAGTGGTGGATGCGCCCGGGCCCGAGCCGGCCCTGCGCGATCTCGAACCCCCTGCCCTCGCCCAGCAGCATGTTGGAGGCGGGCACCCGCACGTTCTCGAAGAGCACCTCGCCGTGGCCGTGGGGCGCGTCGTCGTACCCGAAGACGTTGAGCATCCGGAGCACCTTGATGCCGGGCGTGTCCCGGGGCACGAGGATCATGGACTGCTGCTTGTACTTGTCCGGCGTCTTCGCATCGGTCTTGCCCATGAAGATGAGGATCTTGCAGCGCGGGTCCCCGATGCCGGAGGTCCACCACTTGTGGCCGTTGATGACGTAGGAGTCGCCGTCGCGCACGATGCTCGACTCGATGTTGGTGGCGTCCGACGAGGCGACCTTGGGCTCCGTCATGGCGAAGGCCGAGCGGATCTTGCCCTCGAGGAGGGGCTCGAGCCACTCCTTCTTCTGCTCCGGCGAGCCGTAGCGCTCGATGGTCTCCATGTTGCCCGTGTCGGGGGCGGAGCAGTTGAACGCCTCGGGCGCGATGGGCGAGCGGCCCATGATCTCGCAGAGCGGCGCGTACTCGAGGTTGGTCAGTCCCGCGCCGCGCTCGCTCTCGGGCAGGAAGAGGTTCCACAGGCCGCGCTCGCGCGCCTTGGCCTTGAGCTCCTCCATGATGGGCGGGACCTGCCAGCGCGTGGGCCCGGCGTTCAGCTGCTCGTGGAACACGGGCTCCGCGGGGTAGATGTGCTTGCCCATGAAGTCCGTGAGCTGCTCCATGTACATCTTCGTCTTCTTCGAGTACTCGAATTCCATCGGAGCCCTCCCTGGAGTCTGAGTGTGGGCCTAAATAGACACCATCCGGCCGCCCGACGCAATGGACTCGAGGATGGCGTCCAGCACGGCCTGGGCGCGCATCCCGTCCTCGAAGGACGGCGACGCGGCTTCCTTCTTGCGGATCGCGGCGAGGAAGCGCTTGACCAGCGGGCCGATGGTGGCCTTCCCCGTCACTTCCAGCGGATCGCCCTTGGTCGCGGTCCGGGGCAGCCCCGCCGCGAGCTTGACGGGCGCCAGGTTGCCCGTCTTGCCCGCGTAGCGAAGCTCGCCCTTCCACCAGCGCGGCTTGTCGCGATCGAGGCGGTACTCGAGCGCGCCCTCGCTCCCGAAGGCCTCCACGCTCTGCAGCGTGATCCCGCGCGCGGAGCGGTTGACGGAGAGCGTGACCTGCGCGCCCGACGCGAGCTCCGCGATCACGGAGCAATAGTCCTCGGCGTCGGCCGCGCGGTCCCCCCCCGGGACCGTGCGCGAGGCATAGGCGATCCCGGCCTGGGCGGCCAGCTGCTTGAACTCGCCGAAGTTCCAGCGGACGAGATCGATCATGTGCACGCCCATGTCGCCCATGGCACCGTGGCCGGCCTGGGCGCGGTCCATGCGCCAGGTCGGTGCGGTGGTCTCGTCCACCCAGCGCGGCGCGAAGAAGCGCAGATGCGCCTGGAACAGCCGGCCGACGGCGCCGGCTTCGACCATCGCGTGGAACCGCTGCATGGCCGCCGGGAAGCGCCAGTTGAAGCCGGTCATGGCCACGCGCCCGGCCTGCGCCGCCGCCGCGATCATGTCGCGGCACTCCCCCACGTTCATGGCCAGGGGCTTCTCGCAGAGCACGTGCGCGCCGCCGGCCAGGGCCTCCAGCGCGATGGCCCGGTGCAGGACGGGCGGCGAGGCGATGACCACGATGTCGGGCCGGGCCTCGCGGAGCATCTCCTCCCAGCGCGCGAAGACCTTGGGAACGCCGTAGCGGTCCGCGATCACGCGAGCGACTTTCTGGTCGCGCTGGCAGACGGCCACCACCTGGCAGCCGTGGCTCTGGAAGGCAGGAATATGGGCGCGGCCGAAGCCCAGGCCGACAATGCCGACGGTACGGGGAGCCACGATCACGTCTCCTCTCGGGGCGGGTAGCGAAGGTTCACGTCGCGCTGCGGGAACGGAATGTCGATGCCCTCGGCCTTGAGACGGTTGTTCACGGCCACGGCCATCTGGCTGCGGATCTCCGTGGACTCGTCGAAGCGGTCCGTCCACGCCCGGATCTCGAAGTTGAGCGCGCTGTCGCCGAACCCGAGGAAGAGCGTGGTGGGCGCAGGCTTCGCCAGCACGCCACTCACGGACGACGCCGTGTCCGTGAGGATCTGGATCACGCGCTTCGGATCGGTGCCGTAGGCCACGCCCACCGGGAGGTCGAGGCGCCGCGTGCGATCCGCGAGCGTCCAGTTCGTGAGATTGCCCGAGATCAGCGTGGCGTTTGGGACCAGCACCTCGGCGCCCCGCCACGTGTGCACCATGGTGGAACGGATGCCGATGCGCCGGACCTCGCCGTCGAGGTCGCCCATCTGGATGGCGTCGCCGACCTGGATGGGGCGCTCGAGCAGGAGGATGAGGCCTGAGACGAAATTGTTCACGATGGTCTGGAGTCCAAAGCCCACGCCCACGCCGAACGCGCCCGTGAGCAGGGTGATCCGGTTGAGGTCCATGCCCATGGCGCCCACCGCGACCAGGAATCCCAGGAGCAGGACCACATAGTGCACGAGGCTCGAGATCGCGTACGGCAGGCCGCGTCCCATGGGCCGCCGCGGGTAGACATCCTCCTCGAGCGCGCAGCGGATGAAGCGCGAGAGGAGGAAGGCGGCCCAGATGGTGACGACCAGCCCGATCACGTCGCCCAGCGAGATGCTCACGAACCCGCGCGAGACGCGGTAGCCGAGCACCGTCCGGAGGAGGTTCTGCGCCTCGTCGAGCAGGGAGAACCATTCGAGCGTGGACGACAGCCAGATCACCGCGGCCACCCACCACAGCACGAGCGCGGCCCGGCGCTCGATGAGCGCGCGGTAGCGCGTCACCAGATGGAGATGCGAGAGCGGGGGCACCCGGAGGAGGTACCCGAGCACCCCCATGGACACGACGAGCCCTGCAAAGAGCGCGATCGCCGCGAAGGCGCTGCGCAGGATGCCGCCGCTCAGGAGCCGGGCCAGCCTCATGTACCCGAAGATCCCGAACAGGAAGGCGGCCACCAGGGTCAGGGTGCCGAGCCACGCGAGAGGCGCGGGAACCTTGTAGGTTCCGATCGACAGGCGATCGGTTCGCCGGAGCCACACGAGGGCCACCGCGCCTCCCAGCGCCGTCAGGAGCACGGTCTCCTGCTCGAGAGCGAGGGCGTTGAGCAATGCCAGGTCACGGATTCGGTTCAGGACGATGAACGCCGCGGCGACCCAGAGGCCGGCTGACGGCGCGGGCCGCGTCACCTGCCGCAGGATGCGCACCACCGGCAGGATGAGGGCCACCCCGATGAGGCTCACCGCGATCATGGGCTGCCGCACGTAGAACCAGTCGCTCAGCATCAGGGTGACGATGAGGGCGGTCGAGATGGGAAGCTCGAGCACACGTAGCGCGGGATCGGTGGTGCCCGCGGCCGCCCACGCGCGGACCTGCCGGCGGGCCGCCAGCGCGAACATGATCAGCACGGCCAGCAGGACGAGATGCAGGATGGCCGGCTTGAGGCGATCGCGGGCGAACCGGGCGAGGACAGCCAGCTGGGGACTCGCCGAGTCCCTCACGAGGCCGGGCATTTCGGACAGCGACGGCGTGTCGCGCCACGTCCGCCAGATGGGCGGGCGGTCGGGGATGAGCAGCGTGTTGAAGTCGGTGGCCTTGGCCTGGGTGACCTGCGCGAACGCGGCCTGCGCGGTCGCGAGCTGCTCGCCGACCTTGACCTGCAGCGTGAGGAGATCGACCCGGCGGGCCACGGCGTTCGTGCGGAGGGTGGCGATGGCGGCCAGCGCGGCGTCGATGCGCTTGATGAGCTCGGGCGGCGCCTGGGTGCGGCGCGCTTCCTCCCGGGTCCGCGTCCAGGTATCGGACAGCTCCACCAGCTGGTCGATGATCGATCCGACCTCGGTCGCCTGGACGCGCAGGCGGTCGGCCCAGACCTTGAGATCGCCCTGGATCCCGGCCCAGAGGTCCGTCAGGTTGGTCAGCGCGGTGAGCGAGGAGGCCGTCGCCAGTGCGCCTCTCGTCTCGATCTGGGCGTCCGCGATCCGCTGCGCCATGTCCGGGAGGCCCGTCCGCACGGCGACGACGGCGGGCGTGACGCCGATGCGCTCCTCGAGGCTGCGGAGCAGGGTCAGGAGCTGGTCGACCTCGGAGGGAATCTCCGGCGCCGGAATGGCGCCCTCGATCGGCTTGCGGGGAGCGGGCGCGCTCGCCGGCTTGCTCGGGGCACTCGCCGCTGGTGCGGTCGCCGCGGGCGGCTGGCCCGAGGGAGCGGACGGCGGCGGCGACTTGCCCATCGCCACCGCGCCGGGAGCACGGGCCGCGACCAGCGCGCAGCTCAGCGCGCCGGCGAGAGCCAGGACCCTGCCGGCCCGGCGATGCACCGGTCGGCCTGCCGTGCCGAGGCTCAACGCGCCCCGAAGGGAGAGGACGGCGGCAACGGCAGCACGGGCGCGGCGTTGGCAAACGTCTTCGGGTACACGATGGCGAACTTGCCGTCGATGACCTCGTACACCGCCGGGAACGCCCGCTCGCTCTGGCCGCGCATCGGGCTGCCCTCGCCGAGGAACTTCACGCCATAGCCCTGCATCGTGCCGCCCTCGGGAATGTCCGTCTCCCGCGCCGCCCTGGCCAGCGCGTCTGCGGTCCACCCGCCGTGCTTGCCGATGGCGCGCGGCAGGACGTCGTTCAGGAGAATGCTCATGTTGTTGAACCCGATCGAGACATGCATGGGCGGCGCCTCGCCGAACTCCTTCTTGTAGCGCCGGACCATCTCGGCCGTCGCATCACCCACGCCGGGGCGGAGCTTCTTCGGATCGACCAGCGTCCCGTCGATGGGATCCACCGTGTGGAATCCCTCGATCTCCGTCCCGAATCCCTCCTTGAGCTTGTCGATCTGGCTGTGGCCGGCGCCGTGCCCGAGATAGGCCTTCACGCGGAACCCCTGCTCCTTCGACTGGCGCAGGAACAGCGCGATGTCGGGGTTGTAACCCGTGTGGAAGAGGACATCGGGGCGCGCGGCGCGGAGCTTGGTGATGAGCGAGGAGAGATCGGCGGCCTGGGCCGAGTAGCCTTCCTTGAGGATGATCTGCATCCCCTGCTTCTTCGCCTCCACCTCGTTGGAGCCTGCCACGCTCGAGCCGTACGGGCCGTCCTCGTAGATGATGGCGATGCGCAGGTCCTTGGCCCCCTTCTTGAAGCGCTCCTCGGAGAAGGCGGCGATGTACTGCACGGAGAGCGCCCCGAAGGAGCTGCCCGGAGCCTGCGGCCGGAACGTGTACTGGAGATTGCGGTCCTTGAAGACGGCGTCCGAGATGGCGGTGGTGATCCACAGGAACCGCTTCTGCCGGTCCACGCGCTCCGCGATGGGCACGGCGTGCGCGCTCGAGTAGATGCCGGACAGGATGTCCACGTGCTCGGCATTCAGGAGCCGCTCCGCCTCGTTGATGGCCACGTCGGCCTTGGACTGCGCATCGGCGTCCACGCGGACGATCTTGTACTTGCCGAGGACACCGCCCTTGTCGTTGACCGCGTCGATGGCGAGCTTGGCCCCGCGGTAGTTGAGGAGCGACCCCGCGGCGGAGAATGGCCCGCTGAAGTCGAAGATCAGGCCGATCCGGATCGTCTTCTCCTGGCTCTGGGCGACGGGAGACAGGCTCAGACCCAGACCAATCGCGAGGGCCAGAGGAACGGCGAGGGCGAGGCGGAAACGAGCCATGGTGGATCCCTCCGGTCGATGGGTGAGCGGTCGATTGCGCGCTAGAGCCCGGAGTATAACGCACTCGGTCGACCGGATACGGTATCCTCCGGGCAGTCATGGCGCTCCTCGAGGTGCGCGCGCTCTGCCGCAGCTTCTACGGAGTCCACGCGCTCAACGGCGTGGATCTCGACGTGGAGGCCGGCACCATCACCGGCCTCATCGGCCCCAACGGCGCGGGCAAGACCACGCTGTTCAACTGCGTGTCCGGCCTCATCCCGCCCGAGTCCGGCCGCGTGGCGCTCGACGGCCACGATGTGACCGGGCAAGCCTCCCACCGCATCGCGCGGCGCGGCCTCGTGCGGACCTTTCAGATCGCCCGCGGCTTCCCGCGCCTGTCCGTCCTCGAGAACCTCATGCTCTACGGCGCGCACCAGCCGGGCGAGACGCTCTGGAAATCCATCGCCCGCCCTGCCGCGGTGGCGCGGCGCGAAAGGGTCTTGCGCGAGCGGGCCATCTCGATCGCCCGCCGGCTCAATCTCGCCCGCGTGGCGAACGATCCGGCCTCCGCGCTCTCCGGCGGCCAGAAGAAGCTCCTCGAGATCGGCCGCGCGCTCATGGCCGAGCCCCGCCTCGTCCTGCTCGATGAGCCCATCGCCGGGGTCAACCCCACGCTGGCCAACGAGATCGCCGCGCATCTCGAGGCGCTGGCGGCCGAGGGCGGCCTCACCTTTCTCATCATCGAGCACAACATGGACTTGATCGCGCGCCTCTGCCGGCCCGTCATCGTGATGACGGAAGGCCGGCGCCTGGCCCAGGGCACGTTCGCGGAGGTCGCCGCCGACCCGCGCGTGCAGGCCGCCTACATGGGAGAGCGCCAGTGGGCCTCTTGACCGTGGAGGGCGTCGTGGCGGGCTACAGCGCCGCCGACGAGATCCTGAAGGGCGTGGACCTCACGCTCGACACGGGCGAGATCGTCAGCGTGATCGGGCCCAACGGCGCCGGCAAGTCGACGCTCCTCAAGGTGATCGCGGGCATCCTCACTCCCCACCGCGGCTCGGTGCGGCTCCGCGGAGAGCCGATAGGCGGGAAGCCGCCGCGCGCGATCGCCGCACTCGGCGTGGCCTTCGTGCCGCAGGAGCAGAACGTGTTCCCCAGCCTGACCGTCCGCGAGAACCTCGAGATGGGCGGATTCCTCGACCGGGCGGGCAGCCGCACCCGCATCGACGCGATCCTCGCGCGCTTCCCCGTGCTCGCCGAGAAGCGGCGCCAGGCGGCGCGCACGCTGTCCGGCGGCCAGCGCCAGGTGCTGGCCATGGCCATGGCACTCATGGTCGAGCCGTCGGTGCTGCTCCTCGACGAGCCGTCGGCGGGGCTGGCGCCGCGCGCCGCGGTGGAGCTCTTCGAGACCATCACCCGGATCCACGGAGACGGCGTGGCCATCGCGATGGTGGAGCAGAACGCGCGGGAGGCCCTGCGCCTGTCGCATCGAGGGTATATTCTCGTCGACGGCCGCAACAGCCTGACCGGGCCCGCGGCAGACCTCGCGCTGAATCCGGACGTGCGGCGCATCTTCCTTGGCGGTTGACCCTGAACGGAGGCAGATCCATGACCAGTGAGACGACACGCATCTCGCGCCGCGCCCTGCTGGGCGGCGCCGCGACGGT
>Ga0335071_10002039_pt1 | contig 21862 bp, 17 predicted proteins | sample Lox_Sample_15_FD_206724 | JGI IMG/M metagenome (GOLD analysis project Ga0335071, IMG submission 206724) | Soil microbial communities from Loxahatchee National Wildlife Refuge, Florida, United States - Lox_Sample_1.5 | ecosystem: Environmental > Terrestrial > Soil > Wetlands | place: USA... | reverse complement strand
GTCAGCCGCTGAAGACGGTGGAGCGGGACCTGCTCCGGGTCGAGGCCGACGGCGGGCCGCCGCAGTTCGGGTTCCTCCTCGGCACCGGGGCGGCCGTGACCTTCGTCGAGGCCTGGCGGGGCGCGGCCCTCGATCCCTCCCCGCTCTCCGCGGCCCTGATCGCCCTGCGCGCGGTGGGATCGGCGGTGCGGGGCGGGCCCTTCGCCGAGGCGCTCTCGCGCCGCGAGCGCGTGCGGGTGGAGAGCGACGGCGAGGAATGGCCCGTCGACGGCCTCCTGGCCCTGCTGGCCGGAACCACCCCCGACCTCGGCCTGGGCCTGAGGGCCCTCGAGCGGTGCGACGAGCAGGCGGGCTTCTTCCACGCGGTGGGCGTGACCGCGCCCCTGCTGACCCTGGCCCTCGACCTCCCCCGCCTCCGGGCGGGGCTGCCCTGGCGTCGACGGCACGCCTACGACCAGGTGGCTCGCGAGCTGGTCCTCACCGCCGAGCGACCCCGCTTCGTCCTCGACGGGAACGTCCACGCGGCCGAGCGCCAGCTGCGGATCTCCACCGGGCCAGGGGTGGATCTGGTGATCCCCTGAGCCGCCACCTCCTCGACCCGGCCGCCTTCCCGGGCTAACCTCCGCCCCGAATGCGCTTCACCCACGCCGGAGCCAGCGACGTCGGTCGCAAGCGGACCCACAACGAGGACGCCTACCTCCTCTTGCCCGAGGAGAGCCTGTACTGCGTGGCCGACGGCATGGGCGGGCACGCCTCCGGCGAGGTGGCCGCCCGCATCGCGGTGGAGGAGATGGCCGAGTTCTTCCGCCTGACCGGGCGCGACGAGGACGCGACCTGGCCCTACAAGCTCGACCCGGCCAGGAGCTACGACGAGAACCGGCTGCTCACCGGCGTGAAGCTGGCCAACCTCCGCATCCACGAGCGGGCCGGGACCGACGAGCGGCTGCGCGGCATGGGGACCACCATGGTGGCCCTCAGCTGCCCCCGGGACGGCCAGGCCGGCCTGGTGGGTCACGTCGGCGACAGCCGCGCCTACCTGTGGCGCCGGGGCGACCTGCGGCAGCTCACCGAGGACCACTCCCTCCTCGCCGAGCACATGAAGGCGCACTCGCTCTCGCCCGCCGAGGTCAAGGCCTTCCCCCACAAGAACGTGATCCTGCGGGCGCTGGGCATGAAGCCCACGGTGGAGGTGGACGTGGTCAAGGTCCCGCTCGAGGTCGGCGACCTCCTGCTCCTCTGCTCCGACGGCCTCTCCGGCATGGTCCCCGACGCCCGGATGGCCGAGCTGCTCCGCGCCGCGCATGGCGACCTGCGCCTGGCCGCCTCCGAGCTCGTCCAGGCGGCCAACGGCGCCGGAGGCGTCGACAACGTCACGGTGGTGCTGGTGCAGGCGGGGCGCTGACCCGCTCGCTGCCGGCCGCCACCGCCCGCTCCAGGCGCTCGCCGGGCGAGAGCCTGGTCCCCGCCCACACCACCGCTCCCCGCACCACCGCGCCGGCCGGGACCACCGCACCGGCGCCGATCACGGCCAGCGGCCCCACCTCGGCCCCGGCCCCGACCCGCGCGCCCGGTCCGAGGTAGCACGGGCCGGCGAGGCGGGCCGCCGGGTCGAGCTCGACGGCCGGCCCGGCGCGCACGCCCCTGCGGCGCTCCACCGCCTCGGAGAGCGGCTCGGCGCCGGCGAAGCGGCCCAGGGGGACCCGCCCGGCCAGCACGTCCTCGCAGGCCTCCAGGTAGCGCGCCGGCGTGCCCAGGTCGTTCCAGTAGCCCCCGGCCACGAACCCGCGGATGCGGCCGCTGCCCATGAGCGGCGGGTAGACGTGCCGGTTCACGTCGGCGTCGAACGGCGTGGCCGGGACGCGGTCGAGGAGCTCGGCGGAGAGCAGGTGCACCCCGGAGAAGTGCCAGGGCGCGAGGTCCGGGCCCCCGGGCCCGAAGGCCCCGGCGATGCGGCGGACGGCGCCCCGCCGATCCACCTCCACCGCGGCGTAGCGCGCCCCGGCCGGCATGGGCAGGAGCACCAGGGTGGCCAGCGCGCCCGAGGCGCGGTGGGCGGCCAGCGCCGCCTCGAGATCCAGGTCGAAGAGCACGTCGCCGTTCACCACGATCAGCGGGTCGGCGCCCCCCAGGAGCGGCCGCGCCTCGCGCAGGGCGCCGCCGGTCCCGGCCAGGACCGGCTCGTGCGAGACCGCGAGCTCGAGCCCGAGCTTCCGGGCGCCCGCCCCGGCCACCTCGGCCAGCTCCCCGGCGAGGTGGTGCGCGTTCACCACCGCCCTGCCCACGCCCGCCCCCCGCAGCAGCGCCAGGGTCCAGTGGAGCAGGGGCACGTCGCAGACCGGCGCCGCTGGCTTGGGCAGGACCCGGGTCAGCGGCCGCAGGCGCGTGCCCAGCCCGGCGCACAGCACCATGGCCGCGAGGTCGCCCATGCGCCGGACCTTACTCCAGCCCGAAGCGGTTCGCCGCCCGCTCCTGGAGCCGGCGGATAATGCGGAGCGCCGGGAGGACCGCCTGCGCCTCGGCGGCGTCGAGGGCCTGCGGAGCGGCCGTGGCCGCCAGCGGATCCCGGCCGAGCTCCTGCCGCAGGCGCAGGCCCAGCAGGAGCCCGAGAGCCCCGGCGGCCGGGCCGGCGAGGTCGGCCCCGAGCAGCCCCGCCGCCCGCGCCGCCTCGAGCCGGGCGGAGGTCCCGGGGGCCGGGCACCTCGCCGCCAGGCCGTAGCAGCGCGCCAGGACCACCAGCGGCGCCAGGGCCTGCCGCTTGAGATCGACCCGGAGCGCGCGGCGCGGCCGGCGCGGTGCCGGGACCGGGAAGGCGAGCGCGGCGCGGACCAGCGCGCGCAGGAAGCGCGGGCGTTCGGCACCGGCCAGCAGCTCCGCCCGGAGCTGGGCCAGGCCCAGCCGGCCGGCGACCCGGCGCCCGTCGAGGAGCACCGCCACCTCGAGCACCCCCTCCGGGCTGGGGTCGTCCACGGCCTCTCGGACCCGCGCGCAAAGGTCGGCTCGGCGGCGGGTCAGCCGGCTCGCGGCGATCCCGCCCTGGCAGGGCGGGTGCCCGGCGGCCCCCAGGCCCTCCTCCACGCGCTCGGCCAGCGCCCGGAACCAGGAGAGCTCGCCCTCGCCGGCCGCGTCGTCCAGCACCAGCGCGTGATCCTGCTCGCCGGGGAACGGCTGCTCGCGGCGGCCGGCGGAGCCCAGGGCCAGCCAGGCGAAGGGCACAGGCGGAGGCCCGCGCTCCGCGAGGTGGAGGGCGACCAGCCTGCGGACCAGGGCGTCGCCGAGCCGCGCCAGGAGATCGGCGATCGCCAGCGGGTCCCGCCCCGCCGCCCAGAGCGCGGCCGCGAACTCCCTGGCCCCCCGCGCGTGCATGCCGAGCGCCTCGCCCCCCGGGCTGCGCAGCGCCCGGCGCAGGAGGTCACGGAAGGCGGGGGGAGGTGGCCGCGCCGGGGCCCGGGGGGCGGGACCGAGGTCGAGCTCGCTCACGGGGTGGACGCCGGCGGGGCGGAGGCCGGCGCGGGGGTGGCCAGCGACACCGCCAGGAGCACCAGGCCGCCGAAGAGCGCCCCCACCGCGCCGATCCCCTCCGGCGAGATCCCCAGCCACCAGTGGGCCGGGCCGTCGAGCTCGGGGTGGAGGAAGCGGAACCAGTGCACGTAGCCGATGGTGAACAGCGCGCCGGCCGTCATCCCGCACAGCACCCCTGCCCCGGTGGCCCGCCGCCAGAAGGCCGCGGCCAGCAGCGCCGGGAAGAAGGCCGCGGCCGCCAGGCCGAAGGCCAGGCCCACGGTCTGCACCACCGTCCCCGGGGGATGCAGCGCCAGCCAGGCCGCCACCGCGGTGAGGCCGGCGGCGGCGAGCCGGGACACCCGGAGCTCCACCCGCTCCGGCAGCCGAGGGGACAGGATGCCCTTGAGCAGGTCCCGGGCCGCCGCCGCCCCCAGCGAGATCGCCAACCCGGCCGCCGCCGACACCGCCGCCGCCAGGGCGCCGGCCGCCGCCACCGCCACCACCCAGGGCGGCAGGTCGAGCAGCTCCGGCGCGGCCAGGACCAGCACGTCGGGGTCCACCGAAAGGGGCGCTCCGCCGCCCGGCACGGGGAGGAGCACGGCCGCCGCGCCGCCCGTCCCGCCGGCCGCCACCAGCCCCGAGGCCGACCAGCCCGCGAGCGGGCCCGCGGCCGCGCGCGCCCCCGGGGCGGCGGCCCGCGCGAAGAGCGCCGCCCGCGCCGCCAGCGCCACCGCCGGGACCGCGCTGTAGAAGAGGGCGATGAAGGCGAGGGCCCAGGCCGCCGAGGTCCGCGCCTCGCGGGCCCGGGACATGGCCAGGAAGCGGCTGACGATGTGCGGCAGGGCGGCGGTGCCCGCCATCAGGGCCAGGGCCGAGGCAGCCAGGTCCGCCGGGCCGCGCCGGCTGGCGGCGAGCGGCGCGAAGCCGAGCGCCGCGCCCAGGTGATCGGCCGCCTGGCCGAGCGGCCGCCCCGGGGGCTCGCCGAGCAGCGCCGCGCCGCGCGCCCCGAGCCGCGCCCAGGGGGCGAGCTGCGGGATGGCGGCTCCGGTGAGCGCGCCCAGGAGCGCCGCGGACAGGACGGCGAAGGCGCCCGCCAGCACGGCGTACTGCGCCACCTGGCCGAAGGTGATGGTCCTGAGCCGCCCCAGCGCCGTGTAGCCGAGCACCACCAGGAGCGCCGCGCCCACCGCCACCGGCAGGGCGACCGGGGCCATGCGCGAGAGCACGATGGCCGCGCCGCGGATCTGGGCAGAGAGGTAGGTGAAGGTGACGAGGGCGGTGCAGGCCACCGCAGCGACGCCGGCGGCCGGCGAGCCGAACCGCTCCAGGACCAGCTGGGCGATGGTATGGCGCCCGGTGCGCCGGAGGTAGGGCGTGACCAGCAGCGCCAGGAGCGCGAACCCCGCGATCCAGCCCAGGGCGTAGACCCCGCCGTCCGGGCCGGACAGGGCCATGGCCCCGCCGAGCGAGAGATAGGACGCCGCCGAGATCCAGCTCGAGGCCACGGCCACCCCGGCGGCCAGAGGCCGGACGGCGCGCACCGGCCGGTAGAAGGTCCCCGCGCTGCGGGCGCGCGCCTCGACGAGGAGCGCCAGGTACCCGGCGAAGGAAGCCGTCACCACCAGCCAGATCCAGCTCCGGGCGTCCACGAGTGCGTCACCTCGACGTGCGCGCTGGCTGCCGGGAGCCTACCACCCGGGCCGGGACGGCCCGAGCCCGGGCCCGCCTCCTCGCTCTCCCGTTCCCGGAGCCGGGCTCGCAGCTGGTCACCCGGGGCCCCGGACGGGTCTGGGAAGATCTTGAGGGCTCTCGCCAGACCCTGTTGGGAGGGGCGCGACCAGCTGTCCTGTGTTCAGGTTGTAATTGTCGCACCCTGTGAATAACCCCTTGCCTTCGGCCCGCTAGGGCCCCTGACCCCGCTCTCACCGTCGGTGGAGGTTACATGTCTGTCGCCTCGGCACCCCCGCTCCGCTCAGGAACGCCCGGCTCCCCCGCCCGGGCGGGCATCACGCGCGACGAGCGTCGCGTCATCTTCGCTTCGTCCCTCGGCACCGTGTTCGAGTGGTACGACTTCTACCTCTACGGCTCGCTGGCGGCGATCATCAGCCGGCAGTTCTTCTCCGGGGTCGATCCCACCACCGGCTTCATCTTCGCCCTCCTGGCCTTCGCCGCCGGTTTCGCGGTGCGGCCCTTCGGCGCGGTGGTGTTCGGGCGGCTCGGCGACCTGATCGGCCGCAAGTACACCTTCCTCCTCACCATCCTCATCATGGGCGGCTCGACCGCGCTGGTCGGGTTCTTGCCCAGCTACGCCTCCATCGGCGTGGCCGCGCCCGTCATCCTCATCAGCGCCCGCATGCTGCAGGGCCTGGCGCTGGGCGGCGAGTACGGCGGCGCCGCCACCTACGTGGCCGAGCACGCGCCGGCCGGCCGGCGCGGCAACTTCACCGCCTGGATCCAGACCACCGCCACCCTGGGGCTGTTCCTCTCCCTCCTCGTGATCCTGATCTCGCGCAGCAGCATGGGCACGGAGCGGTTCGAGGCCTGGGGCTGGCGCATCCCCTTCCTGCTCTCGGTCCTCTTGCTCGCCATCTCGGTCTACATCCGGCTCCAGCTCCAGGAGTCGCCCGTGTTCCGGCGCATGAAGGAGGAGGGCAAGGCCTCCCGCGCCCCGCTCACCGAGTCCTTCCTGCGCTGGAAGAACCTCAAGGTGGTGCTGCTGGTCCTCTTCGGCGGCGTGGCCGGCCAGGCGGTGGTCTGGTACACGGGCCAGTTCTACGCCCTGTTCTTCCTGCAGCAGACCCTGAAGGTCGACCCGCAATGGGCCAACTACTTCATCGCCGGCTCGCTGCTCATCGGCACGCCCTTCTTCATCGTCTTCGGCTCCCTCTCCGACAAGATCGGCCGGCGCAACATCATCATGGTCGGCTGCCTGCTGGCGGCCCTCACCTACTTCCCCATCTTCAAGGGGCTGACCCGCTTCGCCAACCCGGCGCTGGAGATGGCCCAGGAGAAGAACCCGGTCACGGTGGTGGCCGACCCCGCCGACTGCAGCTTCCAGTTCGACCCCATCGGCAAGGCCGCCTTCAACAAGTCCTGCGACCTGGCCAAGAGCTTCCTGGCCAAGAAGGGCATCCCCTACCACAACGAGGAGGCGCCGGCCGGCACCTTGGCCAGCATCCGCGTGGGCGACAAGGTGATCGAGAGCTTCGGCGGTAAGGGGATGGCCGCGGCCGACTTCAAGGGCAAGCTGTCGGCCTTCGAGAAGGACGCCGGCGCGGCCATCAGCGCCGCCGGCTACCCGGCCAAGGCCGACCTCGCCGCCATCAACAAGCCCATGGTGGTGCTCCTGCTCACCCTCCTGGTCATCTACGTGACCATGGTGTACGGCCCCATCGCCGCCTGGCTGGTGGAGCTGTTCCCGGCCCGCATCCGCTACACGTCCATGTCGCTGCCCTACCACATCGGCAACGGCTGGTTCGGCGGCTTCCTGCCCACCATCTCCTTCGCCATGGTGGCGGCCAGCGGCGACATCTACTACGGCCTCTGGTACCCCATCGTCGTGGCGGTGATGACCGCGATCATCGGCACGCTCTTCATGCCCGAGACCAAGGACCGCGAGATCAGCCACGAGGCGACCTAGGACCGGGCCGCAGGGGCCGGCGCCCGCTCCGGCGACGGGCGGGCGAGGCCGGCGGGCCCGGGCAGGGCCCTCCCCGGTCTCCTGACGGCACGCTGTCAGGAGCCCCTCGCTACCTTCCTCCGCGCAGTCGGCGCCCGCGATCCCCGCGGGGCCGCACGCGGAGGAAGACCCATGGCTCACCCCTTCGTCTACGCGGAGCTGCACTCGCCGGAGGTGGAGCGCGACGGCAGCTTCTACTCGCGCCTCTTCGGCTGGAAGATCACCCGCTTCCCCATCCCCGGGAAGTACTACGCGGAGATCTCCCCGGGCGAGGGGCTCCCGGGCGGCCTGACCGAGCCGCAGCCGCAGCTGCGCCGCTTCGCCGGCTGGCTCACCTACGTCGGGGTGGACGATCTGCCCGCTGCGGTCCGCAAGGCCCGGGAGCTCGGGGCCACCGTGGTGCAGGAGGAGGTGGTGATCCCCGATGGCGGCGGGCGCTACGCCTGGATCCTCGACCCGGCCGGATCGCCGCTCGGGCTCTGGGAGAAGAGCAAGCGGTAGAATCGGCCGGTGCGGCGCGCCGACCGCCTCTTCCGGATCGTCCAGCGGCTCCGCCGGCGCGGGGTGCACACCGCCCGCGCGCTGGCGGAGGAGCTGGAGGTCTCGGAGCGGACCGTCTACCGCGACGTCCGGGACCTCATGCACTCGGGCGTGCCCATCCTCGGCGAGGCCGGGGTGGGCTACGCGCTGCCGCGCGGCTACGACCTGCCCCCGCTCATGTTCTCCGAGGAGGAGATCGAGGCCATCGTGCTCGGCACCCGCATGGTGCAGACCTGGGCCGACCCGGGCCTGGCCCGGGCGGCCGGCGACGTGCTCGGCAAGGTGGAGGCGGTGCTGCCGCCCGCGCTGCGCGAGCGGCTCTCGGCGGCGGCGCTCTTCTCCCCGCCGCTGGGCGTGCCCGAGGGCGTGGCCGCCGGCCTGGCCGAGCTGCGCCGGGCCATCCGCGAGCGGCGCAAGGCCCGCTTCGCCTACGTCGACGGGGTCGGCGCGGCCAGCCAGCGCACGGTCTGGCCGCTGGGGCTCTTCTTCTGGGGGCGCACCTGGTCGCTGGCCGGCTTCTGCGAGCTGCGCCAGGGCTTCCGGAACTTCCGCGCCGACCGGGTGAAGGACCTGGTGGTCCTGGAGGAGCGGTTCGATCGGCTGGAGGGCCGGCAGCTCGAGGACCTGCTCCGGCACTACCGCGAGGAGGAGGCGCGCGGCCCCTAGATGGCCGCCCCCTCACGGCACCCGCTTCACCGCCACCCATCGCCGCTGCGCCGTCGACTCGACCATGGCGTCCATGACCGCCTCGATGGCGGCCGCCTCCCCGAAGTCCGGGTAGGCCTTGCCCTGGCCGGCGATGGCCGCCAGCAGCTCGGCCGCCTCCGCCACCTTGAGCTCGTTGAACCCCAGGCCGTGGCCGGTGGCGGGGTTGAACCTGCCGTAGGGCGGGTGGGCCGGCCCGGTGAGGATCGTCCGGAAGCCGTTGCGGTCGTCGGGCTCGCCCGGCAGGAAGAGCTGGAGCTCGTTGAACCGCTCCTGGGTGAAGCGGAGGGTGCCGCCCGTCCCGTGCACCTCGAAGTCGAACCCGTTCTTCCGGCCCCAGGCCACCCGGCTCGTCCCCACCGTCCCGATGACGCCCCGCTGGAAGCGGAGCAGCGCGTGGGCGATGTCCTCGTTCTCCACCGCCCGCTCGCCGCCGCCGGGCAGCGGGCGGCGCGCCACGGTGGTGGCCATGTCCGCGCAGACCTCGGCCACCTCCCCGAGGAGGAAACGGCCCAGGCAGAGGGCGTGGCTGCCCATGTCCCCCAGCGTGCCGGTGCCGGCCGCGGCCCGCTCGCAGCGCCAGGAGAAGGGCTTGTCGGGGCTGGCCAGGTAGTCCTCGTCGAAGCAGGCGCGGAAGTAGGTGGGCTCCCCCAGCTCGCCCCGCTCGATCAGCCGCCGGGCGTGCTGGATGGCCGGCGAGCGCAGGTAGTTGTAGCCGACCAGGGTCACCACCCCGCGGGCCGCGGCCGCCCGGGCAAGCTCGGCCGCGTCGGCGCCGTCGAGGGCCAGCGGCTTCTCGCACCAGACGTGCTTGCCGGCGGCCACGGCGGCGAGCGCCATCTCCTTGTGCAGGGCGTTGGGCGAGGTGATGGAGACGAGCCCCACCGCCGGGTCGTTGACCAGCGCCCTCCAGTCGGTGGTGGCCCGGCGGAAGCCGAACTTGCGGGCGGCGCGGCCGGCCCGCTCCGCCGTCACGTCGGCCACCAGCTCCAGCCGCGGCCGCAGGGCCGGCTCGAACAGCCCGCCCACCGCGGCCAGCGCCTGCGCGTGGCAGTCCCCCATGAACCCGGTGCCCACCAGCCCCACGCCGATCTCGGTCATGTCGCGTCCTCCGCCGGGCGGCGGGCCTCCAGGCGGCCGCTCCCACCGGTGCCCGGAGGGGTACCACGGTCGGCCACAAATGGAAATGCCGTTGCGTCGGTGTCCCCGTTCGGAAACCGGCTTGCAGGCGCCCATCCCCTTTGCTAGCGTGCCGCCGGCGCCGGCAGCGCGCGACGGGGATGGGCCATGAGCGAGGCAGCGGGACCGGGCACCGGCCCGGACGACCGCCGGTTCGACGTCATCGTCCTGGGCCGCCTGGGCGTGGACCTGTACGCCGAGCAGCTCGGCGCCCCCCTCGAGCACGCCACCACCTTCGCCAAGTACCTGGGCGGCTCCTCGGCCAACATCGCGGTGGGGTGTGCCCGGCTGGGCCTCCGCACGGCCATGATCTCGCGGGTCGGCGACGACCACATGGGTCGCTTCCTGGTCGAGACGCTCACCACCGAGGGCTGCGACGTGAGCCACGTCTCCTTGGACCGGGAGCGGCTCACCGCGCTGGTGCTCCTGGGCATCAAGGACCGGGACTCCTTCCCCCACCTCTTCTACCGGGAGAACTGCGCCGACATGGCCATCGAGGAGCGCGACGTGGCCGAGGACTTCGTGGCCTCGGCCCGCGCCCTGGTGATCACCGGCACCCACTTCTCCACCGAGCGCACCCACCGCATCAGCACCCTGGCGCTGGACCGCGCCCGCCGCAACGGGGTGCGCACGGTCCTGGACGTGGACTACCGGCCGGTGCTGTGGGGCGTGGCCGGACCGGGGGCCGGCGCCCAGCGCTTCGTGGCCAGCGACCGGGTGACCGCCCACCTCCAGGAGATCCTGCCCCGCTTCGACCTGGTGGTGGGGACGGAGGACGAGTTCCACATCGCCGGCGGCAGCGAGGACCTTTTGGCCTCGCTGCGCCGGGTCCGGACCCTGACCCCGGCGGTGCTGGTGGTGAAGCTCGGTGCCCGGGGCTGCGCCATCGTCGAGGGCCCCGTCCCCGAGCGGCTGGAGGACGCGCTCACCCTGCCCGGCTACCCGGTCAAGGTGATGAACCTGCTCGGGGCCGGCGACGCCTTCGCCGCGGGGCTGGTCACCCGCTGGCTGGGCGGGGCCAGCTGGGCGGAGGCGGGGCGCGCGGCCAACGCCTGCGGGGCGCTGGTGGTCTCGCGGCACGCCTGCTCGGCCTCCATGCCCACGCCGGTCGAGCTGGACTACTTCCTCGGCCACCCCGGGCTGGACCGGCCCGACCTCGACCCGCACCTGCGCCGTCTCCACCGTGTCACCACCCCCCGCAGGCAGTGGAAGGACCTGCACGTCTTCGCCTTCGACCACCGCACCCAGTTCTTCGAGCTGGCCCGGGAGGTGGGTGCGCCGGAGGAGCGGATCCGCTCGCTCAAGCTCCTGCTGGTGAGCGCGGTGGTGGAGGCGGAGCGCACCCTGGGGCTGGAGGGGCAGGTGGGCGCGCTCATCGACGACGCCTACGGCGACGACGCGCTCCTGGCTGCCACCGGCCGGGGCTGGTGGCTGGGCCGCCCGGTGGAGCTGGCCGGCTCCATGCCGCTGGCGTTCGAGGGCGGCCGCTCCATCGGCTCGCGGCTGGTCTCCTGGCCGCGCGAGCAGGTGGTGAAGTGCCTGGTCCGCTTCCACCCCGACGAGCCGGCCGAGGACCGGCTGGAGCAGGAGACCCAGCTCCTCGCCCTCTCCGACGCCGTGCAGCAGAGCGGCCACGAGCTCCTCCTCGAGGTGGTCCCCCCGCGGAAGTGGCCGGTGGACGCGGACACGGTGCTGCGGGCCCTGCGGCGCATCTACAACCTGGGCATCCACCCGGAGTGGTGGAAGCTCGCGCCCATGTCGCGGGAGACCTGGCAGCGGCTGGACGCGCTCCTGGCCGAGCGCGACCCCTTCTGCCGCGGGGTGGTCATCCTCGGCCTCAAGGCCTCGGTGGAGCAGCTGGCGGTGGCCTTCCGCGACGCGGCCGGCGCCCGGACCTGCCGCGGCTTCGTGGTGGGCCGCACCATCTGGCAGGCCCCGGCCCGCGCCTGGCTGGCCGGGGAGATCGACGACGGCGCCCTGGTGAGCCGGGTCCTGGCCAACCTGGCCGCCCTGGCGCGCGCCTGGCGCGACGCGCGCGGTGCGGGCCAGGGGAAGCCGTGAGCCAGGCCCTGGCGCCGGCCCGGGCGCCCGCCCCGGAGCGCGGGCCGACGGTGGGCCTCCGCCTGGAGGCGGACGGCCTGATGCTGCTCGTCACCCTGCTGGCCACCGCCGGCTGGCTCTTCTCCCGCGGGGCGCTGCGCGGCCTGCCCCCGCTCCTGTTCATGGGCGGCCGCTTCGCCCTGGCCGCCGCGCTCCTGGTCGCGCTGGGGCCGGCGGAGGTGCGGGGCCTCTCCCGGCGCGACCTGCGGCGGGCGGCGGCCACCGGGGTGGCCTTCGGGGTGGCCATGCTCTCCTGGATCGAGGGGCTCTCCCGCGCCAGCCAGCTGGGGGTGGGTGCCTTCATCTGCAGCCTGGGCGTGGTGCTGGTCCCGGTGGTGGGGCGCCTCCTCTTCCGGGCCCAGGTCTCCCGGCAGACCTGGGCGGCCATGGGCCTGGGAGCGGTGGGGCTGGGTCTCCTCTTCGCCCGGGCCGGCTTCCGGCCGGCGCCCTCCGACGGCTTCTTCGCCGTCACCGCGGTCGCCACCGCGGTCCACTTCAACCTGAACGCTCGCTACGCCGCGCGGATGCCGGTCCGGTCGCTCACCGCGGTGCAGCTGGCGGTGGTGGGCGGCCTGGGGCTCCTCGCCTCCGCCCTGACGGAGCGCTGGCCGGGCGCCATCGGCATCCCCACCCTGGGCTTCGTGGCCTGCAGCATCGTCCTCAGCACCAGCCTGCGCTTCCTCCTGCAGGTGAGGGCCCAGAGCCTGGCGCCGCTGGGCCACGGCGCCCTGATCATGGCCCTGGAGCCGGTCTGGACGGCGCTGGTCGCCGCGGCGGTGCTGGGGGAGCGCATGACCCGCGTCCAGCTCCTGGGGTGCGGGCTGGTGATGGCGTCCCTGGTGGCGAGCCGGCTGGGCCCGCTCTACCCGGGGTTTCTGAGCGAGGAAGGCTAGAGCGGGGCGGCGCGCCCCGTGAAGGGGAGGCTCGAGACATGGCACGCACCCTGCAAAACTTCGTGAACGGCCGGCTCGTGGACGGCCAGGGAGGCCGCGCCGCCGACGTCTTCGACCCGGCCACCGGCGAGGTCATCGCCCGGGTGCCGCTCGCCTCCCGGGCCGAGGTCGGCGCAGCGGTCGAGGCGGCCCAGGCCGCCTTCCCGGCCTGGGCGGCCACCACCCCGCTGCGGCGGGCCCGGATCCTGAACCGCTTCGGCGCGCTCCTGGAGGAGGAGGCGGACCGGCTGGCCCGGCTCATCACCGCCGAGCACGGCAAGGTGCACGACGACGCACTGGGGGAGGTCACCCGCGGCCTGGAGGTGGTGGAGTTCGCCACCGGCATCCCCCACCTGCTCAAGGGCGAGGTCACCGAGAACGTCGGCACCCGCATCGACTCCCACTCGCTGCGCCAGCCGCTGGGGGTGGTGGCCGGCATCACTCCGTTCAACTTCCCGGCCATGGTCCCGCTGTGGATGTTCCCGGTGGCCCTGGCCTGCGGGAACACCTTCGTGCTCAAGCCCTCGGAGCGGGACCCCTCGGCCTCGCTGCTCCTCGCCGAGCTCCTCTCGCGGGCCGGGCTGCCCGCCGGCGTCTGCAATGTGGTGCAGGGCGACCGGGAGGCGGTGGACGCCCTGCTCGAGGACCCGCGCGTCCGGGCGGTGAGCTTCGTGGGCTCGACGCCGGTGGCGCGCCACGTCTACCAGCGTGCCAGCGCCGCCGGGAAGCGCTCCCAGGCCCTGGGCGGGGCCAAGAACCACCTGGTGATCCTGCCCGACGCCGACCTCGACCTGTGCGCCGACGCGCTCATGGGCGCGGCCTACGGCTCGGCGGGCGAGCGCTGCATGGCCATCTCGGTGGCGGTGGTGGTGGGCGAGGCGCTGGCCGACGCCCTGGTGGCCCGCCTGGCGCCGCGGGTGCGGGCGCTCAGGATCGGCCCCGGCTCCGACCCGACCTCGGAGATGGGGCCGCTCATCACCGCCCAGCACCGCGACCGGGTGGCGGGCTACGTGGAGAGGGGGGTGGCCGAGGGAGCGGATCTGGTGGTCGACGGCCGGGGCGTGAAGGTCGAGGGCCACCCCGGCGGCTTCTACCTGGGCGGCACGCTCTTCGACCGGGTGACGCCGGAGATGACCATCTACCGGGAGGAGATCTTCGGCCCGGTGCTGGCGGTGGTCCGCGTGCCCGACTACCGGGCGGCGGTGGAGCTGGTCAACCGCCACGAGTTCGGCAACGGGGCGGCGGTGTTCACGCGCGACGGCGACGCGGCCCGCACCTTCGCCCACGAGATCCAGGTGGGCATGGTGGGGGTGAACGTGCCCATTCCCGTGCCCATGGCCTTCCACTCCTTCGGCGGCTGGAAGGCCTCGCTCTTCGGCGACCACCACGTCCACGGCCCGGAGGGCGTGCGCTTCTACACCCGGCTCAAGACCATCACCAGCCGCTGGCCCACCGGGATCCGCGGCGGGGCGGATTTCGTCATGCCCACCATGAAGTGAAGAAACGGGGCCGCCCGCTCGACCCAACCCGGGAGCCCCGGCGCCGGGAATCCCCAGCGGTGGCGGCCCCGCGGAGCATCCTGCCCCCGATGGGACGTCGGCATCTTAGAAACCACTTTCCAGCTGGGCCATGGATGGAAATGCAGTTGCACAGTCCGCGCGAGCTGCGGTAGTGTGGCGCCGCTTCCCCGTTTCCCCGCTTCCCGCAGCCGCCCAGCGACGGAGAGTCACGACCATGAAGACCGTTCGTGTCACGGCCGCGGAGGCGGTCGTCCGGTTCCTGGCCGCACAGCGAGTGGAGACGCCCACCGGCCAGGTCCCCCTCTTCGGCGGTGTGTTCGCCATCTTCGGCCACGGCATCGTGGCCGGCCTGGGGGAGGCCCTGTACCGGTATCGCAAGGAGCTGCCGACCTACCGGGCCCACAACGAGCAGGCCATGGGCCACGTCGCCATCGCCTACGCCAAGGCCCATTTCCGGCGACGGATGATGGCGGTGACCTCCTCCATCGGCCCCGGCGCGACCAACATGGTGACCGCGGCCGCCACCGCCCACGTCAACCGGCTGCCACTCCTGCTGCTCCCCAGCGACGCCTTCGCCAGCCGCGCCCCGGATCCGGTGCTGCAGCAGGTGGAGAGCTTCGACGACGGCACCCTCACCGCCAACGACTGCTTCCGCCCGGTCTCCCGCTACTTCGACCGGATCCAGCGCCCCGAGCAGCTCATCACCGCCCTGCCGCGGGCCATCCGGGTGCTGACCGATCCCGCCCAGTGCGGGCCGGTGACGCTGGCCTTCCCCCAGGACGTCGAGGCCGAGGCCTTCGACTACCCGGCCGAGCTGTTCGAGGAGCGGAGGGTGCACTTCCGGACGCCGCCACCGGACGAGGGTGAGCTCACCCGGGCGGCCGAGGTGCTGCGCGGCGCGAAGCGGCCCATGATCATCGCCGGCGGCGGCGTGCTCTACGGCCAGGCCTCCGAGCCCCTCCGCAGGTTCGCCGAGGCCCATGGCGTGCCGGTGGCCGAGACCCTCGGCGGCAAGGGCGCCCTGGCCTGGGACCACCCCCTGCAGGCGGGCGGCATCGGCCACACCGGCGTCCCGGCGGCCAACGAGCTCGCCCCCCAGGCCGACGTCATCCTGGGCGTCGGCACCCGGCTCGGCGACTTCTGCACGGCCTCCCACACGCTCTTCCCGGAGGCCAGGGTGGTCGGGCTCAACGTGGCCCCCTTCGACGCCAACAAGTGGTGGTCGGTTCCCTTGCAGGCCGATGCACGGCTCGGGCTGGAGGCGCTGGAGGGCCGCCTCTCCGGCTGGAAGGCCGATCCGGCCTGGACCGGGCAGGCCAAGCAGAAGTGCGCCGCCTGGCAGCAGGCGGTCCTGCGCATCACCTCCCGGCGCGACGCCCCGCTGCCCTACGACGGCGAGGTGATCGGCGCGGTGCAGCGCTTCGAGCGCTCCGAGATCGACGACATCGTGGTCACCGCCGGCGGGACCATCCCCAACGAGCTGCAGAAGCTGTGGCGGACCCGGGTGCCGGGCGGGGCCCACATCGAGTACGGCTACTCCTGCATGGGCTACGAGATCGCGGGCGGCATCGGCGTGAAGATGGCCCACCCCGAGCGCGAGGTGATCGTCATCCTCGGGGACGGCAGCTACCTGATGCTCAACTCGGAGATCGCCACCTCGGTCCTCCTCGACCAGAAGATCATCATCATCGTCGAGGACAACCACGGGTTCGGCTGCATCAACCGCCTCCAGAAGCACGTGGGCGGCGAGCCCTTCAACAACCTGTTCCAGGACTGCGCCCAGGGATCCCAGGGCGCGCCCACCCTCGACTTCGCCATGCACGGCCGGGCGCTGGGCGCGCTGGGCGAGAACGTGAAGACCATCCCCGAGCTGGAGGCGGCCCTGGCGCGCGCCCGCAAGGCCGACCGGACCACCGTCATCTGCATCGAGACCGACCCCACCCGCACCACCACCGACGGCGGCGCCTGGTGGGAGGTCGGCGTGCCCGAGATCTCCCCCAGCGAGAAGGTCCAGCGCGCCCGCGGCGCCTGGGAGCAGGGGAAGCGCCGGCAGAAGCCCTAGGAGCCTCCTTGGCCCTCGATGTCCAGCTCGGGGTGAGCCCCGCCTCCTGGATGAGCGACGAGCTCCCGTGGCTCGGCGCGGAGACGCCGGTCCCCGTGGCGCTCTCCGAGGCCCGGCGCATCGGCTACCAGGGCATCGAGCTCTCGGGGCGGTTCCCGCAGGACCCGGCGGCGCTCCGGGACCTCCTCGCCACCCACGGGCTGGCCTGCGCCGCGGGCCGCTACGACGGCCAGCTCTCGGCCCGGCCGGTGGAGGAGGAGCTGCCTGGGGCCCTGGCCCAGCTGCCGCTCCTCGAGGCCGGCGGCGCCCGGGTCCTCCTCTACGGCGAGGCCCGCGGCTCGATCCGGGCCCGGGCCGAGGTCCCGTTCTTCAAGCGCCCCTGCCTGCGCGGCGACGATGCCTGGCGCACCTTCGGCGAGCGGCTCACCGCCCTGGCCCGCCAGCTCCTCGCCCGCGGGGTGCGGCTCGCCTGCCGCCACCAGGTGGGCACCTGCCTCGAGGCGGCCGAGGACGTGGACCGGCTGGTCAAGGCCACCGGCCCGGAGGTGGGGCTGGCCCTCGACACCGCCCAGGCCTCCCTGGGCGGCGCCGACCCGCTCGAGCTCCTCGAGCGCCACGGCGATCGCGTCTGCCACGTGCACCTCTCCGACCTGCGGCCGGCGGTGGTGCGCATGGCCCGGAACTGCCGCTGGAGCTATCCCCAGGCGGTCCTGCGGGGCGCCCTCACCGTGCCCGGCGACGGGGCGCTCGACTTCTCGCGGCTCCTGGCCGCCCTGGACCGGCTCGGCTACCGCGGTTGGCTGGTGGTGGAGGCGGCGCAGGACCCGGCCGTGGCCCCCGCCCACGCCTTCGCCGAGAAGGGCTTCCGCCACGTCCAGGATCTCTTGGGGCAGCTGGGCGCGCGACCCAGGGAGGCGGCATGAGCCTTCTGGTGAAGGCGAGCAAGCAGGGGCGGGACATCGTCCGGGTGACGGGCGCCTCCTCCGGCCTCAAGTATGTGGGCTTCAGCGCCCACCGGCTCGGCGCGGGCGAGGCGCTGGCCCTGCCGGCCGGCGACCGCGAGGTCTGCCTGGTGGTCCTCTCCGGCGTGGTCACGGTCCGGACCGCCGGCGCCGAGTACCGGGAGGTCGGCCGGCGGCAGAGCGTCTTCGAGGACCTCCCCCCCTTCGCCGTCTACGCGCCGGGCAGCTCGCCGCTCGAGATCTCGGCCCGCTCCGCCGCCGAGGTGGCGGTCTGCACCGCCCCCGGCAAAGGCAGGATGCCACCCCGGCTCATCGCCCCGGAGCAGATGCGGCGCTCGGTGCGGGGCAAGGCCCTCAACACCCGCTACGTCACCGACATCCTTCCCCAGGACCAGCCGGCGGAGAGCCTGCTGGTGGTCGAGGTCCTCACCCCCACCGGCCACTCCTCCAGCTACCCGCCCCACAAGCACGACCGGGCCGCCTCCGACGAGACCTTCCTGGAGGAGACCTACTACCACCGGCTCGATCCGCCCCAGGGCTTCGTCTTCCAGCGGGTCTACACCGACGAGCGCGACATCGACGAGTCGCACGCCGTGGAGGACCACGACGTGATGCTGGTGCCGCGCGGCTACCACCCGGTGGTCGTCCCCTGGGGCTACCGCAGCTACTACCTGAACGTGATGGCCGGGCCGGACCGGGCCTGGCGGTTCCACAACGATCCCGCGCACGAGTGGATCCTGCGCGAGGGCTAGGCGATCCGGAGGGAGGACCAACATGGCGAAGCGCATCACGGTGGGCGTCATCGGCGCAGGGCGGATCGGCAAGATCCACTCGGAGAACATCCGCTACTTCATCCCCGGGGCGCGGCTCAAGACGGTGGCCGACCTCTACGCCGACAAGCTCAAGGACTGGGCGACCGGGCTGGGGGTGGAGAAGCTGGCCAGCGACCCCAAGGCGGTGCTGGACGACCCGGAGATCGAGGCAGTGCTGGTGTGCAGCTCCACCGACACCCACGCCGACCTGGTGATGGCCGCGGCCGAGAAGAGGAAGCACGTCTTCTGCGAGAAGCCGGTCGACCTCTCGGTGGAGAAGGTCAAGCGGGCCCTGGCCGCGGTGGACAAGGCCGGGGTGAAGCTCCAGGTCGGGTTCAACCGCCGCTTCGACCACAACTTCCGGCGGGTGCGGGAGCTGGTGGCCGCCGGGGCGGTGGGCGAGCCGCACCTGGTGCGCATCAGCTCGCGCGATCCGGCCCCGCCGCCGGCCGAGTACGTGAGGGTCTCGGGCGGGATCTTCCTGGACATGACCATCCACGACTTCGACATGGCCCGCTACCTCTCCGGCAGCGAGGTGGTCGAGGTCTTCGCCAAGGGCGCGGTGCTGGTGGATCCGGCCATCGGCCAGGCCGGAGACGTGGACACCGCCGTGGTGACCCTGACCTTCCAGAGCGGCGCCATCGGGGTGATCGACAACTCCCGCCGGGCCGCCTACGGGTACGACCAGCGGGTGGAGGTGTTCGGCTCCAAGGGATCGGCCGCCGCCGCCAACGATACCCCCTCCACCGTCCTGCTCTCCGACGAGAAGGGGGTCCAGGGCGACAAGCCCCTCTACTTCTTCCTGGAGCGCTACAAGCAGGCGTTCGTCGACGAGCTCAAGGAGTTCTTCGACGCGCTGGCCAACAACCGCACCCCATCGGTGACCGGGAAGGACGGCCTGGCACCGGTGCTCATCGGCCTCGCCGCCAAGAGGTCGCTGGCAGAGAAGCGCCCCGTCCGCATCGCCGAGATCGAGGGCTGACCGCTGTTCCATGAAGCCGCTGCACCCAACGAGGAGGAGAAATCAATGAAGCGAGTCGCACTTGCACTGACCCTGATCACCGCGGCGCTGGGCTTCGCGTCCCCGGCCTCCGCCAAGGCGCTGAAGATGGGCGTCACCATCGAGGACTTCAACGACGTCTTCATGCGGTACGCCCTCGATCAGCTGACCGACGAGGCCAAGAAGAACGGCATCGAGGTGGTGGCGGCCGACGGGAAGCGCGATCCCAACGAGCAGATCAAGCAGATCGAGAACTTCATCACCCAGGGCGTCGACGCGATCATGATCCACGTGATCGACCAGAGCATCGCGCCGCGCATCAGCAAGCTCTGCCTGGAGGCGAAGATCCCGCTCGTGTACTTCAACCGCAAGCCCGATGACTCGGCCCTCACCGCCGGCAAGGTCGTGGCCGTCGCCTCGCCCGAGGTGGTCGCCGGCAACCTCGAGGCCGAGTTCGTGGCCAAGAAGCTGGGCGGCAAGGGCAACGTGGCCATCCTCATGGGCTCGATGGGCACCGCGCCGCAGATCGGCCGCACCCAGGGCACCAAGGACGTCATCGCCAAGTACCCGGGCATGAAGGTGGTCCGCGAGCAGACCGCCAACTTCGCCCGCCCCGACGCCGTGACCGTGGTCGAGGACTGGCTGGCCAGCGGCGTGAAGATCGACGCCATCATCTGCAACAACGACGAGATGGCCATCGGCGCGGTGCAGGTCCTCACCGAGAAGAAGATGAAGGACAAGGTCCTGGTGACCGGCGTGGACGCCACCTCCGACGCGCTCAAGTTCATCGCCGAGAAGCGGCTGGACATGACCGTGTTCCAGAACGGCGGCGCGCAGGGCCGGGGCGCGGTGCAGACCGCCCTGAAGCTGATCAAGGGGGAGAACGTCCCGATCTTCACCGCCATCCCCTTCGAGCCGGTGACCTACGACAACTACAAGAAGTACATGAAGTAGGCGTCACGCCCCGGGGCCGGGCCCGGCCCGGCCCCCGGGGCTCCTCGTCGGCCGGCGGGAAGCGAGCGCGCAACATGAGCGACTACATCCTGCAGATGGAGAGCATCCAGAAGAGCTTCCCCGGCGTGCACGCGTTGAAGGGCGTCCAGCTGCATGTCAAGCCCGGCACGGTCCACGGCGTCATGGGGGAAAACGGCGCCGGGAAGTCCACCCTGATGAAGATCGCCATCGGGCTCTACCACCCCGACTCCGGCACCATCCGGCTGCGCGGCAACGAGGTGGCGTTCGAGAGCGTCCACGACGCGCTCGAGCAGGGCATCTCCATGATCCACCAGGAGATGAGCCCGCTCCCCTACATGACCGTGGCCCAGAACATCTTCCTGGGGCGCGAGATCCGGAACCGGCTCGGGCTCATCGACCACAAGGCCATCGACCGGGAGTCGGCCCGGATCCTGGAGGAGCTCAAGATCAGCCTGCGCCCCCGGCAGATCATGGGCCAGCTGAGCGTGGCCCAGATGCAGCTGGTGGAGATCGCCGAGGCGGTCTCCCGCAAGGCCGACCTCATCATCATGGACGAGCCGACCTCGGCGCTGACCGAGAAGGAGGTCGCGCACCTCTTCACCATCATCCGCAGCCTCAAGGCGCGCGGGGTGGCCATCATCTACATCACCCACAAGATGGACGAGGTCTTCGCCATCACCGACGAGGTGAGCGTCTACCGCGACGGCGAGTTCGTGGGGCGGGAGGACAGCAAGGACCTCACCCGCGACAAGCTCATCCGGATGATGGTGGGCCGCACCATCGATCAGTTCTTCCACAAGGAGGCGGCGAAGGTCGGCCAGCCGGTGCTGGAGGTGGAAGGGCTCACCCGGCGCGGCCACTGCCGCGACATCAGCTTCAGCGTGCGCGAGGGCGAGATCCTGGGGGTGGCCGGCCTGGTCGGCGCCGGGCGGACCGAGGTGATGGAGGCCCTCTTCGGCGTGGCCCCTCACCAGGCCGGGACGGTGAAGATCCACGGCAAGCCGGTCCAGATCCGGAGCCCCTCCGACGCCATCCGGCACGGGATGGCGTTCTTGACCGAGGACCGCAAGCGCACCGGGCTCTACATGAACCTCTCGGTCCGCGACAACATCACCATGCCCAGCCTGCGGAACAACCTGCAGGGTGTGTTCCTCAGGCACAAGGCGCTGCGCAGGATCTGCGACGACGCGGTCGGGAAGCTCCGCATCAAGACCCCCAGCCTCGAGCAGCTGGTCATGAACCTCTCCGGCGGGAACCAGCAGAAGGTGCTGGTCTCGCGCTGGCTGGCCACCTCCCCCTTCCTCCTCATCCTCGACGAGCCCACCCGCGGCATCGACGTCGGCGCCAAGGCCGAGATCTACCGGCTCATGTCGGCGCTGGCCAAGGAAGGAAAGGCCATCATCCTCATCTCCTCCGAGATGCCCGAGATCCTGGCCATGGCCGACCGGGTCATGGTCATGCACGAGGGCCGGAAGGTCGGAGAGATCGGTCGCGGCGACGCCAGCCAGGAGAAGATCCTGCACATGGCCACCGGCGAGTCACTCAGCACGTTCCAGACGGCTCCTCAGCTCTGAACCCTTCGTCAGATCGGGAACAAACATGGCCGAGCCCAGCGCGCAGAGTCCAATCGCCGTCGAGGCAGAGGCAGGTGCAGCGAAGCGGGAATCCCCCGTGCTCAAGTTCATGAGCACCTACAGCATCCTCCTCATCCTGGTGGGGCTCGTGGCCCTCGAGGCCATCCTCTCCGGCGGCATCTCGCTCCGGATCGTCAACCTGCTCAACGTCCTCCGGCAGATCAGCGTCATCGGGATCATCGCCCTGGGCGTGACCATGTGCATCATCACCGCCGGCATCGACCTCTCCTCGGGCGCGGTGGTGGCCATGGTCTCGGTGGT
>Ga0335071_10002038_pt1 | contig 21863 bp, 19 predicted proteins | sample Lox_Sample_15_FD_206724 | JGI IMG/M metagenome (GOLD analysis project Ga0335071, IMG submission 206724) | Soil microbial communities from Loxahatchee National Wildlife Refuge, Florida, United States - Lox_Sample_1.5 | ecosystem: Environmental > Terrestrial > Soil > Wetlands | place: USA... | reverse complement strand
TGCGGCAAATAGTTTCGATGGCGGACCACCGGTATTCGTTACGCAGATATCCACCCGCCCGAATCGTACGTCGACCTCGCTGACGAACTCCGCCACGGCCTTCGCTTCTCCCACGTCGACGGCTCGCCAGAATACTTCGCGGCCACTGCCGTTCTTGATGCGCCGCGCGGCCGTTTCCAGATCCGAAGCGGTACGCGCGCAAATTGCCACTTCAGCGCCCTCGCGGGCCAGTTCTTCGGCGACGGCTCTCCCCAATCCTTTGCTTGCTGCCGCAACGATGGCGACGCGGCCACGCAGCCCCAGCTCCATTCCCGACCTCCATCCCAAAACTTCAATATTCATCTGGAACGCGGGGTGGCGTCAAATCCAGACTGGTCCCGGGTCTTCGGCGAAATTGAATTGCGCCGCGTGCTTCCTCGCACTAAAATTCAATAAGAAGCCGTTTCGCTCCTAGGTTTCCCACTCCCAGGAGGTCAGGATGCCCCGCACACGAATTCTTCCTGCCCTGTTGCTGCTCCTCGCGATGTTCGTTCCCGCCTGTCGTGCGCAACTCGGCAAAAACATTATGATTCCAGCAGGATCGGAAGTGGACCGCGAGATCAACGCCATCAATGCCGCGGATCCCTCGCAGAAGTTGCAGTTGATCGATGAATTCTCGAAGGCGCATCCCGATGGCGACTATCAGATCCTCGCCGACGATCAATATGTGAATTACTACATCAACGCCAAGCAGTACGACAAAGCCTTCGAATATGGCGATAAACTCTTCGCCCTCGATCCCGACAATTTCCAGAATGCACTAAACATGGTTCGTGCCGCCAACGAGAAAGGTGACACTGACAAGCTGTTCACCTACGGCGAAAAGGCCATGTCCATCGTTCAGGCTTATCAGAAGAGTGCCCCGCCGACGGGAACAGACGCGGATACGTGGGAACGTGCCAAGGCAGACAAGCTCGCGCCGCAAAAGGACAACATCGAGTACGTTCGCCAATCGCTCGTCAGCGCGGCGTACAACGCGAAAGACCCTGCCAAGAGAGCCAACTACTTCGAACGCATCGCTAAGATGTACGATGGCACTCCCGGTGGGACCCAGGCGCTCAGCATGGCCGCCTTTGCTTATCAGCAGGCCCAGGACCGTCAGAAGATGATTGTTGCGGCGAACGGGGTACTCGCCAAGGATCCGGACAATATTGGCATGTTGCTTTTGCTCGCGGACGATTACAGCGAGAAGGGTGAGCAACTCGATAAGGCGGAAGCATATGCCAAGAAGGCGCTCTCCCTGGCGGACTCCGCGAAAAAGCCAGACGAAGTCACGGACGAGCAGTGGAAGCAGGAAACTTCCGTACAGAAAGGGCTCGCTCTCAGCGCGCTCGGTCAAATCAGCATCGCCAAGAAACTCAATACCCAGGCCGTGGACTACCTGGCGAAGGCCGCGCCGTTGCTGAAGTCCAACGTGGTCTCGTACGCGCGGAACCAATACCGGCTCGGCTATGCCTACCTCAATTTGAAGAAGAACCCGGAAGCAAAGCAAGCCTTTACGGATGCCGCTTCAGTCGACAGCCCCTACAAGGGCCCGGCGCAACAGAAGCTCACGGAACTGGGCAACGCGAAGCCTGTCCCACACAAGAAAGCCGCCTAAGCGTCGTCGGAGGCGGTCCGGCTCGATGTGTGTTCGCGGAGACGCTGCGCTAAAGGTGAATCCAGTTCGTCAGAATGAGCCCAAGCGTGCATGTTCCGACAACGATCCAGAGCGCGAGTCCTTGCAAAAGCGGGCGAACGCCAACGCTTTTTAACGTCGTCTTGTTGAGGCCAGTTCCGATCAGGAACAACGTGACGGTCAGCCCGATTCGCCCCAGGCGGCCAAGTGTGAGCGAAACTGGGCTCATCGAAGGCAGGAGTGTACTGAAAAGCGCCGCCAGGCAGAAAAGCAGGATGAACCAAGGCCATTGAATTCGCGCCTTGCTCTTCAGAAGAAATGCCGTCGCTATGGACAACGGCACGATCCACAATGCACGTGCCAGCTTCACCGTGGTGCCGGCGGCAAGCGCCGTCGCTCCATATTTTGATGTGGCAACCACGACGGAACTGGTGTCGTGAATTGCCAACGCCGACCAGAGCCCAAACTGCGTCTGGCTCAGGTGCAGAATGGTGCCAACCAGCGGGAAGAGAAAAAGCGCCACAGAATTCAGAATAAAAACGGCGCCGAGCGAAACCGCCATCTCTTCTTCGTTCGCTTCGGCAATCGGGCCCACCGCAGCAATGGCGCTGCCACCGGAGATCGCCGTCCCTGCGCTGATGAGAAACGACGCTTTCTTGCTTACCTGGATCAGATAGCCGAGCCCAAGTCCCAACAACATGGCCGCAGTGATGCTCAGTGCAGTGTATACAAAGCCCGACCGTCCCACCTGCACGACTTCATGGAGGTTCATGCCAAAACCAAGCCCGACCACCGATGCCTGCAGCAGAAACTTCGCCAGGCTCTTGCTTTCGATCTGATAGGGATGCGACAGCGTGAGGCCGTAAATCAAGCCGCCCAGAAGAGCAAGCGGCGGCGAAAGAACACCACTGGCGGCCAGGATAATCCCGACGAAAAATAGTTCCTTGTCCACGCTTGCAGTTTGGGCCAGAGTCGCACTCGCGTTCAAGCAGAAAGTCAAATTCGCGATTAGTTATCCTTATTGCCTTGCCCCGTCTTGGTTACAAACTGCGGTGGGCACCCGCTGAATGTTCTCTGCCGCCGCACTTCGAGTATGCTGTTAGCTGCTCGCCATGGAGAACTTCCGGCAAAAAGTGTTCCGTGCAGTTGCTGACACCCTTAGTTTTCGACAATTCTCCCCCTAGTGCGTGAGTTCGACTGGCATGTGACCGAGCTTCTCATAAATCCGGCCACGCCGGCGCAAGGGCCACCAGTCATAGAGATAGATCTCCATTGGTCGCCACATTGCGACCCACCCAGCAATCGTCAAGCTTTCGCGGGCGACCGCAGCCCATGTGTCGACCTGATGACCAGACAATGCCTTACTGAGAAGCAAACATATGGATAAAAAGAGCAGACCGATCAAAAGACTCGTCCTCCCCTGTTTCATGAGGCTTCTGAACTCCAGTTCGGTGATGTTGGCGCGGTGACTGAAGTGGTTATGGACGGCCGTTGTGATCAATTGTTTGGGGTCTTCGGCGGGCCACTGCTCCAAATAAACGCGGAGGCAGATCGGAGCTTCAGGAGGAAATTCCTTGGCCCAACTTACGATGAATTCCTCGGCGTCATCGTCTAGGTCTTTTTCTACAAATGGCGATGGGTCCATCGAGTTGAAGAGTTGGTTTATGTCTCGCACTTTGAGGCTTATATAGCGGAGTTCGCTACGGTCCTTCTTCGCCGTCTTGATTCTGAAAATTTGCATCGGAATAACCTTGCAAACAACAAACGCGGGAATCGACAAAAAACGCCAGTCGAGGAAGAGGAAAGAGTCAATTCCCTGTACTTCGTACCGTTAACACCGAACAGCCTGCACCACACACTACCTCGTAAGCGGTAGCCGATGGCATATGCGAGGCTGCATCAATCGGATGAGAACGATTCACACCCATCACAATGAGGCCGGCTCCAACCGTGCTGGCAACGTGGAGAATCACTTTGCCAGGAGTACCAAATTTAACGAGAAACTCGGGTTCGATGGTCAACGAGGGGTTCGCTGAAACCGCTTCATGGAGCCTTTCCAAACCCTCTTGTCGGGCGGTTTCCTGCAGTCGCCTGATGTCGCTCGTGGTGCGGGACCAATGGAAGTCTTCCGGAATCGGGGCAACCGGAGCGACGTGAAGCAAAAGGAGTTTTGCACCAAAGTGGTTGGCAAAGGAGATCGCAAGGGGTAGCGCATTCAAAGAAGCTGGACCGAAATCGGTCGCAAACAGAAAAGGTCGAAGAGTACCCCGTTCCTCAGTGGGGGAAATTTCAGCGCAACCTGGCCCCACTGTCAGCACGGGAACGTTTGAATGGCGGAAAATCTGTTCTGCGACAGACCCAATCAGCATTTTCCCCAGACTTCGCCGACCATGGGTACCAACCACTGTGAGATCGATCTGTTTTTCATGAATTACTGATTGCAACTGAGTCCAAATCTCGCCTTTTCGTATGATGAACTCGTAGGCCATGCCATTTAGTAAGCCTTTCGCAATCAGTTCAGTTTCGAGCTTTCCTACTTCTCTCTTTGTAGCTTCACATGCCAGTTCGTGTGCTTCGGGACCCGCGATTGTATAGCCGAGAGAGGAGACCACATGCGTCAGATAGAGTTTCGCACCGTAATGCCGGGCGACGGCGAGAGCATGTCGGAGTGGCTTGTCAGATGCTTTAGAAAGATCTGTGGAGATCAACACCGCCTGTGGTCCTGTGCTTGTAGGCTCCGTAATGTCTGTCACGGTGACCTCCCTGTCAGCGCATGGCGGAACTGCGGCCGGCAACCAGGTTGGGCAGGCTCTGTTCCGACGAAAGCCGGTAGCGATCCTGAATGACCTGGGACAGTGCCTCGCGTACGTCATCCAGATGGCGGAGGCGGTAGCGTTGCTCGACCTTTCGCACATCCGAAGCCAACTGATGATCGCGAAAAGTACCCGCAATCCAGCGCGAGAAATCGCCGCGGCGCGCATGCCCGTCCAAGCAGGCAAGCGGCGTGGTCGCCAACAAAGTGACAAACTGCTTTAGTGATCGCGCCGGCGGTCCGACAAGCGCTCCGTTCTGAGTAAACACAAATTCATGGCCCCCAGAGATTTCGACATCAAAATACTTGGACCTGTGCCGGACATGCGGGGTCATTCGAGGCGCGAGCTTGAAACGCTGAAGGACGCCTCCAGCTTCTTCGAGTCCCGGCAGAAGAGCTGCTTCGTCTGGTTCGAGCGTTCCGAGGACTCTCGTCCACTCGATCTCCTGGCTTTGATTCCCTGCCATAGCGACTAGCACTTGGACCTCGGTCGGCTGCGTTAGCCGCTTAACAATGATCGCGTGAAGACCTTTCCGCAGGTCAGGATGTAGATCAGATGGACGATACGTGACAATCGCATACGCTCCCAGCTCAAAATCCAAAAGCTGCATGACATTGGCTTCGTTCAGGAAATAATGAGCTTCATCAATAACAATTCTATGGGGTAGACCCGTGGCTCTTCGCAAAGAAGCCAGCATTGGCAACAAGGTTTTCAGGTACGCGACCTTCTCCTCGTAGGCTATCCGCGACAAATCGATGACGACACTCAAGTCGAAATGACTGAGTGCATGCGCCACATCCGGCAAGTCAGGTGGGTAGTCCGTTCCCCCCAGAACGACGACACCGGGCAAGGATTCAAGCGAGCCGTAGTCACCTTCAGGATCAATCACACAAACGCAATATCCCTGAAGGATCATCTGTTCGCAGGCCAGCCCGGTAGCCCAGGATTTGCCAGCGTGTGGATCTCCAACTACGAGAAAGTTCCGGCCATGAATCGAGAATAACGCCATTGGTTTGCCATCACGCCCGATACCAACGCTGATTTGGTGCCGGGATGTCCGGCCTTGAGGTAGCCGCATTTGCCGTGACGCTTGTCGAATATATTCGGCGACTGCAGCAGGTCCGTCTCCATGAACGATTTCGTCGGCCTCATGCTGAAGAGCGGGGCTGCCCCAACCAACTGCCACGCCGATTTCACAGGTTAGGAGCAAATCGTGATCGTTCTCAGCGTCTCCGATGCCAATCGCGTTGTGAGCCGACAGGCGCAAGACGTTCAAGGCCTCTTTCAAACCGGTGCTTTTGCTCACCGCTTGTGGAAGTACCATGAGACGACCGCGGTTGAAGAGAAGGACAAGAGGCAATTCCAGCTCGCGAATGATCGCCAGTATCTCCGCAGCGGAAGCTGCATCGGCTTCAATGATGCATTCGCCTGCTTGGAATTGGATTCGGTGACGGTTCAGCTCGTCAATGAACATTTGAGGCGGACGACGACCGGTCAAACGAGTCTGTCCGTTTGGAAAAAACAGTACAGCGCCATTTTCTGCTACTACGGCGTCCACGAAATCAAGATTTCCTGCTACACGCTTCAGGTCAGAAAGAATACGACCAGTAACGATGATGACCACGATGCCCCGTGCACGCACTTCGACGATCGCTGCCTTGACCTTAGGACTGAGGACACCCTCACAAGCGATCGTTCCGTCGTAGTCAAGCGCCAATACGCCGAACTTCATGATGTCCTCGGTGGACTGCTCTCGTAACAATCAGGCGCCAATTTGGGTAAAGGTGACATGATCGTGAATCGACTTTAACTTGCGGTAACCAATGTCTCCCGACGTTTTCTTTCGCCGATTTTGGCTTCTTGGCGGAAGAGGATTCGCTTGCCAACCTCGACCAGCAACAAATAGGCGATCGTCGCGATAGCCAGGAACGCAAAATATCCTGCTGGCAGAGGTGTGAAGCCAAGCACGTTTGCCATCGGACTGAATGGCAAGAGAGCCCCGATGGCCACGACAATCAATGTTGTTGCCACCAGCGGGGCGCTTGGTCGACTGCGAAGCGGATTCTGCGTAGTGCGGATGACGAACAGCACTAGAGTTTGGGTCGCCAGAGATTCAACAAACCAACCTGTGTGGAAGAACACCTGATCTGCATGGAAGAAATGCAGCAAAACGTAGAATGTCAGAAAGTCGAAGATCGAACTGATCGGGCCGATGAACACCATAAAGTTTCGGATCAGCTGAATGTCCCAATGCTGAGGTTTGCGGAGAAACTCCGGATCGACGTTGTCAGTGGGGATTGTAATTTGCGCCGTGTCATACAGGAAGTTATTCAACAGAATTTGGGTGGGCAGCATGGGCAGGAACGGTAGAAAAACAGAAGCACCTGCCATGCTAAACATGTTGCCGAAATTGGAGCTGGTACCCATCAGCAGGTACTTCATTACGTTGCCGAAGGCCTTGCGTCCTTCCTGAATGCCGTCATTGAGAACACCGAGGCCAGGTTCGACCAAAATTATGTCCGCGGCGTCACGGGCCACATCAACCGCGGTCGAAACAGAGATACCCACATCTGCGGCATGGAGCGAAGGTGCATCGTTGATTCCATCACCCATGAAGCCGACACAGTGCCCATTATGTTTGAGCGCGAGAAGTATCCGGTTTTTCTGAGCCGGTGACACGCGTGCAAAGACATTCGCCTCACGGACCACATATCCGAGCGCTGGGTCAGTCATTTGTTCGATCTCGTCGCCGAGCACAATCTTCCCAGGGTCGAGCCCAACCTCGCTGCAGACGTGGCTCGTCACAAGGTCCCCATCCCCGGTGATGATCTTCACCTCCACTCCGTCACGCCGCAGCGCAGCGAGTGCTTCGGCCGCATCGGGGAGAGGCGGATCTGTAAAAGTCAGAAAACCAGCGAACGTCAGACCGCGTTCGTCTTCTGGCGAATAGTTCGGCTGTGCGTCGACTTCAGTATAGGCCACTGCTAGAACGCGAAGTCCCTGTCGGCTCAAGTCTTCGTACGACTTCCGACAGCGTTCCAGTGTTGGAGCATCGGCGGGAACGATGCGTCCGTCAAACTCACAATTCACCGAAAGCGCAAGGAGTCCCTCGGGGGCCCCTTTGCTAATCAGGAGCCTTTTGGACTGGTGCTCGACCACGATCGAAAGCCGACGCCGTTCAAAGTCGTATGGGATTTCGTCGCGCTTTTCGTAGCTATCGACCTCCTTTGGTTTAGAACATCGAAGAACAGCCGCGTCCAAGGGGCTTCGAATTCCCGTCTCGAAGCTGCTGTTAAGATAGGCCAAGGTGAACACGGAGACTGACGGATCCCCAAACGGATCAAGTGCTCGATCAAACGTCATGTTGCCAGTCGTAATGGTGCCAGTCTTGTCGCTGCAAAGAACGTCGATACTTCCGAAGTTTTGGATGGCTGAGAGATGCTTAACGATCACCTTTTTACGAGCCATGGCCCTGGCGCCCTTGGAGAGAGTCACGGCGGTAATCATAGGAAGAAATTCCGGTGTTAGGCCGACCGCCAAAGCAATTGCAAACAGAAGCGCCTGAAGCGGGGGACGGTGTACGAAGAAGTTCGTTATGAGCAGAAAGACGACGAGAAAAAAGACTGTTCGACTGAGAAGCAAGCTGAAGTTCTTTAGACCGCGATCAAACGCGGTCTCATCGGACCGAGACGAAAGGCGAGTGGCAATATCGCCGAACGAAGTCCTTGTGCCCGTGGCAACGACCAAGGCAGTTGCAGTTCCGCTGACGACAGATGTTCCTAGAAAAACCATGTTGGGGGCATCAGGCCGCGTGGAGACCTCCGTGCCAGCAGAGGCATGCTTTTCGACCGGCAGCGACTCCCCCGTCAGTGCCGCTTGCTGGATGTAGAGATCGTGAGAGTCGAGAAGGCGAGCATCCGCAGGGACTAGGTCGCCAGCGGAGAGGCGCGCAAGGTCTCCCGGTACGACATCACTACGAGATACGTCCTTCCATTGCCCATCTCGCAAAACCGTAGCTGTGGGTGCTACGCGTTGCCGCAACTGTTCGACTGCTTGCTGTGAGCGGTAGGTCTGGGTGAAGTCCACAGTCACGCTCATCAGAACGATGGTGACAATGATGCCGGCGTCGACTCTATCGCCAAGAAAGCCGGATGCAACAGCCGCAATGAGCAAGATCATCACCAACGGGTTCAAGAAAAGACGGAGCAGGTCGAGGATCGGCGAGCGCTGCCGCCGAGGAGTAGGGTCATTCGGACCGAACTTAGTGAGCCGAGCGGCGGCTTCTTGCGAGGTCAAACCCTGAGGGAGCGACGTTGACGGGGTTAAAGACGGAGGAGCCTCGGTTGCACCGGAAATTGCCATTGGACTTAACTCCTTGTTGTACCTCCACCTCTCAAGCGTCGTCGAGTTCACAATGTTCTGATAGTTTTCAATTCTAATCCTTTAGTCGGTACGTTAGAAATCAGCCATGGTACCTTGCGCCCCGAGGCGGCGAGGGCCTTCGAAAAAACGTGCGGTTGCAGCGCCAAAGACACAGCCACCGATGTGCGCTAGATAGGCCACGCCACCGGTCTGAACTGCGGCCACGCTACCAGCATCCAAAAGCTGGGACAAGAACCATAAAACGATAAGAGCTGCGGCCGGGATGAATGTAATACGCACAAAAATGAAGAAAAAAAACAGCGTACGAATTCGGTCGTGAGGGTACGTGACCAGAAACGCGCCCATCACGGCGGCGATCGCCCCGCTCGCCCCGAGATTTGGAAGTGTGGAGCTCGGGATGGCAGCAACCTGCGCTAACATCGCCACGATTCCGCCGAGGAGATAAAAAACAAGATACCTCACAGGGTTCATCGCATCTTCGATTTCGGGACCAAAAGCCCATAAGAACACCATGTTGCCAATGATGTGCGACCAACTACCGTGCAAGAACATGGCGGTGAGAAGGGTAATCCAGCGGTGACCAGCAACAATCTCAGCTGGGATAACCGACCACCGGGTCACGAATGCCTCACCGCCCATGATCTCAAGCCAAAACGCAAAAATGTTCGCGACAATGATGAGGATCGTCATCAAGGGAATGCTTGTCGGCTGTCGCGAAGCGTCACCTAAAGGAACCATGCCTCCCATACTTCCTCCTTCCCCGAGAACATCGGCAAGGCTCGGCGTCGCGGGTCGTATCTTTGCAGCTGTGGTGTCTCATCCTTGACGGGCTTCACAAATCGCTCGGTCTGTCTCAAGCTTGCGAATTGATCTCGGAAGGAAGACGACAGGTCAATTGTGGATTCCGGCCGCCTTCGTCTTCAGAGTGGCTGCCTTGTTCTTCAGAATCTCTGCCTTTGCCTTTTCGTGTTGTTCTTGAGCCAGGCGATGCTCTTTCGTCTTCTGCAGGTGGGTTTGTATCTTCGAGTCCAGCTGGTTCATTTTTTCATGAAGTTTGGCTTTGCGGTCGGCGCTAGCCTTCGCGTGCTCAGATTTGAGTTGCGCTAAGTCTGCTTTCATCGCTGCGGTGTGCTCGTCGTGAATAATGTGTTTCACATCGGATAGCGCTCGGCGGAACACAACACCACCGATCGCTTCCATGCGAGTGTCCACTGGCACGGTCCAGTCCTCCCTAATCTCTGCGACGACGGCAAACTTGCTCGGCAACAGATCCTTCTTGACGTCATCGATGAAGTCCTCGTTTACTCTCGCGTTGTGCAGGTCCGCCGATAAGCCCGCGACCATGCCAACACCAGTGCCGATGACAAATCCGGCCGGTCCGCCGAGCAGACCGATAAGACTGCCGAGAGGCGTTCCGACAATCGTCGCCAGGGGCGGTGCATCATCACTGTGCTTTACGGTTACGGTACCATCTGGATTCTTGCCAATTACTGCGGAGGCGTAGACTGTAACATTGCCCTCGTTCTCCAGTTCAAAAAGGGCCTTCTTGCCTTTGTACGCTTTCTCTTCGGTGTCAAAAACCACTACGAGCATCCTGTCGATCATAGTTTTCTCCTCTCTTCTACTGGGCCGTTCAACTGGATCGCTGCAACACGGACGCCACTCCTAAGTCGTTCCGTGAGTTCATTTTCCTTGCCTGGGGGAGCTCCACTTGTTCGTGAATTCGCGAAGTTCGCGAAAGTCCGCACTGAAATAGAGAGTCGCATGACTCCTGGTGAAACACTCTAGCTACAGCCGATTCGGCAATGCGACCCTAGCGCGCGCTAGCTTTTGGCGACTGCGGCAAGAGGTGAAGCCTCTACTTGAGGAGGAGGTTGCGCCGCCAAGGCATTCTTGACTGCGGCGCCATCCACAGTTTCCTGTTCCAGTAGCTGGTTAGCCAACACGTCAAGCGCACCCTGATGTGCTGCGAGGAATTTCCGTGCACGTTCGTATTGCTGGGTCACAATGCGCTGGACTTCTCCGTCGATCAACTGACGGGTTTCAGGACTCAGTTGGCTGTCGTCCTCGACGGATTTTCCTAAGTATTGGAGCTGTTGACCGGCATAACGCACCGATCCGAGTTTCGGACTCATGCCGAATTCGACGACCATGCGTCGCGCTAACTCTGTCGCCCGCGCAATGTCGTCGCTCGCTCCTGTGCTGATGGTATTGAATTCGATCTGTTCCGCGGCCCGCCCGCCGAGCATTACCGCGAGTTTGTCGTCCAATTCTTCCACTGTAAGTAGATAGCGATCCTCGGTGGGCGTTTGCATCGTGTAGCCTAAGGCACCTCGACTATGAGGAACGATACTGATCTTCGCGACCGGCTCGCTGTTGGGAACCAGTTCCGCAACCAAGGCATGGCCCGACTCGTGATAAGCAACTGTAGTTCGCTCACGCTGGTTCATCACCCGAGTCTTTTTTTCGGAGCCGGCGATGACCCGTTCGATGGCAGCTTCGAAGTCTGCCAGTGTGACTGCTGCCGACTTTCGTCGTGCCGCGAGTAAGGCCGCTTCGTTCATCGCATTAGCAAGGTCAGCTCCGCTAAATCCCGCGGTCATACGAGCTGCCCGTTGCAGATCGAACTCGGGAGATAGCTTTATCTTTCGGCTATGGATTCTCAAGATCTCAACCCGACCTGCAAGGTCTGGATTCCCGATCGTAATTTGCCGGTCGAACCGTCCGGCGCGCAGAAGCGCTGGATCAAGCACCTCCGGTCGATTCGTTGCGGCCATAATAATTACCGGTGCGCTGGTATCGGTTTTGAAGCCGTCGATTTCTGCGAGCAACTGATTCAGGGTCTGCTCGCGCTCATCGTTCGCGCCTAGCCGCATCACACCGGCGCGGCTTTGACCAATTGCGTCGATTTCGTCAATAAATACGATGGAAGGAGCTGCTTTGCGAGCTGTTTCGAAGAGGTCTCGCACTCTCGCTGCACCAACACCAACAAACATCTCGACGAATTCCGATCCGCTGGTTTCAAAGAACGCAACGTGCGCTTCGCTAGCGGTCGCCTTCGCGAGAAGCGTCTTACCAGTTCCGGGTGGACCCACCAACAAAACGCCCTTGGGTATGTGCCCGCCAAGAGTGGCGAATTGTTCCGGGGCTTTTAAGAACTCGATGATCTCTCGCAGGTCAGCAATGGCTTCATCCGCTCCCCCCACATCCTTGTAGGTAACGGTGATGTCTTCAGGTTTGACTTCAATGGCCTTGCTTTTTCCCACTCCGAAGATTCCGCCCATGCGGTCTCCAGCTAATCGGCCGAAGGCGCCAAACCACAAAAGGCCGAGTATGGCAAGGGGAAGAACGTATTGCCCGAGGAGAGTTCCAATAGGGCTCGCAGGCCGTTGAAATTGGTAGGTCACATTTGCTTTCTTGAGGTCTTCGGTCAATTGGGGATCCGAGCCTGACATGAAAACGGTATTGAACGGCACCAGCGACCCACTCCCCTTTGGGTCTTTCATTTTCCCCACAATGGAGCTTTCGCTGATCGTTACTTCGACGATCTGAGCGTTTGTCAGTTTGTTTTTGAACTCGCTGTACGAAATCTCTGTGTTCTTATTCCAAAGCGCAAGGACAAACGCCTGAAACAGCCACAAAACGATGAAGCTGGTTACCAGATAGCCCATGCTGAACTGCATGCGCCGGCGTTTTTCCTCTTCGCTTGGCTTGTCGTCCCGATCGCGCCGGGGCGGCGATGATTTATCTGCTCGCATAGGTCTCACGCTCCCTCTACAGTGTGCCGCTGTATTTGGACTACCAGAGATGCCGGGAACTCGCAGCTAGCCTTTCTCCCCAGTGGCACGATCAAACGCGTCCGCTAGGTCTTGCCAAGCTTTGTTGAAACCCGCCCGAATGTCTTTCCAAGCTCTGGCGTCCTCCTGCTTTCTGGCATGCATGCTTGCTTTGAATTCAGCGAAGGCATGCTGAGCTGTTGTGATGCCGCTTTCCAGTTTGTCTCGAGCGTCGGCTTTTGCCAGAGCAGCGCGGACGTGGAGAATCTGGAACCACTTCTTCGCCTGCAGCAACCGCTCTTCGAAGCTAAAGCGCATTTTTGTGCGAGTGCGCCGAATCCGTGCCTGGACCGCGGAAAGATGGTTTTCAATAGCGGTCTTTGCGTCGCCGCTTGCATGGGCTGCTTTAACCTTCAGCTCGGAAGCCTCTTCTTCTAGCGCATCGATCTGGTCTTCTATAATTTGCTGCAGCTCATCATGCAAATAATTCATCTGTCGGTGCAAACCGTCAAGGCTAGACGCAATTCCATACTTTGCCGCCTGTCCGCTCAATTGCAGCCTGGACTTCATTTCATGGATATCCGACTTCAAATCGGCGCTGACCGCCTTGATATGATCCTCGAGCTGTTCGCGCTTGAAATCGAGTTCTGCCCTAGCGGTAGCGATTTCGCCTTCGATCTTGAGTCTATCCGCCTGGGTAGCCGAATTTGCATTTGCGAGTTTCGTCTTGATTTTGGTCTGGAGGGACTCGATTTCCACTTTCGAGCGCGCGATGTACGCGTTCAGTTCTGCCTCGCGCTCTTCCCGCTTCATTTCTCTTTCGACAACCTGGCCGAGGTTCTGAAGTTCCTCCTCGATTCGCTCGGCATAACTCTCTTCGACGACAACAGCCAGCATTGAACTGTCGTTTGTGAGGCTGCCTGAAATGTCCTGTAGAGATTTGTCGCGAACTAACCTCTCCGTGAGACGGATGCTCCCAGCTCCAACCGCGGCGCCGACGGCCGCTCCGGCGATTGCGCCCGCTGGACCACCGAAACCGCCGCCCGCGATGGCTCCGGCGACGCCAGTGGCTGCAGCTGAGATTTTCTCGGCATGTTCATCATCCAACTCACGAAGCGTGGTGCGACCCTTTTCATCCTTGCTGATGGCAGCGTAATCGATCAGCTCAATCCAGTGCTCATGATCGAGCCGTCTCACTGTATCAAGAGCCTTCCCCGCGCCATCTTTGGAATTGGTTGTTAATTCGATCAGGATTAAGTTGCCCATTGCGTTTCTCCTTGTATTCAGCATCAATCTGGGAATTCATCGCCGAGGCTTAGACTTGCTTTTGCCAAGGGCTGATTTCACATCCTCAAAAGTTGCTACGACCGCTAGTCCTGCTCCCCATATGACTGGAAACAGAAAGAAAAACAGAATCAGTCCGAATTCAGCCTTCGAAGAAAGCTGGGGGAAAAGCACGCCGGTGATTGAGCTGGTGATCATTGCTTTCTGACTAAGCAAGACGAGTGCCAAATAACCACTTTGGATTGGAGGAAGCATTTGGAACCTCCGTATTAAACGGTGTGGTTGTTTCAACGTTGAGAGGGATGAAGACAGTTCCAGTGAAACGGCTTCAAGGCCAAGCGGGCCTTGCACGTGAGGTCGAATTCCCATGCGACATCCGCGAACCAGTATCCAAGGCTGTTGGTTCCAGTTCTTTTTGTCGTGGCCCACAGAGTTCTTTGTTGAGAAGGCTGGTACACGTTCGAAAGCGCGGCGGAAAACGCTGAGCTTGGCAAGCCAGACCAATTGAATTGCCTGGAGCGAGGGTCGTAGTAGAGACTGTGACGGCTTGCTCGCGCCAGGCGTTGAAAGAAGGTGCCCTGTCTGTCGGTCTCGTAAATGTCCCGCTTCTCTGAGATGGCTGGGACAAGCAGCTTCCGCAAGAACTTGCCATTGATGTTGTCTGCGAGTGCCACCTCGTAGTGATAGCGGTAGGCGTCCGCTCCAGAACCAAAGCCCGCCGGCTGAAACACGAAGTTAGAAAACGCAGCCGTTGCTGGCGGGACGAAGGCTGTGGACAGTGCACCTGGAACTGTTGTGAAGGTTGCCTGTTCGAAGTCCTGACGGTAGACCGCAATATTCCCGTTTATCTGGCACTGGCAACACGGCACGAGTCCCCCGCAGCAGAAGAATGCTACAGGGATCCGGAAGCATCTCAAGACTTCGCACCGAATTGAACATTCTCCATTCATAAGCATTCGACTGGCAAACGTTGCACCGCTGTGAATCCATCGCGTCAACACCACCAGGTGGAACTCATTCTTAGGGCTGCGGTCCCACTTCCCAGAGATCCTGCTTTTTCAAGCGTGTAACTAATCGTCCGCTGTGCTTGGAGCGAGCCCAGTTGCTGACAAAACGAAAGCACAGAACAGAAGAGTAGAACCGCGGCTGCTACAAAAGCGACGATGAGAGCCGTGAGTGAGAACAGCGCCGCCGAGTTCACGATGCCGTCGAGGCTATCGGCTGTTAAAGGCATATCACTCTCCTGCGCGAGTCTTTCACCCACGGCCAATGTTGCTACGCAGTTCTGGAACTCAGTTTGGGCAGGCTGTGAATTGCGGCAGCGAAACCAATCAAAGCGGAACCGTCGAGCACCAAGTCGATGCCAATGGCCAGCCCGACGAAAAAAGTGCTAGCAGATGGCCAATGCGTAAGAAGCATGAAGCCGAGGGCGACAGAGCATATTCCTGCGAAGACCATCCAGCCCCACCTGGGGAATCGAATGACGCTGGCCCCCACGGTGCGGAACAGCCCCCCGACAACGAACAGTGATGCCAGCAGCAGCGTGATTCCCTCGGCGCCCGCGTTGGGATAGCGGATCAGAAGATATCCTACGACGCCGCGGATGATTGCATTGAACATGTACAGGAAGAACCCTCCCCAACTCAGAGCCTGCAAGGCGTTCACGAGCCATACCAGACCGCTGAGCGCTAGGATCCATCCAAGAACCAAGATTGATACTGTCGTCGCGGTTTGGGAAGTTCCGATGCACACTACTCCAAGCGCGACCAACAGGATTCCCAGCACAAGAAACCAGCCCCATGATTTCCGGACTTCTTCAAGACCTTCCCAAAACATATCAGCGAGAGTTCCCATGATTCTTCTCCTTTCTTCGTCTAAAGCCACCTGTATGCGATTCTCCAAGGCAACACTTCTGGTGATGTTCCTATCCGTAGTAAGGCGCAGCGTCGCCGTATCATTGTTCCCATGCCCGTTCAAGTGCGCGTTCTTTCTCGCGAGACAATTCGCCACGCGTCTTTTGAATTTCGCCTTCTGCAAAAACCGGTGGCGAATAGACGACGATTACCTTCAAAGCGCGATGGCCTGAATTGACTAAGCTGTGTGTCCTCCCTGTAGGCACAAACACCAAGTCATGCTTGACGACGTCGTGCGATCGCTCCTCCAGGACTGATTTGCCCTTGCCTTCGATAATGAATACCAACGCGTCGGCATCCTTTCGTTCTTTTTCGGTTTCCCCGCCCTTCGAGATATTCATCACGACCAATTGACTATGTGACCCCGTGAAAACCACCTTGCGGTAGAGCTCATTTTCTCGGGCAAACTTTTTTATGTCGCCTTCAAACCAGAATGAAGCGGATTTCTTGTTCGGTTTATGGGTCATGACTTCGCCTCCGTAGCGCCAATCCTTACATTGCCAGCACCAGTCATTTGGGGTTCCTGCACCGCACCAGTCGAGCCTCCCTGATCGGTCTCGAGAACTCGTTTTATGTGCGCGAGATAACCCTCGAGCGACGAACGAGTCCGGGAAACCGCCGCCTTTCTCAACATAGAGCCTTTAGGTCCGGTCAAACCCGCTTGCCGCGATCCCTTGATGGTTATCAGGTAAAACCCCGTGTCCTCTGGGCGACTGTCGCTCTTCGCACAGACGGACACGTCGAGCGCAGTTTCAAAGTAGTGGCTGGCGTAGAGCTGCTTAATGACAACCGCGTTGATCTGTTGCGACGATCCCGCGCCACCATAAATGACTGCGTGATTCATACGCAGCGTCGGTTTCAGACCAAACTTAACTCTTTCCCAGTAGAAAACACTCTCGGCATTCGCGAGTTGAATCTGTGGATAGCCGATCAAGTACCGCTCGAGGTCAGGAAGGTAATGCGATAGCGAGGACGGCACCAGTGCGTCGAATTGTTTGACGACGTCGACCGGCTGTTCCTTGTCGTAGTAACCTCCCAGAGCGCTGTCGCCATCCTTCTGATATCTGATCAGCGCTTCGAAAGTCATTTTTTGCGCGAGCCTGTTTACTTGTGTGGTAACGTCGGGCGCGGACCAGTCCACCGCGCTCTGAAATTCTTCTATGGATTCGACGGGCAGTTGCAACAGGCACTTGCCCGGCCTGCAGCTCCGCAAGTCCTTAATATCCTGATCGTCCAAAACGAAACCTTCGAAATCAGAGAGCTTCGGGGGCGCGCTGATTTGGCGGACGGCAAGGTAGTTAGGTGAATTTCGGAGATTGGTCAGATTCCGTACGGTCTTCAGGTAGTCGCCTGGAGAGGCGTTGATGTAGATTGCACCGAAAACCGTGATCTCCGACGGGGTCTTTGTAGTGAGTACTTGCGCTACCGGTTTTCCACGTTCAAGACTTGCAATCTGTTCATTTGTGAGGCCGATATACTCCTTGAAAAACGTTTGTGGTTCGGGGGTTGTTTGTGCCGCACACGGCAGCGCTCCCCACATTACGAGAATTGCAAGCCCGACGTTCTTCATGACCAAATCTCCCGGTTCAGAATTCACATTGCAATCGTCGTGCCGGTTACCAACATGTCGGCAAGCTAGAAGAATTGAGAAAGAACAAACAGATTGCCGGATGATCTTCACCCATAATCGTTTCCTGGTGACATTTAGTTTCTGCGCGAACGAATTGCGGGATCCAAAGCCACCGATTATCCGATTGTCCCGGAGCTTTTGCGGCCTCTTGAAGACTGGCTTGGTTTCCGCTTCCCAATCCACTCTCGGATATAGGCCGGGCAATTCTTGAGGACTACGTTATCCGCTTCGCAACTCGCCAGAAAACCCAGGGCGTCTCGAGCGACTAACGTTACATCCTTTAAATCCAGAACTAGGTGATCGACCGGTTTTTCCAATTGAAAAAGGCGCTGTAGCTCCAATACATCTTCCGGGTCGATTCGGCCGCATAAGGTATAGACGATTTCGCCGTTCACCGATCTTTCGATTCTCAGCATGGCATGGTTCCAAGCAACCCAAGCGAGCTAAGTGCAACTTAGTCGCCACAGTTTAGGCTGCTGCAATTGGGAGCTCCGGCTTGGTACTTCAGATGGCGAAAGTTCGCCATTTGGCGAAATCTCGCACAAAGTGTTCGACATCCAGGCCGAAGTGAGGCGGGAGAAATACTTAGGAAAGGTCTCTAAACCGATTTTTGACGATCTTTAGTGACCGGATCTTGGACTCCAATGTCGATCTCGGCATGCCCAGCTTGACCGCTGCTCCCAACGCTCCCGAGACTCGGCCGTGGCATTCGCGCAATGCGGCCTCGATGGCTTCGCGCTCCTCTACCTCAAGCCGTCGCGAGAGTTCAAGTTGAGCCGTAGACTCCTTGGCGGGGCGTTGCTGGGAAAGCCAGCTTTCGTCGATGGAGAGGCTTTCCGACTCGCAAAGAATGACGGACCGCTCAATGATGTTTTGCAGCTCACGAATGTTGCCCGGCCACGGGTACGACTTTAGCAGTTCCAGACTCTTCTTACTTATGCCGGTTATTTTCCTCCCTGCCTTCCTTGCATATCGATCGATGAAATACGCAATCAGCAGAGGAATGTCTTCCTGCCTCTCGCGCAAAGGAGGAATCTCGATCGGAAAGACATTGAGCCGATAAAACAGGTCGCTGCGAAAGACGCCGGCAGCAATGGCTGACCGCAGGTCACGATTCGTTGCGGCGATCACACGTACATCCGTCTGGATGGATCGGGTTCCACCCACACGCTCAAACTCGTGCTCCTGTAGGACACGCAAAAGAGCGATTTGGGTTTCGACGGGAAGCTCTCCCACCTCGTCGATGAAAATGGTGCCACCGGCTGCCATTTCAAATCGTCCTAAACGCTGCTGCATTGCACCGGTAAAGGCGCCCTTCTCATGCCCAAACAATTCGGAGGCGATCAAGTCGCGAGGGATGGCCGCACAGTTCACACTTACAAATGCCCGAGAAGCGCGGTGCGAGTGTTTGTGGATGGCGCGAGCAATCAGTTCCTTGCCGGTCCCGGTTTCGCCAGTGATCAGCACGGTCGAGTCCGTTGGCGCAACCTTGGATACTCGAGAAAGAACCAGCTGCAGCGCCGGAGAATCACCAACGATCTCCTCGAACATCGATGCTTTGTCAATTTCATCGCGTAAGGCAATGTTCTCTTTATGGAGCTGATCCTTTAGCTTCTGGACTTCGTCAAGAGCACTCTGCAGACTATCTTCCGCCAGCTTTCGATCCTCAATGTCGAAACTACTTCCGTACCATTTGACGGTTTTCCCAGCCTTGTCAGACAGCGGTACGGTGCGATGCAGCATCGTGCGGAATGCGCCGTCAGCCCGCCGGACACGTGCTTCGTGTTCACACATTGCACCACTGGCGAGGCTTGCACGCCAATGCGCCACGATTCCGCCCACATCTTGCGGATGGATCAGGCTCGTCCAGCCCCATCCGAGCAGCGCTTCCATCGGGGCACCAACGTATTCCAACCACTTCTGGTTAAAGAAATCGAAATTGCCGTCTGGCCACGCCGTGTGCACTAGCGCGGGAATCATGTCGACAACGTTTCGAAGACTATCTTCGGCGTTTTTTAGATCATGAATATCGACCGCTGAAGAATACCAGCGTACAACGTTTCCCCGTTGATCGTGAACAGGATTCACGCGAAATCGAAACCAGCGGTACTCGCCATCCTTGCGACGGACACGAAACTCCAGTTGAAATGGTGCGTTACCGGCATATAGTCGGTCACGCTCAGCCATCACTCTCTCGATATCATCAGGATGAACGGATTCGATTGCAGTGCTTGAAGCGGACTCGATCTCCTTAAGAGCGTCACCGTGATAATCAATCCAAGGGCCATTCGCAAAGAGAGGCCGACCAGCTGGATCATGAATCAGAATATGCCCGGGGATGGCATCAAGGAGTTGGCGAATGCCGCTTTCCTTCTGTGTCAGCTCATCTTCCGTTCGATTGCGCTGCTCCCGCGTCCGTAGTTCCTCAAGTTCAACTGCCAGGGTGGAAGCAACACTCCTGAGAACCTCCACAGCACCAGGTTCGAACTCGGTTGGATCTTCGGCAAAGACAGTCAGCGCCCCATAGAGTCGCCTGTCCGATTCGATGGGTATGGAAAGCACCTCGCCAGCGCGGAAGACCTGTGCGGTCTGAATAACAGTGGCTGCTGCCTGGTCGGCAGCCTCGCGCAAATCATGCGTTTGGCTTTCGCCTTCAGCAACCACAAATGCAGCCCTGTGGGGCGCTTTCTGGCTATCGCCTTCGGAATAGGCAATTTCCGCATAACGGAGGTAACCTGTTCTAGTCAATATCTCGCAGACGCGCTGGATTAGCTGTTCCGCCGCAACTCGCTCCTGCATCAATGTCCGACACTCGTCCCTTGCCGCAAATAATTTGCGAGTTTGGGTCGACCCACCAGCAGTACCAGTCGTAGCTTCGTTGAATGCCATAGATAAGGCGATGCTCGCTGTACGTTGGGGCCCTGCAGGCTATGGCCGCATTATAGGACGAAAAGGCAATGATTGGGCATCCAACTCTCGCGGCATCGTTGCTGTAGAGAATTACGGACACCGCTTCCCCGCCACTTTGGCATAAGATAGCTGAGCACCTATCCGGATGCGATATGCCCGACCGCATGAGCTGCTCATCGGAAAGCGCCTTCGCAGCGCAAGCGCACTATCGTTGCTCGCCACACTCCTCATTTTGTTGCCTTGGCTTGCAGCTGCATTTCCTCAGAAGCCACCCGAGCGCATTGTCTCACCGGAGGTCAGCGCCGACCATCGCGTAACGTTCCGTTTCTATGCGCCCAAGGCGAAGCAGGTGTTGATCCTAATGGACGGTTACCGCAAGCCGCTCCACATGACCAAGGACCAAAGCGGCGTGTGGAGCGTCACCACCGACCCGCTTGTGCCTGATCTCTATGGCTATTCGATACTGAAGGACGGATTATTTGTTCTCGACCCGAACAATCCCGAGCGGCGCCCGAACCGATACCTTTCGGACAACAGCGTGCACGTCCCGGGGCGGTCTTCCCTACCATGGGAAGTGAATGAGGTGCCCCATGGACGGGTGCAGCACCAGTTTTATCATTCAACTCTGGCCAACCGCGACCGCGATTTCTACGTTTACACGCCTCCGGGATACGACGCCTCCGCGAAGGTGCGCTACCCCGTCTTGTACCTGCTGCAGGGCTTCAGCGATGAGGCAAATGCCTGGATTTTAGTCGGGCGCGCGAACGTCATTCTCGACAACCTTATCGCCCAAGGCAAAGCCAAACCCATGATCGTGGTCATGCCGCTCTGCTACGGCATGCACGAGATCATTGCCCACGGCTGGGAGGCGACTCGCACTCGAGGGCTGTTACCAAAGAACTACGACAAATTGCGCGAAGACCTGCTTCAGGAAATCGTGCCCTTGATTGAAAGCAGCTACTCCGCAAAAACGGATCGTGAATCGCGTGCGATTGCTGGGTTTTCCATTGGCGGCTTTGAAACTCTATTCGTCGGACTAAACAACCTTGACCGCTTCGCCTATCTTGGGGCGTTCAGCAGCGTGGGGATGGGCAAACAGTATGCTGCGACGTTCGGCAATCTCGATTCCAACAAGGCTCCGAAGATACGTCTTCTCTGGATCTCCTGCGGCAGAGACGACCTTCTGCTCATGGAGAATGAAAAATTCCGCGACTGGCTCGCCTCAATAGGGATTCGCGTCCAGTGGGTCGAGTCGCCCGGCGCGCACTGGTGGCCGGTCTGGCGCCGCAATTTGTCGGATCTGCTCCCACAGCTATTTCAGGACGCACCCGCGCCCAGTGACTATTGGACGCAGCAAGTCCAGCCCCAACGCTAATCTATTCGCGAATGGTGAGCACGGGGCAATGTGCTCGTGTGATCAACTCATATACTGAACCCGGGATTGGAAGATGTGCCGCGATGACCGGATCGACACGATTTACGGGCATCACTATCAAG
>Ga0335071_10002036_pt1 | contig 21880 bp, 20 predicted proteins | sample Lox_Sample_15_FD_206724 | JGI IMG/M metagenome (GOLD analysis project Ga0335071, IMG submission 206724) | Soil microbial communities from Loxahatchee National Wildlife Refuge, Florida, United States - Lox_Sample_1.5 | ecosystem: Environmental > Terrestrial > Soil > Wetlands | place: USA... | reverse complement strand
TGCGGCACCTGCGGCGCAAGTAGCGGGGGACTGGTAATTAGTAATTAGTAATTGGCAGCGCTTGTGGTTTCGGCCGTCGGGAGTGGATGCGCGCTTTTACTAACAACCAATTACTAATCACTAATTACCAACCGCTGCCTCGGCCGCGCTCTTCACCAGTCACCATGCACCCGCCTCCTCCCCCTGCTATCATTGAACGAGCGATGAATAACCTCGACTTCGCGCCTCCGGAAGAACTGACCGTCACCCTCTGGCGTTCGTTGGTTCTCAATATTATTGACCGCGTCGCCCCCGAGCGTCTGCCGCCGCTGAACCTAACCTCCAAACCGGTAAACGTCGGCTTGATGCTCGGCGATCGCCTGGAATTGCCTTGGTACCGCACGGTTTTCACGAACCTCGCCGATGTCGTATCGCCGGAGGTCCTTCCGCCCTTGGAACTTACGTCGAGTCCTGTGGATGTCGGGGAACTCCTGGGTGACGACATCGCCCATCCCTGGTGGCATTCCCTGCTGGGCAACCTGCGCGACCGCCTGGCCCCGGAAAAACTGCCCCCGCTGGACCTAACCTCCGAGCCGGTGACGGCTTACGAGGCCGACACCTGGCTGCAAATCCTCGACTGGTCCTCGCTGCTCGACATCCCCAAGGTCTACATGCCGGACGCTCCTCGCGCCGACGTGCCATACGTTCCGTCGGCGGCGCCGGTCGAAGTTCCCTCGCCGGTCGAGTTTATCGCTCCTGAACTCATCGCCGCGCAGATGCAATTCAAGCGGGACATCTCGCGCTCGCGCTTCCGCCAGAAAATCTGGATGTCGCTGGTTGCCGCGCAGGTGGCGTTTCTGGTGTTCGCCATCGTAAAGTTCAGCTAGTTCTCTGGCCTTGGATGCGGTTCTGTACCCCGCCCTGATCGGCAGTGTATTTTGGAAGTGCGCGACACCATCGCGATCCCACTCCCATGCCTATACAAAGCCGTGAAGTCCGCCTCGCCAGCCGCCCACAGGGCGAACCCACCCTCGACAACTTCTCCTTCGCCACCGTGAAACTGCCCGACCCGCAACCGGGCGAAGTCCTGGTCCGCAATATTTGTATGTCGGTCGATCCCTACATGCGAGGAAGGATGAACGAGGGGAAGTCCTACGTCCCACCGTTTGAGATCGGCAAAGCACTGCAGGGCGGCGCCGTAGGCCGCGTCATCGCTTCCAACGACGCCAAACTGCAGGTCGGGACTCACGTGCTTAGCATGTATGGCTGGCGGGAGGCGTTTGTCGCTCCTGCTTCGCAATTGCAGGTCGTGGACGTCGGCCTCGCACCGCCATCCGCTTACGTTGGCATATTGGGCGTCACGGGCCTGACCGCATGGGTTGGTCTGTTCCGCATCGCGAACCTGAAAGATGGGGAAACTGTTTTCATTTCCGGCGGCGCGGGCGCCGTCGGCAGCGCCGCCTGCCAGTTGGCCAAGATGCACGGCTGCCGCGTGCTGGCCAGCGCCGGTTCCGACGACAAGGTTGCATTCCTGCGCGACCAATTAAAAGTCGATTTCGCCTTCGATTATCGCAAAGGCGAGCCGCTGGGCTACTTGAAGAAAGGTGCGCCCGAGGGCATTCACGTCTATTTCGACAACACTGCGGGGCCGCAACTCGAGGCCGCGCTCTATGCCCTGCGGGACCACGGCCGCGTCGCCCTTTGCGGCGGCATCGCCGGGTACAACACACCGGTTCCGGGACCCCGCAACCTGATGCTCGCCATTGCGAAACGTCTGCGTTTGGAAGGCTTCATCGTCTCCGACCACATGAGCGATCTGCCCGCTTTCTACGCAGAGGCCGTTCCCGCTCTTAAGGCCGGCAAGTTCATTAACCGCGAGACCGTGGTCGAAGGGCTGGACGCCGCGCCTGCTGCCTTCATTGATCTGCTTCATCCCGGAGCCAGCAACATCGGAAAGATGATCGTCAAACTGGCCGACTAGCCGCCCGCGCGGAAACAAAAAGGCGGAGGCCCCGTGGCCTCCGCCTCTATCACCTCTGCTCCGAACTCGTTCTACAGCGCGCTCATGTTTGACAGAAACTCGCCGTTGGACCGTGTCTTGCCCAGCTTGTCGATGAGCAGTTCCATCGCTTCCACTGGCGAGAGCGGATTCAGCACCTTGCGCAGTACCCAGATGCGCGCCAGATCTTCCTTGGGGATGAGCAACTCTTCCTTACGCGTGCCCGAGCGCTGAATGTCGATCGCTGGGAACGTGCGCTTATCGACCAGCTTGCGGTCGAGAATGATTTCCATGTTGCCGGTGCCCTTGAACTCTTCGAAGATCACGTCGTCCATGCGCGAACCGGTTTCGATGAGCGCGGTGGCGCAGATGGTCAGCGAGCCGCCCTCTTCGATGTTGCGGGCGGCGCCGAAGAACCGCTTCGGGCGCTGCAGCGCATTGGAGTCCACGCCGCCCGAGAGCACTTTGCCCGACGGCGGAACGATGGTGTTGTAGGCACGTGCGAGGCGTGTAATGGAATCCAGCAGGATCACCACGTCGCGCTTGTGCTCGACCAGGCGTTTCGCCTTCTCGATCACCATTTCCGCAACCTGTACGTGACGCGCGGCCGGCTCATCGAAGGTAGAGGAAATGACCTCGCCCTTCACCGAACGCTGCATGTCCGTCACTTCTTCCGGGCGCTCGTCGATGAGCAGCACGATCAGCACGACCTCGGGATGGTTGGTGGTGATGGAGTTCGCCAGGTTCTGGAGCAGCATGGTTTTGCCGGTGCGCGGCGGCGCGACGATGAGTCCGCGCTGGCCCTTGCCCACCGGGGTCAGCAGGTCCATGACCCGGGCGCTGATGTTTTCCTTCACCGTCTCCAGCTTGATGCGCTCCTGCGGATAGAGCGGCGTCAAGTTGTCGAACAGAATCTTGTTGCGCGCCTCATCGGGAGACTCGAAGTTCACCGCTTCGATCTTTACCAGTGCAAAATACTTCTCGCCCTCGTGCGGAGGACGCACCTGGCCGCTGATGGTGTCACCGGTCTTCAGGTCGAACTTGCGGATTTGCGACGGCGAGACGTAGATATCGTCTGGCCCCGGCAGGTAGTTGTAATCAGGTGAGCGGAGGAAGCCATAGCCGTCGGGCAGAATTTCAAGTACGCCCTCGGCAAAAATGTGGCCCTCTTTTTCGCTCTGGGCCTGGAGGATCTTGAAGATGAGGTCTTGCTTGCGCAAGCCGCTGGCACCCGGAAGATCGAGCTGGCGCGCGATCTTGGTCAATTCTGTGATGTTCTTTTCTTTTAATTCGGAGATTGTCATTGTCACCTACGGGGATTTACTGCTGGGGCGGGGTGGTACGGCGGGAGGCGCGCCGAAGCGCGGCGCGCTTAGGCAGCGCGCCGCTGGGCTTCGGTTGCGGTCTCCGGTTCCTGAATCACTTCCTCGCGCTCGGCGCCGGCGATGCGGTTCAACACTTCATTGGTCGTGTCCTGAATCCGCGTGCTGGGGCGATGAAATTTGCGCGTCGCCTTGGAAGCGAGCTGGCAAAGGGTGTAACGGTTACGTAATGTGTGGACGGCTTCAAATACCAATTCAGACCGCATGAATCTCTCCTCTTATCCTATGAATGAACTGCCGGGTGCTTTCCTCCGGCCCCAAGTTCCTGTCGGCTGAGTCGTCGCGGTGGGAACCAACCTAGTTCGTACGGCGGGACACCAGCTAACTGATGCTGTCCGCCCGTTCTTCGGTTCGTTTCTTTGCGCGCTTCGACTCCTCATCCCAGCAGGGCTCTAAAGCGCTACTATACAGTCACGAAAGTCGTAGTTCTTGGCACGTCCCAACATGCTATCGTGCGGAGTCTTTTCTTCCTGTTTCCTGGTGATGGCGCTCAGTGAGTAACCGTCTCGGGGCAGGACGCCTGGACTGGCAGCTACAGGATGCCGCGTTGCTCAGAAAATAGTACGTTATCCGTATCGCTTTCCAGAGTCAAGAAAAATCGTCCACCGAACCCGGTCAACCAGGAAATCACGAAGCATCAGTTAGACGGTGCTCTCGCAAGAAGGTAGTCAAAATTCTTAACCCACTCGCTGGCAATAAGTTGCGCTGAAACCACACACCTCAGGCTACCCGCGGGCAGGCCTATCTGCTGTAACTGAAACTTAAATCACTGAAAGGTAACGACTTAAAATGCGACCTGAGGTCACGCGTCACGCCCAGAACGTCCGGTCCAGCGTCCGGTATTGGATCGCCTCGGCGATGTGGCCCGATTCGATCGCTTCTGCGCCTCCCAAGTCGGCGATCGTACGTGCCACCTTCAGGATCCGATCGTGGGCCCGCGCACTCAGCCCCTGCTTGGCGATGGCTCGTTCCAGCAGGTGCTCGGCCTCGGTTCCCAGCTCGCAGTACTTTCGGATCTCCCGTGAGCCCATCTGAGCATTGGCGTAAATCCGCTCCGCCCCGCGGGCAAACCGGTTCAACTGTATCTCCCGGGCCTGCAGGACTCTCGCCCGCACATCTGCAGAGCTCTCCGGATTCACCGTGCTCCTCAACTCGCGGTAATTCACCGCCGGCACGTCAATGTGGATGTCAATCCGGTCCAGCAGCGGTCCTGAAATCTTCGAAATATACCTCTGGATGATCATAGGCGTGCAGTGGCACTCGCGGGTGCGGTCGTTGAAGTAGCCGCACGGGCAGGGGTTCATGGCCGCCAGCAGCATGAATCGCGCCGGGAAACTCAGCGACATTGCGGCTCGAGCGATGGTCACGGTCCCATCTTCGAGCGGCTGCCGCATCACCTCCAGAACATTGCGCGGGAACTCCGGCAACTCATCCAGAAACAACACTCCGTTGTGCGCCAGGCTGACTTCCCCCGGCCGCGGAATCATGCCTCCGCCGATCAGCCCTGCGTCCGAAATGGTATGGTGCGGTGAGCGAAATGGCCGCGTGCCCACCAAGCCGCTGGCGGCGTCGAGCACTCCAGCCACGCTATGGATTTTTGTCGTCTCCAGGGCTTCTTCGAAGGTCAAGGGCGGCAGAATGGTCGGCATGCGCTTAGCCAGCATGGTTTTGCCCGAACCCGGAGGTCCAATCATCAACAGGTTGTGCCCTCCGGCGGCGGCGACCTCAATCGCCCGCTTGGCTGTCTGCTGCCCGCGCACGTCGCGAAAATCCACCGTAAAGTGCTGCGATGAATCCAGCAGTGCGCGGGTGTCCACCTTGAGCGGCTGAATCCCGTTCCCCGTATTCAGCAGGTTCACCACATCCATAAGCGAACGCACCGGGTACACCGAAACCCCGTCGACCACCGCAGCTTCGCGGGCGTTCACCTCCGGCAGGATGACTTTGGTGATTTTGTTGGAACGCGCGGTGATCGCGATCGGCAGAGCTCCCCGCACGCCGCGCAGTCCGCCATCGAGCGACAACTCGCCGACAAACAGCGCATCCTCGGGAGGCTGGTTCCGAAGGCCGCCGTAGGCCCCAAGAATACCCAGCGCCATCGGCAGGTCGAAGCCCGAGCCCTCCTTGCGCAGGTCCGCCGGGGCCAGGTTGATGGTGGTGTTGGATGGCGGGATGTCGTACCCGCTGTTCTTCAGCGCCGAGCGGACGCGCTCCCGGCTCTCGCGCACCGCGGCATCGGGGAGCCCCACCGTCATGAAGTGGGCATCATCGGCCTTGATCGGCGATATGTCGACCTCGACCTCGATCAGGTTGGCGTCGATGCCGTAGACGGCGGCGCTGATTGTCTTGTACAGCACAGGGGAAATTTGCCTTCCCGGCAGTAATACCAAAAGGTAACCAGTTTGAATGTGACCCTACTCACGCTTCCGCGTGATAGCCCGGAAATAAACCATAAGCTCTTCCATTGAAAGGAAAATAGGGATTTTCGGCATGGGAAGGAAGGGATGGGAGGGGCGGAATTCCTAACGGAAGCGCAGCGCCCAGTTGCACTGCCGACATAGACCGTAACGGCCAGGGAATCCCGCCAACCGAAGGCGCTCCATCTTCGGGGGAGAGGAGGAGCGCCGGAGAACCGTGCTCGCCGCGCGGCGGCGAACATCCCATCGCGCTGGATTCTTTCACCCCGCGATGTTCCGGCGAATCCCCCTTCCATCGTAGGCCGCTACAACTTACGTCGCAATCACGATCAACGAGTATCGCAACTGTATGGCTTGTTCAGCCCGAACTGCTGCCTACCCTACCGGCACCGCAGCGCGAGCCGATGGGACCCTTGCCGGCACAGAGCTGTCCTGGGCATCCACCACAGCCACTGTGGCAATGTTCACCACGTCTTCCACTTCGGCGCCGCGCTGCAGCAGGTGCACCGGTTTCGCCATGCCCGAAAGAATCGGCCCCAGCGTCTCGCCAGCCCCCAGCAGCGGCAGGATCCTCGCCGTGATGTTGCATGACTGCAGGTCGGGGAAAATCAGCACATTCGCACCCCCCTTTAAGCGGCTGAATGGGAACACCTCTTCCAGCTTTTTGGCGCTGACGGCCATGTCCGACTGCAGTTCGCCGTCGATCATCAGCGTGGGATCGGCGTAACGCACCAGTTCCACCGCCCGCCGTACCTTGTTGCACAGCGGATGCCGGGTACTGCCGAAGTTGGAGAATGACAGCATCGCCACCCGTGGCTCGACGTTGAACCGCCGCGCCTCCTGGGCCGCGCAAAGCGCGATTTCCGCCAGGTCTTCGGCCGTGGGCTCGACGTTCACCGTAGCATCGGCCAGGAAGTACAAGTCTCCCTTGCGCGTGATCAGCACGTAAATGCCGCTGACCTTATGGATGCCTTCGCGCACACCAATCACCTGCAAGGCAGGCCGCAACGTATCGGGATAGTTCTTGGTCACGCCCGACACCAGCGCGTCGCCATCGCCCATGCGCACCATCATCGACCCGAAGATGTTGCGATGGTTCATCTGCTCGTGCGCTGCCGCCAACGTTACACCCTTGCGCTGCCGCAAACGGTAATACTCCTGCACGTACTCTTCGCGGCGGGGATACTCCTCGGGCTCAACCACGACGGCCCCCTCCAGCGATATGCCGAGTTCGGCGGCAGCCCGCTGCACCTGCCCGCCATGTCCGAGCAGGACCGGGACGGCAATCTTTTCCTCCAACAGAACGTGGCAGGCACGCAGAATCTTCTCGTGGTCGCCTTCCGGAAAAACGACTCGCTTCGGATTCGACTGTGCTTTGTGAATCATGATGCGCATTAGCTCATGCGCCTTGCCCAGCCGCTTCTCCAGTTGCTCGCGGTAGTCCGCCAGATCCACCGGGTTCTGCGCGACGCCGGTCTCCATGGCGGCCTTGGCGACGGCCGCCGCCTCCCACACCAGCACCCGCGGATCGAACGGCTTGGGAATGATGTAGTCGGTGCCAAATTTGAGCCTTTCCACGCCATACGCGCGGCACACCGAGTCCGGCACGTCTTCTTTGGCCAGGGCCGCCAGCGCGTAGGTCGCCGCCAGCTTCATCTCTTCGTTGATCGTGGTGGCATGAACGTCCAGCGCCCCGCGGAAGATAAACGGGAAGCCGAGCACGTTGTTTACCTGGTTGGGATAATCCGAGCGTCCGGTGGCCATGATGATGTCATCGCGCACGGCCCGCGCTTCGTCGTAGGTAATCTCCGGATCGGGATTCGCCATCGCGAACACGACCGGATTCGGCGCCAGCGAGGCGATTATCTCCGGCGTGAACGCTCCCTTCACCGACAAGCCGAGCAGTACGTCGGCGCCTTTTGTTGCATCCTCGAGCGTGCGCTTATCGGTCTCCTGAGCGAAATGTTCCTTGTAAGGGTTCAACCCGGCAGTGCGTCCCTTGTAGATGACGCCCTTGGTATCGACCATGGTTATGTTTTCACGCTTCGCGCCCAGGCAGATGTAGTGCTCGGCACAGGCGATGGCCGCCGCTCCAGCACCATTCACCACGATCTTGACCTCGCCGATCTTCTTGCCCACCAACTCCAGCGCGTTCACCAGCGCCGCGCCGGAGATGATTGCAGTACCGTGCTGGTCGTCGTGGAACACCGGGATCTTCATCGTCTTCTTCAGCGTCTCTTCGATGTAGAAGCACTCCGGCGCCTTGATGTCTTCCAGGTTAATGCCGCCGAACGTGGGCTCCAGCAGTTGGCAGGTCTTGATGATCTCGTCGGGGTTGTGGGTGTTCAGTTCGATGTCAAACACGTCGATATCGGCGAAGCGTTTGAACAGCACGCCTTTGCCTTCCATGACCGGCTTGCCAGCCAGTGCGCCGATGTCGCCCAGTCCCAGCACGGCTGTGCCGTTGCTGACGACCCCGACCAGGTTGCCTTTGGCGGTGTATTTATAGGCGTCCAGTGGGGTTTTTTCGATTTCCAGACACGGCTGTGCGACACCCGGGGTATAGGCCAGGCTCAGGTCGCGCTGCGTGCGGCACGGCTTGCTGGAGATGACCTCAACTTTGCCCGGGCGGTTCCCCTGATGGTAGTCGAGTGCTTCCTGTTTCGTAATGGACATGACAGCCTCCAATGAATCCTTCGAATTTATGATCGCGGTGTTCGCGACGGAACGCGACTCTGCTGAGCTGTGCCTGGAAAAATGACCAGGAAATCACTCTGAGGGCCGGTCAAGCTGTTCCGAAACCATGCTTCCGGAGCGCGCACACAAGCCTTCCAGAAACCGCAAGGGCTTCTGCTTTCTTCATGATGGGCTGCTCGTCAGGCTGGTCATAGTGCAGGGGTCACAGCAGGCTGTGAGCCAGCACCTTGGAATTGAAACATTTGTCACGTCTCGAGGGAGGTGCCGAGGCTCAGTTCTTTACCGAGTAGCGGCGCCGCTATGAGCGCAACAGGATGCCCACGATACTGGCTGACATCAGGTTAGCCATGGTCCCTGCCAGCATGGCCCGGAAGCCCAGTTTGGCCAGATCATGCCGCCGGTTGGGCGCCAGCGCGCTCAACCCGCCAATCTGAATGCCGATCGAGCTGAAATTGGCAAAACCGCACAGCGCGAAGGTCGCAATGGTGACCGACCGCGGATCGAGCGACGCCTTCTGCGCGCCCAACATGGTGAACGCCACCAACTCATTCAACACCATGCGCGTGCCCAGCAGGTTGCCAATGGAAAGGCAGTCGTGCCACGGTACCCCGATCAGCCACGCGATGGGCGCGAAGATCACCCCAAAGATCGACTCCAGTTTGCCGGGAAACCATGGCATCCCGTGTGCTGCCAGGAGATTGTGCACTCCGCCGAGCAGGCCGTCGATCAGCGCAATCAGCGCCAGGAACGAAATCAGCATGGCCGCCACGTTGAGAGCCAACCGCAGCCCGTCGGTCGTGCCCTTGGCCGCCGCGTCGAGAACGTTGCTGTCTTTGCTCTCAAACTCGATGCCGTCCAGCTTGGTAGTCCCGACCGTCAGCGGCGTCTCCGTCTCCGGCACCAGCATTTTGGCAATCAGAATGGTTCCCGGCGCGGTCATTATCACCGCCGCCAACAGATGCCGCGCCTCAATGCCATAGGCGATATAAGCGCCCATCACCGCGCCGGAGATATGCGCCATGCCGGCCGTCATGATGACCATCAGCTCCGACATCGTCACCGTCGCCAGGTACGGACTGACGGTGAGCGGCGCTTCCGTCTGCCCCATGAAAATGCTGGCCGCAACGTCCATTGACTCCACACCGCTGGCGCCCATAAGGCGCATCATCACCTTGGCCAGTTGCCGGATGATGAACTGCATCACCCCGTAGTGATACAAAATGGCAAAAAACGCGGCGATGAAAATGATGATCGGCAGCACCTGAAAGGCGAAGAAGAACCCGTATTTCGAGACTTTGCTGCCCAGCGGCCCAAAGACAAACTCCGAACCCACGAACGAATAAGCCAACAACCGCGTTACCGCGTCACCCGCGACGGCAATCACCCGTTCGCCCCAGCCCACTCGCAGCACCAGCACGGCGAACACGAATTGCAGCGCCAGGCCGATGATGACGGTCTTGATGCGGATGGCTTTGCGGTTGGTTGAAAACAGGTAGGCAAAAAGCAGGATGGCAAGAATACCGAGCAGCCCGGTTAGACGCCCCATGCAGTCTCTCGCAGGAAATGGCAGCCCCGACTTCCGAACCCGCTGCGAAATCTCACGTTCACTCCCCCGGCGCTCCCAGCTCCCGCACGATGGCCACGCTGGCGCTGGCCCCGATGCGGTTCGCTCCCGCCTCTACCATCTCAGCAAGCTGCGCCGCGGTGCGGATGCCCCCTGCTGCCTTCACGCCAACGTCGTGCCCGACTACGCCGCGCATCAGCGCCACGTCCGCGGCGGTCGCGCCCGATGCCGCGAAACCGGTCGAGGTCTTTACGAAATCCGCGCCTGCCTCAGCCGCGAGCGCGCAGGCCAAAATCTTCTCCTCCTGGCTCAGCAGCGCATTCTCCAGGATGACCTTCAGGATCGCCCCGTGCGCATGCGCCATCCTGGCCAAGCTGCGGATTTCCGTCTGCACCAGCACCCGGTCGCCCGATTTCAGCGCTCCGATGTTTATCACCATGTCGAGATCGTGGGCGCCGTTTTGCACGGCCGCCTCGGCCTCGGCTAGCTTGGTCACTGCCAGGTTCGCACCCAGCGGAAAACCGATGACCGTGCCGACCTTCACCGGCGAGCCGTGGACCCGCGCTGCCGCCAGCGCCACCCACGCCGGGTTCACCATCACCGAGTAAAAGCCGTATCGCCGGGCGTCCGCGCAAAGGTTGAGAATGTCGCGGCTGCTAGCCGCGGCGCCGAGAAGCGTGTGATCGATCAGACTGGCCACCGCCTGCCAGTCGTGCAGAAGGGCCGCGGGCTCGTGCCCCATAACCAACGTATTTACCGACATAGGCTCCGCCGATTTTACGACGACTGCTCGTCCGTTTCCAGAATGCAAACATCCGGCAAGTTGCGGAAGCGCTCCGCAAAATCCAGTCCGTACCCCACCACAAACTCGTCGGGAATCTCAAACCCCACGTAATCGCCGTGGATGGGCTGCTTGCGCCGCGACACCTTGTCCAGCAGCGCGGCGATCTTCAGCGACTTGGGCTTGTGCGCCAGCAGCACGTTCTTCAGGTAGGTCAGTGTCAGGCCAGTGTCAAGAATGTCTTCCACCAGGATGACGTTCTTGCTATCCACCGACTGGTCCACGTCCTTCATCAGCTTCACTTCGCCGCTCTGCTCGCGTGAGTTTCCGTAGCTCGACACCGCGATGAAGTCGAATGTGGCATCCAGCTTGATTTCACGGGCGAGGTCAGCAAGAAAAATGGTCGCGCCTTTCAACACCCCGACCAGCACCACCGACTCACCCTCGAAATCGCGGGTGATTTGCGCCCCCAGCTCGGCCACCCTCTTCTTTATCTGTTGCTGGTTCAGCAGTACCTTAAGCCGGTCCACCTGCGTCCTCGATTCTGCCGCGTGCGAAACATGGATGGTAGAGAATCCCCGCCGGAAACTCAACTGAACAATTGGCCATGCCGGCTGTTATCATGCCGCATTCCGGTCCACGCTGGAGGTGCCCCATGTTCCGCCGAATCGTACGCGCCGCGTTCACCGCGCTACTTTGCTTCGCGACCGCATCGTTCGCCGCCTCCCGCCCTGCCGTTCCGCCCGAAGCCCAGACTGCGCGCTACTTCGAGAGCATCAGCAAGGGCCCAAATCTCCTCGTGGCTTTCCTGCTGGAAATGCCGAAGGGCGGCGACCTGCACAATCATCTTTCCGGGGCAATCTATGCCGAAACGCTGATCGATTGGGCGGCTGCCAACGGATCATGCGTCGATCCGGCAACGCTCTCGTTGAGCGCGCCGCCCTGCACGGACCCAAAGCTGCCGGCCAGCACGGCTTACAAGAATCCCGTCCTCTATCGCAGCATGATCGACGCTTTCTCGATGCGGAACTGGCAGCTCTCCGGCCAATCGGGTCACGACCATTTCTTCGACACCTTCGACAAGTTCGGCGCCGCCACCCACGGCAACACCGGCGCCATGCTGGCCGACACCGCCGCCCGCGCCGCATCGCAGCGCGAAGTCTACCAGGAGCTGATGTTCACGCCCACCGGCAAGCCCTTCAGCGACATGCTGAACTCCGATGCCGTCAAAGCCATCCAACTCACCGACGACGCCACACCCGAGACCCTTGCCGCCATGCGCAAGGCGCTCACCGAAAGCGGCCTGTCGAATGCCATACAGGATGCCATCCAGCAAACCAACGAAGCCGAGAAGATTCGCGAAGCGCAACTCAAGTGTGGCACCTCGTCCGCTAGTCCAGGCTGCCAGGTCACGCAGCGATATGTGTTCCAGGTCCTGCGCGGCCTGCCGAAGCCAATCGTGTACGCCCAGATGTTGCTCGGCTTCGAACTCGCCCAGGCTGACCCGCGCTTCGTCGGCCTCAACATGGTCATGCCCGAGGACTACTACGTCCCCATGCACGACTTCCTGCTGCACATGCACATGATGCAATACCTGCACAGCCAATATCGCGGCGTCCACGTCAGCTTGCACGCTGGTGAACTGGTCGAAGGACTCGTCCCGCCGGAGGGGCTGCGTTTCCACGTTCGAGACTCGGTTGAGATGGCCGGGGCTGAGCGCATCGGTCACGGCGTGGACGCGCTGAACGAAACCAATTCCCTGGAACTTCTCAACGAGATGGCGAAGAAGAACGTGATGGTGGAAATCTGCCTCACCAGCAACGACGTCATCCTCGGCGTGCACGGACGCAATCATCCGCTGCACGACTTCATGCACGCCGGCGTGCCCGTCGCCCTCGCCACCGACGACGAAGGCGTCTCCCGCTCCGACATGACCCATGAATACCTGCGCGGCGTTGAGGACCAGGACCTGTCCTACGGCGACCTGAAGCGCATGGCCCGCACTAGCCTGGAGCACGCTTTCATAGCCGGGCCAAGCTTGTGGAGCGACGGCAAGGCATTCAAGCCCACCATGGAGTGTGCCGGAATTCAGTCCGACGCGAAGCCCTCAGCCGTATGCAAGAAGTTCCTCGACTCCAGCGAAAAGGCGCGCCTGCAGCTCAAACTCGAACAGCAATTCGCCGAATTCGAGGCACGCAATTGGCCAACTATAGCTGGAAGCTCTCCGGCAGCAGCTCGCTGACCGTCAGCCGCTTCCGTTCGTCCTCGTGTAAGAACAGCACGACAGCGTCGAGGCCAAACTCCGACAAGACCTGGCGACACGCACCGCAAGGGGTGCAGTTCCGGCGCTCGCGGTTCACCACCGCGATGGCCTCAATGCTGATGCCTTTCGACAGCTTCCCTTCCGCAACCGCGCGAAACACCGCCGTCCTCTCGGCGCAATTGGTGAGCCCGTAGGAAGCGTTCTCCACATTGCAGCCCGTCACGATCTCGCCTGCACTGGTCAATAGCGCTGCGCCCACGTGAAAGTCCGAGTACGGCGCGTAGGCTTGCTGCGCCGCAGCCTCGGCCGCGCTCCACAACTGATTCTCGATCTCGGGGGTCAGTTCCGTCATGCTACGTTCCCGGCTGCGGGCTCGTCACGCCCAGCTTCGGCACCTTCTTCATGTCGGGAGGCGCACTCGTCGGCTTCAGCGGCACATACGGGGGCGGGTCCACCGCGCTCTCTAGCCACGCCGTGTACCAGAGGTTTCGCAGCATGTCCGCACCATACGCCATACGTTGCGTGATGAACTGCCGCGACTCCGCGCTCCCCGTTCCCGTAAATCCTCCCGCTTTCTCCAGTTGATACACCTGCTCAACATAACCGTTCGATTTCCGCAGATACGCCACATAATCCTGAAACGGGTCCTCCAGCTTCGTGGCTTTCTCCGGGACCAGCGCGGCAAATTGCAGTTGCTTCTGGTTGGCCGCGACGAACTCGCCCTCCATCTTCCAGTGGATCGTCTTTTCGGTGGTGTACCCATTGGGATTGGCCGTCGTCCAGCCGTTGTAGTTCACCGTCGTATGCAGCGGGTTGGCGCCGTCGGCCACATAATGCCCCAGCCAACCGGCGTAGAAGATCGCGTTGCGTTCGGCGAACTCGGTGCTCTGGTGGTCGCGCACGGCATGGCGATACTCGCGAAACGCCACAATCAGCCGCTCAAACACCTCTATGGCAATATACGGCTGCAACCCCACCTTCTCCGGCAAAAGCGTGTCCGCCTGGCCTGGTGCTTGTTGCCGCTTGGACTCCAGCGCACGATAGAAGCTGTAACGGTCAAGCGGCAGCGTCATGCCCTCGACTAGTTCCAGGTCAACGAAGTGGTCCGGGTCTTGCGAGAGCTTCAGCGCCAGCTCCGACTTCTCCCGCCAGCGGTCCGGCTCCGGGCCAAGGTAGGCCAACTGTTCCGCGGCATTCCGCAAGAAGGCGGGCACATCCGCGGGCAGTTTTTCCGCCGCCACCCGATTGATCATCATGTGGCCTTCATTGCCCCATGGCCACGCCGAATTGCTCAGGAGCAACATCGCCAGCAGGCATGGTACGAAGCGGGATCGAACTCTGGACATAGTGCTTCTCATCGAGGCGAGAGTCTACGCCGTCGCCACACAAACCTCAATTGTTAAGGGATCTGAGCCGCAGGAAATTCAGCAACGACGGCCCCTACACCCTCGCCAGGTGCACCCCGAACCACTTCTGCCGGTCCTGCCAGCTCTGCTCCAGCGTGAACCCGCTCTCCCGCAGAATCGTCTCCACCATCTCCGTCGTGTATTTGTAGCTGTTCTCGGTGTGGATTCGCTCGCCTGCTGTAAAACTCATATCCATATCGAGCACCGGCAAGAACACCCGCTGTCGGACCACGCTTTCCAGATGCATCTCCATGCGCGAGCACCGCTTGCTCCACAAGGCCACGTGCCGGAAAGCATCGAGATCGAAGTCGGCGTCGAGCTCGCGGTTCAGCCGCGCCAGAATGTTCTTGTTGAACGCCGCCGTCACGCCTTGAGCATCGTCGTAAGCGGGAAGCATGATCTTCGGGCTCTTGGCCATGTCCGTGCCCAGCAGCATGGCGTCGCCCGCGCGCATCGATCGCCGGATCCGCCGCAGCATTTGCACCGACTCATCCGGCTCAAAGTTGCCGATGCTGGATCCGATGTACAGCACCAGCTTTCGCCCCGAGATTCGCTGCAGCGCCTCGATCCCGCCCGTGTAATCGGCGACGATCGGATTCACCCGCAACTGCGGAAACTGCCTGCCCAACTGCCTCACCGCTTCCTGCAATGCACTCGGCGAAACGTCAATCGGATAAAACAGCACCCGCGACTGCCGCTGCAACAACTCTTCGATCAGGATGCTCGTCTTGCTGGCCGTCCCCGCGCCCAGCTCCACCAGCGTCAGTGACGTTCCCGCCGCCTGGAGAATCTCCCCGGCGTAGCTCTCGAAGATCGCGCGCTCCGTGCGTGTCAGGTAGTATTCCGGCAGCTCAGTGATCTGCTCGAACAACGACGACCCCGCCTCGTCGTAAAACAGCCACGATGGCAACCGCTTGGGGAAGGAGCCCAGCCCGTCGCGCGCGGCCATCGCCGTCGCCCCGTTGGCTAGGAATTGCAGCTGTTTGCTAGTCGCCATTGGCCAACCGTATCCCCATGAACTGCCACCGTGCCTGGGGAGGAAAGAAATTCCGGTATGTCGGCCGCATGTGGGACTGCGGTGTCGCGCACGAGCCCCCGCGCAACACCATCTGGTTGCACATGAACTTGCCGTTGTACTCGCCAACCGCCCCAGCCGCCGGCCGGTAACCGGGATATGCCAGGTAAGCGCTCCCCGTCCACTCCCACACATCGCCGAACATCTGCGTCAGTCCCGCGCTTTCGTACGCCACTTGAGGATGCAGCGCTTCGGTCTCAACAAAGTTCCCTGCCACTGCGCAAACCTGCGATGCTACCTCCCACTCAAACTCCGTCGCCAGACGCGCTCCTGCCCAGCGCGCAAAGGCGTCCGCTTCGTAATAGCTCACGTGGCACACCGGCTCGTCCGCGTGCACCGGACGCATCCCGTGCAGCGTGCAATGCCACCACTCTCCCTCACGCATCTCCCAGTACAAAGGAGCGCCCCACTGGTTCTCGCGCACCGCGTCCCATCCATCAGAAAGCCACAACGATGCAGTGCCATAACCGTGGTCGCGCATGAACTCCAGGTATTCGCCGTTGGTCACCAGCCGCGACGCTAGGCGGAACGGCGCCAGATACACGTTGTGGCGCGGCCCTTCGTTGTCGAAGCAAAACCCGCCGCCTTCGAATCCGACCGAGTACACACCTTCCGGAAACGCCTGCCAACGCATGGCCGAAGCCACGCGCGCTGTGCCAGCCGAAACCTCCCGGTAGGCCGGACGCAGCGGGTTTGCCGCCAACCCGTACTTCACATCTGTGAGGATCAGCTCCTGGTGCTGCTGTTCGTGGTTCAGTCCCAGCTCGACTAAGTCCGTCACACCCGAGGTCAGCTCGCGCACTAACATCCGCTCCATTGCCTCATCCACATAGGCGCGATAGGCCTGCACCTCGCCCAGTGTCGGCCGCGACAATACGTGCCGCAGCCCCCGCAACGGACGGTCCCCCACGGCGTTGTAATACGAATTGAACAGACTGCGATACGCCGGATTGACCGGCTTATATCCCGGCAGATGCTCGCTCAGCAGAAACGTCTCAAAGAACCATGTCGTGTGTGCCAGGTGCCACTTCGCCGGACTGGCATCCGGCATCGCCTGCAGGCTGTGGTCCTCCACCGTCAGCGGAGCGCACAAGCCTAACGAAGCCTGCCGAATCGCACGGTACTGCTCCCGCAAGTCCCGCGCTCCGGTCAACTCGTCGCTTCGCATTGTCGGCACTTCATGCATGATTCACCGGGACCAGTTATGGTAAGTCGAGAATGCCTTCAGTGAAGATGTCCGGCCTGTTGGAAAGCTGCAAATTTTACGTGAATTCGCCGGTTTTGCATGACCCGCAACTTCTAGCAATTCCACAGCCATCCGGCCCCTGCCGCCGGCGATCACTGGTAAGCTGTTCTTATCGCTGCCCCACTCCAGCTGACGGGACAATTTCCGTCTGTTGTGCCAGCGCGAACGCCGGCTTGCGGTAGCGCCCCAGCCAATCGTTCCACCGGATCTTCAGCACTTCGACGCCCATTCGCAACCCGTCGCGCAACGGATTGATCTTCGAGCGGTGATCGTGCGCCCACTCCACTGCAACCTCCGTCGTCTTCAACTGGAACTTCCTGGCCAGGAACAGCAGTTCCGGATCGAACCCCCATCGTTCGATGTGCTGCCGCGTAAATACCGTCTCCATCGCCCGCCGATTGAACGCCTTGAACCCGCATTGTGTGTCGCGATAACCCAACCCAAGCACGATGCGAAGCCCCAGGTTGAACAGCCGCCCGTAGAGCTGCCGGTACACCGGTTGCCGCTCTGTCTGCAGTTCTCGCTGCAGCCAACGCGACCCGATGGCCACGTCCGCTCCCTCCCCCAAGGCGGCAAAAAGCTTGTCGGCCTCGGTGATCGGCGACGACAGGTCCGCATCCGTGAACAGCGCCACCGCTCCCCGCGCATGCAACATGCCATTGCGCACGCTGTAGCCCTTGCCGCGATTGCCGGGGTTCTCCACCAGCACAATCATCGGATGACCGACCGCAAACCGCCGTACCACCTCCGCCGTGCCGTCCGTTGAGCCGTCATTCACCACGATAACCTCCGCCGGCAACTCGCGGTCGCGCACGTACTGCAACACTTTCGGAATGGACAGCTCCAGCCGCTCGCTCTCGTTGTAGGCGGGAATGACGATACTGTGGGTTGGCTGGCTCATCGCAGTCTCGAGTGCTCGCTCATTGTAAGCCAGCAGCGCGATGGGTACTTTCGTAACTTGCGCCCCTCACGCCCCGGCGCTACGCTGGCCCCGATGATCACCCCCAGAATTGCCGCCGTGGTCCTTTTGCTCTGCGCCTCTGGCCACGGCGCCTCCAAACCCCACGTCATGAGTTTTGGAAAACCCACAACGGTCAAACTCCTCCTCGGTCCGTCGGAAGAGAAATCTCTCACCATCGCCGTCCGGCCGCTGTTCCTTGACACCAAGCTGAAGGAGTACACCACCGGCCCCGCGCACGACATCACCGACCGCGTCTTCGTCATTCGCCGCGCCTACCGCGTCAACGACTCGCTCCCCACCGAGTCGTCGCCCCGCTGGCTCTGGCAGCGCGGCGGGTGGCTCCTGGTCGATCGCAACACCGGACGCATCACGCAAATCAAGTTGCCCGATTTCGACCCTTACTACTCGGACGTAAGCTGGTATCGCGACTACGCTGCCTATTGCGGCGTTGCCGACGACGGTGAGCGCGTCTCCGCCATTGTTGCCCAACTCACCACCAAGAAGCCGCTCTACAAGAAGACGCTGGAAAAGCTCGGTGGTGAATTCCCCAACGCTGTCTGTGAAACCCCGCTCTGGCAGCGCAATCCCGCCCGCGTCACGTTCAATCCGCTGGGTGGCGAAAAGCTCTCCGTGGACATCAACGGCCGCTTCGCCGACGTCACCCCCGACACGCCCGCCGAAGAATGACGTAAACTGTCCCCACCCTTCGACTACGCTCAGGGCATGCTTTGAAGTCCTTCGACGAACTGCTCCGCGACGCCGAACTCGCCCACGGCCATCTCTGCGCCGGGCAAATTCTGGGCGTCCGCATGGCCATGCACGGCCTCGAACTGCTCGGCCTCGACGATCCCTACGGAAAAGACCGCAAGCGCCTCGTAACCTACGTCGAAATCGACCGCTGCATGACGGACGCCATCGGCGTCGTCACCGGATGCCGCCTCGGCAAGCGGGCCCTCAAGTTCCGCGACTGGGGCAAGGTCGCCGCGACCTTTGTTGATCTGGAAACCGGACGGGCGGTTCGTCTCGCCGCCCGCGAAAGCTCCAAGGCGCTGGCGCGCCAGATGTATCCGGAAATCGGGAACAAGAACCAGCAGCAGATGCAGGCTTACCGCGAGATGGCCAACGACGACCTCTTCGCGGTGCAGTGGGTCAAGGTCTCGGTGGCGCCGGAGGAACTCCCGGGCTATAAGGGCGAGCGCATCGTCTGCGCGCAGTGCGGCGAAGGCATCAACTTCCAGCGCGAAGTCCGCCGTGACGGTGCTATCCTTTGCCGCGCCTGCGCCGGGGAACGCTACTACGACCCAGCCTAGGCGACACTACCCGCCAGCGCATGCTCCACCACATGCGCGGTCTTGAGCACGGTAGCCTCGTCGAAATGCCGTCCCAAAATCTGCAGTCCGATCGGCAACCCTTCCTTGCTCTTGCCGCACGGCACCGTGATTCCCGGAACCCCCACCAGGTTAGCCGTCACCGTATAAATATCCGCCAGGTACATGGCCAGTGGATCGTCCGCCTTCTCGCCCAGCTTAAACGCCGGGGTCGGAGTCGTCGGCGTCACAATCGCATCTACCTTGGTGAACGCCTCATCGAAGTCTCGCGCCAGCAGACTGCGCACCTTCTGCGCCTTCAGGTAATAGGCATCGTAGTATCCGGCGCTCAGCGCATACGTGCCCAGCATGATGCGGCGCTTCACTTCTGTGCCGAACCCGGCGTCGCGCGTCTTGCGGTACATCTCCGCCAGCGTCTTGGCCTCGCTCGCCCGCATTCCGTAGCGCACGCCGTCAAACCGCGCCAGGTTCGACGAAGCCTCCGCCGTCGCAATCAGGTAATAGGTCGGAATGGCATACTCCGTGTGCGGCAGCGATACCGGCACAATTTCGCACCCAGCCTTGGCCAGCTCCTGAATGCCCGCCTCCACCGCCGCGCGCACCTCTGGATCGAGACCCTCGCCGAAGTATTCCTTTGGAACTCCGATGCGCAGCCCCGTCACCGGCTTGCCGATCTCCGCCGCATAATCCGGCACCGGCAAATCCGCCGAAGTCGAGTCCATCGGATCGCGTCCCGCCATCTGCTGCAGGATCAGCGCCACATCCTTGACCGTCTTGCCAAACGGCCCCACGTGGTCCAGCGACGAAGCGAATGCAATCAGTCCATATCGCGACACTCGCCCGTATGTCGGTTTCAGCCCGACCACGCCGCAGAACGCTCCCGGCTGGCGAATCGAGCCGCCGGTATCGGTGCCCAGCGAGGCCACGGCCGTCCCTGCCGCCACCACCGCCGCCGATCCGCCCGACGACCCTCCCGGCACACGCGACAAATCGCGCGGGTTCTTCACCGGATGGAACCCAGAGTTTTCGTTCGACGATCCCATCGCGAACTCGTCGCAATTCGTCTTGCCCAGCACGATCGCGCCCGCCGCCTCCAGCCGTGCCACTGCCGTCGCGTCATAGGGAGCAATAAAGGTGTCCAGAATCTTCGACCCGGCCGTGGTGCGCACGCCCTTCGTGGTGAGCACGTCCTTGATGGCCACTGGCACACCCGCCAGAGGGGGCAGCGCGTCGCCCTTGTCCGCCAGCGTGTCCACGCGCTCGGCCTGCCGCTGCGCGCGTTCTTTGCAAAGTGTCAGGTAGGCGCCAATCGCCGGGTCTTCGGCTTCAATCTTCCTGTAGAACGCGTCCACCAGCGCTGTCGCCGTCGTCTGCTTCTCCAGCACCGCCGTCCGCGCCGCATCCACTGTCAAAACGTCGAGATTGGTCACTTTGGGCCCCTACTTCTCGATCACCTTCGGCACCTTGAAGAACGTGCCGTCGGTCTGCGGAGCGTTCTTCATCGCCGCATCGTGCGGCAGCGACGGACGCAACTCATCCGCCCGCAAGGTATCGCCGGCCTTGGCCGTGCCGTAGCGGCTGGCCACCTGCGCCATGGGCCCGACGTCCGCGGTATCGAGCTGGTTCAGCCGCTCGATGTAGCCCAAAATCGAGTTCAGGTCCTTCAGCATGCGGGCGCGCTCCTCGGCTGTCAGCTCCAGGTGCGCCAGGTCCGCGACATAGGAAACGTCCTGCTCCGAAACCATTGCTGTCCTCTTGATTACCTGTTCGGCGGCGGTTCCTGTGGCGCCACCACAAACGAAATGCTCTTGACCTGCAGGCCGGCCAACTGGTTCACGCCGGCCAGGTACTGCCCCACCATGCCGTGCAACTGGTTGCGCCACGCCGCATCCGGTACGGCCACCAGCAGTACGCCGTCCACGAAGCGCAGTGCCCGTGTCTTCTCCGCCACCGCGGCGCCACAGACCACCGGCCACGCCAATAACGGGGCCTCATCGCCCGCCGGGCCGCATACCTTGTCGGCAAAAATCTTCCGCAACGTCCCCCGCGCCTGCTGCATGATGTGAACCTCGATTCTAGACGATTTCCTGCCGGAACTCCTTCTTCACCCACTCCACCGCCTCGGCCCGGCTCTGCACTCTCCCCTCCAACTGCGCGTCTTCCACCGCCCCCAGAATCTCCTTGAACCTCGGCCCCGCCACATAACCCATCGCAATCAAATCTCGCCCGCTCAACAACGGCTCCGGCCGAATCTCCTCCGGCGGCATGGTGCGCAATATCTCGGCCACAAATTCGTAGTTCTCCAAACTGCCATGGCTCGCCAGGCAGTCTATGCGGTGCAGTTCCATATGCTCGTCAAACCGCGGCAAGCGCAAGAATCGCTTTAGCGTCGAATATTTCATGCGCTGCACGTCCTTGAAGCGCATGTGGTTGGCGACCAAGGCTGCGATCTGTTCCGTGTCGTCATTGGAGAAATTCAGCCGCCGGCAAATCTCGCGCGCCATCGCGACGCCCACTTCCACGTGACCGTCGAAGCGAATCCGGTCGGGCGCGACGCGAAACGTCGGTGGCTTCCCCACATCGTGTAGCAGCGCTCCCCACGCCAGGGTGCGCGAGCAGTCGGCCGGCAACTGTTCTAGCAGCAGCATGGTGTGGATCCAAACATCTCCCTCAGGATGAAACTGCGGCGGCTGCTCCACTCCATGCATACGGTCGATCTCGGGCAGCACTTCCTTCAGCAAGCCTGAATTGTCGAGCAACTCGAATGCCAGCCGGGCCTGGC
>Ga0335071_10002035_pt1 | contig 21882 bp, 19 predicted proteins | sample Lox_Sample_15_FD_206724 | JGI IMG/M metagenome (GOLD analysis project Ga0335071, IMG submission 206724) | Soil microbial communities from Loxahatchee National Wildlife Refuge, Florida, United States - Lox_Sample_1.5 | ecosystem: Environmental > Terrestrial > Soil > Wetlands | place: USA... | reverse complement strand
TTCTTCGCGTCGGCGGGCAGGCCATCCAGCAGCTGCTTCGCCTTCCCATGATCGCCCGCCGCGACATAGCAGCGCGCGAGGCCTGCCACGGCTGCGGCGTTGCCGGGCTCGCGCGCCAGCACCTGGCTGTAGAGGGCGCTGGCCGTACCTGTATCGCCTTCGGCGAGGGCTGCCTTCGCGTGCTCCAGCGCCTGCTCGATCGGCGACGGCGCGGCGGGAGCGCCCGCAGCACCCCCGAGCCGCTTGATGAAGCTCTTGATCTGGCTCTCCGGGAGAGCGCCGACGAAGCCGTCGACCGGCCGCCCGCCTTTGAAGGCGAACACCGCCGGGATGGACTGGATGCGCAATTGCTGCGCGATCTCGGGATTCTCGTCGATGTTCACCTTGACCAGGCGCACTGCGCCGCCGGCTTCGCGAACCGATTTTTCGAGGAGCGGGCCCAGCTGCTTGCACGGCCCGCACCACGGCGCCCAGAAATCGACGATGACCGGCACCTCCTGCGAGGCGTCGATCACGTCGGCCATGAAGGTCGTGACGTCGCTGTCCTTGATGAGGTTGGGGTCGGCGGCCTTCGGCTTGGCCGCCCCGAGGATCTGTTCCATCGTGTTCGCTAGTCCCTTATGTCAGGCCGAAAATATGTCAGGCCGAGCATCATTCGGCCGGGGCGCATTCGCGGCCCTGAAATTACCACCCTTAGATGGCGATTTTGCCGCGCCGTGGCAACCCCGATCGCTATGTCGCGCCGGCCGGCAGGCCGACCGGGCAGGCCACGCCGGTGCCGCCCAAGCCGCAATATCCGGCCGGATTCTTGGCCAGGTATTGCTGGTGATAGTCCTCGGCGTAGTAGAACTCGGGTGCGTCCAGGATCTCGGTCGTGATCGGCCCGTAACCGCTGGCGGCGAGGCTTTTCTGATAGGCGGTCTTCGAGGCCTCGGCCTCGCGCCGCTGGGCGGCCGAGGTGACATAGATGCCCGAGCGATACTGGGTTCCGACGTCGTTGCCCTGGCGCATACCCTGGGTGGGATCGTGGCTTTCCCAGAAGAGCTTCAACAAGGCCGAGTAGCCGGTCGCCTTGGGATCGAACACCACGCGCACGACCTCGTTGTGGCCGGTCATGCCGGTGCAGACCTCTTCATAGGTCGGGTTGGGCGTCACGCCGCCCGCATAGCCGACGGCCGTGGTGAAGACGCCGGGGGCCGTCCAGAATTTGCGCTCCGCCCCCCAGAAGCAGCCGAGCCCGAACAAGGCAAGCTCCAACCCGGCCGGGAATGGCGGGGCAATGGGGCGGTGGGTGACGAAATGTTCGTTGTGCACCGGCATCGGCGTGTCGCGTCCGGGCAGGGCCTCGGACGCACTCGGAAGAGCAAGCTTTTTCGGGCGGAGGGTCCACATGAGTAAGGCTCCCGGTGGTATTTGGCGCCCGACTCTAAGCTTTCCGCCCAGGCTTGCAATCCCGTCGAAAACCCCTATGATCGCCGCGCTTTTCCGCCGGATTTTGCCGGTCTGGAAACGCCCGCGGGAGTAGCTCAGGGGTAGAGCATCACGTTGCCAACGTGAGGGTCGCGGGTTCAAATCCCGTCTCCCGCTCCATGCTTCGCCGCGACCACGGCTCTCGCGCTCACAGCACCTCCTTCTCTTTTCTTTCAGGCTTCTCTTTCAGGCGCGCCCAAGTCGCGCCGATCTCAATCGTCGTGCTTGCCGCGCCTGTTACATCGGTTTTCAATCCATTAACCATATCGCTCATAATGTGGTAGGCAGGTGGGCGTCGACGCGCCGCACGGAGATAACCGGAGCTTCGGTGAATGACCGGGCGCAAGAAACTTCTGATCGCGACGGTGGTGTGGGGCGACTGGTACGTGGGCGCGCTGGTCGACTGCGCGGTCCCCTCGCTGCTTTCGCCCAACAATTTTCCACGCTTGGCGCGCGACTGCGACCTCGAGTTCCTGGTGATGACGCGGCCGGCCGAGCAGCCGCGGATCGAGTCTTCGCCGGCGATTCAGTTGGCGCGGAAATTCATGACCGTCCACGTCCTGCCGGGGCTGCCGCCGGTGATCGATTCGACGGTCAACGTCTTCAATTTCCACCACATGATGTGGAATTTCGTCTATGAGCGCGCAAAACGCGAGGGCTCGTACGTCTTCAACCTGTCGCCCGATGCCGTGTTCGCCGACGGGGCCGGAACGTGCTGGGCAGACCTGATCGCGCGCGGGCAGAGGGCCATATTGTGGACATTTCCGCGCGGCCTCGACACGGCGATGCCCATTCTCCGGGATCGCTACCGCACCCCTGACGGCGCGATCAACATCTCTCCCCGCGAGCTGGTAAGCCTCAACCTTCAGCACCTTCATCCGCTGTCCAAGGCCCTGCAGCTCGACAGCCCCAATTTCCCGAATTTTCCGGAGATGCTGCTCTGGCCGGTGCCGGGGGAAGGGTTGTTGATGCGGATCCTGGCTGGCGAGCCGCGCGTGTTCAACCCGAGCCAGGTGGAGCTGACCCCGCAGCAGATCGTCGCCGGAACCATGGATGGATGCACGTTCATCGATGATTCCGATGTGCTGTACACGATGTCGCTGACCCCGGCGGGTCACAATGCCGACTGGTATAAGCAGCCGGCGAAGGCTGACAGCGGAAAAGTCGGGCGTTGGTGGCTGGATTTCGACAGCCCGACGAACGATTCCGTCGCCGCGCACCAAATCTGCGTTCACCCAGGCGACCGGACGGAGGCCCTGTGGCGCGCCCGCGAGCGGCGCGCGAATCTGTTCGTCAGCCGGGCGGCTGCGAGCCGGGAATTCCTGCGCGTCGCCCGCGCAGCCTTCGCCGCCGATTGCACGTGGGTCGCCGCGCTGCTGACCATGATCGGCCGCACCACGGCTGGCCTGCGGCTGTTTCCGGGGCGGATGCAGACGCTCATCTTCGGTCCCACCGACGCCGCGATCGCGAGCCTGTCGATCGGCGAGCTGCTGAAGCCCGCCGCCGCCGCGCGCCTCGCGCGCTTGCTGCGGAGCCACGTGGTTATCGACGACCGGCCCGAGCTGAACCTGACCGAGCGCGTCCACGAAGCCGGCGGCATCCTGCGCCTGCGGTCGCTGGCCGGGCGGGAGCTGACGGTCGCGCGCCGCCCCGACGGGTGGCTGATGCTCGATCGGTTCAAGCTTGCACATTCCCAGATTCGAACGCGCGGACACACGTTCATCCCCGTCGATGGCGTTCTCGATGAGGACGTCGGCCGCGCGCTTGCCTGAGACACCATGAGCGGCGGGCCCACGCAGCGCCCCGACCAGGCGGCCATCGACGCGCTCGCGCCCCGGCTCGTCGAGCTGGCGGGCTCGCCCGAGGAGAGCGCGGAAAAGGCCGAGGTGAGGGCCTGGGCCATGGCCAACGTGGCCGGTCTTGCCGGACTGCCGGTCATGCAGCTTCCATTCACGTCGGTTGCCGCGCACATACTCGCGTCGTTCGGCAAGATCAACGAAGCGTTCGTGCTGGCCGTCGCGTCGGTCCGGCAGCACGGGCTCGACCGGCTTTGCGTGGACGCCATCGCGCGGGTCAGGGAGGGAATGCTGCGCGGCGCGTTCGATGCCGTGTTTGCCAAGCGACCCGACCTCGCGAAGGCCCAACTCAGCTTCATGATCGAGAGGCTCGGCGACGTGATCGATCTGATCGACGAGCGCGCCGGCCTCCGGTTGCTATCGGAGATCGAGCAGATCGCGGCGGCGCGCAGCGGGCTGCGCGGCCTCGACGGCCGGCCGACGCTGATCAAGCTCGGCGTGTGGGGGGACGCGTTCATCGAATCCGCGGCGCGGAATGTCCTGAGCACCTGCCTGGCACCCGGCAACGTGCCGGCCCTGCGGAGCTTCGGGCCGCTGATCTTTCACCTGCACACCCGCGAGCGCCACGTCGATCAGCTGCGCGCGCTTCCGGCGATGCGCGAGCTGGCGCGCCACGCGGAGATCAAGATCGATCTCGTCCCCGAGACATTCTTCATCCCCACCCATATGTGGGGCATGGGCTTCTGGAACCGCAGCATCCTCGCGATGATCGAATACGACAGTCTCATGTATGCGCGGCAGATCGGCGCCGACATGATCTGCCTCGGCGCTGACATGGTCCTGTCGGACGGCTGCCTGACGGCGGCCAAGGAGAAACTGGCCGCGGGCTACGACATGTTTCTGATGATGCCGGCCCTGCGCATGATCGAGGATAAGGCGTCTTTGGTGCTTCAGCGCCACCGGCAGGGTGCGGCGCTGACCATCCCGGCCGAAGACTTGTACCGGCTGAGCCTCGAAGCGCTGCATCCGGTGATGCTGCTCCAGTTTATGCGCCGGACGCCGCAGCGCTTCCCGGCCGACCCGCATCAGTTCTTCTTCACGAGCGCGCGCGGCTTCTCCGCGCACACGTTTCAGTGGCACCCGCTGGCCTTCTCGGCACGCGTCGTCCCGGAAAACATCGGCTTCGACGGCCAGACAATCGACTGTCGGTTTCCGTCCGATCTGCTGGTCGGCAAAGATCGCGCCCGTGCGAGCTACGTCTATCAACATCCACCGTCCCACGGATATCTCGCCACGGTGGACAACTCGCAAAGCGTGGCCGCTTTCGGCAATTTCGAGATGTCTCCCGCAGGGGTCGTGAGATCGATCGACAAGTGGATCAACCGCGCGGAGGATTTCGGTCATTTCGCGTGGGCGTTGCGGCAGCGGACGCAGTTCGTCGTGCCGCCGGATCTGCGGCTCGAGCTGCCGGCCGATTGCTGTGACGAAGATAGCGCCATCGAGGGCATCGTCGCGGGCATGGAAGGGTTGCGCCCCGAGATCTCGCGCCGCATCGCCCGGTATGCGGCGGCCTGACATTGGCCGGCGCATCCAGGGCCAGTCGATGTGGCCCGACCCCGGGTGTCGACGGGACACCTCGCCGATACCGGTGATTTCAGGAAATTTTAAGATACTTAGGGTTAAATTTCGATGATCGCCGAGATGAGGATGGGTGCCCGATGACGGTCGCATTGAGCGCGGATGTCGAAGATGTCGGGGCTTTCGTACGGAGCCGCATAGGCGCCGGCGTGGTCGATATCGATCCGTTTCCGCATGTTTGCATCCATAACGTCTTTCCCGACGACTATTACCAAAGGCTGCTCGCGAATTGGCCGGACGAGGATGAGTTCATCGAGATGGGCGAGGGCGGAATATTCGGACTTTTTTTCCGTCCAACGGCGAGCCGCATCCCGCGGTTGGGGGAGCGCGGACTGGTTCGCGCGGGCCGGGTCAAGACGTTCGCGGTGTGGGATCATTTCCGGTCCATCGTGAAGCGCGACATCATCCCGGAGCTGGCGACCAAGCTGTCGGACTCCATCGTGGCCATGATGCGGCCTGGGGGGGCGGAAGCTCATCCGGCCATCAAGGCCGAGGACCTCGAGATCGTGCACGATTTCCTCATCATCCGCCGTAACAGCCACATTCTGGCGCCGCACCTCGATGATCTTCGGAGCCTCATCCAGCTGCTGATCTATTTCCCGGAGGACGATTCCCGCCCGCATCTGGGAACGCAATATTTCAAGCAAGTGGGCGGAGGACGATCGCTGTCGCCGCGTGAGCTGGGCGATGCCCGGATCGCCCAATACGCAGAGCCGCTCGGGATACAGGTCGTCGAGGCGAAGCGCATTCCGTTCACACGCAATACGCTCGTCGCCAATCTCAACAACCCGACGTCCTGGCACGGGCAGCACCTGAACGAACGCTATGACCGAAAAGGCTATCAGGCGTTCGTCGGTGTGCGCTCTGACCTGCTGAGGTTGTTCTTCGACGACGTTTCGGCGTCTTTGTTGGCCCAACACGCCGGCTAGGTCCTCGCGCAATCCCATCGCTGCCGGTCTGCGGCCGGCGGCGGCGACCTGTTGCGCCTCGGCCTGATCATTATCGCAACGTTAACCATACTTCCCTAAAATGCTTGCGAGTTTGGCGCGCCGCGGGATGCGCCCGGACCGGCCTGCCGCGAGAGGTTGCGATGGATATTGCTTCGTACCGACTCCACGAACGCCTGGCGAGCGCGTCCCTGCCGACATGGCGCATCAAGGCGCTCCAGAATCCGATCGTGTTCCAGGCCGGCGGATTTCCCGTACGCATCGAGAGCACCGACGAACTGGTTGCCCTCCTGGACACCATGCAGGAGAACCGGTTCGGTCAGTACATCAAGGAGCTCGGGGGTCTGGACGAGGAGGACCTCGCGGTCCTGGTCGATGCGCTCGTCGAGTACTGCAAGTTCTTCCGGACCAATTTTTCGGGCCGTGACGCGCCGCTTCCCCTCTCGACGATGGTGGCCCACCTCGCGATCGCGAAAAAGCTGCGCGCGCTCGGGCGTCCGCACCGCATCCTCGAGATCGGTCCGGGCTGCGGGTATCTGTCGTTCTTCCTGAAGGGCTGGAGCGATCTCGAGGACTACACGCAGGTCGAGACCACGGAGAGCTTCTACGTCCTCCAGAATCTCGTCAACAAGCACGTGTTCGGCCATCGGTTTCGCGATCACGCGCAGACGGACCTCGAAGGTCGCGCGGCCCTGCCGATCACGGCGCAGATCGGCATTCCCGATACCGAGATCTCTCCGCGCATCCCGCTCGACATGCGCGGCGTGTGCCGGCACTTCCCATGGTGGCAGCTCGGCAGGGTCGCGACGGAGCGGTTCAGCGTGGTCACCACCAATGCGACGCTCACCGAGTTCAGCGAGGGAGCGCTTCGCCAGTACGTGTGGCTTATCGACCAGTGCCTCGCCCCGGACGGGTGCCTGGTCGTGCAGTGCTGCGGCGGCGGCTCCGGATCGCTGGAGACGATCCTGCAGTTGCTCTTCAGCATCAGATTGGCGCCCGTTGCCCTGGTGCTGCAGGAGAACGTCACCATCGGCGACAAGTACCTCGCCAAGACGAATCTGCTGTTCGTGCGCGAGCGGCATCCGCTCTTTGCCAAATATGCCAAGCCGAAATTGACCTTGCCGCTCTTCGACCCGAACGACCTCCTGGTGCGGGCGGTCTACGGCATCGGGGGCGGCGGAAGCCGGCGGGAGGTCACGGCCGACGAACTCGTCACGCGGGTGACCGAGCGCCTGGCGCGCGTCTAAGCGTCAGGGTCGGGGCTTAGTCGAGATCGAACGCGTTCCTGGGAGCTTTCTCGGAGGCGTCGCGTCTCTGGCGGGTCCGGCCGGAGCGCTCCTACTTGCTCGCCGCTTCCGCGGCATACATGGGCGCGTGGGTCCTTTGCAGCTTGCTGCGTTTCCCGCGGAAGGCGAACGTCTCGTCCAGGCTGTTTTCGAGCGGCGATGGATTGTAGTCGATGCACGGGTACTGGGTTTTGCCGCGCACGGCCTCCAAGGCCAGGTCTTCGACGACTTTGATCTTGCTGTTGATGAGGGCCCAATCGCTCGTCTCGCCGACGAAGCAATTGTTCATGTCCTCGACGGCATCTTCACCCCGCTGGACATACTCTCCGAGCTCAGGGCTGAGCCACGGGCGCTTTCTGATGTCCAGCTTGCCCGCGTTACCGACCGCGCGTTCGCTTATATAGGCCTGCGACAGATCCGCCCATTCCTCGAAGCTTTTCGGCTCCTGGAAACCGTATTCCTTGACCGCCTGCTCGTACATGACGGTGCCGGGCAGCGGGATGTATTTGCGCAGGCTCATCGGATAGGACGACGTCATCGCGGTCTTCGCCAGCTGCGCGATGAGCCACAACGTGTGGCCGACGTCCTCCATGGTTTCGCCGGGCATCGCGCACATGAAATTCCAGTGCTTGTAGAAGCCGTACTTGGTCAATTTCTTGTCCGCGACGTGCACCTGATCGAGCGTCAGCTTCTTCTTCATGATGTCCAGGAAGCGGGGCGAGCCCGTCTCGATGCCGGCGATGAGATTGACGAAGCCGGCTCTCCGCAAGAGCAGGACCGTTTCCTCTTCCATGCGGCAGATCGAATCGATGCGGCCGTTGGCGCGAAAATCGATCTCGATCCCGGCCTCCAGGACCTTCCGGCAGAATTCCTTGACCCGGGCCTGATTGATGAGGAAATGGTCGTCGTGGACCGTGATCGCATCGGCCTTGTACCGGCCGGTCAGAATCTTGAGGTCGTGCAGCACGTGGTCGAGCGAGTGGTAGCGCATCGTCCCGATGTTGCTTCCTTGCGTCGACACCACGCAGAAGGTGCAGCGATAGGGGCAGCCGCGCGAATAGATCGCGCCGAGCCAGCGGTCGCCGCCGATGTTCAGGTTGCGGACGTATCGTTCGACGTCGAGGAGATGATAGGGCAGCTCGTAGACGCCCTCGAGCTCCGTCGTTGCGACGCCGTTGAAGTGGAGCTTTCCGTCGCGCTTGTAGCCGAGCCCGACGATCTTCGTATAGTCCGTGCCGTCTCTCAGGGCATCGAGGAGGTCGGGAAGCGCCTTCTCTCCGTCGCCCACGACGACGAAATCGACCGGCCCGAACTCCAGGATCTGCTCTTTCTGCCCGATGACCGACTGGCCGCCGATCAGGAACGGTATTTTCGGGTACTTGTTCTTGATGTAGTGCGACAGCCGGATCACGTCGCGGAAGATCAGCGTCGAGACGACCGACAGGCCGATGCCGACGGTGTTCTCTCCGACCAGAGCGTCGAGCTCCGCGCAGATCTCGTCCATCGACTTGTCGCAGATGATGCGCGCGCCGTAGCCTCGCTTTGCAAGGGCATCCGACAGGAAAAGCCCGCCGACTGGAAACTCGGCGGCCCGCTCGGCGCTCGGGGGATAGACGAAGATGAATTCCGGTTGCATGCGACCGCGCCTCGCCGATGGTGATTTTACTGAAATTTTACCGAATGATGGTAACTGTTGAGTTAACAGCGGCAACGGAGCGAATCCGACCGAATATCCCGCCCGAACCCCAAGCTTATCGGCCTCACCACCCGGCTATATTACTGATCCGAAACAGAAAATCACCGCCAAGCGCCTTCCAATTGACTGCGGTATCTTGTACCCTTCCACAACGGATGCGCGAAACATGAAGTTCTTCATCACCGAAGACGATATGTGCACCACGCAGAAGCTCAATCTCGCGCGCGTGCAGAAATGGATCGAGGCGAACGGCGGCAGCGTCGTCGAACAGCCCGAAGCCGCGGACCGCATCCTGTGCATGACCTGCAACGGCTGGGAGCTCCTGGAGCAGCGCTCCTACGAGCGCATCAAGGACCTCGACTCGCGCTTCCACGACAAGATGGTCGTGATGGGCTGCGTCGTCGACTCGCATCCCGGCAAGGTGAAGGCGATCTATACGGGGCCGACGGTGCGCACGCGCAGCGAAGGGCCGCTGTCGTTCGCCGCCATCCAGGACCTGTTCCCCGAGTTCCGTATTCCGCTCACAGACATTCCGGCGCAGTCGGTCTTCCGGCGCAAGGAAGACTACCGCGATTACAATCTGTCCAAGCGGTTCATCAACATCTCCGAGGGCTGCGCCTTCAGCTGCACGTTCTGTACGCATAAGCCCGGTCTCGGGCCGCGCCGCAGCCGGCCTGTCGACGACATCCTCACGCAGGTGAGGAAATGTGTCGACGAGGGCGTCAAGGTCATCAACCTGATGGGCATGGAGACGGCGCTCTACGGCGTCGAAGTCGGCTCGTCCTACCCGGCCTTGCTGCGCCAGCTCCTCGAGCTGAGCGATACGTACGAGATCCATGTCGCGCAGTTCAACCCGCACGGCATTCACAAGTACTACGACGAGCTTCTGCCGCTCTTCCAGAACGTCCGCGTCTCGGACATCCAGATTCCGATCCAGTCGACGTCGACCCGCCTGCTGAAGATGATGAACCGCCAGAACCACACCGAGGAAGTCGGGCCGTTCATGCGGGCCGTCCGCGAGGCGAACCGGCGCGCGGTGCTGCGGACCGACCTGATCGTCGGGTGGCCGACCGAGACGAAGGAAGAGCGCCTTGCCTCGCTCGACTTCGCGGGCGAGCATTTCGACGAGATCGCGACTTACACGATCGAGCTGAGCCCCGACCTGCCGGCCTGGAAATACCAGGATAAGGCGTTCTCGTCCGCCGAGCTGCGCGCCATCCTGACCGAGTCCCGCGAATATCTGAAACGCTTCAACGTCGTCGCCCACTCGGGCCAGCAGGATGACAGCGCCATGGCGTCCGCCGAGGAAAAGCGGAAGCAGTTGCGCGCACGCAAGGCGCAGCTCGTCGGGGCCGGGTCCCCGTGAGGAAAAGGCCGGCGGCGATCGCGGCAGGTGATCGGGGCAGGGCGGCATGAGTCGGCCCTGGCCGAAGCGGGTGTCGGTCGACTTCGAGCAGGGGCGCGTGACCGTCGAAACCGAGGGCGCTCCGCGAACGCTGCCCATGAGCAGTCCCGATGCCTTCGAGGCCGTCGCCGCAGCCTATCTCCGCTGCGGCTGGGATGCCAAATACGTCTACAGCTTCAGCTGGCTCGGCCGTCCGATCATTCAGCTTCCGGACGACGCGTTCCGGATGCAGGAGCTCATTTTTGCGCTGAAGCCTGATGTCATCGTGGAGACCGGCCTCGCACATGGCGGGTCGGCGGTTTTCTATGCCAGTCTGTGCAAGCTCATGGGCCGGGGGCGCATCGTCGGTGTCGAGATCGAGCTGCGTCCGCACAACCGTGCGGCGCTGGATGCGCATCCGCTGCGGCCACTGATCACGCTCATCGACGGCAGCTCGATCGATCCGGCGACCGTGGCGCGGGTGCGCAGCCTCATCGCGCCCGGCGAGACCGTGCTGGTCCTCCTCGATAGCAAGCACACGAAAGAGCATGTCCTGGCCGAGCTGGAGGCCTATGCTCCGCTCGTGAGCAAAGGGTCCTATATCGTCGCGATGGACGGCATCATGCAGCACCTGACGGGCGCTCCCCGCTCGGCCCCCGATTGGGCCGGTAACAACCCGGCTGCCGCCGCCCGCGACTTCGCCGCAGCACACCCGGATTTCGAGCTGACCGAGCCGCCGCCGCCCTTCAACGAAGGGGCGGTCACCTCGCGCGTCAGCTACTGTCCCGATGCCTTTCTGAAGCGCATCACCTGAGCGGGCGGAACGTCGTGGCAGAACAATCGAAGGCCATCGAAGTCGGAGATCTCGCCGCCGAGGCCGCGGCGTTTGACGGCCGCATCAGCCAGCGCCTCGCGGCGGGTTTCATTCCCGATCTTCGCCGCGCCGTGAAGTGCGAGTATTTCTACAAGAGCTTCTGGCGCGACCCGCAATTCATCCGCCTCTACGTCGGGAAGATCGTTGACACCTATCTCGAGTTGCTCGCGCGGCACTGCGGCCCCGCCCTGCGGATTCTCGATGTCGGCTGCGGCGCCGGATACGTGTCGCTTGAGCTCGCGCGCAACGGCCATCACGTCGTCGCGATCGACATTTCGGCCGCGAACATCGAGATTGCGCGAAGGACCCTGGCCGACAACCCGTTTCGCGACGGATTCGGCTCGCTGCGCTACGAGGTCCAGCCCTTCCACGAGGCCAAGGGCGAGTACGACGTGGTCCTGTTCTCGGTGTCGCTGCATCACATGCCCGATGTCGCTGCGGTGGTCGCGCGCGCCCGCGAGCTGGTGCGGCCGGGCGGCCATCTGCTGTGCCATGAGCCCTGCCACGAGCGTTTCCGCGACCAGGACGCCGCCCAAGTCGCTCTCATGCGGGCGCTTCTCGCCCTGACCGGCCATTGGTATGACCCCACGGAGGTCGTGCCGCGGCTGTCAGACGAACCGTCATTCGCAAAATACGTATCCGACGTTCGGACCGAATACGTCCTCGAGCGGGATCCCAGCGAGCCCGAGGGCCAGTCGCCGCACGATCTCGAGGCCGATGGGGAGACGATGCTGGCGGCTCTCCGCCGGAATTTCACGGAACGCGAATTCCGCCCCGGATTTTCGTTCATCTACCGGCTCCTCGGCGGGATCAGGGGGCCGGAGCCGATGATCCGCGCGCTCGCCGATTTCCTCGCGCTTTACGACCGGGTCGCGGTCGAGCAGTACGGCTTGACGCCGAATTTCTTTTCGTTCATCGGCCAGCGCCAGGACTGATCTCGGCCGGGTGCCGTCATCGGATCCCGCACCGGCTCATCCATGGCCGCTCCGCCTGCGGCTCAGATTTCGACTATGACCGCCGGATCGAAGCTCGCGTTCAGCTTATGAGGCGGGTAACCGCGCGGGTTGCAGATGACACGCGTCGGCCCGATCGAATAGTCGAACGTCTCGTGGGTGTGACCGTGGATCCAGAGTGCCGGCCGATAGTCCTCGATCAGCCGGTCAAGCGACGATGCGAAGTAGGTGTTGATCAACGACGGCTCGAACTGGCGCGCGACCGAACGCCGCGAGGGCAGGAAGTGAGTGACGACGACCGTCCGTCCAGCGAACGGTGTGTTCAGCTGCCGGTCCAGGAACAGACGATCGGCTCGATGAAATTCGAGCGTATCCTGGGGTCGCAGGCGGCGGCTGGTCTCTCCGTCGCGGAGGCTGATCCGGCCAAAGTCCTTCGCCGACGTGCCGACGAGATCCATCGCCGCGTGCCGGGTGTCTGGCCCGGATAGCTCGAAGTCCGTCCAGAGGGTCGCGCAGACGAACCGAATGTCGCCGATGACAAACTGGTTTCGATGCCCGAACCGCACCCCGGTCGCCGCGCAGGCAGACTCCATGGCCCGGATCGTGTCGTGGTACTCGCGGCCGAAGAACTCGTGGTTGCCGGGAACGTAGATGATGTCCCGGGACGAGCGGACGCGGTTGGCCCATGCAATCCCGTCTGTTCCTGTATGGATGTCTCCCGCGAGAACCATCACATCGCTCTTCGCGTGCGGAAGAGACACCTCGCTGTATTCGAGATGGAGGTCGCTCAGAATGTGGAGACGCATTCGCGATATCCCCGGCCCGGCGAAGAACCCGACGCCCGACCCGGATCACTGCCGGGGCTGGCGGAAGCGCAAATCCGCCGCAAGGGCGCCGCTCTTCATGAGGTGTTCGAGCTGCTTGAGGCGGATATAGAGGCGCGACTGGAACTGCGCGGTGTCGAGCCGGCGTTCGACCAGCCAGCGGTCGATCTCCTCCGCCCCCATGGCAACCGTCCAGCGCGGCTCGAAACCGCGCAGCTCCGTGAGGGCGCGGGTGAAATCGACCCGGTACGAGCGCGGATCGCCGCCCGTTTCTCCGGTGATCTCGACGCGGCTGCCCGGCACCTGCCGGTGCACGATGTCGGCGATCTCGCGAACCCGCACATTATTGTCGGACCGCCCGATGTTGAACGCGCGTCCCCGCACCGTCTCGACGGGGGCCTCGATCGCGCAGGCGATCGCGAGCGCCATGTCCGCCACATGCACCAAAGGCCGCCACGGGGTGCCATCGGACAGCACTCTGACCGCGCCCGTGGTGCGCGCCCAGGCCGCAAGATTGGCGAGCACCAGGTCGAAGCGCATCCGCGGGCTGACGCCGAAAGCCGTGGCGAAGCGGAGGAACACGGGTGCGAAGCCGCTGTTGGCGAGCGGCGCCAGATCGCGCTCGCAGGCGGCCTTGGATTCGGCGTAGGCCGATGCGGGCCGCAGCGGCGCGTGTTCGTCCAGCGGACGTTCCGCGTTGCCCGACGCGCCGTACATCGAGCACGAGGATGCAAAGACGAACCGGGCAACGCCGTTGTCCCGCGCGAAAGTCGCCAGGCGGATCGTCGCCGCATGATTGATCGCGGCAGTCAGCGCCGGGTCCAGCTGGCCCAACGGATCGTTGGAGAGGCCGGACAGGTGGACGACCGCGTCAATCCCGCGCAACTCGGGGCCGCTGACGTCCCGGATGTCTTTGACGATTTCCGCATCGGGGGCGGCGATCGGCGATCTCGGATCCATACAGTCGCGGAAGTAACCGGTGTCGAGGCCGGTGACGCGATGACCGGATTCCTTGAGTCTCGCGACGACGGTCGGTCCGACATAACCCAGGTGACCCGTGACCAGGACGTGCATGTGATCCGCTCGGTTGTGGTTCAGAACAGCGTTCGAACATCGGCCAGCAGGGGAAGCGACCGGTCGCGCTCGGACAAATGGACCGAATCGCGCTCGGGCCAGGGAATGCCAAGCGCGGGATCGTCCCAGCGCACCCCGCGCGCGGCGCCGGCGTCGTACGGGGCCGAAATCATGTAGAGGACCGAGGAGTCGTCCTCGACCGTCTGAAACCCATGCGCGCAGCCCTCCGGCACGTAGATCATGGGTCCATCCCCGGCGGTGAGCATCGTCCAGAACGCGCGACCGAACGTCGGCGAGCTGCGGCGCAGGTCGACCACCGCGTCGAACAGCGCTCCGGTGACGCAGCACACGAGCTTGGCCTCGACGTGAGGCGAAGCCTGGTAATGCAGGCCACGCACGGTTCCGCGCCGGCAATTGCGCGACAGGCTGGTTTGCTCGACCACGGGCGCCAAGCCGCGCTCTGCGAATTCGTGGCGGGAATGGATCCGGGCGAAGGTGCCGCGCGGATCGGCCGCAGGATCGGACGAGACCAGATAAACACCCTCGATCGCGGTCCGCTCGAACTTCATGCGATGACCTCGACCTCGGGAATCGGGACCACGAATTTTCCGCCCCAATTCCGGATGCCCGCCATCTGCGACACGATCTCCTCGCGCAGATTCCACGGCAGGATGAGCACCCACGCGGGCCGCGTCTCGGCGAGCCGTTCCGGCGCATAAATCGGGATGTGCGTGCCGGGCAGGAAGCGGCCTTGCTTCCGGGGATTCAAATCCACCGTGTAGGCGAGCAGATCGTCGCGGATGCCGCAGTAATTGAGCAGCGTGTTGCCCTTGGCGGGCGCGCCGTAGCCCACGACCTGCTCGCCCCGCTCGCGCGCATCGATGAGGAAGCGCAGGAGATGCCGCTTGGCCGCGCGGACGGTTTCGGCAAAGGCCCGGTAGGATTCCGGCCGCTCGAGCCCTTGCCTCGCCTCGTCGTTCAGGACCCGTTGCGGCGCCGCAGTCATCCGGGCCGGTGCCGCTGCGGCGTGACAGGCGTAAAGCCGCAACGACCCGCCATGGGTCGGCAGTTCCTCGACATCGAAGACAGCCAGCCCGTGCTTGGCGAGCACCCGGCCCGCCGTGGCCAGCGAGAAATAGGAGAAATGCTCGTGGTAGATGGTGTCGAATTGCCGGCCTTCGATCAGCCGCAGCAGGTGCGGGAATTCGAGGCAAAGCGTGCCCTCCGGCTTCAGCAGTCGCGCCAGCCCGGCGGTGAAGTCGTGGAGATCGGGAACGTGGGCGAAGACATTGATGCCGACCAGAAGATCGGCCCGCTTGCCTTCGTCGGCGAGCTCGGCCGCCAGATCCCTGCCCATGAACCGGCTGACGGTCGGGATATTCTTCTGCCGCGCCACCTCGGCCACGTTCCGCGCCGGCTCGACGCCCAGGACCGGCACGCCGGCCCGCTGGAAAAACTGCAGCAGATATCCGTCGTTGCTCGCCGCCTCGATGACCAGGCTCCGCGGCCCGAGTTTGAGGCGATCGCACGCGCTGGCGGCGAACGCGCGCGCATGCTCGAGCCAGCTTTCAGAATAGGAAGAGAAATACGCGTAATCGCCGAAAATGCGCTCCGGCGCCGCGAATGCCTCGAGCTGCACGAGAAAGCAGGCATCGCAGACATAGGCGCGAAGCGGATAGAACGCCTCGGCCCCGTTCAACGCGTCTTCGGTCAGGTAGTCGTTCGACAGCGGAGACATGCCGAGATCGACGAACGTCGTCGACAGACGAGCATCGCAGAAGCGGCAGCGCGGCCCGTGCACTCGCGCGCTCACGTCCATATCTTCCAGGGCGCCGTGCCCGTGTTCCACAGGTTTTCGAGGATCGTCTTGTCGCGCAGCGTGTCGAGGGGCTGAAAAAAGCCGGGATGGCGGAACGCGGCGAGGTTTTTCTCGCGTGACAGTCGTTCGAGCGGCTCACGCTCCCATATGGTGGCGTCGCCGCCGATGTAGTCGATCACCCGCGGAGAGAGCACGAAAAACCCGCCGCTGATCCAGCCGCCGTCTCCGTCCGGCTTTTCGATGAACCGCGAGACCTTGTCCTGCTGGACGTCGATCGCACCGAACCGGCCCGGCGGCTTCACCGCCGTGACCGTGGCGAGAGTCTTTTGCGCCTTGTGAAAGGCAATGAGGCGCGTGACGTCGACGTCTGCCAGTCCGTCGCCGTAGGTGAAGCAGAAATCCTCGTCGCCCAGATAGGGACGTGCGCGCCGCAGCCGGCCGCCGGTCATGGTGTCGTCGCCGGTATCGATCAGCGTCACCCGCCAGGGCTCGGCCGTGTTGTGGTGAATCTCGGTCGCGTTCCGGGTGAGGTCGAACGTCACGTCCGAGGTGTGCAGGAAGTAGTTGGCGAAATACTCCTTGATCGAATAGCCGCGATATCCGCAGCAGATCACGAAGTCATTCACGCCGTGGGCGGAATAGATCTTCATGATGTGCCACAGGATCGGCTTGCTGCCGATCTCGATCATCGGTTTCGGCTTGAGGCTGGTCTCCTCGGAAATGCGTGTGCCGAGACCGCCCGCCAGGATCACCGCTTTCATCGATACCTCGAACGGATTACGGCCCGGTCACCAGGTCGGATAGATCTTGCTGGGATCGTAGCGCTGGCGCCGCTTCGCGCGGCGGACCGCGGCGGCTACTCCGATGACGAGCACGACAATTCCGACGGCCAAGATCGCAATCACGGTTCGAACCTCCTCACGCGCGCCGACCGCGCGGTGTGCCATGGGCCCGAGAATACGGCCGACATGGTTAACGCATCGAAAATGCGACAAATTTGAATAATTCCAGCTACTTGCCGGGCGCCCCTGGCGTTTTTGGGTGTCTATGCAGGCGCGTTGCCGTTGTCCGGCTGCGAAAACAAAGCTGTCGTTAACCATTTTTTCAGCGGGTCGGGCCTAGATTCCACAAACGTTCGGGCACCCCGCTGGCGAAACGCCAGGACGCGGGATCTATCGACAAAGGATGGACAATGGTTGAGATCGCCGTCGCCGTGGTCGTGATGATTGTCGGCGCAGTCGTCATGGCGAAGCTGCGCTCCAAGCGCCGGCGCACGCAGACCCCGGCGGACATCTACCCGCACTGGTAAGTCGGCGGCACCCGGCCGATCAGCACATCGTCAGCATTGCCTGAACAGCGACGCGAAAAAGCCGGGAAAGTACTGTCCCGCTGCCAGCCGCTCTTGGCCGATCTTCTCTTGCAGGGGCTCTGCCGCGAGAAGTGCTCCCCTGTCGACGATCGGCTCGAACCGGTTGAGCGACGTTGAGACCAGCTCGAATCCGCATTCATCCGCGATTTCCAAGACCTCGGCCAGCGTGTGCTGTGTCTCGTGTGGATGAAGCACCTGGTCGCGGAACCAGGAGTTCAGGTGGGTCTTGTCGCCGAGCCAGTGATGTAGGCGCGCGTACTCCTGCAGCATCTGATCGGTGCCCGCACCTGCCGCCTTCATGTTTTCAAAGTGCTGCAAGAAGGGCCGCCGCCCATGGAGATGATAGAGGCCGATGAACGCGTGCCCCCCCGGGGGGCGGTAAAATCCCGCAGGCATCGGCGGATGGCCTCGGCGCAGTTGTTGGTGTGATGCAGCACACCCAGTGATATGACCACGTCAGCCGGCTGCCGACACTCATATGAGAAAAGGTCGGCTGTCTCGAAATCCACGGGCAGCCGCATGTGCCCGGCAATGGCGCGGGCGCGCTCGATGACCACGGGATTGAAATCGATCGCGGTGACCGTGCATTTCCGGTGATAGGCCAGCCCGCAGCTTAGCCAGCCGACGCCGCAGCCGACCTCGAGCACGCGCGTCCCCTTGCGCAGTACGGGACCAAGGCACGGATAAGTCTTGGTCAAGTCGTGGCCGACGATCCGCTTCGCATGGTCCTCGACACGCTCGCCATAGTTGAACGGCAATTGCTTGTAGAACTCGAGCACATCGGCGTTGGCGAACGTCATGTTGGGGCTGCCTGGTTGCGGAAAAATGCCTGGTGGAGATGGGTGGCGATCAACGCGTTGCCTTCTTTGGACGGATGGCCGACCTGGCCGTCTTCGATCAGCCACAGACTTCCGAACCGCTTCGGATCGCGGACGAACATCGCGTGCAGCGGTTCGTAGAAATCGATGACCTCGAAGCCGAGCGTGCGCGCGATATTTGCCACCGGCGGCACGATCCCCCACTCGCTGTCTGCGACCGCCTCGTTGGCCCCCCACAGCATCGCGACGATGACGCGAATGCCGAGCGGCACCGTGATGTCGAACAGGCGCTTCAGCAACAGCGATGCGACGATGATGCCTTCGATGTCCTCGCGGATCTTGTATCGCTGGTCCAGGCCCTGCAGCGTCCAGCTTTTGACCTTCAGCCGCGTCATCAGCCAATGCACGGCGCAGCTGTAGCCGAACGTTCTCTGCCAGACATTCAGTGTGACCGTTTGGGGCGTGATGCGCGGCACCGGCACGCCCTCGAGCGTCAGCTGCATGTCCTTGACGCTGAACCAGGGTTTGAAAGACGCGCCGAACAGCCGCTGATTGCATCGCAGGATGTCCTGCGCCAGGATCCCGACGATGAGCGTTCGGGGCTTGAGGATCGGCACCAGCTCTTCCGCGCGCATCACGATCTGATCGACGCCATAACCGCCGCACCCGGCGTTGATGACAGGCGTCCCAACCAGCTGCTCGAGATAGGCGGGCCAGGTCTCGTTGTCCTTTACCGCGCCGACGGTGAACGAATCGCCCACGGCGAGGATCGCACCCAGTGGCGGATTGCGGCGGGTGCCGTCGTTCATGCGCAGGCCGTGTACGCCGGTGGTCAGGCCGCCGGATACGTTCAGGTCATCCTTGAAGCACCAGCCCAGCCGGTCGTCGTGCCGGAGATAGCCGTACATCTCGATCAGATCGAACGACTTGGTGACGAAATTGAACGGTGCGAACAGCGGCATGCCGCTGACTACGCGTGCAAGGAGCTCGGCTCCGACCACGGCCACGAGCCCGAGCAGGACGAAGTCCATCGCTCCCGTCCGGGCCCATACCCAGGCGATCGCGGCGGCAACGACGTCCCAGCCTGCGCCGGCGACCGCGATCGCCGCGGCTACGGCGAGGAGGGCCGCCGCGACCGCTGCCCGCCATCCCCGGCGCTGTCCGGTATCCACGCCAAAGGGCGTTATGGGCTGACCGGCGTCGGCCCAGTCGGGGAGGCTCACGTCAGCGCGCTCCGGGCTGTGCCGCGTCCGAGGTAATGGCGGCAGCCGGAGTCGTGAGCGGCTTGGCAGGAATGAAACCGCGCGCGAACATCGCCTCGGCGATATGCCGGGCGATCTTGCGGCTGAATGCCGCGGTGTAGTGCATGTTGTCGAGATAGATCGGCGCCGTCTCGTCCTCTTGGATGTCGGCGAGCCAGAGGAAACTGTCGCCGGCCGGATGGCTCTCCAGCCACCGGGCGAAGAGCGCATAACCGACGGCACCACGCTCGTGACCGCCGAGCCCGTAGTGACGGCTCAGCGCCACGTGACGCGAGAGGTCGTATTTGTAGGCGGGCGTCGGCTGCCACACGAACATCGCCTTGATGCCGCGGTCGCGGCAGATCGCCTCGATCTGGCGCTTGTTCTCGAGATAGCGGTCGATGCATTGCGCGATCAGCTCGGGTGCCACCGGGATCGGGCGGTACATCGCTTCGTGGGCGAGTGGCGTGCGACCGCCATAGAGGTCCGCGGCGCGGTTGATCGCGCGCGCGAGTGGAAGACTGCCGATGAACTCGTTGAGCTTCTGCCATTTCGGCCGGGCGGCAGTCCGGCTTTTCTTCGTCTCGTATTGGTCGCGGTTCAGGTTCGCGAGCGCGTTGGTGTAGATCGACGCAGTCGCCGGCTTGCCGTCGAAGAAATAGCAGTCGTTGACCCCGTCGAGGAAGATCACCATGTCCGGCACGGCCTTCGCCATCAGGAGCAGCTCGAACAGGATCTTCTCCTGGATGGAGAACCACGCGCCGCGGCCGAAATTGTAGACGCGGATCGGCCGGCTGATCGCCCGCCGGTTGTTGAGGATTTCCTGCAGCAGGCTCGGGATCGCGGTCCAGTCCGGGCCTACGTTCAACGTGGTCGAGCCGCCGAAGAAAAAGATGTTGAAATGCTGGGGCGAGACCGGCCACGGGCCCTGATTGCGGCCATGCCGAAACCCGACCGGATCGAAGTTGATGTAGCGGCCCTTGTAGGCGGGATGCGTGAACTCGACGAACTCCTTATAGATGTTGGGGCCGGTCTCTCCTTGCCGGTACTCGCGCACGAAATCCGGCCACTCCTCCGCGGTGATCTCGAACCATTCCGGGATGTAGGGCTTCAGCTCGTGCTCGAACCGCGTCAGGTAGTCGATCGCGAGGAGCTCGTTCTCGGACAGCAGCAGCTTCGGCCACAGCCGGAACGCCAGCCAGCACAGAAAATTCGCACCGAGCAGCAGGAGGATTAGAGCCAGGACGGACAGCGTCGGATCGAACGTCATCGATTCCCGGGGCCGTTGGCGGCCAGACTGGAGTCCGCGTCACCGCGGCGCAGCCGACTCCGCCGCTCAAAAAAGGTCTGCGCATTAATTCATGGAGCCCCGGCAAAGGCAAGTTTGACAACTTTACCGTTTATTAACCGCAAAATTGACAATCCGCGGATTTGCGCGAGTATCGGCGCCACGCATTCTGTGTATTGGGACTCCATGCCGCGTTTTTCGATTGTGATCACGACCACGGACCGGCCGAGCCTTCTGGCCCCTGCCGTCCGTGCCGCCCTCGAGATACGCTTCAGCGACTTCGAGCTGGTTGTCTCCGACAATTTCTCCAAGCAACCGGCGGCGGATCTTCTGGCCGATGTGCGGGACAAGCGGCTACGGATCATCCGCACCGGGCGGCGTCTTCCCGTGGGCGATCATTGGGAGTTCGTCTGGGAGCATTTGACGGGCGACTTCGTCATGTACCTTGGCGACGATAACGCGCTGCACCCCGACATCCTGGCGCGCGTCGACGCGGCGATCGCGAAGTACAGCTTCGATGTCGTGATGTGGCGGGGGGTCACGTACTACCATCCGGATTGGGATATCGCTTACGGATCGCTTCCCCGCCACGGCCACATCCTGGGCGTCGAGCCGGGCTCGACCGGCGGTTTGTACATCGTCCGGCAGGACAACATCTTGCAGGAGTACTGCCGAGACCTGCGGCTGTCGTTTCTGTTTCCCTGCATGCAGAATTTCGTGTTCCGCAAGTCCCTCGGCGACATGATCCACTCGCGCATGGGGCGCATCTTTTGGCCGCCCAACGCGGACATATGTTGCGGGTATCTGGTCCTGGGTGCGGCGGCGCCCGGTGCCATCGGATTCTTCGACGGCTACGGCGCGATCTGCGGCCGTTCGCGCGATTCGAACATGGCCACCGTCTATTCGCGCGGCAAGGCAAGCCGCAAGTACCGTGACTTTGTCGAGGAGCATAAGGGACAGGATGCCCTGCCGCATCATGAGCCCAAATTCATGGGCATGAGCAACACCCTCGCGGCGACGATTTCGCAGGCAAGGGCGCGGATGCCGGACGTCTTCGAACCTTACAAATTCGACGTGAATGTGCTCGCCGTGAAGACCGTCGAGGATATGTACGTCGATCGCACCATTCCGTGGGTCGACGATCCGCGCTTTCAGCAGGAGGTTGAGCAGTTTTTCCTCTCGTTGCCCGCCGACATCTCGGCGAAGGTCCGCGAGTATCGCGACATATGCGCCGCCAAGCTGAGTCAGACGGAAGCCGAAATCGCGGCGGCGCATGCCCCGGCGCCCTCCGGCCCTCCTCCTCTGCTGTGGGTCGCCGACGGGGGAAAGACGGTGTATGTCAACCTGACCGCGCTCGGCGTGGAGCAGGGTGTCGGGAACGTGGCGGCGCGGCTGCCCGAGATTC
>Ga0335071_10002034_pt1 | contig 21883 bp, 25 predicted proteins | sample Lox_Sample_15_FD_206724 | JGI IMG/M metagenome (GOLD analysis project Ga0335071, IMG submission 206724) | Soil microbial communities from Loxahatchee National Wildlife Refuge, Florida, United States - Lox_Sample_1.5 | ecosystem: Environmental > Terrestrial > Soil > Wetlands | place: USA... | reverse complement strand
TCGTAAGCCCGTTGGTACTGGATCATGTTCGTGCTCTCTTCGTCGAGAGACACACCGGAAATGGCCCCGCGCTGATCTGCCAATTGTTGCAGGCTGGAGCTGCTGGCGGTCACGTTGGCTTGCGCGGTTGAGCCATAGTTGCCGACGGCGAGGACGAGATTGGCATAAGCTCCCAGTGGGGTAGCTCCCTCGGGCAACTGCTGATTTTGCACATTCAGCATTTGGGCAACGTTCCCATTGCTGCCTGCGGAACCGTCAGAACTGGCTGCTATGAGGCTGGGATCTGTAATCGCGACGCTGAAACTGCTGGCCGCGCCGCTGACGGACGCGATTGGAACAAAGACGTTGCCGCCCACGTTTCCTTTGAGATCAAAGCCGCTCTGGTTCGCTGCATTGAAGCTGCTGGTGAATTGGCTGGCCAGAGTGTCCAATTGCGAGAGCAGGTTGGGAATCACAGTGTCTCGCACCTGGAGCGTGCCTCCTAGTGAGCCGCCCGTGATTTGGCTGGTGATGTCCTGGCCCTGCGCGAAAATGCCCTGTAATCCGCCGCTCGCGGCCCCGGAATTTAACTGGAAATTCTGCCCTGCCACTACCAAGGGGACGCCGTTCGCGGTGGTCAAAGTGACTCCCTGATCGGTCTGCGTGACGGAGACATCGACCAACTGCGAAAGCTGTTGAATCAGTTGGTCGCGCTGGTCCTGGGTCGTGCCGGGATCCTTGCCGACGCCTTGCAGTTGTGCGACTTGCGCATTGAGCTTCGCAATCTGGGCTGTGAGCTGGTTGATTTGATTGACCGTTTGCGGCACGGTCTGATCCATTTGCGACTGCACTTGTTCCAGTGTGGCAGCGGATTGGTGAAAGGCCGTCGCCAGATTGTTCGCGGCAATTAGCACCTGTTTCCGTGCGTTTGGGTCGGTCGGGCTGGTGGAGAGCTGGCTCAGGCTGTTGAAGAACGCAGTCAAAGCCCCTCCGACGCCTTGCGACGGATCGGCGAACGCGGTCTGAATCTGATTCAAGGAATTGAGCTGCGCCTGTGAGTTAGCCTGCTGGCCGGTTTCCTCGTAAATCCGAAGCTGCAGCATCTGGTCGCGTACGCTCTGGAACTGCTTCAGTGTCACCCCGGTGCCATACGCGATGTTGCCTTCCTGCACGGTAGGCGATTCCTGGAAAACCGCAAGTTCCCGGCTATATCCGGGTGTGTTCACGTTTGCGATATTGTTGCTGGTGATGTCCAGAGCGCCTTGTTCGGCCATCAGCGCCTGTACGGCAATGTTCATGGATGTGTTCAGTCCGGGCATGTTCTCAGACCTCGCAGGACCAGCTGGTTGCAGGCGACGCCTCTCCTGCCTTAGCAAAATGCAGTTTGTATGTTCGGCACAATGCGGCGCGCAGAGAAGCGGTTCGCATGGATCGTTGCAGCAGCGCAGAATACACCCGCGTGAGGTGGATGAGTTCCAGAGCCTCTTTCGGTATCGCAGAACTGGGATTACCCATTTCACCGCCGGGAAATAGGTTTTGGAGTCTGGTAGCGATCTGCTCCTGCTTCTGGATGGAGGCGTTGAGGGCTTGCAGGTCGTCTGCCGTCAAAGCGGAGATGGCAGACTGAAACTCGGCACACAATTCCCGCAGGTCGGCCCTTCGGGCCGCGGCGAGACGATCGAGTTCCTCATTCTGCCGGGGCAAACGGTAACCACCTTCTTAATCTTTAATGCTGAGCAATTCGCTCGTTATCTCCTGTTTTGCTGGAGAATGGCTTGCGCAATTTTGTCGGGCTCAACCTTGTATTGGCCGTTCTGAATGGCCTGGCGAAGAGCTTCTACTTTGTCCTGCCGAATGTCGGGCGAGGCCAATACCTGGGCTTCAAGGGATGGAATGTCCAGGCTATCGCTGGAGAAGCTGGCCTTGTCCTCCGGGGATACCGAACCGGAGTGCTTCCCGCTGACTTTCTTCCCGTTTACCTGATTTCCGACATTCCCGAGAGACAGCTGATTTAGGTCAATTCTCATAGCTCATCACCTGTAATCGTGCGCAACATCCTTATCGGCAATTCTGAGAAAAACTTTAGTCTGTTGGTCACTTTTTCACTTTTGGGCCCCGGCCGTAATGCTTGGCGTGGTACTTTCGTGTAAGTCCAGTGATGTCAGAGGCTTAGATGTTGCTCCCTCACTCTTGGCTTCCAGATGCCTGGCGACCATGGCGGCAATTCCTAGTCCGCCCCGCCCTCCGCTAAGTGCAGTCCCGAGTGACTGCATTGCCATACTGTTGAACTGGCTGCGGCCGAGATCGTCTTCGTTCTCCGTGTCAGATCCCGGAACACTGGCAAAAGACTGCTGGGCTTCATCCAGCCAGTGCGATAGCAGTACGGCCTCAAAGTCCTTCGCAGATTTCTCGATCTTTGCTTTTCCGGATTGAGTGACTTTCATTTTGTCCGCAGCTTCGGAGCTTCGGAGATCGGAGATGCTCACGGGCGGCAGAATGATTCCATTGGAACTCATAGGACCTCCAATTCTGCCTGCAGTCCGCCCGCGGCCTTAATGGCCTGAAGGATCGCTACGATATCGCGTGCGGTCGCACCCATGGTCTGTAAGCCGGCAATCAGATCTTCCACACTCGCGCCTTCCGCCAGACGAATGCTCTTGGCGGAAGAGTCGTGCGCCTCCACCTGCTGATCTGGTACGACGACGGTTTCGCCGGTCTTGGAGAGCGGATTCGGTTGCGAAACGGAGAACTTCGTCGTTACTTCGACCGTCAGTCCTCCGTGAAGCACCGAGACGGCAGAGAGCTTAACATCGCCGCCCATCACAATCGTCCCCGTGCGTTCATTGACCACGACTTTTGCCGGAGGATGGAAGCTGATCGAGAGGTTCTGAATTTGCGATATCAATTCGGGTACTGAGACCTTACCCGCTTCACTGACTTGAACAGTGACCTGTCGGCTATCAGTCGCGGTGGAGATTTCTTTTCCAAACTGATGATTGATGGCGCTGGCAATATCGTGAGCGGCCGTGAAATCAGGATCGCGCAACATCAACGAGACGGTTGTCATCCGGCTCAGGTCCACCACGACGTGTCGCTCGACGGTTCCGCCGTTGGGAACGCGTCCGACCGTAGGGTGATTGGTGATTTTCGAATTGCCCGGGCCACCTGCCGTGAAACCACCCAGTGTGAGTGCTCCTTGCGCCTGGGCATAGACCTGCCCATCAGGACCTCGCAGCGGGGTCAACAGGAGCACTCCTCCTTCCAGGCTTCTCGCGTCGCCGATCGACGATACGGTCACGTCCAGAGACATGCCCGGGCGTGCGAAGGGAGGAAGAGATGCGGTGACGAAAACGGCCGCGACATTATTCATTCGGACCTGGGTGGATGGAATCTGCACTCCCATGCGCTGCATCACGTTCCCGAGTGTTTGCGTCGTGAACAGAGTCTGAAAGCGGTCGCCGGTTCCGTTAAGTCCGACTACGATGCTGTAGCCCACCAGCGGGTTCTCGCGAACACCTTCAATGGTGGTGATATCGCGCACCAGTACGCGCTTGTCTTCCGTTGCGGCGGAGGAGCGCACGGATTGAAACGCCAGCAGCGCACACAGCCCGAATTTCAGAAACCGATAAGCCATAGGAGAGCTCGCATAAGCCGGTTCGGCGGACGAGTAAAGTCCGAGACCACGCCCTTGCCTTTCAATTCCACTTCCAGGTCGGATAACGCTGTCGAAAGCGCCGAGTTTGTTGGACTGACGTCCCCTGGGCGCAGTACTCCGCGGACGATCATCGTCTCTTTCTGATTGTTGATCGTCACGATCCTCTGGGCTTCCACCACCATGTTTCCGTTCGGCAGAACGGCGATGACTTGTCCGGTCAGGCTCGTAGACATATTCGAACTGGTATCCAAAGACCCAGTACCCTTAAGCTTGGTGGAGGACTGGCCGGTGAAGATGTTGCTCACGCCGCTGGTCGAGATATGGCCAGCAAGTCCGGTAATCCCGGAGGTGGTATTGAAATCACGTTCGCCATTTACATTTCCACTCGCCTGGGCCGTAGTCTTCTGCACTACGACGATTGTGACGAGATCGTTGATGTGATTGGCCTTGTAATCACTGGCAAGGCTGGTGAGCGCTCCGCCAGACACCCACAAGCTTCCGGTCGCAGTATCGGTCGGCACTGTAGCCGCCTGCTGCTGGACCTTCGCAATGTAGTCGGCGCGGGTCTTCTGCGCGTCCGGGTGCGTGGTTTTGGCCAGCAGGGAAGAATCGAGCAGCGCTGCTATACAAAACGCAACAACGAGCCGATGAGGGAGGATGTTTCTCATATTATTCGCCCCAGGTGGCGCGGACGATGCCCTCCCCCTCTACCTTGGCGATGAAGGTTCTCTTGCGATCCGTACTGGCAACTCGCACCCTCTGGCCGCGCCCGCCATTCTGAAGACAAACGACCGGCAAGGTCATGTGGATACTGGTTCCATCGAAAATCATGGTGGCGTTCTTCCCGCTGTGGACGAGGATTTCGTCCTTCTTTAAGGCTCGCGGACCGGCAGACGTCGATTCCTTCCATGAAGCCAGGGCGGCGCGGGAGTCTTGGGCCTGTTGCCAATTGATCAGTACATAAAAAGGCAAACAGATCCTGGTGCTGTCGCACTGCAACCGCGCTTTTACCAGGTATCCATCCATCGGTTCCAGCTTCACCAGTTTTAAACGAGGGGACGGTTTGGTTGCAGGAATGGAGCTGAGTTGTTCGATTTGCTCAGCAGTCACGCGAATTCCGGCAGAGGTAATCGCAGCGGCAATATCGAAGCTTGTGATCGGCACACGTTCCAGGCTGGCTGCTGTAACCGACGAAGCCGCTAAACAAAGAAGGGCAACGGCAGCCGCACCGAATTTAATTTTTTCGATCATTGATTCACTTCTAACGCGTCAAGCTATTCAAGTCCTGGAACATCTCGTCGGCGGCCTTGACGACTCGAGAGTTCGACTCGTACGAGCGCTGCGAAAGGATCATTTCCACGAACTCCTCTACGACGTCAACATTGGATTGTTCCAGGTAACCTTGCTGCAGCGTTCCCAGGCCCTCGGCACCACCGGGCGTTCCGATGATCGGGTCCCCGGAGGCCAGAGTCGCGAGGAATAGATTGTTTCCAACACTGTTTAGTCCGCCCGGGTTCGGGAATGTAGCCAACTGGATGTTCCCGACCTGCGCAGCCTGCGTCTGCCCCGGTTGCGTCACCGAGACCGTGCCGTCGGTTCCCACCGTCACCGAGAGTGCGTCCGGAGGGATCGTGATCGCGGGCTGAATCGGATTGCCGTCCGCGGTTACCACGTTTCCCTGCGCGTCGAGGTGGAATTGGCCCGACCGAGTGTAGGCGATCGTGCCATTGGGCATGGTCACCTGGAAGAAACCCTGGCCTTGAATTGCAAGATCCAGGGGATTGCCGGTTTGGCCGAGGTCTCCCTGAATCTGAACGACCTCGGACGCGCCGGGTTTAGCGCCCAGCCCAATCTGCAGTCCGGCGGCGTTGGTTGTCTGCTGGGTAGCGGCCGACCCCGGCATGATGATGTTCTGATAAAGGAGATCAGTGAACTGTACGCGCCGGCGACGGAAACCGCTGGTGCTCGAGTTGGCCAGATTGTTGGCTACGTTGTCGAGATTCAATTGCTGGGCATTCATGCCGCTAGCGGCTGTATAGAGTGCGCGAAACATAGAGCTCCTTTACGGATTCACTTTCGGTACATCTTCAGTCGCGGTACGATTCAGTTCCGAATCAAACATGCGTAATGCCCGTTGCATCATCTCGGCATAGCGCTGCACCGAGATGAGTTCTACCGTACTGGTGATCGGATTTACGTTTGAGCTTTCCAGCATTCCTTGCGCAACAGTCGAATTCGTGGATGCCACGGCGCTGTTTCGCGGGGCAGAGTAATAGGTTTTACCGACGCTCTCCAGCTGGGTTCCGGCAGGGAACTCCACCAGCTTCATTTTTCCGGCTACTGCTCCGTTGACGGAGATCGTGCCGTCGGGACTGACGTTTACTGGACCGCCCACAATGCGGATGATGCCGTTCTCGCCGATGACGGGATCTCCCTCCGAGGTCATCAATTGTCCCTGCGGAGAGACCTGGAAATTACCATTGCGTGTATAAAACTGGCCCTTGGTCGTCTGAATCGTGAAGAAACCTGGGCCCTGTACCGCAAAGTCGAGATCGTTCCCTGTACGGTCCAGATTGCCTTGTGCGAAATCAAGTTGATTCCCGGAGAGAATTCCGAAATCGTTGATGGCGACGTTCAGGTTCGAGGCCAGATGACCGGACGCTGTAGCCAGGAAGGACCGGAAGATGTTGTGCTCCGCGCGATATCCGGGCGTGCTGGTGTTGGCCAGGTTGTTGGCCACAATATCGAGCGCCTGGCTGCGTGCCATCAGGGCCGCACATGCCGCATAGAATCCGCTGTCCATAATTAGTCCCCAAGGGCAAAAGCACGGCGGTTGCCATAGGGGTATCCCGGGCAGTTGCTGTAAGTAGCTGAAAGATGGTGCGAGCGGCCGACGTAGATGAGAACTGGATGAGCCGGACTGGTGAAAGGGCCTGTGTTCAGGCGTCTCTCTAATCGCTTCCTACTCTGCGCTGTCGTGTATGCTTCGAGCGCACCGCGCTCAGGCATTGGCGCATGCCTTCGCGGCCGAGCTCAATAACGCACTCTTCGACGGTTGGAAGCGGGGCGGCCAGCGTGTCGGCTTCCCGAAGAGTTTCGATCATCCGGGCTCTGAGACCGGGGTCTCCTCCGACTAACTCTGCGATGGCAGCCAGGTCCATCACGCGGCTTGCTATCAGCAATTCCAGCCGAGCAACCGATGCAGCGTTCACGGGAAGATATCGCACCTTTGCCTCGCGTCTTGTGCTTTTCTGGGGCATACAGGAACCGCCCCATACATCGGCAATAAGGGGTCAGGACTTTAGCCCAGTACGACAAAGAGGGTCATACCCGGCGTGGAGAGGCGGGGCAAGGTACCACTGGTTATTCGAGTGAGTGGGAGCTAAACGATTTCGGTAACGCGCAGACCGTAGTTTCCGTCGACCACAACGACCTCACCGCGCGCGATGACTCGGTCCCCAAGCAGTAATTCAGCCGGATCCTGCACGAGCCTGTCGAGTTCGACGAGAGAACCCGAACGCAACTCGCCGATTTCGCGCAATGACAGCTGGCGCTGGCCAAATCGAATTGCAACGTCCAGTTCCACTCCCTCCAGCATCGCCACGTTCACGCTTTTCGCCGCCCCGGTTCGGGAGGCGCCGGCAGCAGAACCTTGGCCGATCTTGGGCCAGTCCGCCGTGAATACAATCTGCAATTGGACCTTGGACGCGCTCCCATCCGTGGCGGTCATCGAGAACTGCTGGGCAGGTGCCCAGGAGATACCTTTGGAAGGCTGCAGTTGCACCTGAACTTGTAGGGGATGAGCAGCGGCTTCACACGCTTTGGCCAGCGCCGTGCGTACGACTTGCGCATGCTCCGGCTTCAGCTGCGTTACAGGAGCGGCCGCACCAGAGAATACGCCGGCCAGGATCAACATGCTCTCAAGATTGATCTGGATAGCAGCTTCGGCCTTGGAAGGCTCAGCCACCAGCAGCAGAGTCATCAATTGCGAACCGGCAGAGAAGGGCGTTTTGGGATCGTCCAGCTTCACGGTCCACTTGGCAGGGGGCCTTTCGGACAGAACCTTTGCCGTCGCCGATACCAGTCCATCTACAAATTGTTCGACCACGCTACGTGTGCTCATAGTGGATAGTGGCTACCTGCACTTTCGTGAAGAGTTGACTTGGGTTTCCGGTACAACGCGCTCGATCAGTTGAGCTGCCCGATGATCACCTGCTCGAACCGCCAAGGCCGAGAAGGCGGTTTTTCCGCCGATATTCAATGCCACGGGCCTTTGTGCGGCAACGCCGAGACTGACAACCTGACCGACCCCTAGATTCAGAACCTGTTTGGCCGAGAGCTTACCCTCTGCCATCACCAGATCCAGAGGAAAACAATGATCCAGAAGTTCGGCAGACAGCCGGGCAGACATTGTGCTGGCGGGCATTCCCGAAGAGAACACCTCTTTTCCTGCTGGCTTCAAAAATGGCGCGATGCAGGGAATGGGAAGCATGAGCGCAAACTGGCCGCTCGCCTGGGCAATGTTGATGGCAAAAGTAGGCACCAAGGCGGTGGCGGACTCTGGAAGCGTGCGCAGTAAGTCGTCCGGAGATTGGATACTGCCAACCTTTACCTCGATATTATGGGCCTGCCATGCCTTCTGCAATTCCGTTGCAATCAGCCTTACGATTTCTTTTGTGCTTTGCCGCTCGATGTCAGTCAAATCGCGCGGAGTCTGCGGTGCATTCCCTGTCCCACCCATCAGGCAGTCGAGCAAAGCAAACAGCACTGGAGCATCCAGCTGCAAGGCACCGGTCTCCGCATGCGAGCCCAGTATGAGCAGGTGAAAATAGGACGAGCTTGCGGCCGCGCCCTCAACGAACGCATCGCATACAGCCATCTCGATGGAGCGGACGGTAATTTCGCACTGCACTTCAAATCGGCCCGCAAGAGCAGTCGCAAGATTACGGGCGAAGACCTCATTCGCGGCGGAGAGCGGGGCCAGTCTGGAAGCATCCAGGACACCCGAGGCGCGAACGTCCCATACCTTGACCTTCTCTGCGCTGAGTTGAGTAACCGCTCCGCCGGTGTTTGAAGGTTCCTGAGGAGTCGTTTTCATTCTTGACTAGCGGAAGGTCCGCTCCTCCAGTTCCATCTTTTCGATCGCGGCCCGCAGTTTTGCAATAGCCACGGAGTGAATCTGCGACACGCGTGATTCGGCCAGGTCCATGGCCTCAGCCACTTCCCGCATGGTTAATTCTTCACGGTAGTAGAGAGAAATCACCATCTGCTCTTTCGGGGAGAGCGTCCCGATCGCTTGCGTCAGGTAATCGTTGCGCTCGGATTGCAGGCAGAGCTCAAAAGGACTCTCATCCTCGCTCGCGGGAGTATTTGCGATCAGGTCCTGCGGCTCGGAATCGTCAAATTTCGAACTGCTCGTCTGTCCAACAATGTGAAGTCCATCAAGGCGCCGCAAGAGCTTGTGAAGTTCGGAGACCTCGATTTTCAGGTCGGTAGCAATCTCCTCTTCTGTTGGCTGGCGGCCCAGTTGATTGGCCAGGCGGCTGATGCTTTCTGAGACCTCCCGGCCTTTCCGCCGCAGTGGCCGGGAGCCCCAGTCTTGTGCCCGCAAGCTATCGAGGATGGCGCCACGGATCCGAAATGCTGCGAAGGATTTCAGCGAAGCATTCTTGTGCGGATTGTACTTCCCGACGGCCTCGATCAGTCCAAGTACGCCGGCATGAACCAGATCCTCAAACTCAACGTGTTGCGGTAGGCGCTCGTGAATGCGCCGCGCCAAATAGTACACCTGGGGAAGTTCCGACAGAATCAGCTGGTTGCGTGCCTCTCGTTCGGCGGGCACTTGCATGTAATTCGAAGCAGTAGTCATCGAAACCTCGGACCTTTCCTTATGTTTCCTCTTATCGCAGTGATCCGACCGATTGCACCGGTACAAGCGGTGGAATCTCTGTCGGCGCCAAAACCACAATCTTCGGGACAAAAGGTTCCAACAATCGCCTCAGGTAAAACCTTCCCGGGGACGAGCACAACAGAACTGGGGGCGCACTCAACACGTTCTCTCCGAGCAGCACGCGCAGTCCCTCCAGGACCCGGCGGGCGATGGAGGGCTGAATCGCAAGGGCTGTCGTGGAAGGCTGCGCTGCTGCCGCGCGCGTGCACTCTTCCTCGATCGCACGATCCAGCGTAACCACTTTCAATTCCCCCCGGTCATCGAGCAGCGGACGCACGAGCGCACGGCCGAGCGAGTGCCTCACGGCCTCGGTCAGCAATACTGGGTTCTTGTTCACTGCCGCTCCTTCGACCAGTGTTTCCAGGATTGTGCCCAGGTCACGGATCGAGACCTGCTCGCGCAGCAACTGTTGCAGCACTTTTTGCACTTCGCCCAGGGTCATAAGCTTGGGAATCAATTCGTCAACGAGTTTCGGATGAGACTCACTCAGCCGGTCGATCAGCCGTTTTGTCTCCTGGCGAGTAAGCAGTTCGTGGGCGTTTTGCCTTACGAGTTCTCCGAGATGCGTCGCCAACACGGCAGTCTGGTCGACCACGGCATAGCCGGCAGCGATTGCCTGGGCCTGTGCCTCTTTGGAGATCCACTTTGCAGGTGCGCCGAACGCAGGATCGCGAGTGTCGGTCCCGGCGATGGTCCCGGAGAGGTTGGGAGAACTGATGGCAAGCATGCAGTCCCGCCGCATTTCCCACCGTGCAATCTCAACCCCACGAAGATGTACCACATACTCGAGTTCGCCGATGGTGAGATTGTCGGTAATGTGGATCGAGGGCACCAGAAAGCCCAGTTGCGACGCAAGATGTTTGCGTAATGCGCGGACTTTGGCGAGAAGCTGTCCACCTCTCTTTTCATCCACCAGCGGCACCAGGCCAACCCCAACCTCAAGCATGAGGTCGTCCAGCTTGAGCGCAGCTTCCATGGGGTCCAGTAATTGCCCGGTAGCCTGTGCATCGCGCTTCGCCGGAATTCCGTCGGCTGTGGGCTTATCGGCCGCGGCCGCTGCCTTCTTTCCACGCCGGGCCAATGCGGCCATGATCACTGCCATGAGGATGAATGACAGTTTTGGCAGCCCGGGGATCAACGCCAGACCTGTCATCACGGCGGAGGCAATCCACAATGGGCGACTCGCGGTGAACAGTTGCTGGCCGAGGTCGACCGAAAGCGTATTCTCCGACGAGGCGCGGGTGACGACCATGCCTCCTGCCACGGAGACCAGCAGTGACGGAATCATCGTTACCAGCCCGTCGCCGACGGTGAGAACGGTGTAGGTCTTGAGGGCCTCCTGGAAGGGCACTCCCTGCTGCAGAACGCCAATCAGGAAACCAGCGATGATGTTGATCGCCGTGATCAGGATCGTCGCCAATGCGTCCCGCTGATTGAACCTGGCAGCGCCGTCCATGGCGCCGTAGAATTCTGACTCGCGTGAGATCTGCTCTCGTCTCGCCCGGGCTTGCGCCTCATCGATGAGACCGGCACTGAGATCCGCGTCAATCGCCATCTGCTTACCGGGCATCGCGTCCAACGTGAACCGTGCCGTTACTTCTGCCGTGCGGACCGCGCCGTGGCTGACAACGATGTACTGAATAGCAATCAACGCCAGGAAGAGAACAAAACCAACGACGTAGTTTCCGCCCACGACGAATTGGCCGAAGGCCTCAATCACGCGTCCTGCGGCCGCTGATCCCTCGCTGCCGTGCAGCAGAATCCTGCGGCTGCTGGCCAAATTCAGCGACAGCCGGAACAACGTCATCAAAAGAAGCAGGCTTGGGAAGACGGAGAACTGCGCCGGACGGAGGAGTTGTAGGGCCGTGAGCAGTACCAGCACTGACGCGGTCATGCTCAGCGCCAGCAGGATGTCGAGAATGAAACTGGGCAGCGGGACCAGCATCACAAAAACCATGGTGACGCCGGCGGCGGGCACGATCCAGTCCACCGCTCCGCCGATTCCGAGTTTTGGTTTGCTCATCGTACTCATATTCAGGGCCTGACTCCCGGAGCGTTATTCTGCATGCCGCGACGGACCTGCGCTTGCGCGCGATAGACGAAGGCCAACACTTCCGCGACGGCTGTGTACAGAGCTGCGGGAATGCTTCGTCCGACTTCAACCGTTTTGTACAGGGCCTGCGCTAGAGGTGGATTTTCAAGCACGGGGATTTCCTTCCAGCGCGCGACCTCTTTCATCTTCTGCGCCAGCAGGTCGCGTCCCTTGGCAATCACTATCGGAGCATCCATATCCATCTCATAAAGCAGCGCAACCGCGAAGTGCGTTGGGTTTGTGATGACAACGGTGGCGCGCTCAGTTTCTTTCAACATCTGCTTGCGCCGCATCTGGCGCTGCAAACGGCGAATGCGGATCTTTGTCTGCGGATTGCCGTCCGTTTCCTTGCTTTCCTGGCGCATCTCCTCGCGACTCATCCGCAGATCGCTCTCCGCCTTTCGCCACACCAGGAAGTAATCAACCACCGCCCACACCAGCAGGACAAGGCTCGATTTCCAGGTCAGCTCAAAAACGATGCTCAATACGAATCCCGTCGTGCCCCACACTCCGGAATTCGCGGACAGCACCAGCTTCGCCCAATTCGACACGACGACATCCACGCCGAAGTACAGGATGGCGGCAAAAGGCAGTAATGACTTCAGCGGAGCGCTCAGGCCCGCGATGGAGAACATCTGACCCAGTTTCTTTGCCGGGCTTAGCCGTTCCGGATTCGGGGCAAGCGCCTCCGGGGCGACCACGAGGCCGCCCTGCGCCACGCTGGCCAGCACGGCCAACGTCCAGGCCGTTAGCATCAAAGGTGCCGTGCAGCGTACTACCGTCCAACCCGTCCACATAAACAAAGGGCACGTCGGCGAAAGTACATCACTCATGGGATATTCGAAGATTCGCCGGATCAGTCCGCGCCATGCCTGAATGCCGGCCTGCCCCTGCCAGACAATCAGGCCGAAGGCGCCGCACATGGCCAGAGTTCCCGAGATCTCGCGCGAGCGCGCGACCTGTCCTTGCTCACGGGCTTTCTGGCGTCTTCGCGGTGTCGGTTTCTCTGTCTTGTTGTCACTCATGAGCGCGCCGCCAGATGCAAGAGCCTTTCCGTGAACTGCATGGAATGTGAAAACAGACGATCGAACACCTGAGGCCAATACCGGATGGCCACAACCATCAAGGCGAGGCCAAGAATGCTTTTCATCGCGGGGCCCAATAGCATCAGAGGCATCTGCGGCGAAGCTTTGCCCAGAAACCCGAGCGCTACATCCGCCACCAGGGTCGCGGCCAGCACGGGCGCAGCGATTTCCAGGCCGGACTGAAGGACTCCGGACACTCCATGAAGTAACTCAGCTGTGAATCCGCGCTGCAGATTCACGGCCCCCGGAGCCAGATAGTCAAAGCTGTTGGCCACGGCGCGCAGTATCCAGTGATGAACATCCAACTGCAGGAATAAAAGAAACGCGGCCAACTGATGGAAGACGGAAACGACCGGCGTGTCCACCTGAGTCTGCGGATCCAGGATATTGACGAGCGAATATCCCATCTGGACGCCAAGCATGGCTCCAGCGGTCTGTGCTGCTTCGAATACAAAATTGCTCACTACCCCGATCGCGACCCCAATGATCAATTCGTGTGCAACCACTCCCGGCCACTGTTCCAATGTGAAAATGCCCACTTTGTCGGAGTAGACCGGGTAGAGTACCGCAGTGATCACGATGACCAACACAGCCTTCACCCTCGGCGGTATGGCGGCGTTCCCAAAGAAGGGCGCAAACAACATCAACCCCGAGACGCGAAGTCCCAGAATCATTGGTCCGCTCAGCAACTCGGTCAGCGAGATATCCATGACTAGTGCACGTATGGGTGAAAGTCTGACAGCAACGAAACCGTGTATTGGCAGATCTGGCGCCACATCCACGGCATCATGACGAAAGCTGCCGCCGCTACCGCCAACAATCGTGGCACCGACGAGATGGTCGCTTCCTGCAAAGAAGTCAGTACCTGGACGATATTGACCAGCAGACTGACTGCGACCGCAATCGCCAGAATGGGTGCCGCCAGCAACAGAACCTCTAGCAGCGTCTGACGGCAAACGTCGATCACTTGCGATGTGGGCATCAGCTGAAGCTCCTCATCAGGGATCCGATCAGCAGGTTCCAGCCATCCACCATGACAAACAAGAGCAATTTGAGCGGCGTTGAGATGACCACCGGGGGCAGTTGAAGCATGCCGACCGATGTCGTAATCGAAGCCACCACCATGTCGATCACGAGGAATGGGAGGAATAAAACGGCTCCAACCTGGAACCCGGCTTTGAGTTCAGAAAGAATGTAGGCGGGAACGATCACCCGCATCGAGAGCTCTTCGGGATTTCTTGGTCGTTGCTCTTTGGCAAGATCGATGAATAGAGCGACGTCCTTCTCCCGCACGTAGTGCAGCATGAAAGTACGAACGGGTGCCGACCCGCGTTGCAGAGCGTCCATAGCCGACAGCTTCCCATCCTGTAGAGGCAACACTGCGTCGTTGAGGATCGCGGTTCCGACCGGCTGCATAAGAAAGAAGGTCAAAACCAGCGCCAGACCGATTAATGTCTGGTTCGTCGGGGTCGTCTGCAATCCGAGCGCCTGCCGCAGAAAATGAAAAACGATCAGCAACCGTGCAAACGGCGTCATGCACAGCAGCAGCGAGGGGATTAGAGTCAGCAGGGTGAGCAGGACGACGATAGTCCAGGATAATGAGCCGGAATTCGGAGCTCCGGGCATGGTAATGCGAAGCTCATTCCCCGGAATGGCCTGGCCGGCTGCCTTCGGTGCGGTGGCTGCCGCCGCCCAGACCGGGCAAAGAAGCAGGCAGCCGACGAGAGTTATCTTAAGAGCGCGAAATAGAACCGAGATCACTCTCAGCCTCCTGGCTGCTCCGCAGTACTTCCGAGAAAGCCTCTGAACCCAACCGCGCCAGCATGGAAACTGAACTCGGCGCGCCCCCGATCAGAAAACGCTCATTGGCGACCTGCACCACTGCCACGAATCGCTTTTCCCCCAACGAAACGCTCTCGCAAACCTTGAGCATCTTCCGCGACTGTTGTGTTCTGGTCCGCTGCAGAATCCAGGAGACGGCCTTTGAGAAGCGCTCGACGAAGCGCGGAACCTTGAGAACTGGAAGTTGTCGCTGACTGGAGTCAGTGGAAGGGTCACAGGCCCCGTTACTCAAGGTATCCAGCTGACAGATATCGCTCATGCGAACTCCGTAATTCGGACGGCTAACCGCTCGCCGATTACTTCAAATTTCCCCGAGCCCAATGCAGTTTGATCGATTCGGATCGGTACGTCCTTGGCACTGGCCGTCGCGGTCTGGACCACTGCTCCCGGGCTAAGCCTGAGGAGATCGCCAACGGTAAACCCGGGTACGGGAATTTCTACGTTGGCACGGCATATAAGCCAGTAGAACGACTCGAATACTGACGCGTGCGCCGTTGTCTCCGCCGCAGTTGTCTCGTCTTTTACTGGTGTCACTCGGGCTGTTGCCATCTTCGTTCTGTGTCCTGGCGGAGCAATACACCACCGCAGGAAATCGTAGAAGTGCAATCGTTATGCCGCAGGCATGCCCGCAAGGGATCACTGGCGCGATCCTGGTGTTACTTCGAACGGGGAGAAAAGAAAGGGACTTAGCGGCGGTTGGTTACCGTCGTACAAGGACTCACAGAAATGGGCGCTTCGATTAGAGAGCGAGTAGAGCGACGGCTTTCCAGCGCGAATCAGGCTCGCGCCGGAAAGCCTCTAATGCTCCACTAACCTGCATCACTCTACAGCTGCTTCATGTTGATCGTGTCTTGCGTGAGCTGGTCGAACGTGGTCACCACTCGCGCATTGGCTTCATAGCCGCGCTGGGTCACGATCATGTTCGAGAACTCGGTCGCGATATCGACGTTCGATTGCTCGAGCGAATCACCTGTGATCGTGCCCCGCCCACCCGTTCCGGCTACGCCGATCACCGGCGAACCAGCCGCCAGAGTCGTGATGAAGTTGTTGCCACCCTCGCGCAGCAGGCCATCCGGGTTGGCGAAGTTCGCCAAGGCAATTTGTCCGAGCGCGATCGTCTGGCTATTGCTGAACGAGCCTTCAATCGTGCCATCCGATGCGATCGTAAAGCCCTGAAGCGTACCAGCGCTGTAGCCGTTCTGCGATGCGTTTGCAGTAGCGCTCGGAGAATTCGTCTGCGTCAGCAGCCCGTTCCCATTCACGTCCTGCACGTCCCAGGTCAGATTCAAGGGGGACGCACCATCGGCCAGGGCGTTGATCGCAATGCCGGTGACCGGAGCGGCCGGCGTAGCCAGCGTTCCGTCGCCATTGAAGGTCAGCGTCCCTGAGGCAACCACGGTAGGCGCGCCAGTTCCGCCCGTATCCGCTGCCGGCAACGTGATCTGGTAACCCCACGTATTGGCAGCTGTCTTGGTGAATTGATAGGTCAACACATGCGAAGTACCCAGGGAATCGAAGACGCTGATGGGAGTGGAGAAGGTATCACCCACGGCGGCACTGGCATCGAGGTTCGTTTGAGTTTGCATCGTCGTGGTCGCGGCGCCGGGTACCAATTGGCCTTTGTTGATCACGAGCGGAGACAGGGTCTGGGATGGGCTGATGACGCCGTTCACGGCGGGATATCCCATTACCAGGGCGCCGTCCTGCGTGGTCATCTGTCCAAATTGATTGATGGTGAAATTTCCCGCCCGTGTGTACTCCTGAACCCCGTTCTGCTGCACGACGAAGAACCCGTTGCCGGTGATGGCCGCGTCCGTATCTACCCCCGTTGCCTGTATGCTGCCATCGGTGAAGATCGGCGATACGGACCCCATGCTGACGCCCTCTCCGACCTGAACCGGATTGTTGGCTCCGTCCATGCCATACATCTGGTAGAACAGGTCCTTGAAAGATGCCTGATCGGCTTTGTAGCCGACTGTATTCAGGTTGGCCAGGTTATTGGAAATGACCGACAGATCTTCCTGCGCAGCTGCCAGGCCAGAAAGTGGAATCGAAAAATTGGGCATTGTTGTTTCTCCTATTGATTTTGAGTCGACTGCGTGGACTGGCTAGACTGCGCCGGGTTGATCGTGGTTTGTAACAACTGCCGGATCTGAACCAACTCATTGAGCTGATTCATTGACAACATCTGTCCGACCATCTGGGTCGGATCCATGGGAGATGTCGGGTCTTGGGTCTTCAGCTGCGTTACCAGCAAGGTCAGGAACATATCGCTTGCGCTGTTCGCGATTGAATCCGAGGCCGAATTCGAACTCGTGTTGTTGCTACCGTTGGTGCCGTTGTTGCTGGTCGCCGCCTGCGCTCGCACTGCGCCGTTTCGCATGTTGCTGGCCAGCGTATTCGCCGTACCTATTGGATTGATTGTCATCACCGCTCCTTCCTAAATTCGGATGTCCAGCCTGTCGTTAACTGTTACGGCTTCAAAAATCGAACCGGACTTACTCTCCCGCTCGACGGTCCCCATCTTGAAATTGAACTCAGCACTAGGAACGTGCTCCTGCCTTTTCCCCTGGTCAAACCCCGCCGAAGTAAAAAGTCCGTCGCTATGAATCTGAATCGGCCCCGCGAGAACTCTCTGGTCGGCGAGCCGCGAGTACAAGCCGGGCAGTTCGCTCGAGAGTGTGTTGGCCACGTCCCGGTGCTCGACAAAAATCTGTGCCGAGAACATATGTGCGGCGATCGAGGTACGAATGTCGATACTACCCAACTCCCTCGATTGCAGACCGATCCTGAGTTCGGATTGAGCTATCCCCTGAATCAGCTTCGCGGTGTTGACGATCGAGGGAGGTTGCCCAGGGCCGATCTCATCCCCGTCCAGGTCTCCCTTGATACCTTGGGGATTCCCCTGCGGCACCTGCGCGGCCTCGTGGCTGGTTCTTGGAGACTCACTCTTCGCGGCGGAGTTCGCGATTTCACCTGAGTGAACCGGTTCGTCCATCACCGAGGTTTTGTCTTGCGCCCCGGACTCTGGTTTGCCAGGCTGGTGGACGGGGTCTGCACCGGTTGACTGACTCGAACTGGATTGTCTGTCATCCGAACTCCCCGTTTTTGTCTTCGCGGCCTCCGTTCGGCCCGTCTCTTTCTTTTGCCCAACACCCAGACTCCGGCCCGCCGTCGGCGCTCCTTGTGCTATGGGAGAGTTGACGGACATCTTTGCAGCCTTCACAGCGCCTGCAGGGACCTGTTGCGGCGCTGCGCTGATGCCCCCTGATGATTGGGGCGCGGTATCGCCAGGCCCTGTCGGAACTGAAGCCGACGCAGTTTGGAGGTTCTGCGCCAAAGGAGAGACAGGGTCTTGCGCGGAGAGCATCAATGCCCGCAAGGCGGCATCCCCCTGCGTCGGTGCCGAAGGTGAGCTCGAGTCTGCGGCGGTATCCGCGGATTGCGAAGCCTGTTCCCTAAGTGAAGATGTCGGCTCTTGAGGGAGTACGTCGGAAGTCGCGGGGTTCTGCGTTTGTGCCCCTTCTACGGCATCGATCGTGGGATTGTGGTTGGAAGTTTCTTGGCGCGGCCCTTCCAGTGCCCCTGTAACGTTCGCAGACGAAGGATTCTTCTCAGCGTGGGACTGGAGTGTTACTTTCTCGCCTTTCGGTTGCTCTCTCGATCCAGCGCTGGCGATTGCAGGGTGGGGCTGGCTTGATGCGATTGTGCTGGTACGTATCGCGTCAGGTTCAGAAGGCAATGCGCTCTCCGGAACAGGCTCCGGTCGCGCGGGTGCAGGAGTCTGAGTTGCATCAGACAACGCCTGGATGCTCGCGTTTGTCGCATCCGGTACGAATCGCTCGTTCTTCTCGCCTGCGGGAGGGGTCGATGCGGCGGGTCGCTCGCTGCCAACGATTGGATGAGTGGTTATGTCGAAGAAACCGGGTGCTCTCATAGAAGCGGACCCTGCCGCTTCCAATCCCACTGCTGTCTCCGGGATTGTGACTGTTGCTCGGGTTTGAGCCGGTGTGTTCACCGAAGCCGGGAGAGTCGGTGGCAGTACTGGCAAGGCCGCCAACGTCGGAATCGAATCCTTGATGGGATTCTGCCGCTCTCCCTGACATCCATCGGTATTACGATTCGTCCCCTTCTTGTTCGCACCTCCACTGGTTGCCGCGCTTTGTATCGCAGACAATGCGTTGTTCTGAGCGGTAGTCGTCTGGAAGGAAGAGGCGATCAGGTTCTTGAAGTTCGCGTCCAAGCTCGGCTTTGCTGGGGACAGGGCAGGAAAGATGTCAGCGGCGCTGGTTCCCGCCGATGAGTGAGCCGTTCCGAGCTGAGCTTTCCCGTTTTGTACCGTGACGTTCACAGTTCGACAAAGTCTGGCCCTCGATAATGCATGCCATCGGCCAAATCCGCCCGTTTCGGGAATTTTCCGGAACCGGGAGAACTAGCTTGGCACTAAAGACTTGGGAAGAAGATGCCGATATACCTTGTGCTCGATTTCGCGGCAACACGCTGAATAGGCAACGATTGCCTATCGCTGACTGGGCAAGACTTGCCGATCGACCGTCCTGCCGTGTGGGAGATCCCCGTCCGAAACTCACGCCTACTTCTCTCGGCAAAATTACGGGCGCAACACGCAAGCAACGCTAGATACGCCGTGTTCACCGTTCACCAACCGCCGAACTCGCGCATTGCCGGTGTGTGAGAAAGAGTCTTGCACCGTGACCGCTAACTCCGTCGTTCTGAAATTGAAGAATCGGTCCACCCATACCGATAAAGAGCAGCGTGGCAGGATGTGCGGGCTATGGATGATTTCTCGATTTCGTCGCGGCTCAATTCACCGGCATCGGTGTCCGATTCCGCCCGCCGCACACCTCTCTCCTGGGAGAAGGATCGTCAACATCCGAAACCAAAGCCGCGGCGAACGAATTCGGACAGCAATGGGCCCGAAAACTCAGAGGAAGACGGCCCGCAACACGACCTAGACGAAGAGGCATAGAGCACAAAAGGGGAGAAAGCTGCCGCGTAGTTGCAGCATGGAACGTTGATCCATGAAAGCCGCCGCCAAAATGTCGCAAACTCCGGACCAGGCCCCCCCTGCGGATAACGGGCAACTCGCAGCGGAGTTGGTGCACAATTTCAACAATATCCTGAACGTGATCGGTGGATATCTCGAGCTCATGAACGAAAACTCTCATGCTCCGGAAGCAATCGCCCGGTATCTGGCGAAAGCACGACAGGCCGTGGCAAATGGGTCATCCATGACATCGCTGGTTGCCGCTCAACTCCCGGCTCGTGTTCCAACAAAAACAGCGCCCATGGCACCCACAAGATCTGCGGAGAAGGCGAAATAGGTCACTGACGTATCCGCCTCTACTCTTCTTCCTCGATATTACTTCTGATTATGGGCGCCGGCCGGCTCGCCCGTGGCCGCAAATCGCAAACCCGCGATCTCATCTCCAGAAGCGAGCAGCTCCCGAATTCTTCCGCGGTTCGGTCCAACCTGGTAGATCGCTCTTGCCAGGCATTCGAGCGGTAGACGGAGTGAGGTCCCTTCCGGCAAACGAAAAATCCACGGGATATTCGTAGACGTGAGCGCGTGATCGGAAGATATCGCCATTACCGGTACGAAGGACTTGACCCCGATCTGCTCGGCCAGATGACTGGAATTTCGGTCCAAGGCGATTAAGGCTAGCACGTGTTCGTTAAATACGGCTTTGATCAGCTCGCTGGACGCCTTGCCCCATGCGCCGTCGGAGTTGATCGGCACCAGCATGATTGATTTGTCCGGCTGGGAAAGAGCACGCAATGAGGACTTGATCTCGGAAGAGCGCACGATTTCGTCTGCATGGGGCCCGAAGACGCCGATCGCCAATTTGTCCTTCGGCTGATCCGGTAATGGCGGTCCGGAATACTGTACGCCATCTTCTCCTACCCTCGCGTACGCCTTCGCCATCGTAATGCGGCGATATTCGATCTTCCCGTCATGAACATGCCCGAGGTACATTGGCGAGATATTCTTGCAGTTAGGGTCGAACACCTCGTCCCCGGTAACGCCCTTGTAGCTCTCGATTCCTGTGAGGGCATCGCGAATGCGGCCCTTGTTCAGTCCGGCGCGGCAGATCGCCCCCAGCAGTGCCTGCATCGCATCGTAGGCGAGAGCCGCGAAGTGGTCGGGAGTTTCGTGGTATTGAGCCTGGTAACGGACCACAAAGTCGAGCCACCGCGGGTCGTTTCGCGATGGATCATAAGGGTAGACGGCCTCGAAGCCTTCCGCCGCCGCTCCGGCCAGCTTGATCAGTTGCTCTCCGATTGTGCGGTGGCTGCCGAATACCCGCTGCTTCATCCCCAGCTCTTTCATTTGCTGCAGAATCATTGCTGTCTGTTCAACGTCAGTCCAGAGCAAAATTGCATCGACGCGGGACTCGTCTATCACCTGTAGTTGATGGCGGAAGTCGTTATCGCCAACCAGGAACTTCTGCTCGATCACCACTGGATGTCCGAGCCGCCGGGATGCGTCCCTGAACTTCAGCACCCCGAAGCGGCCATACCTGTCGTTGATGCGAAGAATCCCGACGCGCTTCAGTCCCAGCTCGTCATAAATGTGACGCGCCAACGTATAGCCTTGTACCCGATCATCCTGGATATTCGTGAAGTACCACGGGATAATCGTCTCGGGAATGGTCGGATCGGTGGAAGCGCTGTTGACGAGCGGCGTCTCGGCCTTCAGCGTGAGACGCAACGCGATATGGGTGGATTCGGAACTGACCGATCCGAACATGGCCCAGACCTTGTCGTCGTAGATCATGCGGACCGCATCATTTGACGCCGCACCCCAGATCGCGGAATCCTTTGAAACCCCCGTGCCGCCGTTCGCCACCTGCCAGTTGTCGTAGTCGTTGTGCGTGATCAGGCGGAACGGCTTGCCACAATATCCTCCGGCGGCATTGGCCTCGTCGATGGCCAACTTCGCGCCGTTGAACATACGATTGCCGCGCGCCTGGTCAGGATGGTCGTAGAGTGGAGCCAGGAACCCGATGCGAATTTCGCTCAGGCTGTTCAGATCGGGATCCGGGATATCTCGCGCCGCGCCGTTGTACTCGATCAAGTCCTGGTAATACTCGTGATAGGGCTTCGTGAATTTCGAAAACGGGCGCAAATCCTCCGGAGCGCCTGTATATGGTTTGAGCGAACGGGGATGCGGCGGCCCGGGTGGGTTCTTTCCGCAGGAACACGACGGCGTTTGCGCCCAAGCCGTACAGGCGACTGCGGCCATAATGAGTGCGGCATGC
>Ga0335071_10002033_pt1 | contig 21884 bp, 18 predicted proteins | sample Lox_Sample_15_FD_206724 | JGI IMG/M metagenome (GOLD analysis project Ga0335071, IMG submission 206724) | Soil microbial communities from Loxahatchee National Wildlife Refuge, Florida, United States - Lox_Sample_1.5 | ecosystem: Environmental > Terrestrial > Soil > Wetlands | place: USA... | reverse complement strand
CGCCTGTAGAATCGTGTAGGGCACCAGCTTGGCCGCGCTTTCGCCCGGTCCGTAAATGCTGAATGGGCGAAACGTGACTAGCGGCAAACCCTCCAGGCGGTGCAGCGCGTCCAACAGCATCCAGCCGGCGGCCTTCGAAGCCCCATACAAATTGGGTGCGCCGAGCGGAGTGGACTCGTCCATCGGCTGCGCTTGCGGCCGGTATTCAAAGCCCGTGCCCACGTGCAGGAATCGCTCCACGCCGTGCTCCATGGCAACGCGGGCCAGTGCCGCTGTGGCGCGGATGTTCACTGCCTCCATGTCTTCCACGGTTTCGGCGCCTGCGGAAACACATGCGGCTGCCAGATGAAACACGGCCGAAAACCGAAAGTGACCGAATAGCTTTCCGAGCTTTGCCGTATCTCGGAGGTCGATGCGGAAATGCCGCTTGTCTTCCTCGGCGCGCCGCTTCTGGAACAGGCTCACCACGTCGTAACCCTGGCGCACGAGCGATCGCACCAGGTGGCTGCCCACGAAGCCGGAGGCGCCAGTCACGAGAATCGGATTCAAGCCGCCCTCCCGAAGAACTCGCGATACCAGGCTACGCTGCGGCTCAGTCCTTCATCGAGCGAAAAACGGGGCTGCCAGTCAAGCTTTTGATGCGCTTTTTCGGCCGAGAGATATTGATGCCGGATTTCGCCCGCGGCGTCATTGCGAATCTCGGGTGTCAGGTCCTCGCGCCGCATTAATCTCCGCAGCGTGCCGACCACGTCGCAAACGGTTCGCGGCTCGGAGGGGCCGAAATTGAAGGCCTCTCCCCGGATGTCTGCCCGATCCAGCATCTCCGCCAGGCGCAAATATGCCGCTACGGCGTCCTCCACGTAAACGTAATCGCGTGTGGAAGCACCGTCCGACCGCAACACCGGCCGTTGACCGAAATGCAGGCTGCGAATCGTTCCCGGCACCACCCGGCTCCAGTTCAAATCGCCGCCGCCGTAGATATTGCCACAGCGCGCCACCGCCACCGGCAAGCCGTAGGTTTCGTGGTAAGACCGCGCGATCAGGTCCGCGCAGGATTTCGAAACATCATATGGAAAGCGGCCTTGCGGCGGCATGGATTCGGTATACGGCAACTCGGCGCATTCCCCGTACGCTTTATCGCTGGACGCCACGACGATATGCTCGACCTGGTCCCATTGCCGGCGGCAGGCCTCGAGAACGTTGTAGGTGCCCCGGATGTTGGTTTCGAATGTCGCCAGTGGGCTGCGTCTGGCGGCTCCCACGATGGTCTGCGCTGCCAGATGAAACACCGTGCCGATTTCGTGTTCCACCAAAGCGCGCTCGATGGCCGCAAAATCCTCTATTGCGCCGTTCACCACGTGCGTGCGTTGCAAGATCCCACTGCGGATCAGCTCGCTCTGCGGGTCCCAGTCGCGTACCAGCACCGTGACGTCGGAGCCCAGGCTCAACAATTCGCCCACCAACCACGAGCCCACCAGACCTGTGCTGCCCGTCACGAATACGCGCCGTGCTTGCCAGAAGTCGCTCACCCCCAAACCCTCCATGGCGCCTCGCCTGAACTCCACAACCTTTCGAGCAGCATTTTTTCACGCACCGTGTCCATGGGCTGCCAGAAGCCTTCGTGATGGAAGGCCATCAGCTCGCCCTCGCGCGCCAGCGCTTCGAGCGGCTCGCGTTCCCATATGGTGGTGTCGCCGTCGATGAAATCAAGCACGTCCGGTTCGAGGACGAAAAATCCGCCGTTGATCCAGCCTTCGCCCGTCTGCGGTTTCTCCGTGAACTCGACGATCTGGCCGCCGCCATTCAAACGCAATCCGCCGAACCGCGCCGGAGGCCGAACGGCCGAAACCGTGGCCAATTTGCCGTGCGACCGGTGAAACTCCACCAGTTCGCAGATGTTGATGTTCGCCACGCCGTCACCGTACGTCAACAGGAAGGTCTGATTGCCGATCCACTCGCGCAAGCGCTTGATGCGCCCGCCGGTGTCAGTGTGCAGCCCCGTATCCACCAGATGCACGCGCCAGCCGGGCTGCCGCTTGTGGTGCATGACCGTTGCGCCGTTACAGAGATCGATGGTGAGGTCGTTGTTCAGAGCGTAAAAATTCAAAAAGTAGTCTTTAATGCATTCGCCCTTGTATCCCAGGGCGACAATGAACTCGGCGAATCCGTAGGTGGCATAGATGTTCATCAGGTGCCACAGCATAGGCTTTCCGCCGATCTCTACCATCGGCTTCGGCTTGATCTGTGTCTCTTCCGCCAGCCGCGTTCCCAGGCCGCCCGCTAAAATCACCGTCTTCATACCGCGCCGCTCACACTCCGGCCTTCGCGCCCTTGCCCTGCTTGTAATATTTGGCGTAGTGCGCATAGTAGTAATAGCTTTCGCTCGTGTCCTGACGCACCTCGTTCAGGACCACACCCAAAGTATTCGCGCGCAGCCGCGCCAGAATCGACAACACGCTCGACGCCGCTTTTCTCGGCGTCTGCCCCGCACGCGTCACCACCACCACCCCATCCACCGCGGTCGCCATTTCGAGAGGCTCCGCGAAACCGAGCAGCGGCGGCGCATCCAGAATCACCAGGTCGTATTCGCGCGATGCTTCGTCCAGCAACTGCGTCAACCCATGGCCCATCAGGTCGGCGGCGATGTGCGAAGGCGGTCCGGCAGGCAAAATATCGAAATGCGTCATGCCAACTGGCGTCAAAACCGCGTCGCGCCACGCGAGGCCCGACACGAGAACGTTCGACAAACCAATCGAGCCGGGCAGCTGAAACCGCCGGTGCACACTCGGCCGCCGCATGTCGCCATCGATCAATAGCGTTTTCTGCCGCTGCGCCGCGTGTGTGAGCGCCAGGTGCGCGGCGATGGTCGACTTCCCCTCCCCGGGCGACGCGCTCGTGATCAAAATCGAATGCACATGGCGATCGAAATCCGCGAGCAGAATCGAATTGCGCAGCGCGCGCACCGCCTCGCGATAAGCTGTCGAAACCGGGTCATCATCGGTACGCGCCAGCGCCAGTGTTGATCCCGACCCATTTCCGTTCACAGCTACCGCTGGAGCGATACGCGTCCGCCAGTTCTTCACCATCGGCAGCGAGCCGATCACCTCGGCATTCAACAGCCGCGGTACCAGGTCGGGATCCCGAACGGTCTTATCGAGCGAATCGCTGATGATGGCCGCCGCCGCCCCCATGACCGTCGAAAGCAGCAGCGCTACGAGCAGGTTCAATCCCAAGCGTGGAAACACCGGCTTAACGCCCGGCCGTGCCGCGTCGGCGATGCGAATGGAACTGTCCTGAAAGCTGGCGTTGATGCCCGCTTCTTTGATCTTGCGCACCAGTTCGTCATAAACTTTGCGGTCGCCCTCTGCCTCGCGCTTCAGAGACTGGTACTCGAAAGAGCGCGCGTTCAACTGGTCGAATTGCGCTTTGCTCTCCGCCACCGCCCGCGCCAGCATCCGCTCCCGGCTCGCGGCTTCCTCAAATTCCGATTCCACCCGTTGCGCGATATTGGCGCGTGCCACTTGAAGCTGGCGGTCGATCTCCGCCACCTGCGCGGCAACCTTCTTATATTCGGGATGGTTCACTCCATAGTGCCCTTGCACGTCTGCGAACTTTTCCTGCATTTCCGCTTGCCGCTCCAGCAGTTTCTTCAGCGCGTCCCCTTGCGTGGAGACTTGCGCGGCCGCAAAGCTGCCGCTGCGCACGGAGTTGAACGCCGCTTCCTTGCGTACACGATCCGCCTGGGCGTTGGTGTACTCCGTGTTCAGCTGCAGCAGCCGCGCCGAGACGATGTTCGTCTTTTCTTCCGGATTGATCACATTCAGCTCGCGCTCAAACTGAAACAGGCGCTGCGTGGAGGTCTCCATCTTCGCCTTCAACTCCTCCAGTTCTTTTTCCATGTAGGACGCCAGGTTCGTGGATGACCGCACACGCAGGTTGTAGGCGTGCTGCAGGTAGGAATTGGCGATGGCGTTGGCCACATCCGCCGCCAAATGTGCATCGGGCGAGCGGTAACTGATGAGCAGAAGATAGGTATTGGGCGGGCGCGTGACTTTCAACCGCCGCAGCAGGATAGGCGCGCCTTCCACTTGCGATACGCTGAGCTGGGGCAGATCACGAAATTGCTGCTCGCGCTCCAAGAGGCGGTATTTCTGCGCCACCGGGCGCAGCACGGCGTCCGCCTCAATCAGCCGGATCTGCGTCGCCAGAAATTGATCGGAATCGTTGTCGCTGGCGCGCGTGGCGGCGTCGCCGATAACACCCGCCGGAGCCTGCCGGTCGATATCGATCACCGCGGTGGATTCGAAAATCGGCGTCACCCGCGAGGAGACGATGAGCGTCGCGAGCTCGCACGCCGCGATAAATGACAGGATCTTCCAGCGATGCCGCCGCAGCACCCAAAGATGATGGGCAAACGGCGGAGCGCCGTCGTGTACTTCCGAATCCACGGCAGGCGGCCAGTTGGGGTAAGCCGGCATCCGCACTTCCTCCATCGGCGCCGGCAGATTACGATTCATCATCTACCGCCAAATCAGCAGCCCGGATGTCGTGGCCGCTCCGAATCCGACAATCTTCTCCAGTGCCGTCGCGCTCAATCTCCGGCCCTTGTCGTCAGGAACATAAAATATGTCGTCGGCCTCCAGCACAACATCCGGCGACTTGCGGGCAATAATGCGGCTCAGTGCCACCGGGATTTCGTCCTTCTCTTGCGTGCCGGGTTTGGGACGGTAAATGTAGGCCTGCTTCGACGAGAATGGCGCCAGGCCGCCCGTTAGCGCCAGCACTTTCAGAACGCTGGTTTCCTTGCCATCCTTCAAGCTGAATGCGCCGGGGTTCTTGATGTTGCCGGCAACATAAATCCGGGCCGCTTCCGGCACGCGGATCTCTTCACCGCCAACGAGGCGCAGGTTCAGTTCCGGGTGCTGACCCTCTAGCAGTTCCCTGACCTGAATTCGTTCGGTTACCGGTTTGCCGGCCGCGACGCGCGTGAACAGAATCTCGGATCCCGCTTCCGGCGCTAGGCCATCGGCGCGCGTAAGGGCATCCAGCAGGTTCATGTTTCCCGTCGCCTGAAAGGTCACCGGGTGCTTCACCGCGCCTGCTACACTCACCGGCCGGCTGCGATATTCCACCACCGTGACCGTCACCACTGGGTCCACGAGAATCTGTTCCGCGCGGAGAGCCTCCGCAACGGATGACTCCAATTCCCGCGGCATGAGACCCGCCGCCGCGATCGTACGCCGCAGCATCGGCAGGCGGATCTGTCCGTCGTCACTGACCCGGATTGTTCGCGTCAGCTCAGGCGAGTCATAGACCGAAACTGAGATCAGATCGTCCGCGCCAATCTTTTGCACGGGTTGATTCGCGTTCGCCGGATCGCCGCCCTGGTCGGCACCGAGTGCGCCCAGGCACACGAAGACACCTAACGCCGCGACAAGCATTTTCATGGTTGCTCAAATCACTAGTGCAGGCGTTTCTGGCTGGCTCTCAAGCAAAATACGGGCGTCACCACTGACCCTAGGGTCACGTGGCTAACCGAAGCTGCTCCAATATGAACCGTGCTCGCTCAGGCGGCGCCACTTTCGGCAGGACGATGGTTTCATACCCGCAGTCTCGGTAAACATCCTTTACGACCTCGTAGGTTCGCTCCGCCTCGGCAAAATCCTGCTTCCGTTCGCCGTCCGTCTCGTAGATTTCCCGCCACGGCGGAGCGAGGAAGACCACGCGAGCATACCGGTACTGCCGGCAAGCAGCCTCGATCCAGCCGGTTTCTGGCAGGCCGATCAGACGCGCGTAGCCCAGGGTGTCGGGTATCCCGCGGTCCGCAAGCAGCGGTTTTGCCGCCGGCGTATTCTCGTGGAACGATTCGATCGAGCGTTCCAACATCAGCTCCGTATACCGTTGCCGGTCAGCCCACGGAAGCGCATTTCCTCCCGTTTGAACCTGCTCCTGAATGATCTGCCGCGCGACCTCTGGCACATGTGGAATACCTAGCTTCTCCAACTCCTGCAATGTCGTCGTCTTTCCGGCGCCTGGTCCGCCGGATATGATGAACAGGTTTGAATTCTTGAACTGCATTCTTAGCTTTCTGCAACCCGTTTGCGGGCCCTCACGTATGCTGATTATTGTTGCTCTGCATTCACAAGAGGCAATGTAGATGACCCTCGCATTGGCCGTGCTATGCGCGCGTCTGGCCTTCCCGCCCGCGGCGGCGGGCCAAACTCCGGAACCACCGCAGGCGCCCGCGAATATCCCCCTTGCGCCGCAGTCGTCCCCGGCTCCCGAGCCGGCCCCGCCGCGTGACCGGCCAGTCTCCTGGAGACTGCTGCTGCCCAACATTGTGAGCGATCAACAGCGCATCTGGTCCTTCCCTGCCCGCCTCGCGCAGGGCCAAAACTGGTTGCCCGCTGCCGCTGTTGTGGGTGCCACGGCCGGGTTGGTGGCGCTCGACCCGATCGAGGCTTCCTTTTTCCGCGGCACGTCCAGATTCAATGGGTTCAACAATACGTTCACAGGCAATGCCACGCTGTTTGGAACCATCGCGGCGCCCGTCTCCATGTACGCCGCCGGGTTGGTGCGAAAAGACAAGAAGATGCAAGGGACGGCGCTACTAGCCGGTGAGGCCATCGCGGATGCCGAGATCATCACAACCGTCTTGAAGGACATCACGGAGCGTGTGCGCCCCGCTGCTATCCCACCTCACGGGAATTTTTCAGACACGTGGTTTGAAAGCGGCGGCTCCCTCGTACGAGGCAGCGGAAGCTTCCCCTCCGGACACACCATAGCGGCCGTCTCACTCGCCACCGTTGTCGCGCGGCGCTACGGGAATCATCGTTGGGTCCCCTATGTCGCTTACGGCCTGGCCGCGGTCGTGGGATTTTCGAGGCTATCCCTGTCGGCTCACTTCTTGTCCGATGTTTTCATGGGAGGCGCACTCGGATACTCCATCAGCCGTTTCGCCGTGTTGAGGCAGTAGGATCATCCGCGTCCGCGCAGCCGCGCTAGTTGCCGCCGGTCCCGCTTCGATGGCTTCCCCTCATGCGGCGCCTCGAAATGCGGCATGGCTTTCCGCTCCTCCGCCAGCTTCATCCGGCGCTCCCGGCTCTCATCGGTTTCGCGATAAAGCGTCTGCGCCACGGTGGCCGGCCCGCGCATCTCGCTCAGCCGCAGAACTTCCACCTGGAATTCGCCGCCTTCGTTCTTCACTTCGAGTAAATCACCCGCGCGCACCTCGCGCGAAGCCTTGACGGTTTGGCCATTCGCCTCAATCCTGCCGAGTTCGCACGCCCGCGAAGCCAGGGACCGCGTCTTGAAAAACCGCGCCGCCCAAAGCCACTTGTCGATCCTCACGCGGCAAATCCCGTTTCAAACGAACTTGTACACACCGGGCACCGGCAGCGGAATCGGCTCTCTTTGCGCCTGGTAATCGGTTTCCTTTGGCTGCAGGTCCTGTTTGGACGCCATGATCATGTCCCAGGTGATCTTCATCCCGGAGTACGCCGACTCGCGCCCCATGATCGCCGTCATCGTGCTTTCCGCCACACGCATTCCCTGGTTGATATAAGGGCCTGCGCCGGTGATGCTCCTGATCATGTCGATATGTTCCTGCACATATGGATTGATGCCCTTGCCGCCCATGTCCATCCCGTTGCTGCGTCCCTTGGTTCCGACGATCATGTCGCTGACGTCCCGATGCAGCCCGGCCGGATACTGCCGGCAATAGCTCGATAAATGAATTCCGTTCGGATAAACGAAATCCGAAGACATATGGTCATAGATATTTCCATATAGCGGTTCCCGCGGGCGCCACGCCGCGCCGCCCGACGCAACCACTTCTACCGGATGCGCCCCCATGACCCAATTCATGAAATCGATATTGTGGAAATGCTGCTCGACAATCTGGTCGCCGCAAATCCAGATGAACGAATACCAGTTCCGCAGCTCCCATTCCATATCGCCCCACTTCGCATCGCGTGCCTGCGCATGGAACACGGGACCGCTCAGATAATTGGAATTCAGTGCGACAATATCGCCGATTGCACCACTGTGGATCTTCTCCACCGTTTCGACGTATTCGCGGTGCGCATGCCGCTGCGCCCCCGACATCACGGTCAGGTGCTTCTCTTCCGCCTTCTTCGCTGCCGCCATGAAGCGCCGCACCCCCACGGGATCCGTAGCGATCGGCTTCTCTGTAAAGACATGCTTGCCGGCGTTGATCGCCGCTTCAAAATGTTGCGGGCGGTAACCCGGCGGCGTCGCCAGCATCACGATATCGACATCGGAGTTGATCAGCTTCTGGAACGCATCGAATCCCACAAAATGATGCTCCGGGTCGACCTTAATCCCGGCACGGACCGACGCCACCAGATCATCTACGCTTATCTCCACCGGCTTGCCGCCGCGCTCCACGGTAATACCCGCGTCGTGCGACACATATTTGGCATTGTTCCGCAGCTTATCCAGCGCGCTTTCCAGGTGGTCTTCGAAAACGTCCGCCATCGCCACCAGTTCAACGTTCTCGTTGCCCGTGAGCAGATTGACCACCGCCTGTGTGCCGCGCCCGCCGCAGCCTACCAGGCCTGCTTTTAGCTTGTCCTTAGAAGGCGCGCCGCGCGCCAGTGCCGCCGTGGATGCCGCGGCCAGAAATGCTCTCCGGGAAACCGCATGGGAAGGCTTCATGCCAGCATCATATAACGCGGTCGCACTAACGTGCTGCCGCGCTCGCCGTTTGCTTTTCCGGGCGCAGCTCGGACCCGGCATTCCTTTTCTCGGTGTGCAGCCAAACCTCGCCCGCGAGATAAGTGGATGTAAGCCCCAGCCACATCGCCGGCCCGAAAAACTCGTGCGGCGTGAGCCCCGTCAGGCGGCTCGTCGCGAAGAAGACGCCCATGATCGGTCGCGTGGTCGCCACACCCAACGCAATAGCCGTCATGCGCGTGGCCCATTCCCGATGCCGTTCCACTCTTCCGTGCCGAATGTGCCACCACGCCTTGCTGAGAGCAACTAGGAAAAAGCAGCCAAAGAAGACGGTTGCCGAACTCTCCGCCAGGCCTCCCACCGGGCCCGCACTCAACCATAAGGCCGAGCCGCCCAACACGATCCCCAGACTCACGATCACGCGCCCCGCCGATCGATGCGCTATGGGGTGACGCACACGCAGTGACGAAACAAATTGCAGCGGAACGAGCAATACGAACAGCAGGCTTGCAACAATGTGGACCAGCGTCATCCCGGCTTTCGCCGTGAAGTGCGCGTCCAAGCCGCCGAAATCGGCAGAGCCCGCAGCAGGTGGAGCGACGATCTCTACGATGCGCCTGGTAGCCGCTGCCGCCCCGATCGCGCAGAGAACCACCAACACAATCCACATCGCCCGCCGGCTTTTACTCGGCGACTCTTCGTCCCGGCAACGAATTTCTCTATCCCTCACGCAACGCCACCACCGGGTCCACCCGGCTGGCCCGCCATGCCGGCAGATAACACGCCACGAGCGCAATGGCTAGTAAGCAGACCGCCGCTCCCATCACGCTCACCGGATCACTCCCGCCCACGCCGTACAGCATTCCGCTCAGCAACCGCCCAATCGCAAGCGCCGCCACGAATCCGATTGCCACTCCCACCAGTACCAGCGTCATCCCCTCTTTGAGAATCAGCCCGAGAACACTCCCACGTGAAGCGCCTAGCGCCATGCGCAACCCGATCTCCCGCCTCCGCTGATTGACCGAATACGCCAGGATTCCATACCGAGCGCCAGCAGGCCAAAGACACTCAGCATTCCAACCCCGACTTTCGCCTGGAACAGCCCTCCATCGATAATCTGGCTACCGGTGCGAATATCGACCGCCAGAACCTGCGGCGCCGCCGAGCGTACCTCGTGCTGCACCGGGAGCAGGATCTCTTCCGGCGAACCCTTGCTGCGGACGTAGAGCGTCATGGCGTCCGAGTAATCCTGCTCGAGCGGCACATACACGCAATGTTGCGGCGCTTCCCCCCAGGTGGAATAGTTTCCCGTTCTGGCTACCCCGACGATCTGACGCATCTTGTTTTCGCCGGGTATTTGAATGCGCTTTCCCAGCGGCCGGCTCCCAGAGTTCCCGCCCGGCCAGAAATCCTCGGCCACTTTCGCGTTGACGATAGCCACCGGCGCCGAATCCTCCCGGTCCACATTCGTAAATTCCCGACCTGTCTCGATCGCCACGCCCGCCGTCTCGAAATAGCCGGCGTCTACGATGTTGACAATCGACCGGATCTGATCCGCCTGCGACCGCGGCTGCTGCCCTTCGACTTGCAGTCCGCTGACGGATCGCGCCCACAGCGGCAGGTTCGAAGACCAGGAATCCGACTCCACACCCGGAATCCGGGCCACCCGCTCGCGGACTTCTTTATAGAAGGCCTTGGTCTGCGCCTTTCCGTACCCGGCCTGTCCCGGGCTGGTCATCAGCACCGCGAGATGGGCGGTTTGAAATCCCGGATCCATTTGATACGCTCGCCCGATACTGCGCAGGAACAGAGCCGCGGTCATCAGCAGTAGAAAGGAAAAGGCCACCTGACCCACCAGAAGAGAGTTGGCGAGCGTCACTCTTCGGCGGCTTCTCCCGGTTGTGCGGGCTGCTTCCTTCAATGCTTCCGAAACACTGGCGCGCGAGGCTTGGATCGCCGGAATCGTGCCGAAGACGAAACCGGTAGCCACAGAAATGATCAGCGCAAAGCCGAACACTGTCGCATCCAGCTTGGGCGTTACAAAATTCGCCGCCCCCGGCAGTGTTCCGAAGAGAAGTTGCAGCCCCGCGTAGCCGGCGAACATGCCCACGGCGCCGCTCAACAATCCCAGCAACACGCTTTCGGTGAGCAACTGCCGCACCAGCCGCTGGCGGCTCGCGCCCATCGCCACACGCACCGCCATTTCCTGGCGCCGTGCCGCGGCGCGTGCCAGTAAAAGATTGGCTACATTTGAACACGCGATCAGCAAAACAATCCCGACCACCATCAACAGCGCCGCACTGGCGAACAGCATCTGCGCCGATGACCCCATGGAACTCCCGTATAGTGCCTCGCGGATCGGCCGCACGGTAATCGTGTGGCCTTCGTTCGCCGTGGGATACTCGCGGGCCAGCCTCGATGCGATGGCCGAAAGATTCGCCTGCGCCTGCGCCTCTGTGATGCCCGGCTTACGCCGTCCCAAGGCCTGAAAAACAGCTTTGCTTCGGTCGCTCAATGCGTTGTGCATTTCGTTGGGCAGAAACTGTTCCGCCATGGCGGCGGGAATCCATAAATCGGGACCAAACACGGCGTTCACGCCGATGAACCCTGGCGGCGCAACACCCACAACCGTAAACACGATGCTATTGAGCCGCAGCGTTCCGCCCACGATATCTGCCGCGCCTCCGAACCGTGACTGCCATGTCGCATAGTTCATGACGGCGACGGCGTGCGTACCGGGAACAACACCTTCCTCCGGCAGAAAGAACCGTCCTTTCGCAGGCGCGAGGCCCAGCGTCAGGAAATAGTTGTCTGTCACAAGTTCGCTGAACATGCGCCCCGACTCGCCCGACTCCTGCAACGTCACCACGCGAGGAGCTGTGTACCCCGCCAGAGATCGAAAGACTTCGTTCCGTGCCTGATAATCTTTCCAATCTGCGTACGAGATCGGATACGTCGCGGCTGATTTCGAAGATTTCTTCATATCGCTCGCCGCCAACGCCTCGAGTTCCGCCGTGTTCTCGACCGGCAGGGGATTCAGGATCAGCGTATTGACCACCGTGAATACCGTCGTATTCGCGCCGATTCCTAACCCGAGCGTCAGCACCGCGAACAGGACAAAGATAGGACTGTTCCACATCGTGCGCACGGCATAACGAAGATCGCGCCAGCCATCTTCCAGCCAGTTGCCCCGCCCGGAGTCTCCGGCCGGTACAGCATCGTATCGTGCCATTCGTTGGTTCCTCTCGATCCCCTGAGCTAAGGGATACATGTCGTCCAACTCCGAGACGGTCGTCTGATACGCATCCTCCTCGTCTGCCCCGCCGCTCATTGACTCGCGGTAGCGGTCCTCCAGGTGTTGTGCGAGTTCCTCAACCAGCTCCGCCTCGGCGCCCGGCGTCATGCATAACGGCTCGAGCCGTTCTCGAATGAGAGATTTCCAATCACGCATGTTCAATTCCCGTAATGCGGCTGATCACGGCCACGAAGTCGCGCCAGCTCTTCTGCTTCGAGCCCAGCGCCTTACGGCCCGGCGCCGTCAACCGGTAATAGCGCCGCCGGCGCTGCTCCGGCTTCTCCACCCAGCGCCCCTCGATCCATCCCTGTTTCTCCAGCCGGTGCAACAGCGGGTAGAGGGAGGTCACGTGAAATCGCAAAGCCCCGCCGGAGCGGATCTGAATTAGCTTCGAGATGTCGTATCCGTGCCGCGCCTGATCCTCCAGTAACGACAGCACCAGCAACTCCGCGCTTCCTTTTTTCCATTCGGGGTCTGTCAGATTTTCCGCCATATTGTTCGGTCTCATATATGCGACGCAAGTACATGTACGCGCATTCCATGATTTTGTTCCGGCATCACTCGGTTGGGCCTAACTGATTGGAAAATAACGTCAGCCTGGCTAACTCACGAATTCCTCGACCTCCGGTCGATTTCGCGGTTTCCCATTCGACTTCAACATGAGAGGCACGGCGGGATCGTGGCTCTGGCAATGAAACAAACGTAAGGGAGAGAAGAAGATGTCAACGAAACCTACGCACGAACAGGCACAACTGCACTTGCAGGTGTATGATCTGCGCCGCGAGGCTCGGCTTCGCGAAGCACGCGACTGGTTCTTCAAGAACTACGTCGTGCAGACTGTAGAAGACTCGATGCGAATTGCGCGGCCGGGAACTGAATCAGGGGCGCTCGCCATGATGGTCATGACATATTGGGACCACGCCTGCGCGCTCCTCAACTACGGGCTGCTACACGAAGACCTGTTCTTCGAGACCAGCGGCGAGTTTTTCAGCGTTTGGGAGCGCGTGAAGCCCATTATCCCTGAGGTCCGGAAACTTTTCGCAAATCCACGGTTCCTCGCGCACTTGGAACAAGCGGCGCAACGCTACGAAGCGTGGAGTGAAAGCCGCATGCCCGGCCACCTGGACGCTATGCGCAAATTCATGCAGCAGATGCGCGAACCGACCGTATCCGCAGCCAGAGGCTGATCCGGCCCAAAATAACAACAGCCCCGCTCGCCGTGGACCATTCCGCGGCAACCGGGGCTGTATAGGCTGTCCAGATTCTGGCAGACCTTGCGGCTGCTAGCTCTGTGATTTCTGACGGCGGACGCGGCGAAGAGCAACACCCAGGAAGGTTAGCCCCGTGCCGAAAAGCATGATCGACGAAGGTTCGGGAACTGTGCCGGTGGTTGTTGCAGGAGTGTAGTTGTAAGTCACGGTACCACTTTCGGAGCCGGAAGTAGATTCCGTAACCGTGAACGGCGTTGGGCCCGAAACAAAGCCGCTTGAGCTGCCGACAAGGGTGAACACGTAAGTACCGATACCCGTGTAAGCACCAAAGCCGCTCGTCAACGTATCGGTACCAGTGGCGCTGCCGGACATCGGCGCCGAGGTCGCTGTCCCGCCGGACGGCACCGACAGGCTGCCGCTGAACGAGGGGGTAATGGTGATAAGCGGAGCCAAACTCGGATCGTCGAGCTCAAGGCTTGCGCCGATCGTAAAAGTGTAGGTTCCCGCTTTGGACGTGTTATTCGTGATCTCCGCGGATCCCGAGTCGGTGCCCGTTACGTCAATCACAATCGAAGTCAGCGTTCCCAAAGTCGGATCGAACTGCGGGACCGCAGAAGAGCCAATAGTGAACGGGGTTGGGGTGGTGGAAAAGGAAAACGTTTCGGACACGGTGTCTGCCAATCCTGCAGCGGCAGAAACCAACAGCATCAACGTCAGGATAGTCGCGATTCTCGCCGGTGATTTCATGAATAGGCCTTCCTCCCAGGCTCATGAATGATATCGTTCAGCGCCGCGCAGGGTCAAGAAAAAATGTGAATTTGCACACTATTGAGTGTGCCCTTTATCACGGAAGATACGCTGTTTTTTAGGTGATATCGTATACCCCTATCCGTGAATAACCAGAAATGCTCCCTCGAAAATTATCATTTAGACAGAATTAATGTTATATCGGGATAAATCCCGTGACGCGCAGCCGCCGGCTCCGCTACTCCACCGCTTCGTCGATCACCAGACGCTGATCGCCGCGGACGTTCTTCAGGGTCTGCCGAATGCCGCTCGGCCACCGGATTTCGAGCGTCGACACCGTCGTCTCAGCTCCCAGGCCAAAATGCACACGTTTGTCGCTCGATGAGAGATAGCTGCTGGCGGTGGTGACGGTGGCGTACTGCGGGCCCCTGCCTGTCAAGATCTTGACAACCGCCCCGATCCCGTCGCGGTTGCTCTTGTGCCCAATCAGTTGCAGCGTCAACCAGTGGTTCGCGGTCTTGGTTTCGTTGCGGACTACATGCGCCGGACCGTCGTTGGTTGAGACCACGGCATCTACGCGCCCGTCATTATCGATGTCGCCCGTCGCCAGGCCTCGCCCGACCCACGCCTCGCGAAAAACACCGCCGGAAGCAGCGGATACATCCACAAAACCGTGACCCGTATTGCGCGCCAGAAGCATCGGCTCGCGGTAGCGAATCTGCGGATTCGTCAGTTCCACCGTGTCGAGATCGTGCCCCTGCGCAATCAAGAGGTCCTTCCAGCCGTCGTTGTCGTAATCGATTAACCGCATGCCCCAACCCGAGTGCAGCATGGAAATGCGGTTCATGCCTGACGTTTTGGTCGTGTAGTTAAACGAGCCGTCGCCCGCGTTTTCGTAAACCGCGTACATTTGATTGGCGAGGTCGTCCACTACTAAGTCCGGCCGCCCGTCGTTGTTAAAATCCTCGAAATCCGCGCCCATACCGGCGAAGGTGCGGCCGTCTTCGTCCACTGCGACCTGTGACAGCAACCCTTTCTCTTCGAATGTTCCGTTGCCTTTGTTGTGATACAGAAACTCGGGCATGGAATCGTTGGCGATAAAAAGATCGATGTGCCCGTCGCCGTCGTAATCGGCAATCGCGATTCCCAGCGCCTTCCCCGGAATGGCCAGCCCGATCTTCTCGCCGAACTCGGTAAAATGGCCGTTGCCGTCGTTGTGGAATACCAGCGGCGCGATGGGCTTGAACGAATCCGGGTGGCAGTAGGCGCGATAGCCTTCCTTGTGCTCGCCGCACCAGACGTCGTCAAAATCCCATTGCACGTAGCGCAACACAATCAGGTCAAGCCGTCCGTCGTTATCCAGATCCACCCACGCGGCACTGGTCGACCAGCCGCTGCCGCCCACGCCGGCCTGTTCCGTCACGTCCGTAAACGTACCGTTGCCGTTATTGTGATAGAGCCGGTTACCGCCGTATGCCGTGACGTACAGATCCTCGTAGCCGTCGTTATCGTAATCACCCACCGCCACGCCCATGCCGTAACCGATCCCCTGCAGTCCCGCTTTCTCGGTCACATCTTCAAACGTGCCATCCGCCTTCTGGTGAAATAAGCGGTTCCAGTCCTTCGGCCCCGTCTTCTGCGGAATCGTGCCCTTCGGCGTCGGGTCACTCAGCGGCGCGCCGTTCACAAGAAAAATGTCCAGCCGCCCGTCGTTGTCGTAATCAAAGAGCGCGACACCCGAACCCATGGTTTCCATCAGATACTTCTTGGATGTGTGCGACGCCACATGCTGGAAACGCACGCCACTCGCCGCCGTGATGTCGACGAAGTTGCCCGGAGTCTGCTGCACCGCTTGCCAGGCTTCGACGCCGGCAATCCCCCCTAGACTCGCCAGACAAACAATGCTGAATTTTCGATGGGCCCGCATTGGCAGCTACCGCGGCTCCTCGACATTTGTGTAGCGATTCACCGCCACCTGCGGCAGCGTTTGCGCGGCCCCGCTCGGCCACTTGATGGTCACGCTGACAGGCTTCGAGCACCCATCCAGCCCAAAATGCACCCGCGGATCGTTCCGCGAAAGATAGCTTCCGCCATTGCGCACCGTGTCAACCTGGGTCGTGCCGCATGCCGAGATCTCTACCCTCGCGCCAATTGCATCGCGGTTGCTGCGCGTCCCGTGCAACAGAAATCCCACCCACGCGTTCCCGTTCGCCGTCTGGTTCTGAAACAGCAGCGGCTGGCCGGCAATCGGCAGCACCGCGACATCCATTCGCCCGTCGTTATCGAAGTCTCCCGCGCAACCGCCCCGGTAGCTGTTGTCCGGAACCGCCGGATACCGAAAAACGGTCGCAAACTTCCCTCCCTGGTTTTGCATCACTACAAACGGCTGAAGATACTGCGGCAATTGCGGATAAACGTGCCCGTTGGCCAGCCATAAATCGCGCTTGCCGTCGTTGTCGAAATCCGCGAAACCGCAGGCCCAACCCAGGTACGGCTTGGTGGCAGGCGCCACTCCGGCTTCGAGCGCCTGATCGTCAAAGTAACCTGACTTATCCTGCCGGAAAAGCGGAAAATATCCGTCGAAAAACGTCGTGGTCAGAATCGCGAGGCGTCCCTGGTTATCCAAATCCGCGATCGCAATTCCCATATTCGACTGCACGCTGCCGTTGGCATTCACCGCCACCCCGCGCTCCATGGCCGATTCCTTAAACACCCCGTTCCCCTGATTCAGGAAGAGAAAGTTCGGGTCGGAATCGTTGGCGACGAAAAGATCGGGCTTGCCGTCGTGATTGAAATCGTCGAACACTGCCGCAAACCCGTGTGCCAGCCCGGCGGCCGCGATCCCGGACTTCGCCGTCACATCCGTAAACGTCCCGTTGCCGTTGTTGTGGTACAGAATTCCGTGCCCGCCCTTCATGCCGATCGGCCCGCAAAACCCTGAGATTCCTCGGTAAGGGCAAACTAGCGCGGGCTCTTTGAGCGAAATCGAATGAATGTCGATGTAGCTCGCTACATAAAGATCCAGATACCCATCGCCATCGAAATCGCCAAAGGCACTCCCCGTGTGCCATTCCACATCGCGGCTCAACCCCGCCGCGCCGCCCACCTCGCTGAACGTTCCGTTGCCGTTGTTCTTGTAGAGCAGGTCTACGCCGATCGTCGTGATCAGAATGTCGGTGTACCCGTCGTTGTTGTAGTCGGCGGCGTTGGCGCCCGTTCCCCAGTAAGCATTCGTGAGCCCCGCGCGCTCCGTCACGTCCTCGAACTTCCCATTGCCCAGATTGTGGAATAGGTAGACACCGTGCTTGGCCGGCAACGGCGTTTGCCCCGCCAGCACGCGGCGCAATTCGTCCATGCCCGATCCGTTCACGATCAGCAGATCCATCAGGCCGTCGTTGTCGTAGTCGAGCCATGCCGCTCCGCTTCCGTTGGCCTCGGGAATCCAGCGTTTCTCCGGGCCGCCGCAGCGCATCTGGGCGCGAAGCCCGCTGGCCGCTGCGACCTCCGTGAACGCGATGGGGGCCGAATTGACGGCCAATGACAGAATCGCAAAAGCGGGAAGAGCCACCAGAGCGGCCACCATAGCCGCGTGGCGCAGTTTCATCTTTACCGTACCAGTGTATAGCAACGATAATCGAAGAAGTGATCTCTCGCTTCCCCATCTTTGCGCTTTTCGCCGTTGCGCTCCTCGTCCCTGCCTGGCTTCCTGCGCAAACGGAATCCGCCGACAAAGACGCTCGCGTGCAGACGCTCTACGGCGAAGCGAAAGCCGCGCAGTCTCGCGGCGACGTCCCCGGCGCTATCGCGAAATACGAAGAAATGCTGCGCCTGGACCACGGCCTCGCCCCCGCTTACAACAATCTCGGCGCGCTCTATTTCCGGCAGCGCAATTACCAAAAGGCCGCCGCCACCCTCGAGCAAGGCCTCAAGGTGAATGCCAACATGCCGACCGCCGCGGCCCTGCTCGGCATTTCTCTTTACGAAATGGCCGACTACGCTAAAGCCCGTCCGCGTCTCGAAGCCGCCGTCAAGGCCAATCCCACTGATGCGAACGCGCTGCTGTTCCTCGCCAAGGATCTCAATACGCTCGGCGATTACCAGGCCGCCGCCCTACGCCTAGGCCAACTCGCCGGCCTCCAACCCAAAAACCAGGAGGCCTGGTACCTGCTCGCCAAAATCTATATGAAGCTGTCTGAGGAATCTCTGGCAAGAATGAATGCCATCGATCCCGACTCCGTCCTCTCGCACGAGCTCTCCGCCGAAGTCATGGAGAGCATGAACAACTACGACGGCGCGCTAGTGGAATTCAAGAAGGCCGTCGAAATGGCGCCCCTGCGCCCCGGCACACACTACAAATTGGGTGACGCCTATTTCAGCCTCTCGCAGTGGGATTCCGCCGCCGGCCAATTCCAAGCCGAGCTTGCCGTAGACCCCGCCAATTGCCGCGCCCATTGGAAACTCGGCAGCGCGATCCTGCAAAAAGACGGCGATCCTCAACAGGCCCTCGACAGCATTAACAAGGCTTTCGCATTGTGCCCGAGCCTGAACGAAGCCCGCCTCGACCGCGCTCGCGCATGGATCAAGCTGAATCGCAACACGGAAGCCGCCGCCGATCTTGAAACCGCCATCAAGACCTCGCCCGCCGATCCCGCTCCGCATTTTCTGTTGTCGAAGGTCTACCGCTCGCTCGGCCGCTCACAGGAGGCGCAAGCCGAAATGCAGACGTTCAGCAAACTCGAAGAAAGCGCCCGCACTGCCACGGCCGAGCGCGTCCACGAAGTGCTCCAAAACAAAGAAACCGCTCACTAAGCGAGCGCTATTTCCCCCCAATCCCCGGTTCGATCGCCTTGGCCAGCATCTTCGCGCGCTCTGCACCCGCGGCGTCGCCATGCTCCGCCAGCATCATGCCCAAATTGAAATAAAGCTTCGCCGATAGCGGATCAATCGCCAGCCCCTGCCTGCACGCATCCATCGCCGCCTGCCAATCCCCCGCCGCGTAAAGCGCCGCCCCCAGGTTCTCGTACACCGCAACGTTATCCGGGTCTAGCGCAATCGCCCTCCGGAAAGCATCGATCTGCCCCGCATGATCCCCCAATCCTCCGAGCGTCAGCCCCAGATCGAATTGCGTCGCCGAATCCTTCGGATACATGCGTGCCGCGAAATCCAGCACCTGGGAACCGCGCTGCACATTGCCCGTCTCGCCCAGCGTCACACCCATGAAAACCAACGCCCGCAGGAAAAAAGGATAAACCTTCAGCGCCGCCTGGTCTTTCTCCAGCGCGGCCTTCGTCTCGCCTCGCGCCTTCAGCGCCGATGCTTCGTCAAACAGCCGGCTTGCCTCCAGTTTGAAATCGCGCGGCATTCTGTGCAGAATCGCCCATCGGTCCCCCAGATCCACGACTCCGCTTGTTTCCTCGTACTGCAACTTTCCCGCCGACCGCGCCAGCCTGGAATCCATCTGCGCCAGCCATGCCTCGCCGATGTATCCGCCGCCCGGCGCCGTCGGGTCCATCGACACATCATGCGCCACGTCGAAGAATGCTTCTCCCTTGGCCAGCCGCTCCACCACCGCCTCTGCCTTGGCTCTTTCATCGGTGACGATGATCCGCAGAAATTCCCTAAGCGGCGCTACCTCCGACCGCAAGCTTGCATCTTTCCGCGCGGCCGCCACGCCCGGTTCGGGATGCACGCGTATCCAATGATCCGTCAGCCGAAAGACCCCGGAATCCACCTGCGGCATGTGACAGGCAATGCAGCCGCCCGTCGCCTTCACCGGACAAATCCCCGCGTGCTGCCGGACTCCCATCGCGTGGCAACCCAGGCACACATTCTCCGATCTGTTCACTGCCTCCGCCCGCGGCGCATCCCGATGCGGATCGTGGCACGCCGTGCATCCAAGCGCCTTCCCGCTCTGGATAAAACACTCCGAGTTGCGCAGCGCCGGCACTTGGCTCGAAACCAGCAAGTCCTGCGGCAAAGGGTCCGCGTGCACCGAAAACCCGATGTGGCATTGCGCGCAGATTTCCATGCTCTCGTCGGCCGTGAGCTTCTTCGGATTCACGATGCCCATGCCCGCCTGGCCCTTGCTGACCGCTTGTACATGCTCCGCGCCCGGCCCGTGGCAGCTCTCGCATCGCACGCCACCCTGCTTCCCCGCCCCCAGCGTTTCCGGCTCACCATGGCACGTCAGGCACTTCGTCTCGAACGTCGGGCTGATCGTGCGGCCGAATGCGGTCTCATATGACGTGGGTGTCTCCAACGGAAAACCCGGCGATATCGCCAGCGCGTGGTGCGGTGTGTTGTAGACATATCGCGCTTCGATCAGCGCCCGCCGCTCCAGCGCGATGCCGCCCAGCTTCTCAATCGACGGCAGAAAGCTCAGCCCATGGCGGTCGCCGCCAATGATCACCCCGACCGGTAGCGTCACCTTGGCGGCGTGCGGCAGAGTGGTCGAGAACAGAAAGTGTTCGCCCTCGCGCCGCACCTCGTATGCGATAGCACCTTCGCGGCCTTCCGTTGTACGGCCAGCATAATTGCGCGGCAAAAGCGGCGTCGCCTGTCCATGCCAGGTCTTCGCCATGGCGGTGTTCGCCTGGCTCGCACCGATCTCCCGGTGACAGGTGAGGCAAACCCCCGAGCCCGCGTAATGCGATGCGCCCGCGTCAGCCGCGGCACACACGAACGCACCGCCCAATAGCACCACTGCGATGCGAAAAGCCCGGCCGGCCAGAACAGCTCCGCCTATTCCACCACCGCCAGCATCAATTGCAGACCCGACTTGAGTTGCAGCTCCTTGTCGCTGGATGTTTTGAACTTCGATGCGTGCCGTGGCCCTTCATCCACTTCCAGTGTGACCCCCGGCATCCCGATTACTGTGCCGGTCTGTCCTGCCGCGCTGCTCGGGGGCCTCCCACCGGAAAAGCTGGCCTGCTCCGGCATCACAGCCGCCCGAATCGAAAGTTTCACCGGCGTCGTCTTCCCGTTGATCTCCGCCTCGTCAAACGAAATCGCCAGCGATTTCTCGTCTACCGCGCGCACCGCGCCTTCGAGCGTCGTGCCTTCCGGAATCGTGATCCCGCCCGGGAGCACCACGCCTTGCACGGCGCGAGCTTTGACCACATCGCCCACCTTGGCCTTCTTCACTCTGATGGTTTTGAGCAACTCCACCTGGATAAAATGCTTCGACCCTTGCGCAAATGCGAAAGGCAGAGCACAAAGAATTGCCGCTATCCCCACAGCCAACCACACTCGCATGATGATCTCCAAAAGCCGCCGCGGACCGGGCTTGCCCGGCCTCCAAACCGCACCCACTGTAGGGGCGAGGCACGCCTCGCCCTTTTCTTCCCGCCGGTCCCGTTTTAATTCTCCGGCGTCGATTTCGTTCCCGTCAATGCCGCGTACCGGTCGCTTTCCATCTTCGCTTTGTCCAGCAGGCCCTGCCGCCGGTACACCTGCGCCAGCATGAAATGCACCGGCGCATTTTCCGGCGCCAGTTCCGCCGCCTTCTCCAGTTCCGTTTCTGCCTTCTGGAGCTGGTTGAGGTGTGCGTAGGCTTTTCCGAGCTGCCGATGCACTTTGTAATCCTCCGGGGCAAGCTGCGCCGCTTCCAGCAGGAACGGCAGACCTTCCTCCGTCCGGTCGGTGTCCACCAGCAGCCCGCCCAGGTCTACAAACGGACCCGCATTCTTCGCCGCCGCATCCTTCTGCCACTCAATCGCCGTGCGATACGCCGCGATGGCCTCGTCGTATCGGTTCAACCCCTCATACGACAACCCCAGATTATCTTCCGCCTTAACATCCTGCGGCTGGAGCTTCAAGCATTGCTCGAAAGCGGTAATGGCTTCGTCGAAACGATTCTCGTTGTATTTCGTGCGGCCCAGGTAATACCAGCCCAGCGCGTCCGTCGGATTCCACTTCACCGCCATGCTGAACCA
>Ga0335071_10002031_pt1 | contig 21886 bp, 18 predicted proteins | sample Lox_Sample_15_FD_206724 | JGI IMG/M metagenome (GOLD analysis project Ga0335071, IMG submission 206724) | Soil microbial communities from Loxahatchee National Wildlife Refuge, Florida, United States - Lox_Sample_1.5 | ecosystem: Environmental > Terrestrial > Soil > Wetlands | place: USA... | reverse complement strand
TGACTCAGGGTAAGGCTGAAAAAAAAAAAATAGATCGGTTATTGTTTGATTACAATATGGTAGGGACTCGGGAGTTTGTGCCCTCCATGTTTGAGGGCTTCCTTGCATTTGTCAACATACTGCGATGTCGTAAATACCGTGAAGATCCTCTGTTTCGGTTCTACCCGGGCTGCAGTTCCCACTGCCTTACCAAAGGCAAGACGCATCCCTTCTGAAACACGGTCTGCCCCGGCTCCTGTTGCCTGTTTGTTTTCACGGAGCACGTGATGGGGATACACTCTCAGTTTCATATGGAAGTTTGCCCTTCCGACGTCTTTCATCAGCCGCCTGTTGATTGCAATACGGGCTGCTTCGAGGGCCGTATGCCGTATCTGGCAACATTCGTCTACGATGAGGTGAGTTTCGACCGGGAAGTCCTGCGAGAGATTGCCCATTTCGAACTGCACAATCTTGCTACCCGGTACACCGCCCATATATTCCCTGCGGGTGTACGCTTTCTTTGCAAGATTCCGATACATCTTACCTGGTTTTCGTACCATTGTCTAGAACTCCGAATTCCTGTTCGTTCTTTATAAAAAGGAGATATTCGCTATTAAAACTTACTGGACTATCGCGTGTTCGTCGATTAAACTCAATACATAGCGGCGGATTTTGGCGAAGTCCGGGCTTGTACGGTCCCTGGGCCTCGGCAGATCGATGGCCACGATCTCCTTGATCTTTCCCGGCCTGCTCGTGAGCACCATGATGCGGTCGGCCAGGAAAACAGCCTCGTCAACGCTATGGGTAACGAAAAGGATCGTCTTCCTGGTCTTTTCCCAGATTTTAAGGATCTCGATCTGGAGCATGTTCCGGGTCTGGGCATCGAGTGCTCCGAACGGCTCATCCATGAGGAGAACCGATGGATCGATCGCGAGTGCCCTTGCTACCGCCACGCGTTGCCGCATGCCCCCGGAAAGCTCGTAAGGATAGTTATCCCCGAATTCCCGGAGACCGATCAGGTCGAGGTACGATCCGGCCACCTTCATCCTCGTCTCCCTGTTCACGTCCTGAACCTCGAGCCCGAATGCGATGTTCTCGATTACCGTCCGCCAGGGATACAGGGAATAGTCCTGGAAAATCATCGCCATCTTCCGGCCCGGACCGCTTACAGGCTCATCATCGATTGTGATCGAACCTTCGGTCGGCGGTTCGAGGCCTGCAATCATCCGGAGAAGTGTCGTCTTACCACACCCGGATGGTCCGAGGATACAGAGGAATTCCTCATCCAGCACAACGGTGCTGATATCCAAAAGTGCCGGGGATACCTCGTTCCGCTGCAGGAACACCTTGGATACGTGATTGATTTCAAGTTTCATCGATCGAGCTCCCGCCACATGAATTTTTTCCGCTCAACGAGTTTGAAGAGGAAATCCACCCCGATGCCGATGATACCGATGACAATGATCCCGGCGATAATCACATCGACTTGGCTCCAGTACCAGGAATTTATAATGAGGTACCCGATACCTGAGTTCGTACCCGGCATCATCTCCGCTGCAACCACGCACATCCATGCAATGCCAAACCCGACCCGCAGCCCCGTCCAGATCGTTGGCAGGGCTCCGGGAAGGACAACTTTTGAGAGGACCTGGCCCTCCCGTGCACCCAGGGTCACCGCCGCTTCGACCCAGGTTTTCTTGATGCTCTTCACGCCGTCCAAGGTATTGAGAAGTACAGGGAAAAATGCCCCAATGGCTATGATGAAGACCATTGCGGTCAGGCCGATCCGAAACCAGACAAGAGCGAGGGGGACCCAGGCAAGAGGGGGGATCGGACGGAACATCTGCACCGCCGAATCGAAGAAATCATGGACCCTTTCCGATCGGCCCATGACGATCCCGAGCGGGATGGCGATAAGGCAGGCCACGGAAAATCCAAGGATTACCCTGCCAAGACTGATCAGGGCATTGCCGAGCAGGCTGCCGCTTCCCTGTATATCGGAGACCGGATGGAGAAGTACTTCAAGGACGGAGGCAATATCGGGGAGGATAAAGGGATTGTTTATAAGGGTGGATAGCACTGCCCACAGGACGATAATAATGAGCGGGAGTGCTATTTTTAAAAAAGGAAAGGATTTTAAAAATCCCTTCAACGTGAAACCCATGTCTAATATATGGAGTGTTTCTGTCTCATGAAACTTCTTTTACCGTGACACCACTTGATTCGAGGGCAGCTTTAAGCATAACATCCTGGATTGAACCCTTGGAAGGTGCTGCAATCTTTAAGGGTTTGCCGCTTGCCGACCTCTGTGCCGCCCAGTTCATGAAGCTGTTCCAGTCGGTGCCTGGGGAATTGATCGCCGAGACGAGCCCGGACCCCTCGGTATTGATCGGCATCAGGATATGGATTGGCGACCCCTTGTCGATCGAAGCGAGTGCCGGAGGTACTCCTGCGTAGCCCATAACAACGGATCCGGTGGCCTCGACCTGCATGAGCTGGGGGCCTGCATCGGCCGGGACCAGGTGGATTTCGGCGACCGGCACCCCATTCACGATCAGGTCTGCGACATCGGGCCTTGCGGCAGTGAGATCCCGTGGTTTTAACGCAATTCCATAGGTGTCATTGAAATATTGCCATTCCTTGACTGCGATCATGATCGCTCCGCCATGCATATCCCCTTTCAGGTAGCCGATCCCGACCGGCTGGCTCAGTTTCGCCGGCGTAACGATCTTATTGTTCTTGATCATTTCCTGAGCGTTCGTATACGGACCAAAGTTGAAGAGGACGCTGTTCATGTCGGCAACGCTGGCGTTCTTCAGCTTACCGTTGATGTAACCGAGTGCGATCTGCGTGGCGGTGAAATTTTTCGTCTGACTGATCCACTGGGGTGTCGGATCGGTGGTGTAGCGCACCGTCGGGATGGCGTCTTTTAATACCTGCGTTGAGGAAACCGACACATTTCCGTAGGTGAAATTGCCACTTCCGGCAAGGAATTCAGCTAAATCCACCGACGCTTTGTCAGGGTTATCAGTTAAAAACTTGTTGGCAAGAATGGTCTGGGCAGCCATGGCATTGACGAAATCCGGGTTAGAGGCGACGAGGTCGTCCCTTGCCGTCAGGACGCAGCAGGGGTGGTTGTTCCATTCGTTATCGGGAGGCAGGTTCTGCGAATAGGTGACAAGCTGGCCGATCTTTGCATCGGTCGCAATCGAAACGAACGGCTGCCAGGCGATGTAGCCATCGATCTGATTCGTACTGATGAGGACCGGCATGGGCCCCACTCCGCCTGCATAGAGGATATCGACTTCTGTCGCGTTGGTATTCGGTCCCTTCCCGGCTTGTTGTACGCAGCCTGCGGAAAGAAATACCAGCAGGACTGCAATACCCAATACAAGGAATCCAGTGATCTTTTTCATGTCTGTATCTCTCGTCCTGTCGATATTTAAATATGTACTTTAGGGGTATTTTTATTATACAATTGTAAATTATTTCTCGTAAATTCTCTACTATATTACATACAAAATATTATTAATGTCCAATAATTGCGGGATTTTGCAGAATATTTATGTGACAGAAGGCACATTTTTATAATTAATTGTCCTTATTGTATCTTTGAAATGGTACAGACCGACCCAATCGACCGGCTGATGCGGGCAGCCCTCCTATCTGACGAGGAGTTTATCGCAGTCCTTAACGATATCCTTAAAAAGGATTTGAGGATTACGATACGGGAACTGTCGCAGGAAAGCGGCATCGCCCAGAGCTCCCTTTACAAAATCCTCCACAGCAGGCGTTCGCCGAACCTTTCGACATTGCGTGCCATCGTACGCGCACTCCGAAGGTACTACCGGCATAATGAAGAAGAATTCATCGGGCTGATCGCCGCACGCCCGGTGCTGGATGTCGTCGTCGAGAGGACAACCGAGGTCGAGGGCCACCGCATCAATATACGCGAATATCCGGTACACACAATGGAAGATGCAATTATCGCGGCGGTACGGGCTGAACGGGAAGGGGCGGTCGCAATTGTCTGTGCACCGATCGTCAGCAGCGTCATCGAGCAGCTCGTCCACATACCGGTTGCAACGATTATCCCGAGAGACTCAGTTCAGAGAGCGATCGAGCTGGCTTCCAGAAAGGCGTGGCTTTAATCTCATTCAGATGCCCATTCTTTTATGAGTTGGAATGCCTGATGCATGAAGATGTCATACGACGCGGTAGGTTATCTGGTGAGAGATCGGAAGATCTGAAATCATTTCTTTCATCGATGGAGGCTGATAAATGCATTGCAAAGGAGGACATCCTTGTCGACATTGCACACCTCCTCATGCTGTACCGGCAGAAAATTATCGCACCTGAACACGCAAAGGCCCTGATGAAAGCACTGCTGGTCCTGCAAAACAAGGGTATACCCGATGCAGCTTTCGATGACCGGTTTGAAGACATCCATGCAGGAATCGAGTCGCTATTGATCTCGACGGCAGGTGAGGATTCGGGTGGCCGGCTCCATATGGGAAGGTCGAGGAACGACGAGGTTGCCGCATGCATCCGGATTCGGTTGCGTAACGAGCTTCTTGGCCAGATGAGTCAGGTCAATGGACTGAGGGCAGTCCTCCTTGACCTCGCGGAGCAGCATCTGGAAACGGTGATGCCGGGTTTTACCCATTTCCAGCCGGCTCAGCCGACCACGCTCGCCCATTATCTTATCGCGTACGAACAGGCATTTTCCCGCGATTTCGAACGCTTCTCCAGCGTCTATACCAGGATAAATAAGAGTCCGCTCGGCTCTGCAGCATTCGCATCGACCGGGTACCCCGTCGACAGGGAATATACTGCATCAGTGCTCGGCTTCGATGGGATTGTCCAAAATACTATGGATGCGGTGGCGTCCCGCGACCAGGTGCTCGAGGTGCTCGCAGATTATTCCCTCCTCATGACCACGATTTCCCGGTTGTGCGAGGAGCTGGTCGTATGGAGTTCACCATTCTTCGGATTTGTCGTGCTCGGCGAGCCGTTCTGTTCGACGAGCTCCATCATGCCCCAGAAAAAGAACCCCGACACTGCCGAGATCATGAGGGGAAAGTCGGGGTCGGTAATGGGAGCGTTCACTGCCGCTTCCATGATTGTGAAAGGGCTTCCGATGAGCTACAACCGCGACCTGCAGGAGCTGAACCCTCACCTCTGGAGGACGGTACGAGATATTTCGGCAAGTATCAGATTATTGTCTGCCATGCTCGCGACGGCTTCGTTTAACCGTGAACTGATGAAGGAGAAAGCAGGAGAGGGTTTTTCCACCGCAACCGATCTCGCCGATTTCCTTGTCAGGGCCTATGACCTGCCATTCCGGAAAGCCCACAGCATCGTCGCACGTGCCGTGAGTACCGGGGCAATTACCCTTGAAAGCCTCGACCGTGCATCCGAAGAATTTTTGCATACAACGCTCACGGGAAGAGGGTTTACCGAGGAACAGTTGACGGCGGCCCTCTCGGTTACCGGCAGCGTCGCGGCCAGGAACATCCCTGGGGGGCCTGCGCCCAGCGCAACTTCCCGTGCAGTGAGTTATTCGCGGGAACAACTCCTGAGGGAGAACGATCTCCTCGAATCGCGGAAGTTGTCGGTATCGCGGGCGATTGGGCGCCTGATCGGTGACGCGGGGAGGCTTGTGACATGATGGAGCCCCTGGAGACCGGGGATCTGCTGGAATGCGATTTCGGGGGAGTGACGCTTCGGGGGACCTTCATCACCGTGCGTGACGGAAAAACCGTTGTAAAACTCGACAGCGGCTATAATATAGGGATAGGCAGGGAGTGCTGCCGCAGAATCGATCGTCCTGTACCTGTCGAAAGGGCCGCAGGGTCCGCTGTCCAGGACCCGAATCTTCCCGTCCTTTCTATTATATCGACTGGTGGGACCATAGCAAGCCGTATCGATTACCGCACCGGTGCTGTCACCAGCCAGTTCGATGCCGACGACATCCTCAGGGCAATTCCCGGGCTCTCTGCCATTGCGCAATACCGGACGCGGCAGCTTTACACGATACTTTCCGAGAACATGACGCCGGTCATCTGGCAGGAACTGGCAAACGCGGTTTATGAGGAGATCAGGGACGGGGCGACCGGGGTTATCGTGACTCACGGGACCGATACGATGGCTTACAGTGCTGCCGCGATAAGTTTCATGCTCGACACACCCGTCCCGGTAATCTTCGTGGGGTCACAGCGGTCGGCAGACCGCCCGAGCAGCGACAACACCATGAATGCGCTCTGCAGTGCGGCGGCAGCGGTAAGCAATCTCGGAGAGGTCGCCGTCGTCATGCATGCCTCTACCAGCGACGATCGGTGTGCGATTCACAGGGCAACCCGGGTAAGGAAAATGCATACCTCCCGGCGTGACGCGTTCCGGAGCGTCGGATCAAATCCCCTTGGCTACGTCGAATACCCCTCCCTTGAAGTGCAGTTGTCAGACGATGCAAAAACAAGGACGACCTGCAATCCGCGGATCAGGCCTGCCCTCGAAGAGAACTGCCGTCTGATATATTTCTACCCGGGCATGACACCCGGTATGCTTCCCGGGCCAGGTGAAGTCGACGGCCTGGTGCTGGCAGGTACGGGACTCGGGCATGTCAGCACAGAATGGATCCCTGTACTAGGGCGGCTCATCGACAACGGAACCGAGGTGATGATGACGTCACAGTGCCTGCACGGGCGCGTGTGCGACCGGGTCTATGACACGGGACGCGACCTGATCGATATCGGAGTCATCGAAGGAGAGGACACCCTGCCGGAAGCGGCTCTCGTAAAAATGATGTGGGTGCTCGGGAATGAAAAAGACCGGGAGGCGCGGAGAAGGTTGCTCGCTTCGGACCTGAAGGGGGAATACAACGGGAGGTCTTTCCATGGATTATGAACAATGCGGGCTTCTGGCCGGGATCGAAATCCATCAGCAACTCGATACTGACGAGAAGCTGTTTTGCCGGTGCCCGACCCTGCTTCGGAAGACCGAGGAGCACAGTGGTGAGTTCCACCGTTATCTCAGAGCGACAGAGAGCGAACTCGGCGAGATCGACGATGCGGCAAAGGAAGAGATGAAGAGCGAGAGAAAATTCACCTATTATACATACGATACCACATGTCTCGTCGAGAATGACGAGGAACCCCCGGCTCCGCTCAACCATGAAGCGCTCGGGCTAGGCCTTACCATCGCAAAGATGTTTTGCATGACGCCGGTAGAACAGATCAACACGATGCGAAAGCTCGTCATTGACGGTTCGAATACCAGCGGGTTCCAGAGGACAGCCCTCATCGCGCTCAATGGAAAACTCCCGAACGGCGGCCGTATCGAAACGCTCTGCCTTGAAGAAGAAGCTGCCCAGCGGGTGAAAGGTGATACCTTCTCCCTTGACAGGCTCGGGATCCCGCTTGTGGAGATCACAACGTCACCCTGCATGCACTCTCCTGAAGAGGTCAGGGAAACCGCGTGGTACCTTGGCATGGTCCTCCGCTCGACAGGAAAGGTCAAACGCGGACTCGGGACGATCAGGCAGGACATCAATGTCTCGATACGGGACGGAGCACGCGTCGAGATCAAAGGTGTCCAGGAACTCGACCTCATACCCGAAGTGGTGAAACGTGAAGTCCTTCGCCAGCAGAACCTGATCGGGATCAGGACCGAGCTTCATTCACGAAGTGCCGTCGTCGACCGGGAGCACCACGACGTAACATTACTGTTCCGCGATACCAAGTCCGCGATCCTGAAAAAGGCGAAACAAATTATTGCCATCCGGCTCAAAGGGTATGGCGGTCTCGCAGGGCGCGAAATACAACCTGGGCGGCGGCTCGGGACCGAAATGTCGGATTATGCAAAGAAATGCGGAGTCGGAGGCATATTCCATACCGACGAACTTCCTGCTTACGGTATAACCGGTGAAGAGACCGAAAAGCTCCGTTCTACCCTCGGTGCGTCGGAACATGACTGCATCGTCCTCGTGGCCGGATCACCGGCACAGGCGGTATGTGCCGCCAACCAGGTGATAAGGAGGGCCTTGCTGGCACTTTCCGGGGTTCCCGAAGAGACGAGAAAGATGCTCGAAGGCGGGAGCACGGCCTACATGAGGCCGCTTCCCGGTGCAGCCAGGATGTACCCGGAAACGGATGTGCTGCCCGTTCTTGTCGAGAAATCCCGCTGGGACAGGATCCCGCTGCCCGAACTCCTCACGGAAAGGGCAGGGCGGTTTACCAGGGAACTCGGCCTCGACGAAGGCCTGGCCCGGCAACTTGCGTTTTCCGAGCGGCTCCCCTTGTTCGAGCGGGCTGTTGCCGAAAAGATCAACCCCGGCCTTGCCGCAAGGACCGTCCTCGCCACGTGGAAAGAACTCGCCAGGGACGGCGTGGACCTGACCGGGGTAACGGACGACCAGGTGATCGGCGTGCTTAAGTCCGTAGAATCCGGTAAAGCAGCGAAGGAGGCTGTTCCCGACCTCCTGAGGACTGTCGCTTCCGGCATCTCTGTAAACGAAGCCCTTGAACAATGCGCTCCGCAGATCGGCAATGACGAGTTGCAGGGCCTCATTGCAAGGATAGTGGACGACCGGGCAGGTTTTGTCCGGGAACGCGGTATGGGGTCGGTCGGGCCGCTTATGGGAGTCGTTATGGAAACGGTGCGGGGTTCGGCAGACGGCAAAGTTGTCAGCGAACTCTTGAAGAGGGAAATTACCCGGGTCCTTTCTTCATGAATTTTTTCTGAAAATATCACGATAAGTGTGGAGTGGCCGGGAACGGGCGAAACTTTAAGAAGAATCCTAAAGAAATAAGGTAAGGAGTTTTTCAAATGGGCAAAACAGGGATCACCCAATGGGTACAGGTAAAAGGTGTAAAAGGCCAGATAAGGCTTGTACCGAAATCGGAAGGAGAATTGAAGAGAGCCGGGCCGAACCAGCGGTTCAGGGCAGGAGCCACCGTCAAGAAGCTCGAGCAGCTTTCCGGGGACCAGGGCCGGCCGGGAGGCCGGGGTGGACGCGGACGCGGCGGTGGAAGGGGGAGGGACATGGCTCACCCTCAGGACTCGATCGTCCGGAGAGCGATGCGCCGGGCGAAAGTTTCCGTCATGGGTGCGAAACAGAAGTCAGCCCGTTAATTGGTAATATTCCGATATCGATGAGGCCGATTGGGTTAACCCATGAGGCCTGTCATTTTTTCAGTCCAAAACTATCTTGTATCAGGGGGAATTCTATTGAATATGGATCCTAAATCTGCTGTTGTAAGTTACCAGTTTGCAGAGCGGGCAAAAAGCGAACTGATCGTCTGCTCGCAACTGGTCGTGGCCCTCGGAGGTTTCCAGAAAACAGAGCAGGCCGGTGGTCGCAGGATGCTGGTCCTTGTTCTCGAGGCCGTACGGTCAGAACTTGAATTCGCATGGAAATCTACGGAGCGGTCGGAATTCCGCAAGGCTGCAGACCTGCTTTCCGAAGCGATCAGCCTCACAGAGAGCGATGATTTCGACACGGCTGCACTCCGCCTGAGCGGGGCGGTATCGGCATCGACGACCGTTGCACAGGAATCCTGGCAGGTACTCAACGAGCATGGACTCCTCTGAATTCCAGGACTTCCTGACGACCCGTACTTCGGTCAGGGACTATTCCGGCGATGAGATGGGGGACGACGCTATAGTCTTTATCCTGGATTGTGCTAATACCGCACCGAGTGCCGGGAACCTCGAAGCCTGGGATGTCGTCGTGGTCAGGGATGCCGAACAGAAGGAAGTCCTCGCAGGAGCTGCGTTCGACCAGAACCACGTAAGGGATGCACCGGTCCTGTTTGTCGTCTGTGCCAACTATGTCCGTTCCATGTCCCGGTACGGGGACAGGGGAATCCTGTACGCAGTACAGGATGCCACGATCGCCTGCACGTACATGATGCTCGCAATCCATTCGTTGCGGCTCTCGTCATGCTGGGTCGGGGCCTTCGACGAAGACGAAGTGCGGGACATTTTAGCTCTTCCGTCACATATCAGGCCCGTTGCCATATTGACTGCCGGGACGGGGAGGTCCAGGGCCGGTCTGACCGGTCGCATGGCTGTCGGCGAACACGTGCACATGGACACTTGGTGAAAACAGGGAAATTTCGAAAAAAGAACATAGGAGTTGAAAGAATTTGCCCGATTATCTCGTGACCCTTGAGTCCGCGTGGATCATCAAAGACGTGAAGTCTCTCGACGATGCAATCGGCATCGCGATCTCCGAGGCAGGGAAGCGCTTAAACCCGCAGGCCAAATATGTTGAGGTGGAAGCAGGTATCCTCGAATGCCCCTTTTGCGAAGGAGAGCTGAACAGCGCGATTGTGGTCGCTGATACGGCACTCGTCGGACTGTCCCTCGAGATGAAGGTTTTCCGGGCTGAAACACCTGAACATGCGTCGAGGATAGCCAGATCGGTCATCGGCAAGGCTCTTCGCGACGTCCCCCTCACGGTGAAGGACGTGCAGGAATTATGATCACGGTCGTCGGTCACACGGCTATCGATCATATATCCCGGGTCCCCATGTTTCCTCCGGTAAACGGCTCGATCAATATCACTGACAGGAAGGTATATTTCGGGGGCGGGGCGGCGAATATTGCCGCCGGCATCGCGGTGCTCGGAGAAGAGTGCACGCTTTTGAGTGCCGTCGGCGGCGATTTTCCTGGCAGCGATTATGAGAAATGGATGGACAGGATAGGAATCACCAGGCAGTTATTCCTGGTCCCAGATGCAAATACAGCCACGGCATTCATGTTCACCGACGAGAAAGGCGATCAGATTACCTTCTTTGAATGGGGGGCATCTGTTGCATTTTCAAGGGAGGAGGCACCGGCTCTTCCCTTCGTTCATATGGCTACTGCTGACCCGGAGTTCAACACGAAAGTTGCGGAGAGAAGCGAATTTTCCTCCTTCGACCCGGGCCAGGACCTGCACCGGTATACAAAAGAACAGCTTGAAACAATTCTCGATCATATCGACATCCTTTTCGCAAACCATCATGAAATCCAGGGGATGGAGAAGATCCTTTCAAGGACCGAGAAAAATATCGTGACAACGGTGCCGCTTGCGATCGTCACGATGGGCCGGGGCGGGAGCACCCTCTACCGTGAAGGTCGCGCCGAAAAACCTGTTCCTGTTGTGCCGGTTTCGATGGCAGACCCTACCGGTGCCGGGGATTCCTATCGTGCCGGATTCCTGACTGCATTCACCCGTGGTTACGATCCCCTGACCGCCTGCCGGGTTGGAACGGTTACCGCATCGTTTGTCGTGGAAAAAACCGGATGCCAGACAAATCTCCCCACATGGGGCCTGATGAAGGAGCGGTACAAGGCAACATTCGGAGATTTCCCGGAAATAACTTAAACATTGCAATGTCCTGTTAAATTTCTTGATCTTTCCTTAAAGCGTCATTTTGACAGGGGGGGTTTCACCCTTCCCTACCCTCCCCGACAGGACAGCCAGTGGACAGGATAGATCTGAAAATCAGGAATTAATCGAGCTTCCATACCGTCATATCGCAACCGGGGACGCTGCCGCGGCAGGGCGGAGCCCTCGGAGCTCCGGGTTATGGGAGTTCACCAAAGTCCATGAAAAACATTTTTTCCGGGACCGGAAACCATCTATATCAGTCCCCGGAATAAAAAAGGCCTGGCAGACTTCCTACCTGCAGCGTAATGACTGCCAGTTTTTTGTTGCCCCGCATCTTCTGCAGACAGGAACCCCGTTCACTACGGCTATATTGTGGTTCTGGTTGCAGGTGCTGGTAGAGAATACCGTCGGCAGGCCCGTTCTCCCGCATTTCCTGCAGGTGATCTTCCCGGTGATCATGGCGATGTCGTGACGGCCCACACACGGCGACGAATTAAATCCCCCGGTCAGGCCGCATCTCCTGCACATGAATTTACCGGCATAGTCTGTAATTTCGTGCGTACCTGTACATGGGCCGGAAAGTCCGCTGGTCAGGCCGCATTTCGTGCACATTGTTGTGCCTTTCCGGGTCACAGTGTTATGTTCCACGGACGATCATTCCTGCCAGACCATTGCTCCTGCCTGCTGAAGAAGTACTCTGCCATACCGGAACCCGGGCCATGCGGCGGCAGTCACCGGAAAAATCCGGGGGCAAGAATTAACTCCTCCCGATGAGAGGAGGATCTCCTATGGTGCCGGACCGGAAGGAGAACATGGATCACCCCTCAGTCGTTACGTACGTGGACCAGTTAGAGAATGAATCGGTGAATGAATCGTTTGACAAGGCCCTTTCCCTTATTGTACCTCGTCTCGGGGAGACCCATCCATTGTATATCGGGAACGAAGAGGTAAGGTCCGGATCCCTGTTCGAAGTCGTTTCGCCGTTCGACAGGGACTTACTCATCGGTTCGTTCCAGCAGTGCGAACCCCTCCAGATCGACCGGGCCGTTTCTGTCGCTAACGTTGGGTTCGAGACATGGGGAAGTTTTTCCTGGGAAAAGCGCACCAGAATCCTTGAAAACGTTGCGGGGTACCTCGAAAGCTGGAAATTCGAACTGGCTGCCATCATTACCTGCGAATCGGGAAAACCAAGGTACGAGGCAATCGCAGAGGCTGGCGAAGCCGTTGAGCTTATCAGGTACCACTGCAGGGTGTTTCGCGACCATGACGGGTTTAATTCATCGCTCCTGCCCGAAAGTGAACGTGCCGAATGCAAAAGCGTTATGCGCCCTTACGGGACGTTTGCCATCATCTCGCCCTTCAACTTCCCCCTGTCCCTGGCGACGGGGATGGCATGTTCGGCGCTCCTCACGGGAAACAGCATCATTATAAAACCTGCAAGTGCCGCTCCCCTATCATGTCTCTGGTTGTACCGGGCGTGTATCAGGGGCGGAGTCACCCCTGATGCCGTCCACTATCTTACCGGGTCAGGGGAACAGTTCGGAGAAGCGATCACGGGAAACCCAGGTATCGCCGGTATCGCCTTTACGGGGTCGCGCGACGCCGGAAGACGGCTGAACCTGATGTTTTTGGAACGGCAGCCGTACCAAAAACCGATTATCCTGGAACTGGGAAGCAAGAACCCGGTGATCGTGACCGGGAATGCAGACATTGAAAAAGCTGCCGGGGGTGTCGTAAGGTCTGCGTACGGGTATTCGGGCCAGAAATGCAGCGCGGCTTCACGCGTGTACGTTCAGGAAGAAGTCGCCCGACAGTTCATTGAGCGGCTGCGGGAAAAAACCGAGGCCCTTCATATCGGCGATCCGCGTACTCGTGATATACTCGTCGGACCCCTGATCGATCGACGTGCTGTTGAACACTACAGGGAGGCCGTCTCAGTCTCCCTGAAAGCCGGTGCAACAGTCGTTACCGGTGGAAATGTCCTGGCAGGAGGGATATTTGACAAGGGCTGGTTCGTTCAGCCCGCTATTGTGACCGGACTCCCCGAAGATCATCCCCTCGTGAAAAACGAGTTGTTCATTCCCCTGGTCATCGTCAACACGTTCAAAACCCTGGCTGAAGCGCTCCGGAAGGCTAACAACTCGGACTATGGCCTCACCGCAGGGATATTTTCAGAAAATGAAGAAGAAGTGGAGTATTTTTTTGATACAGTCCGGTCCGGTGTCACCTATGCAAACAGGCGGGGGGGTGCGACCACCGGGGCCTGGCCGGGTTCGCAGCCGTTTGGTGGGTGGAACGCAAGCGGTATCACCGGGAAGGGAGTCGGCGGCCCCTGGTATCTTCTTTCCTATCTCCGCGAGCAGTCGAGGACGTGGATCAGGTAGTCCTCATCGGGCAGGCATCGGGTTATTCCCGCTCCGGTTCCCGGTGCCCGGGCAGGCTTGATAATTCCTTCCTGGCCTTTCCGATGGCGACATTGGGCGTGACCGATTTGGGGCATACCTTCGCACAGTTGCTATAGAACCTGCATGCCCACCAGCCATCCGGAGAATCCGCAGAAAGCAGCCGCGAACCGTCACGGCTCTCCCTGGGATCGATGTGGAACCGGTAGATCTTTGCAAGGGCTGCCGGACCCGGGTAACGTGGATTTTCGGCACTGACCGGGCATGCGCTGAAGCACGCGGCGCACAGGATGCAATTGGTGTAAACTTCAAGTTCTTTTACGGCGGTTGGGTCCATCGGTCGCTCATTATCGGGAGCAGGTCCGGCCGGGATGAAAACAGGGCCGAGAAGACGGTAGTGCCGGAAAAATTCCGACATATCCACGACAAGGTCCCTGATAACGGGAAGATTGGGCAGGGGCTCGAGGAGGACCTCGCTCTGCGGATCCCAGGGGACCGCGTTATGTTGTTCAGGAAATGGTGCAAGGCCGGCCTGCCCGGTTTCATGGAAAAGGGAACTGACCTGTGTCCGGCAGGCGAGCCGCGGGACTTTGTTGATGAGCATCCCGCACGTCCCGCACACGGCACCCCTGCACGAGTAACGGAACGTAAGGGTCTCGTCGAACTGCTGTTTTATCTCGGCGAGGGCGGAAAGGACCGAGAGGCCGGGTCTCTCGGGGAGAGTAAAGACGTCGTAATGAGTGTCCGATCCCCCGTTGCCAGACCTGAAGATTTTCAGTTTCATCAGTATACCCGTTCCTTAGGTTCGAACATACCTGCTCTCACGGGCCCATACGTGATGACAACCGATCCGTGTTCAAGTCTGGCAAGGGAGTGCATCATGAACCGGGAATCGTCCCGCGTTGGATAATCGGTGCGGGCATGGGATCCCCTGCTCTCCCTTCGTTCCAGCGCCCCCTTTGCAACGGCCATCGCGAGGAGTACCATATTCTGTAATTCGAATGCCTGCACTATTCCCTGGTTGAAAATCCTGTTTTTGTCCCTGACAACAATATTTTCTGAACGTTCCCCAAGTGATCTGATCATGGTGATACCGTCTGCCATCGTTTCTTCGTCCCTGAAAATTCCAAATCTGGAAAACATGACCTCTTTTAGTTCTGCTCCTAATATGCCGGTATTCTCACCATCCGCACAACCGGCCATATCATCGATCCGGGCATCGATTTTCGAAATTTCTGTTTCCAATGTCTGATCTGACACATTACTCTCCTGCCCGGTTTCACCCGCAATGACTTCGGCAACGTTTTTTCCGAAAACAACAGTTTCAAGAAGGGAATTTCCCCCAAGGCGGTTTGCGCCGTGAACACTGATGCATGCACATTCCCCGGCTGCGAAAAGGCCCGGGATCTGCGTCGCACCGTTATTGTCCACATCAATCCCGCCCATTGAATAATGTTGTGCCGGCTGGACCGGGACAGGCTCGTTCACCGGGTCTATCCCGGCAAAGTCTATCGAGATCTGGCGTATTCCCGGCAGTCGGTTCTCGATCAGCTCTTTACCGAGATGCGTCAGGTCGAGGTGGACATAGTCGCCGGGAAAGCCCCTCCCCTGCATTATCTCGGTTTGAATTGCCCGTGCCACGACATCCCTTGGTGCTAGGTCTCCCGATGCAGGGGCGTATCGCTTCATAAAACGTTCGCCGTGCCTGTTGACCAGCACCCCCCCTTCCCCCCTGGCGCCTTCGGATATGAGGATATTAGTGCCGGCGAGCGATGTGGGATGGAACTGCACGAATTCCATGTCTTTTAAGGTTGCCCCGGCACGAAAAGCAAGTGCCGTCCCGTCACCAGTATTGATCAGGGCATTGGTAGACCGGGAATATATCCTTCCAAATCCTCCGGTGGCCATGAGGATCGCCCCGGCGGCGAAGCCATGGACATATCCGGTTTTCTGTTCGAGAGCGGTGCACCCGGCGCAACGGCCGTTCTCAATTACAAGCGATGTTGCGAAGAACTCCTCGTAGACCTGGATCTCCCGCGTGACGAGGTGTTCATAGAGGGTATGAAGAATATTGTGACCGGTCCGGTCTGCCGCGTAGCAGGTTCTTGGGAAACCTGCACCCCCGAAGGGCCTCTGTGCGATTCTTCCGTCGGCTTTCCGTGAGAAGACTGTGCCCATATGTTCCAGGTCGAACACCGTTCCCGGCGCACCCCTGCACATGAGGGCAACCGCATCCTGGTCTGCGAGGTAGTCTGACCCTTTCACCGTATCGAACGCATGTGCCTGCCAGGTATCCGCGCCGGCCCCGTCCGCATTGCCCAGAGCTGCATTAATCCCCCCCTGTGCCGCTACCGAATGTGACCTTAAAGGGTGGACTTTGGAAATGACCCCGACATCGATTCCCCTTCCCGAGACCTCAAGTGCTGCCCTGAGCCCTGTAAGGCCGCCGCCGATGATTAAACAGGCGTGACGATGAATGGGTGGCATTCCATCTTGCCGTACACGGTCCCTGAGAACGCTCGACATCGTGTTCATCATAATCCATCAGGTTCATAAAACCTGCGGTCCCCTGGAGTGCATGCTTCCTGGAATTCCGTAGTAATAATGCAATCCGAATTCGCCGTTTAAATGAATTGGTAATCCCGGACCTTTACCTGTTCCCGACCGGCCGGGATTAACTATTTATAAGAAAAGGTTAATTCACGCCTATCCAAACAGGAGGTCTTCTACTATGGCAGAATCCGTAAAAGCGCGTTTAAAGAAATTCGAACGGGATCACGAGGTATACGTCGATGCTGTGGACGAGAAATCATACTGGATCATCACGGCAAAAATACCCCAGAGTCAGAAGCACGCTCATAGAATGAAACAGTACATAGGGGCAATTAATGCCAGGGGCAGCGTCGTAGTGATCGACAATCCTGTCCTTTCGGAAAATTATCATGTTGAACAATGGGAGAATATCGGTACATTCGACGATTTCCTTGAACGCGGTTTCGAACGGATCCTCGAGGATATCGAGGAATACAAGTCAGGTTCAGGGAAGAGTTGTTAAACCCTGGTCCATCCCTGGTACCTGTCACAATCCGTCTTTTTCCAAGACATTTTAGGATTATCGGGAGCCCGGGTTCCGATTTTTGAGACCGCCTGATCAGGCGGTCATGAACTTTTATCAGCTTCACGGCTGTTATGGAATATTGATAATGTCGGATTTTACCGGTATCATCACGAATATATCGGCCGTTCTTCCCGTTCAGGTCGAACATTACGGGCCTGGAATTTACCTGCTGGTTTTCCTGTCGATCCTCGCGGCCTCGAGTTTCATTATCGCACCATTTCCCGGTAATTCCCTCCTCTTCGTTTCGGGAGCCCTCGCTACCACTCACCAGCTCGATATAGCATGGCTGTTTATTATTTCGGCTGCCGCCGCCTACATCGGTTACGATATAAATTACTGGAGCGGCAGGCTCCTTGGTATTGCGGTCTGCAAACGCGGCTGCCCCCGTATTTTTCTCGAAAAGAACGTTAAACAGTCACTCGACCTTATGAAGCGATACGGTAATGTTTCGATCATTGTGAGCAGGTTTATTCCCGCGGTGAACCTCCCGCCGTTTTTTGCGGGAATGGAGCCGATGAACTACCATCTCTACATCATCGTGAATCTTGTAGGAGCTGTTGTCTGGTCAGGCCTGGTGCTCTCGGTCGGTTACCTTTTTGGTGGAATCCCGATCGTCCAGGTGATCCTGCCGGGTCTTTTCCTTGTGGTAATCGTAATCCTGGCCATATCCCTGGCCTTAGCAGCTGCGATGTTGCTCAAAGTTTACGGGTCTCGCAGGACGAATACTGAATAATCCTGCGTGAACTGTCAATCGCATTATCAAACAAGATCCCGGTACCCGGTTTTGCAGTTGTCCCGGGAATCGATTAATTACCACCGATCGGTCTTCCGGGTCGGTACCTGATGACAGTCGATGCCATGACGTGTCCCGACCGATACCGGCCCCGGAAAAGGGACGGGTCGGAAGGCTGGGTACAGGGAGTAAAAAGATTGTCGTGCGGTATTTTATGGGCCAGGGCGACAGATTATTGTTGCCCGCAGGCCCAATCCTGACCGCGCTCAACAGGGAATACCAGCCCGGTATCAACCTGAAGGAATCGAGGGTAAAATCCCAAAAAATATATACAAATATATAGTTCGGTTATAAGATCTAGGTAAACTTACATATACCAGATTGAAATAATATTTGAATGCTTGGATCTATCCACACGGCATCATGTGATTTGATAGGTCCCGATCAAGGTGGTTGAAATGAAGATGAATAGTACTACAGCTCTGCTTACCATCGGAGTACTCATCCTGCTTGCATTGATTCCTGCAGGTTCGGCGAGTCCGCTGGTGACGTATTATACACCCCATGAGGGTCAGAATAATGCCAATGTGACAATCTATTTTACCGGTAACGGGTTTTTATCGGACTGCACTGCATTCCTTTCGAGGGATGGTTATCCTGATATCTATCCGGTCAGCATTTCATTGTCCAACCAGTCGAATCAATCCGGCCAAACCCTCATCGGTACTTATAATCTCCTCGGTAAGGAGCCGGGGTTATGGGATGTCGTTGTACTGAACACTGATAGTTCCAGCTACGTGATTCCCGATGGTTTCACCATTACCGGCTCACCCCCACCGGCACCGGGAAGTATTTCAGTCAATTCCAACCCTACGGGAGCCTCGATCTTCCTCGACGGGGGAAATACAGGCCAGGTAACGAATTCGCTGCTTTCCGGGGTCACTCCCGGGCCGCACACGGTCCTCCTTAACCTGACAGGATATTACAACGCATCCCAGCAGGTCACGGTCATATCAGGTCAGACAGCGATCGTGTCGATTACCCTTGTAAAGATCCCGCCCCCTCCCCCCACATCAGGGAACATATCGGTTAATTCAAACCCCATGGGAGCCACGATCTTCCTTGACGGGGGAAATACAGGCCAGGTAACGAATTCTCTGTTTTCCGGGATCGCTCCCGGGACGCATACGGTACTCCTGAACCTGACAGGGTATTACAATGCGAGTCAGCAGGTTACCGTCACGGCAGGCCAGACGACACAGGTATTTTTTTCCCTTGTCCCGGTACCCCCGCCTGTCCCGACGAAGGGGAACATCTCTATCGTTTCAAGCCCGTCCGGAGCCATTGTCTATCTTGACGGAGTGAATACCGGCCAGAACACGAATACCGTGCTACCCAATATCGATCCCGGGTCGCATTCGGTGTTGCTGACCCTGGCGGGTTACCAGAACTTCTCCACCCAGATCATCGTTGTTGCCGGCCAGACCACCCAGGTGTATGCGACATTGAACCCGATCCAGCCACCTACGCCGACGACTGGGAACATCTCTGTCAGTTCAAGCCCGGCCGGGGCGCTCATTTTCCTTGACAGCGCAAATACAGGCCAGTATACCAATACAATACTGCAAAACATCAATCCCGGGTCTCATTCGGTCCGCCTGAACCTGAGCGGGTACCAGGATGGGATTGCCCAGGTAACGGTAGTTGCAGGGCAGACCTCCCAGGTCTACATATCGCTCATACCGGCTCCCGGCCCGGTCCCGACTACCGGGAATTTATCGGTAATGTCGAGCCCGACCGGTGCACAGATATCAATTGATGGTTCTACCACCGGACAGACGACCAATGCGGTGGTTTACGGCATTGCTCCGGGGTCGCACGCGGTGACCCTTAGATTGCCGGGCTACCAGGACTTCAATGGCCAGGTCCTCATTACTGCCGGGCAGACCGCTCAGTTATATGCAACGCTCATCCCGATCCAGCCGCCAGTCCCGACTAAGGGAAACATATCGGTCACTTCCTACCCTGCAGGGGCAGTGGTGTACCTTGACGGCGTATATACCGGTCAGACCACCAATACCCTGCTCCAGAACGTCGATCCCGGTTCCCATTCGTTGCTGCTCACCCTGTCGGGGTATCAGAATGCGACAACGCAGGTGATGGTGGTCGCCGGGCAGACTGCCCAGGTCTTCGTATCCTTCAACCCCGTGCCGACACCGGTCCCGACCACCGGGAATATTTCGGTCAGTTCGGACCCGACCGGTGCGACCATCTATCTTGACGGATCGACGACTGGTTTTGTTACGAATGCCCTCCTTACCGGGATTAACCCGGGTTCCCACACGGTCAAACTGACCCTCGCAGGATACCAGGACGTGTCGTCCCAGATTGTAGTGGTTGCCGGCCAGACAACCCTGGTCTTTGCTTCTCTTGCCCCGAATCCGACCAGCGGAAATATCCTGGTCAGTTCGGGCCCGACCGGTGCGACGATCTTCCTCGACGGGAATAATACCGGGCAGGTCACCAACGCCCAACTGAACGGCCTTGCGCCCGGAGTCCACTCAGTTGCACTGTCACTCACCGGGTACCAGAATTTCAATACTCAGGTTACGGTCACTGCAGGCCAGACCGTGCCGATTTATGCGGCACTCGTGCCCGTGGCGCCGCCGGTACCCACAACAGGAAACATTTCTGTCAGTTCGACCCCGTCCGGCGCAGCCATCTTCCTTGACGGGGCGGCAACAGGACAGGTAACCAATTCGGTCCTCCAGGATATCACTCCGGGCTCGCATTCGGTAATCCTGAACCTCACCGGGTACCAGAATGTAACGGCACAGGTACTGGTGATTGCCGGGCAGACCGCCCAAGTCTATGCTTCATTTATCCCGGTACCTCCGCCTGTTCCGACAACAGGGAATGTATCGGTGAATTCCTATCCCACGGGGGCCCTGATTTACCTTGACGGATCGAACACCGGGCAATCAACCAACTCGGTGCTCTATAATGTTGCAGCCGGTTCGCACACAATTCTCCTGAACCTTACAGGCTATCAGAACGCGACAGCGCAGGTAGTGGTACTTGCCGGGCAGACTGCCCAGGTCTACGTCACGCTTCTCCCCGCAATTCCGCCGTCGCCCACAAAAGGAAGCATATCGGTCTCTTCAAGCCCGACAGGGGCACTTGTATATCTCGACAGTGTGAATACCGGCCAGACGACCAACACGCTCCTGGCCAATATCGCACCGGGTTCTCATTCACTGGTCCTGAACCTCACCGGCTATAAAAACAGCACTGTTCAGGTATTGGTGATTGCCGGGCAGACTGCCCAGGTCTTTGCGACCCTGACCCCGGTCAAACCACCTGTCCCGACAACAGGTTCCATCAATGTCAATTCCAACCCGACCGGAGCAGAAATATTCCTTGACGGGATGGATACGGGCGTTCAGACCGTTTCAGTACTCTCGGAAATCCAGCCCGGTTCGCATAGCGTCCTTCTCAACCTGACCGGGTATAAGAACGGGACAGCACAGGTAACGGTTGTAAAAGGCCAAACTGCCCAGGTCTATATCTCCCTGACACCACTCCCACCGCCCGAACCAACCAATGGCAGCATATCGGTGAATTCAGATCCTACCGGAGCAGAGATATTCCTTGATGGCATGGATACCGGAAAGGATACAAACGTCGTGCTGGATGAGATCCAACCAGGAGTCCATTCAGTGCTGCTGAACCTGACGGGATATTATAACAGCACCGTACCAGTAACCGTCGTGAAGGGACAGACTGCCCAGGTCTTTGTATCACTTGTGCCGATTCCCCCGGCACCGCCTGTTGCCAACTTCACCGCCGACCCGACCTCGGGTCAGGCACCGCTGATGGTCCAGTTCACTGACGAATCGACCGGAATTGTGACCGGATGGGCATGGGACTTCAACAACGACGGGCATATCGACAGCACGGCCCAGGACCCGATGTATACCTACCACCTTCCGGGAACGTACTCGGTCAACCTGACGGTGACCGGACCGGGAGGATCGAACTCGAAAGTTAGTAGCGAATTCATCTCAGTATCGCCGTCTCAGCCCATCGCTGATTTCAATGCCAACCCGACATCTGGTGCTGCACCGCTGACGGTCCAGTTCACCGATGAGTCGGTCGGAGAAGTAACTGGCTGGGCATGGGACTTCAACAATGACGGGCATATCGACAGCACGGCCCAAAACCCGACGTATACCTACCTGTCTCAGGGAACATACTCGGTGAACCTGACGGTC
>Ga0335071_10002027_pt1 | contig 21901 bp, 18 predicted proteins | sample Lox_Sample_15_FD_206724 | JGI IMG/M metagenome (GOLD analysis project Ga0335071, IMG submission 206724) | Soil microbial communities from Loxahatchee National Wildlife Refuge, Florida, United States - Lox_Sample_1.5 | ecosystem: Environmental > Terrestrial > Soil > Wetlands | place: USA... | reverse complement strand
CGAAGATCCTCGAGAGCGGTGCGCCGCAGGGCGCGAGCCCCGTCTTCGGCCGCGGCCCCGCGGACCGCGAGCCCGCGCCGCCGTTCCGCCTGACCGACCAGGATGGCAACCCGCTCGCGCTCGAGGACCTGCGCGGCAAGCTCGTGCTGCTCGACTTCATCTACACGCACTGTCCTGGACCGTGCCCGATCCTGACCGGCGTGCACGCGGACCTGCAGCGCGCGCTCGATCCGGCGCTGCGCGCGCGCGTGCGCTTCGTCTCGATCTCGCTCGACCCGGTGCGCGACACGCCGGCCGCGCTGCGCGAGTACGCCGCGAAGCGCGGCGCCGATACGTCGGACTGGTCGTTCCTGACCGGGCCGCCGGACGAGATCGCGAAGGTGCTGTCCGCCTACGGGGTGGGCAGCCAGCGCGAGCCCGAGGGCACGATCGCACACCTCGTCATCACCTTCCTGATCGACGCGGACGGCCGGATCGTGCGCCGCTACATGGGCCTGGAGCACGACGTCGCCGAGCTCAAGGGCGATCTCGAGGCGCTCGCGAAGCAGAAGGCGTGACGCCGCTGCGCGCGGCCTGGTCGAGGCTGCGCGCGAGCCGATCGACGAGGTCGTCGATCTCCGCCTCGCCGATCACGAGCGGCGGGCACACGCACAGCGAGTCGCGCACCGCGCGGAACAGGAGGCCGTTGTCGAGCGCGCAGCGCAGCACGCGGGCGCCCATCGAGCCCTCCGGCTCGAAGCGCGCGCGCCGCGCCGGATCCGGTGAGAGCTCGACCGCCGCGATCAGCCCCGCGCCGCGCACCTCGCCCACCAGCGGATGGCCGGCGAACGCCTCGCGCAGGCGCCGCTGGAGATGGGGCCCCGTCTTCTCGGAGACCCGCTCGATCCAGCCCTCCTCGCGGAGGATGCGCAGGTTCTCGAGCGCCACGGCGCACGCGACCGGATGACCCGAGTAGGTGTAGCCGTGCGCCAGGACGCCGCCCTCCTCGAGCCGGCGCGCCACGCGTCTGCCCACGAGCGTTGCGGACAGCGGCAGGTACCCGGAGGTCACGGCCTTGGCGATCGTCATCAGGTCCGGCTCGATGCCGAAGCGCTCGCAGCCGAACCAGCGGCCGGTGCGGCCGAAGCCGGTGATCACCTCGTCGGCGACGAGCAGCACGTCGTGTCGCCGGCAGACCTCCTGCACGCGCGGCCAGTACGATTCGGGCGGCACGATCACGCCACCGGCTCCCTGGAGCGGCTCGCCGAAGAACGCGGCCACCCGGTCGGCGCCGAGCGCCAGGATGCGCTCCTCGAGCGCGTCGGCCGCGCGCCGTCCCAGCTCGTCCGGCGAGAGGCCGGCGCCATGGCGCCAGGCGTAGGGCGGCAGCACGTGCTCGACCGAGGGATCCACGCCGGCCTGTGCGTGCATCGCGGACATGCCGCCGAGCGAGGCGGTGAGCGCCGTCGAGCCGTGGTAGGCGAACTCCCGCGAGAGCAGGATCCCCTTCTCGGGCCGGCCCTCGAGCTGCCAGAAGCGGCGGACGAGCCGCACTGCGGTCTCGTTGGCCTCCGAGCCCGAGCTCGAGAAGAAGGCGACGTCGAGGTCGCCCGGTGCGAGCTCCGCGAGCGTGCGCGCGAGCTCGATCGCGACGGGCGCCGCCTGCCCGAAGAAGGTCTTCGCGTAGGAGAGCTCGCGCATCTGTCGCGCCGCCGCGTCGGCGAGCTCCGGTCGCCCGTAGCCGAGGGCGACGCACCAGAGGCCGGCGAGGCCATCGATCAGGCGGCGACCGTCGGCGTCCCAGACGTAGATGCCCTCGGCGCGCGCCACCACCAGCGCGCCCTCGCCCCGCACCGCGCGCGGGTCGGCGAAGCCATGCAGGTGGTGCGCCGCGTCGAGGCGCTGCCAGCCGGCGGCGTCCCGCGCCGGAATCGTGCTCACGGGGCCGGACCTCCCGATGCCGGGAGATCAGTATCGCACGGGCTCAGCCGGTGCTGGGATGCGGCTCGAGGGCCGGCGCGGCGCGGCGTCGCGCGCGCATCCGCAGCCGCTGCCAGCGACCGCTCGGGCCGGTCACGTCGCGCAGGCGCGGTGCGAGCGGATCGCCCGGGCGCGCGGGCGTCGTGAGGCAGGCAACGCTGCGCGGCCGGCCGCTCGCGCAGAACGGGCACAGGCCGGAGGCGGAGCGCACGAACATCCTGCCGCCGCAGTGCTCGCAGTGATCGGAGTCGCGCCGGGCAAGGGCGCGGATCAGGAAGGCGCTCGGAATCTCGTGGTCGTGCATCTTGCTTACCTCGCGGTCGGGTTCTACCACGCGTGGGTGGCGGGCGGCGCCGGGAGGGTGACGAGCTGCACCCGCATGGGTGCGCAGGTGGGGCCGCAAGTCGCGCTCCGCGGAGCGGGATCCAGCGTCAGCGAGGAGACGGTCTCGCCGTACGCGTTCACCACGCGGGCCACGAGCTGGCCCTCGCTGCCGACGTCGAGCACGCCGAAGTTGAGCCACCGCTTCGCCTCGCCGAACGAGCGCACGGCCGAGGGATGCGGCGGGGCGTACAGGAAGAGGCGCTGCGTGCCGAGCGTGCGGTCGAAGCGCTTGTTCGCCGAGAGGCCGGCCGAGAGCGGGCCGCTCGCGATCTCGTGGAAGCCGAAGCCGGGGTCGTCGCGAAACGGGACGTAGCGGAAGGCGGCCGCGAAGTGCACGTCGGCCGTGATCCAGAGCAGGTTCTGGACGCCGGCTGCGTGCAGCGACTTCAGGATCCCGATCAGCTCGCGCTCGAAGCCGGTGTCCTGGTCGAAGTTCGCCCACCCGTCGCGCCCGTGCTCCGGCGGCGAGCCGGTGGGAACCGAGATCGGAACGCTCGACACGACGACCTTCCAGGTCGCGTCGGAGGCGGCGACGCGCTCCTCGAGCCAGCGGCGCTGCTCCGGTCCGAGCATCGTCTTGGGCTCCGCGGTGCTGTCGGGCTGCGAGTTGGGGTCGCGGTACTGGCGGGTGTCGAGCACGAAGAGCTCGACGTGGCGGCCCCAGCGCAGCGCCCGATGGAAGGGAGCGCCGGGCGCCACCGGGTTGTACTCGCGGAAGGCGCGTCGCCCGAGCGGCATCAGCGGGACGCCCGAGCGGTAGGGGGGCTCGTCGCGCGTGTCCTGCTGGGGCCCGAAGTCGTTGACGACCTCGTGGTCGTCCCAGACCGCGACGTAGGGCGTCTGCGACAGGAGGTCCTGCAGTGCGTCGTCGTCGCGCGTGTAGCGCCAGTGGGCGCGGAAGCTCTCGAGGTCGGCCGACTTGCCGAAGGCGCCGGGCACCTGCCGGTTCCCGAAGCGGCCGATCGCCTCACAGCCGTCGTCGGCGTGGATCATGTTGCCGAGCCCGATGAAGAGATCGGGGTGCTCGTTCTGGACGGCGCGAAAGATCGCGAAGCCCTCGCGCTGGTCGCGGCACACGTTCTGGCCCGCCAGGTCGCCTCCCCAGGCGATGCGCACGGGGGCCGCGACGTCGGGCGGCGGCGCGGTCTCGAACTGGAGTGCGTGGCGCTTGCCGGGTCGCCCTTCGGCGTCCTCGAACCACACCCACGTCTTGTAGCGGGTCGCCGGGCGGAGCCCGGAGAGCAGGACATGGCCGGTCAGGTCCGACTCGGCCATGACGCTCGCCGAGCCCTGGATCGGCGGCGTCTTCGATTCCTCCTCGACCGCGACGACCCGCATCAGCGCCGGCGCGTCGGCGCGCGCCCAGATCACGGCGTGCGAGTCGGTGACGTCGCCCGCGGCGAGCCCGAGCGTGGAGCGCGGCGCACCCGGGAACTCCGGCCTCGGCCGCGCCGCGCAGCCGATCGCGAGGGCGAGCGCGGCCGGCAGGAGGGCGACCACGACATGGCGCGGCCGCGCGCCTGTCTCGGACATGGACGGCTCCGGCCAGAGGGGCCGCGAGTCTACCGCGCGGGAGCCAGGCGAGTGGCGTGGGTCAGGCCGTGGTGCGGTGCGGTGCGGCGAAGATCCCGCGCATCCGGGCGAGCCAGCCGGCTCGGGCCGCCTTCCGCATCTTCCGCTCGCGCTCCAGGCGCTCGCTGTCGAGGCGCCTCCGCTCGGCGCGCCGCAGCGCGTCCGCGATGTCGAACGAAGAGATCATCCCGTACCGATCGGTCTCGTAGCGACGCATCGTCTGCCTCCTCGACCCCCTACCGCCACCCTAGGATGCCCGCTTCCAGCCCCCGTGACATGTGACCCGCCTCACCCCTGATTCGCCTCCTCGCCACCGGATCACGGGGGAGGCGGCCCCTGGGGGATCTGCTAGGGAGAGGCTCCCACGAGGGAGAGGAGACGAATCCCATGATCAAGCTGTACGGAGTCCCGATGTCGAGGGCGAGCCGCTGCCTGTGGATGCTCGAGGAGCTCGGAGTGCCCTACGAGAACGTGCCCACCAGCTTCGTCGGCGACGCCCAGAAGCCTGACTACCGCAAGCTCAACCCGAACGGCCGGATCCCGACCCTCGACGACGACGGCACCGTGGTCTGGGAGTCGATGGCGATCAACCTCCACCTCGCCGAGAAGTACGACAAGGGCCTGCGGCCCCGCTCTCTCGAGGAGCGCGCACACGTCGTGCAGTGGAGCTTCTGGGGCATGACGGAGATCGAGCCGGGGCTGATCGACGCCCTCTTCCACCGCGTGATGGCGCCGGAAGGCCAGCGCAACCAGGCCGTCGCGGATGCGGGCGAGCAGAAGATCCAGCGCCCGCTCGCGGTCCTCGACCAGGAGCTGGCGAAGCGCCGCTTCCTGCTCGGCGACCGCTTCACGCTGGCGGACCTGAACGTCGCCTCGGTCCTGGTGATCGCGCCGATGGCGCGCATCGATCTCGCGAAGTATCCGAACGTGCAGCGCTGGCTCGCCGCCTGCACGGATCGCCCCGCCGCGAAGAAGGCGCTCGGGCGCGCCTGATTCGTCGAGACGCTGCGGGCCGCAGCGGATGGGGGTCCAGGCCCGCAGGTTCAAGTCCCCCCGACCGCTCCGCCGATGAGGCGGAGCGATGAGCGGGCTCATCGTCGAGGTCCTCTTCAAGGGCAAGGTGCTCCAGACGGTGCCCTTCGAGGGGGCCACCCTGCGCGTCGGCCGGATGCGCGAGAACGAGATCGTGATCGACAACCTCGCGGTGAGCCGCTTCCACGGCCGCCTCCAGCTCGTCGACGGCCGCGTGTTCTTCGACGACAACGGCAGCGAGAACGGAAGCTTCGTGGGCGGCGTGCGCGTGCACGGCCGGGTCGAGATCAATCCGGGCGACACCATCTCGATCGGCAAGCACCAGCTCCGCGTGCGCAGCCGGCTGGCCGGCGACGACGCGCCCCTCGCGGCGCCGGGCGCCGCGCGCCGCAGCGATCCCTGGGACGGCGCGAAGACCTATTTCGCGGGACCCGAGACGCGGCTGCAGCTCCTGGGCGACGTCCCGCCGCCGCCCGATTCGCCTACACCGAGCAAGGTCGCTCCGCCCACCGCGAGCGCCCCGCCGGCGCCGCGCTCCGAGGAGCGCCCTCCCGTGCAGTCCGAGGAGATCGGCGAGCCCGCGGCCGAGCGGCCCGCCTTCGAGATCGGGCGCGCGGGTGACTCGCTCTTCGATCCCGCCGAGCCGGACGAGGAGGAGCCGGTCGAGCTCACCCAGGAGGACGACGGCGCCCCGCTCGAGGCCGCCCTCCCGGCCATGGCGGAGAGGCCAGGTCTTCTCGGAGCAGAGCCCGAGGTCGGTGCGGAGCAGGAGATCGAGCGCCCGCCCGAGGGCATCCCCCTCTACGCCGGGCTGATCGTGCAGCGCGACGGCAAGATCGAGCGCGTGGTGGCGTGGAACGAGGAGCTGCTCACCGCCGGTCGCTCCAACGAGTGCGACCTGGTGCTGGGACAGGACGAGGTGTCGCGCCGCCACGCGCAGTTCCGCCGCTCCGGCGATCGCTACGAGGTGCTCGACCTCGGCTCGGTGAACGGAACCCTCGTGAACGGCAAGCGCGTCGACCATCGGATCCTCGAGGTGGACGACGTCATCCAGATCGAGGGCTTCCAGCTCACGTTCGTGCTCGATCGCCAGCCGATCGAGGGGGCGATGAAGCCGGCTGCCGCTGCGAGCCCGCAGGTCGACTCGCGCTTCATGACGATGCTGCAGGCCGACGCCATGCAGATGATCCCGGACGAACGCTCGCCGTCGGCAGAGCCGCGCGAGGCCTCTCCGGCGCAGGAGGAGGGCGAGCTCGAGCTGCTCGACAGCGTCGAGCTCGAGGACACCGCCGAATCCGAGAGCGACGAGAGCAAGCCGCTCGAGGCGGTGCAGCCGCGCGGCTCGTCGCGCGCGAGCTCGGTCCAGGAGCTCGGCCGGGCCGAGAGCCCCCCGCGCGCGCTGATCCTGGAGCTGCGCGTCAGCCTCGAGGAGCTGCCCGAGCCGCTCCGCCGCGCGCTGGCCGAGGCCCAGACCGACGAGCTGGTCGTGCCCGCCGAGCTGCACCTCCGCGTCCCGCGCTGAGGAGGATCGGAGCGGCGCTGCGCGCGCGTTGCGCCTTCCCTGCGCGCCGGTTGCACCCCGGAGACACCGGCCGGCGTCTTCTCGCCACGGCGCCACACGGGGCGCCACCTCCCTCACATGGACCGCCCGACCTCGAGGCGATGGCTCGCCGCGCCGGTGTGTGCGCTCGGCCTGGGCCTCGCAGGAGCCGCCCTCCTGCTCGCGGCGCCCGCCCGCGGCGCGCGTCTGGTGGCGGTGCGCGTGGCGCAGCATCCGGGCTTCGCGCGCGTGGTGTTCGAGAGCGATGCGCCGGCTGCCTTCGACGTCGAGCCGCCTCGCACCGGCGAGCCCGTGCGCGTCCGCCTCGATGCGAGCTGCACGGCGCGCAGCGTCGCCGCGCGCGATGCCCCCGACCTGATCGTGAGCGTCGGGCCCGCCGCGGACGGCGGATGCGTGGCGGAGGTGCGCGCGCCGGGCCCGCTGCGCATCGAGGCCCAGGTGCTCGACCGACCGCCGCGCGTCGTGCTCGATCTCGCACCCGCGCCCGACGAGGCGCCCGCGCCCGCGGCCGCCCCGCAGCCCGAGCCACAAGCACCGGAGGCGCCGCCGGCGACCGACACCGCGGAGGCGTCGAAGCCGGAGCCGGCTCCGGCGCCCGCCGCATTGCCGGAGGCGCCGCCTGGCGCGCTCCCGGCGCCTCCTGTCGTCGAGGCGGTTCCGCCGGCGCCGTCGCCCGCGACCGTCGCCTCGCCGGGCGGCTCCGAGTCGCCACACCCGCCGGAGCCGTCGGCCGCGACACCACCGCCTGTCGGCTCGCCGCCGCCGGGCGGGGTCGCGCCCGCGGAGCCCGCGCACGCCGCGCCGCCGCCGGCGCGCGAGCCCGTCCCGGGGCCGGCCGTCGGATGGGATGCGCGCTCGCTCGTGGTGGGCCTGGCGCTCGGTGCCCTGATCGGGATCCTGGGCTCCGCGGCGCGCCGGCCCCGCGCGCTCGCCGAGACGGCCGCGGTGGCTCCCCCGGTCGAGGTCGCACCTCCTGCGCCGGTCGAGATCGCGGCGGCACCGCCGGTCGCTGCGCCCGCGGCCGTGCCGCGGCCCGCCGAGGGAGAGCTGCTGGCCGACCTCCTCGCGATGCTGCAGGGAATCGACCGGCGGCTCGCCCGGGTCGAGGCCGGGTGCGAGATCACGCACCAGCTCTGCGAGCGGCTCGCCGCGCGCGAGGCGGCACACGGCGAGGAGCTCGCGTCGCAGCGGGTCGCGCTGGCGCGCCTCGACCGGGCGCTGCGCCGCCCCCCCGTGCAGGACCCCGACCGCACCGCCTCGGCACCGCACTGAGCGCGGTCAAGTCGAGCGCGAGTTCCCCCGATCCAACGGCGAAGCCCGCGGGCCTCTGGCACGCTGCGGGCGCCAGGCAGCGGGCGGGGCTGGACCCACGTGCGCAAACGACTTCTCATCGCCGGACACTCTCGCGAAGGTCTCGAGCTCGTCCCGCTGCTCGAGGCGAATCCCGCCGTCGAGATCTGCGCGCTCGTGACCGACGATCCGGCTGCGGCCGCCGCGGCGCTGGCGCGCGTCGACCCGACCGCCGCGCGCCGGCTCGAGGGCCGCATCACGGGGGACGTCGAGACGGCCCTCGCCACGCACCGCCCGAGCGCCGTGATCGACGCCGAGGCCCCGGCTCGCCTGCGCGAGCGGCTGCTCGCCACCCGCGGCGTGCAGGTGACCACGCCGGGGCTGGCGCGGCTGCTCTTCGCTTTCGGCCCCGCAGACGCCTTCCACAAGCCCGATCTGCTGCAGGCGCTGCGCGAGATCCTCGACTCGGCCGACCTCACGCGCGACCGCCGCAGCGTGCTCGACCTGGTGCTGCAGGTGGCCGTCACCGCGACCGGCGCGGATCGCGGCTCGCTCATGCTGTGGGACGCGCGCGAGCGCGCGCTGCGCGTCGAGGTGGCGCTCGGCATCGAGGACGAGCTGATCGCGAAGATCCGCGTCGCGCCGGGCGAGGCGATCGCCGGCCGCGCCTTCGCCGCCGAGCGCGCGATCCTGGTTCACGGGAAGGCCGACCGCAGCCGCTGGCAGATCGTCCGCGAGCGCGACGACGTCGAGTCCGCCATCTCGGCGCCGCTGGCGCACGGCGGCCGCGTGATCGGCGTGCTGAACCTCTCGCACGCGCGCAACCAGAACCAGTTCAACGAGGCGGACCTCGACTTCGTCGAGCAGCTCGCCCGGCTCGACGCGCGGATCATCGCGCGCGCGGAGGAATATCACGGCCTGCTGCGCGAGTCGCAGGCGCTGCGCATCGAGGCGCAGGTGCGTCGCATCCTGGCCCGCGCCGAGCCGCTCGCGGGCCGCCTCGCGGCGGTCTGCGCGCTGCTCGCCGAGCCGCTGCGCGGCGGTGTCGGCCAGCTCTGGCTGCGCGAGGCGGAGTCGGACGTGCTCCTGCTGCAGGCGGCCTCGACGCGGCTGGATCCGCTGGCGCTGCGCGAGCGCCTGCGCTTTGGCGAGGGCGTTCCCGGCCGCGCCGCCGAGAGCCGTCGCGCGGTCTGGCTCGCCGGCCAGGGACCCGACGCGGACCTCTGCTACGCCGCGCTGCCGGTCGGGAGCGACGACGCGCTGCTCGGCGTCATCGCACTGCACGGCGCGCGCGACCCGTCGGCGGGCGACCTCGCCGAGCGCCTGGCCGCCGCAAGCGGCGCGCTCGCCGAGGAGCTCGCGGCCGCCCTGCGCGCGGCCCGGCTCGAGCGCGAGTCGCGCCGCGCCGAGCGCCTCGGTGAGGCGATCGCCGCGATGGGCGCCGCGCGCGACGCGCGCGAGCTGGCCGACGAGGTGACCCGCTCGGGGCTCTCGCTGCTCGACGCGCAGGACGCCGTGCTGCGCCTCGTCGACGAGTCGTCGGGCCGCTACCGCATCGCGTCGTGGAGCGGCATCGGACAGTGGCGCAAGGCGGCCCTGGCGGAGCTCGAGCGCAAGCTCGCGACGGAGGCGATGCGGAGCCGCCGCCTGCTGCGCGTGGCGGACCTCGCGAGCGATCCGGCCTGGTCGGGATACGCCGTCGGCATCCGCAGCGCGATGATCGCGCCACTGCTCCGCGACGGGCGTCCGATCGGCAGCCTCTCGGTGCTCGGCCAGGTTCCGGACGATCCGCTGCTCGGCGAGCGCTTCGGTCCGGCCGACGCGGTGCTGCTCGAGCGCTTCGTCCAGCACGTCCAGGCGTCGCTCGCGGGCCTGCGGCCGCCGGAGCCCGCGCTCGTCGACGCCGTGACCGGGCTCCCCGGGCGGGCTCCCTTGCGCGAGCGGCTCGTCGCGGAGATCGCGCGCTCGCGCGTGCGCGGCCACCGGCTGGCGCTCCTCGCGGTGCGCGTCGCCGAGCTCCCGGAGCTGGACCGCGTGGCCACCGCCCTCGCATCCGCGCTGCGCGGCGGGCTGCGCGAGTTCGACGTGCTGGCGCGCCCCGAGCGCGACCTCTTCCTCGCGCTCGTCCCCGAGCCCGAGGGCGACACGTCGCTGCTGCTGACCACGCTGTATCGCCGAGCCCGCGAGGCCGCCGACGCCGCGCTTGCCGGCGTCGACCTGCGGATCGGCTACGCCGTGTATCCGGACGACGGCGAGGACGCCGACGCGCTGCTCGCGCGCGCGAGCGAGGCGCGCGTCGAAGCGCTCTAGGTCTCGATCTCGAGCGGAGACCAGCCCCCGCGCTCGCGCCACCCGAAGTCGAAGCGCTCGGGGTGCAGGATCTCGGCCAGGATCTCGAGCGACTCGTCGATGCGCGGGCCCGGCCGGTTCAGGTGCAGGAAGCCGTCGGCGAGCGCGACGCGCCTCTCGCGCACGGCGCGGAGCGCGCTCCAGCCCGGCGCGCCGACGAGCGGCTCGAGCTCCGTGCGGGTGCGCGCGAGGTCGAAGCCGCAGGGCTGGATCACGATCCAGTCGGGATCCGCGGCCGCGAGCTCCGCCAGCGACGACCACGCGGCGTCGCCGTCCGGCCGGCCGAGCACCGGGCGGCCGCCGGCGCGCTCGACCAGCTCCGGGATCCAGTTCCCGGCGCCCATCAGCGGATCGATCCACTCGAGGCAGGCCACGCGCGGACGCCCGGACGCCTGCGCAGCGCGCGCCGTGATCGACTCGATGTGCTCCCAGCGCGCCTCGCGGAGCGCGCGTCCGCGCGCGCCGACGCCGCAGCCCTCCGCGACCCGCACGAGATCGTCGAGCACGTCGACGAGCGAGCTCGGCTCCACCACGACGAGGCGCGGGCTCGCGCCGATCCACGCGCAGGCGGCCTCCTCGAGGTCACGCGGCGTTACCGCGCAGACCTCGCACTGCGTCTGGGTGAGGATCACGTCGGGCTCGAGCGCGCGCACGCGCTCGGCGTCGACGCGGTAGATCGACAGGCCCTCGCGCACCAGCTCCTTCACGCGAGCGTCGATCGCGCGGCTCGGCGCGCGCAGGTCGAGCTTCGGCTCCGTCACGATGGGAAGCCGCTCGACCTCGGGCGGCAGCGTGCACTCGTGCGACCGCCCGACGAGCTGCTCGGCGAGGCCGAGGGCCGCGGCGATCTCGGTGGTGCTCGGGAGCAGCGAGAGGATGCGCTGCATCGCGGGCAGGGTAGCCTCCGCCGCATGCCGGCGCCGATTCCCGAGCCCCTCGTCGAGAGCCTGCTCGCCCGCTGGCCGATCGCGAGGCTCGCAACGGTCGCCGCCGACGGCCGGCCGCACCTCGTTCCCGTCGTCTTCGCGCGCCGCGACGGGGCGCTCTGGTCGCCGGTCGACGGCAAGCCCAAGCGCTCCGACCGATTGGCCCGCCTGCGCCACGTCGAGCGCGAGCCGCGCGTGGCGCTGCTGCTCGACCGCTACGGCGCCGACTGGCGGGAGCTCTGGTGGATCCGCATCGACGGGCGCGCGGAGGTGGTGCGCGGCGAGCACGCCGCGGGTGAGCTGCGTGCGAAGTACCCGCAGTATGGCGAGCTGCCGCTCTTCCGCGGCGAGCCGACGTGGCTCCGCATCGCGCCCGAGCGGCTCTCGAGCTGGTACGCGGGCGAGGGCGCGCTCGACGGGCTGCGCGGCGCGTGACGCTGCTAGATTCGCGGTGCGATGGACGACGCCGGCTTCTTCCAGGACGCGCCGCAGCTCGGCAACCAATATCGGGAGGATCTCCTGCTGCGGAGCTTCCTCGGCCGCGTGCTGCCCGCGGAGGTGCTGCGCGAGATCGAGCCGTCGCTCGACGGGATGGGCGAGGCCGCCGCCGGCCGGCTGCTCGCGCTGTCGCGCGCCCACCGGCGCGAGGAGCCCGAGCACGTTCCGTTCGACGCCTGGGGGCACCGCGTCGACGAGATCCGCGTGAACGCGGCCTGGCGCGAGTACGCGCGGGTCGCGGCCGAGCAGGGCCTCGTCGCGATCGGCTACGAGCGAGCCCACGGACGCTTCTCCCGCCTGCACCAGTTCGCGCTCGCGTACCTGTTCCACGCGTCGAGCCAGATCTACACGTGCCCGCTCGCGATGACCGACGGCTGCGCGCGCACGCTCGAGCTCCTCGGCTCCGACACGGTGCGCGAGCGCGTGCTCGCGCGCCTCGTGTCGCGCGATCCGGAGCGCGCGTGGACCTCCGGCCAGTGGATGACGGAGCGCAGCGGCGGCTCCGACGTGGGCCGCTCCGAGACCGTCGCGCGGCGCGACGACACCGGCTGGCGCCTCTACGGGACCAAGTGGTTCACCTCGGCCGTGACCTCGCAGGTGGCGCTCGCGCTGGCCCGGCCCGAGGGCAATGGTCCCGGCGGCAAGGGACTCGCGCTGTTCCTGGTAGAGCTGCGCGACGCCGAGGGCCGGCTCCGCAACATCACCGTGCTGCGGCTCAAGGAGAAGCTCGGCACGCGCAATCTGCCGACCGCCGAGCTGCGGCTCGAGGGCACGCCGGCCGAGCCGGTGGCCGGCCTCTCCGACGGCGTGCGCGACATGGGGACGATGCTCAACCTGACGCGCACCTGGAACGCCGTATGCGCGGCGTCGAGCCTGCGCCGCGGGGTGGCGCTGGCGCGCGACTACGCGCAGCGCCGCGTCGCCTTCGGCGCCCCGCTCGCCGAGAAGCCGCTGCACCAGGAGACGCTCGCGGACCTCGCGGCGGAGCAGGAGGCGGCGTTCCTGCTGGCATTCCACGCGGTCGAGCAGCTCGGGCGTCTGGAGGCGGGAGAGCTCGACGACGCGGGCGAGGCGTCGCTGCGGCTCCTGCAGCCGATCGCCAAGCTCACGACCGCGCGCCAGGCCGTGGCCGGCGCGAGCGAGGTGCTCGAGGCGTTCGGCGGCGCCGGCTACGTCGAGGACACGGGGCTTCCCGAGCTGCTGCGCGACGCGCAGGTGCTCGCGATCTGGGAGGGCACCACCAACGTGCTGGCGCTCGAGGCGTATCGCGCGATCCAGCGGAGCGATGCGCTCGCTCCGACCCTGCAGGTGCTGCGCCGTCGCGCGCGCGGAGCTGCGCACGCTGCGCTGCGCGAGCCGGCCGAGGCCGCCCTCCGCGCCGCCGACCACCTCGAGCAGTGGTGGAGCGCCGCCGCGGTGCGCGGCCCGCGTGCGCACGAGGCCGGCGCGCGTCGCTTCGCGCTGACGCTCGGGCGCACGATCGCGCTGGCACTGCTCGTCGACCACGCCGGCGCCTCGAAGGATCGAGCGGGCGATGCGCGCGCGGCCGAGTCCGCGCGCCGCTTCGCGCGGAGCGGCGTCGACCTGCTGCGCGATGGCGACGGGGCCTGAGCGCGTCATGCCCGCACCGGTCGCCTTCCTGTGTCTGGGCGCGATGGGCGGGCCGATGGCGGGTCACCTCGCGCGCGCCGGCCACCCGATCTCGGTGTGGAACCGCACCGCATCGAAGGCGCAGGCCTTCGTCGCGGCGCACGGCGGCCGCGCGGCGGCGACGCCGGCCGATGCGGCGCGCGGCGCCGCCGTCGTCTTCGCCTGCACCGGTGACGACGCGGCGCTCCGCGCGATCGCGAGCGGTGTGGACGGCGCGTTCTCGGGCATGGCACCCGGCGCCGTGTTCGTCGATCACACGACGGCGTCGGCGGAAGCGGCGCGGGAGCTCGCCGCCGAGGCGGCGCGGCGCGGGCTCGAGTTCGTCGACGCGCCGGTCTCGGGCGGCCAGGAGGGCGCGCAGCGCGGAACGCTCACCGTCATGGCGGGCGGGAGCGAGGCGGCCTTCCTCCGCATCGAGCCGCTGCTCTCCGCCTACGCGCGGAAAGCCGTGCGGCTCGGACCCGCAGGCTCCGGCCAGCTCGCCAAGATGGTGAACCAGATCTGCATCGGTGGGCTCCTCGCGGCCCTGGCCGAAGGCATCCGCTTCGCCGAGCGGGCGGGGCTCGACGCGCGCGCCGCGATGGACCTGATCGCACACGGTGCGGCGGGCTCGTGGCAGCTCTCGAACCGCGCGCCGACCATGATCGAGCGCCGCTTCGACTTCGGCTTCGCCGTCGACTGGATGCGCAAGGACCTCGGCATCGCGCTCGCCGAGGCGCGCCGAATCGGCGCCGAGCTCCCCGTGACCACGCTGGTCGACCAACGCTACGGAGAGCTCGCCGCGCGCGGGCAGGGTCGCCTCGACACCTCGAGCCTCATCACGCTGCTCTGACTGGCGGCGGGGTCCTTCCCTCTGCTCGACGAGCGGCGGGTGCTTTCCTATACCGTATCGTCCCGCCGCGAGGAGATCCGCTTGGCCGAGTTCATCTACACGCTGCACGAGCTGCGCAAGGTCGTCGGCAACGACCGCGTGATCCTCGACGGCGTGACGCTCGCCTTCCTGCCGGGCGCCAAGATCGGCGTGGTCGGGCCGAACGGCACCGGCAAGAGCACGCTGCTGCGGATCCTGGCCGGAGTCGATCGCGACTTCCTCGGCGAGGCGCGGCCCGCCGAGGGCATCCGCATCGGCTTCCTGCCGCAGGAGCCGCAGCTCGACCCGGCGAAGGACGTGCTCGGCAACGTGGAGGAGGGCGTGGCGGAGCTGCGCGACCTCTTGCGCCGCTTCGAGGAGGTGTCGGCGCGCTTCGGCGAGCCGCTCGACGACGACGCGATGAACGCGCTGCTCGAGGAGCAGGGCAAGCTGCAGGACCGCATCGACGCCGCCTCGGGCTGGGAGCTCGACCGGCGCCTCGAGATCGCCATGGAGGCGCTGCGCTGCCCGCCCGCGGACGCGAAGGTCGAGACGCTCTCGGGCGGCGAGCGCCGGCGCGTGGCGCTCTGCCAGCTGCTGCTCTCGCAGCCCGACCTCTTGCTGCTCGACGAGCCGACCAACCATCTCGACGCCGAGTCGGTGGCCTGGCTCGAGCGCCACCTGCAGGAGTACCCGGGCACGGTGATCGCCGTGACCCACGACCGCTACTTCCTCGACAACGTGGCCGAGTGGATCCTCGAGCTCGATCGCGGTGGCTACTACCCGTTCAAGGGCAACTACTCGTCGTGGCTCGAGCAGAAGCAGGCACGGCTCGAGGTCGACGAGAAGAAGGTGTCGGCGCGCCGGCGCACGCTCGAGCGCGAGCTCGAGTGGGTGCGCATGTCACCGCGCGCGCGCCAGGCCAAGGGCAAGGCGCGGCTGCGCGCCTACGAGGAGCTGCGCGCGGAGGAGGAGCAGCGACTGCCCGAGACGGTCGAGATCTCGATCCCGCCGGGCCCGCGCCTCGGCGACGTGGTGATCGAGGCGGAGAAGCTGCGCAAGGGCTTCGGTGAGCTCCTGCTGATCGACGACCTCTCGTTCCGGCTCCCGCCCGGGGGCATCGTCGGCGTGATCGGCGCCAATGGCGCCGGCAAGACCACCCTGTTCCGCATGATCGTCGGCGAGGAGAAGCCCGACGCCGGCACGCTGCGCGTGGGCGACACCGTGAAGCTCGCCTACGTCGACCAGTCGCGCGACGCGCTCGATCCCGCCAAGACGGTGTGGCAGGAGATCAGCGGCGGCGAGGACATGATCTCGGTCGGGCGCCGCGAGGTCGCCTCGCGCGCCTACGTCTCCTCGTTCGGCTTCAAGGGCGCCGACCAGCAGAAGGCGGTCGGCGCGCTCTCGGGCGGCGAGCGCAACCGCGTCCACCTGGCGAAGCTGCTGCGCAGCGGCGGCAACGTGCTCCTGCTCGACGAGCCGAGCAACGACCTCGACGTCGACACGCTGCGCGCGCTCGAGGAGGCGCTGCTCGGCTTCGCCGGGTGCGTCGTCGTGATCTCGCACGACCGCTGGTTCCTGGACCGCATCGCGACGCACATGCTCGCCTTCGAGGGCGACAGCCACGTCGAGTGGTTCGAGGGCAACTTCGAGGACTACGAGGTCGACCGGAAGAAGCGCCTCGGCGCCGAGGCCGACCAGCCGCACCGGATCAAGTACAAGAAGATGCACGGGTAGGGGGGAGCGACGCCCGCCGAGCGCATGCGCCGAGCGGCGGTGGTCCTGCTCGCGATCGCCGTCGCGATCTGCGCCTGGCCGCGGCTCTTGTGGTTCGAGCCGGTCCCCGGCTACAAGGGCATCGACTTCTCGTGGGGCGTCGCCCTCCACCTCGCCGCGATCCACGGCGTGCGATGGGGACCCGAGGCGCTCTTTCCCTACGGTCCCCTCGGCTTCCTCTCGGTCCCGCTTCTCGTCTCGCGCTGGACCTCCGCGCTCGGGCTCGCCTTCGTCGCGCTCGTGGTCGGATCGCTCTCGGCCGCCGTCCTGCTCGCCTGTATGCGCTCGCTCTGGCTTCCGCTGGCGGCCGTCGTCGCCTGGCTGCTCGTCGCGCTGGTCGACACCTCCCTGCTGACGCCGGTTCCGGAGGCGGCTGCGCTCTCGAGTCTTCTCCTGCTCGCGCTCGCGCTCGACGACGCGTTCGGCCCGCGTGCTGCGCGGCTCGCGCCGCTTCCGCTCGCGGCCGCGGCCGCCGTGCTGCTGCTCGTGAAGGCGAGCAGCGGGATCGTGCTCGCCGCCGCGCTGCCGTTCGCGGTGGCGGCCGAGCCCGGCGGCGCGATCCGGCGCGGCGCCGCCGCGGCCGCTGTGCTCTGCGCGGTGCTCGCGGCGGCGTGGCTCGCGACGGGGCAGTCGCTCGCCGCGCTCCCCGACTGGCTGCGCGGCGAGCTCGCGCTCGTCTCGGGCTACAGCGAGGCGATGGCGATCGAGGAGGTCGAGCGCCGCTGGGAGTACGGCGCCTTCGCGGCCTTCGCGATCGCGCTCGGGCTCGCCTTCGCCGGCGCCGCGGATCGTCGCCGGCCGCGGCGGCTCCTCGCGGTCGGCTGCATCCTCGCGGCTTCGGGCTTCCTGTTCTGGAAGGCGGGCTTCGTCCGCCATCGCGGTCCGGGGCATCCCGCCCTCGCGTACTCCTTCCTCGTGATCGCGCCGCTGATGGTGCCGTGGCGCGCGCGCGTCGGGTTCCTGGGCCCCGCCTTCGCAGGCGTCGCCGCCGGCATGCTGCTCGCGGTGCTCGGAAACCCCGCGGCGTCGCTGCTCGACCCGACGCTGCGGATCGGCGAGCTCGCGTCGCAGCTCTCGACGATCGCGAGCCCGCGGGCGAGCGCCGCCATGCAGGATGCGTCTCGTGTCGTGATCCGCGAGGCGGTGTCGCTGCCGCCGGCGATCCTCGCCGCCCTCGAGGGGCACCGCGTGCACGTCGATCCGCAGGGTGTCGCGATCGTCTGGGCCTACGACCTCGCGTGGGCGCCCGTCCCCGTGTTCCAGGGGTACAGCGCCTACACGCCCGAGCTCGACCGCCGCAACGCCCGCCGGCTCGACGACCCGCGCGGACCCGAGCGCATCCTGCGCGTCCGGGAGGGCGCGATCGACGACCGCAGCCCCCTGTGGGAGACGCCCGAGTATGCGCTGGCCCGCCTGTGCCGATTCCGAGAGCTGGTCGCCGTGGATCGCTACCAGGTCCTCGCGCGCGGCCCCGATCGCTGCGGGCCCGAGCGCGAGATCGGGACGGCGATCGTCCGGCCGGGCGAGGCGGTGCGCGTCCCGGCGCCGAGCGCGGACGACCACATCGTCACGGCGCGGCTCTTCGAGAGCCCTTCGCTCGCCGACCGGCTGCGGCTCGCGGTGTTCAAGCCCGCGCGCCCGCTCGTGGCGATCGCCGACGGGCGCCGCGGCCGGCTCGTGCGCGCGAACCTCTCCGGGCCGCTGCTGATGCGCGTCCCGCCGACGAGCGGCTGGTCGCCGCCGTTCGACGCTCCCGCCGCGATCGGTCTCCTCGCGATCGAAGGGGCGAGCGGGCCGATCGAGGTGCGCTTCTCGGAGATCGCGCTCGAACCTCCGCCTCCGCTCGATCGATGAGCGCTACGCCTCCGCGGGAATGCCGAGCTTCGCGCGCCAGATCCCGCCCGGGTGCGCTCGCGCGCTCGGCTCGACGCGGCCCATTCGGCGCACGGTGTCGAGGGGGAGCGGCAGCAGCTCCTCCCAGGGGAGCGCCATGAGCGCCGCGCGCCGCCCGCGGCGCCACGCCTGCACGACGTAGCCGAGCCAGCGCACGCCCAGGCTGCGCCACACCTGGACGATCGCGCCCGCGGTGAGCAGCGCGTTGGCGCGCCCCCCCGTCTGCGCCAGCGTGAAGACCAGCATCGTCGCCTCGCCCACGTCGTCGGTGCCGTAGTCGGTCACGACGTGGAAGAGGTCGTGGACCAGCATGAAGCGATCGCGGAACCACGCGCGCAGGGGATCGGGCGCGGGAAGGCCCTCCTCGCGCTCCCAGCGCTCGCGCACGCTGCGCTCGATCGCGAGGAGCCCCGTGGGGCTGAAGCCGTTGCGGTCGAGGTACGCGAGATAGGCGCGCCCGAGGCTCTCGTCCGGCATGCGCCCGAGCGCGGCGCGATCGGAGAGCGCGTCGGCCAGCGAGGGGCGGCTCTCGAGGAGGCGGCGCCCGTCGGCCGTGGCTGCGAAGCGCTGGAAGCTCTGCTCGAAGTCGCGCTGTCCGATCGCGTAGGTGAAGTCGATGGCCTTCGCGGTGTCGTCCGAGTCGGTGAGCAGCGCGCGCAGCGATCGCCACGCGCGCCGCAGGCGGAGCGGCTGTCGCGGCGAGGCATCGGGGATGTGGAGCGTCATCGTCATCGCGACCTCCTCGTCCGCGGGACCCGCCGCGGGCGCGCGCGCGGCGGAGCGGGAAGCTTCACGACGGCCGCCGCTCGCGCCTCGCTCGCACCGAGCGCGACGGCGCCGAGGTAGATGTCGACGGCGCGCTCCATGCGCTGCTCGAGCGCGCCCGAGGTGTCGTCGAAGAGCCACTGGTTGATGGTGCCGTTCGAGAGGCTGTCGAAGGCGCGCGCCAGGTCGATGGCCTCGACGTCCGCGCGCAGCTCGCTGCGCGCCTGACCGCGCGCGAGGAGGCGGATCAGCCGCTCGAACGCCGTCGCCCGCGCGCGCGCCGCGCCGCTCCCCTCCTCGAGGCCCACCTGGAGCTTGGCGATCTCGCGGAAGACGCCGCGGTAGAAGCCGTAGTAGTGCGCGATGCCCTCCCCCATGTGGGCGAAGAGCGCGCGCACCAGCGCCGGCGTCGCGGTCTCCTCGTCGGCGAGGGCGTGCTCGAGCATCCCGGCCCAGTAGGAGAGCACCTCCTCGGTGATCGCCTCGACCAGCGCGTGCTTGCCGGGAAAGTGGTTGAAGACCGTGGCGCGCGCCACGCCGGCGCGCTCCGCCACGGCGGCCATCGTCACGTCGTCGAAGCTGCGCGCGCCGAAGAGCTCGCGGGCGGCGTCGAGGATGCGCCGGCGCTGCTCGTCGCGGCCCTGCTGGAGGCGGGAGCGCATTGGACTGAAGTCTAGACGTGAGTCCAGACCAAGGTCAAGCCAAAGAAGGGGTGGGTAGGGCAGGCGTGGCCGTTCCTGCGAGCCCCATGGGCACTTCGCTTGCTGTCCGGATACGATCGATCGCCAGCGAGGCCCCTCGATGTCGAGGCTCCCCTGGACGGCTGCCGCGTTCTGCCTCGCCGCCCAGCCCGCCGCTGCGGTCGCGCTCGCGCCCGGCGATCTGGTCGCCGTGCTGGCCGAGCGGCAGATCCAGCGCATCGACCGCGCGACCGGCGCCCTCGACCTGATCTCGCAGGGCGGCATCATGAGCACGGTCTACGGCATGGCGTTCGAGCCGAGCGGGAAGCTCCTGGTGCTCGGATTCAGCGCGCTCTGCAGCACGGATCCGACCGCCTGCGGCTCCCATCTGTTCCGCGTCGATCCGGCGGACGGCAGCCAGACCGACGTCGTGAAGCTCGATCACGATCCGCCGTGGGCCTTCCCCTTCTCGATGTCGCTCGAGCCGGGCAACCGGACGGTGGTCTTCCTGCCGAACTCGGACCTCCACCGCGTCGACCTCGCGACCGGCGCCGTGACGATCGTCGCCTCCATCCCGCCCTCGGGCGGGGTGAGCTACGGAATCGCGGTCGCGCGCGACGGCACGATCTACGCCTCGGACGCCGCGGCGGGCGCGCTCTACCGAATCGATCCCGGGAGCGGAGCGGTCGCGCTCGTGGCCGATGGGCTGGAGCTCGGGGCTGGCTTCTACCGCGCGCACGGGATCGCCATCGATGCCCAGGGCTTCATCCTCGGCACCCGCTACGACCCACCCGCCGTGCTGCGCGTCGACCCCGCCACGGGCGAGCAGACGGAGGTCGCCTCGGGCGGGCTGCTCGACGGGCCGACCGGGATCCTGATCGATCGCGACGGCGCGATCTGGGTCGCCGAGGTCTTCGCCGATGCGCTCGTGCGGATCGATCCGACGACGGGTGAGCAGCGCTCGCTCGCGCTTCCATTCATCGTGACCGGCTTCGCGATGCTTCCCTACCCGGCGTGCTCGAACGGCCTGGACGACGACGGCGACGGACTCATCGACTTCGACGGCGGGATCCTCGCCAGCATCCCGGCGGCGCTGCGCACGGCGCCCGATCCGCAGTGCGGGAATCAGGCCAGCTGGGCCAGCGAGTCGCGCGCGCGGAGCTGCGGGCAGGGGGGAGAGCTCGTCGTGCTGGCGTGGGCGCTTCAGGCGCGGAAGGCCCGGCGGATGCGCGCGATGGCCTCGTCGACCCTCTCGCGCGCGTTGAAGGCCGAGAGCCGCAGGTAGCCCTCGCCGTGCGGGCCGAAGCCGGCGCCCGGCGTGCCGACCACGTGCGCGCGCGCGAGCAGCGCGTCGAAGAAGGTCCAGGAGCCGAGGCCTTCGGGCACGCGCATCCAGATGTAGGGTGCGTGCACGCCGCCGAAGACGCGCAAGCCCGCGGCGCCGAGCCCCTCGCGCAGCCGTCGCGCGTTCTCCATGTAGTAGGCGATCTGCTCGGCGGTCTGCTTGCGACCCTCGGGCGTGTGCACCGCCTCCGCCGCACGCTGGACGGGGTAGGGGACGCCGTTGAACTTGGTCGCCTGACGCCGCGCCCAGAGCCCGTTCAGCGCGACGCGCTCGCCGCTCGGCGCGGTCCCGGTCAGCTCCTTCGGCACCACGGTGTAGGCGCAGCGCAGGCCGGTGAAGCCCGCGCGCTTCGAGTAGCTGCGCATCTCGATCGCGCAGTGGCGGGCGCCCTCGATCTCGTAGATCGAGCGCGGCAGCGCGGGGTCCTGGATGTAGGCGTCGTAGGCGGCGTCGAAGACCACGACGGCGTCGGCCGCGCGCGCCCAGGCCACCCAGCGCTCGAGCTGCGCGCGCGTCGCCACGGCGCCGGTCGGGTTGTTCGGCGTACACAGATAGGCGACGTCCACCGGCTCGGCCGGCGGCTCGGGGACGAACCCGTTCGCCTCGGTCGCGGGCAGGTACAGGATGCCGGCGTAGCGGCCCTCGGCGTCGGCCGGGCCCGTGCGGCCGGCCATCACGTTGGTGTCGACGTAGACGGGGTAGACCGGGTCGGTGACGGCGATCCGGCAGCCCGCGCCGAAGATCTCCTGGATGTTCCCGCTGTCCTGCTTGCTGCCGTCGGAGACGAAGATCTCGTCGCGCGCGATCGCGCCCCCGTAGTCGTGCTCGCGGATGGCGTCGACCAGGAAGTCGTAGCCCTGCTCGGGGCCGTAGCCGCGGAAGCCGTCCGGGGAACCCATCTCGTCGACCGCGCGGCGCATGGCGTCGACCACCGCGGGCGCGAGCGGCAGCGTCACGTCGCCGATGCCGAGGCGGATCAGCGCGGCGCCCGGGTTGGCCTCGGCGAATGCGCGCACGCGGCGCGCGATCTCGGGAAAGAGGTAGCCGGCCGACAGCTTTCGGTAGTGCTCGTTGATGCGCGCCATGGGGCGGAGCGTAGCGAGTCGTCAGCCACCGCTCCGCACGCGCGAACGAGCTCGGGTCGCGAGCAGACACAGCGCGGCCGCGAGCTCACCCGTTGCACCCCCTGGCTCCGGAGCGGGATCCACGTAGGTGATGAAGCCGTGGTCGCGCAGCGGATTGGATTCGGCCGGCGACCACGAGAGGATCACCGGGACGTTGCTCGCGTTCGAGCCGCGTACGAAGAGCGAGCCGCCCGCGTACGGGTCGTCGGTGGCCGAGTAGTCCCAGACCAGATCCACGGTGCTGCGG
>Ga0335071_10002026_pt1 | contig 21906 bp, 23 predicted proteins | sample Lox_Sample_15_FD_206724 | JGI IMG/M metagenome (GOLD analysis project Ga0335071, IMG submission 206724) | Soil microbial communities from Loxahatchee National Wildlife Refuge, Florida, United States - Lox_Sample_1.5 | ecosystem: Environmental > Terrestrial > Soil > Wetlands | place: USA... | reverse complement strand
CCTCGCAATGAGTGTCTAGTGACGAGGAACACCTGTCACCTGTCACCTGATACCCTCTCTTCACCTGTGGTTATGGCTCTGGGCGTTGATGTAGTCGTTCAGTGCCACCTGCCAGGGCCTCATGGCCCTCTGGGTCGCCTCCATGAACTTGCGGTTGCTCATGACGGAATAGGCCGGGCGCTTTGCCTTCCGGATCAGCTCGTCCGACCGGATCGGCTCCACAGTGACACCGGATACCTGCGCGTATTCGAGGATCCGCAGCGCAAACTGGTACCAGCTGCAGACGCCGCGGTTTGTGACGTGGTAGGTGCCGCGGCTGTCCCGTTCCACGAGAAGCTTGGTTGCCTGGGCCAGATCGACGCTGTACGTGGGCGAGCCCACCTGGTCATCGACCACCCGCAGCTTCCCCTCGTCTCTGGCTTTCGCCAGGATCGCCTTGACAAAGTTCTTCCCCTGGCGGCCATAGAGCCAGGCCGTGCGGATGAGGAGATGGTTCTCCGCCAGCTCGACAAGGAACTCTTCCCCCTTGCGTTTCGATTCGCCGTAGACATTGATGGGCAGGCAGGGGTCGTCTTCGACATAGGGCTCCCCCTTGGTTCCGTCAAAGACATAGTCGGTACTGTAATGAATAATCTTCGTACGGCTTGCCCTGCAGGCACAGGCAATGTTGCGCACCCCTTCGGCATTGACGGCAAAGCAGGCATCGCGATTCGTCTCGCAGCCATCGACGTCGGTGTAGGCCGCGGCGTTCACGACCACCCCGGGCTTGAATTCCTCGACGACCCTTATGCAGTCCGCTTCCGAGGTCATGTCGAACTCGCCGATATCGACTCCGTTCACCTCGTGGTCTCTGCCCAGGACCTCCGTGAGGTCACTGCCCAGCATCCCCCTGTGACCCAAGACGAGAATTCTCATTTGTACTTCACCTCCATGAGGCAGAGTCCCCTGGCCGGTGCAGCAGGGCCGGCGCAGCGCCGGTCGCGCGCCTCGATCATGCGGGCCATGTCTTCTGCGGGGATCCTGCCCTTGCCGATATCGACGAGGGTCCCCACGAGGTTTCTCACCATGTGCCGGAGAAACCCGTCCGCCTCGATCCGGAAAAGGATCATTCCCGGAGACTCCTCAACGAACTCCGCTTGAAGAACGGTCCTTACCCGATCCTCCACGTCGCACTGAGCGGCGCAGAAGGAATGAAAGTCATGCATTCCCAGGATCTCCTTTGTCGCTCTCCGCATGGCCTCCATGTCGAGCGGCTTATGCACCCACCAGCACATGTTCCTTCCCAGCGCTGCGCGGACCGGGCTGTTGAGGATCCGGTAGTGATAGACCTTGCTTGCGGCGTGATACTGGGAGTGAAACTCCCAGGGGACGTCGCTCACATCCTTCACGACGATATCCTTCGGCAGCAGGCTGTTGATCCCCTGGTGGAGATTCCGCAGGGGAAGCTGCGAAGAGGTTCTGAAATTCGCCGCCTGGTTTGCTGCATGAACCCCCGTGTCGGTCCGGCTCGAGGCAATCAGGACGACCTTTTCGTTGACAATCCTCGACAGGTTGTCTTCCAACACCTGCTGAATCGTTGCGACATCGGCCTGGCGCTGCCAGCCATTATAGGCCGTTCCGTCGTATTCGATGATGAGTTTGATGTTTCTCATGGTGCGCGTAATGACCGGCGAAGAATACCCATCTGCTGCGTTCCCTCATCCTTCGTCCTAAAAAGACCTTTTCCTTTGTTCTGCTCCCCTGGCGGGAGGAGGAATTGAGGCAACGCTACGCGTTGCCTCCCGGTATGATGCGCTCTCCAGCCCTTTTCACGGGCTGATGAAGCGTCCCCGGTGGATACGGGGGGACAGTCCCCCTCACCTCAATCCTCTCCCTCGGAGGGGAGACGAAGACGAAGGAGCAAGGTTGCCAGAGATCTCACTCCTCGGCATTTCGGAGGCCTTGCATCCGGGCATTCTTGACCAGCCATAAGAAAATTGTCTACTTACTGCACTCGGCAGATCTTACAGGAAATTTCATCTACTGAAAACGGGAGAAATGTTTGCGCTCGATAAAAAAAGGGAGCAGAAGGGGCTCTTCTGCTCCCTTGCGAACGTCTCATCAAATCATTTGCACATCTTCAGCGCCTTGACAGCTGGGAGTTCCTTCCCTTCCAGCAGCTCCAGGAAGGCGCCACCGCCGGTGGAAATGTAGGACATATTGTCGCGTTCGCCTGCCTTGTCAATGGCCACGTCCGTGTCTCCGCCGCCGACAATGGAAAGCGCGTAGGAGTTGGCCACGCTGTGGGCCAGGGCCGACGTCCCGCGGCTGAAGGCATCGATCTCGAACACGCCCATGGGCCCGTTCCAGACGATGGTCTTTGCGTTATTCAGGGCTTCCGTAAAGAGAGTGATCGTGGCCGGCCCGATGTCCAGCCCCTTCCACTGGGGATTAATCTCCTGAATGGGAACGATTTTCGTCTCGGCCTCGGCATCCATGTTCTCGGCGATGACGCAATCCACGGGAAGGTAAAGCCTCACACCGAGTTTCTTGGCCGTTTCCATGACCTCACGGGCCTTGTCGATGAGCTCCGGCTCCACAATGGACTTCCCGATTTCATACCCCTGTGCCTTGAGGAAGGTGAACGCCATGCCACCGCCGATGATCATCTTATTGACTCGAGTGACCAGATTCGCCATGGCTTCGAGCTTGCCCGACACCTTCGACCCTCCGACGATGGCCACGAGGGGCCGTGCCGGTTTCTCGAGGGCCTTGTTGAAGTAGGTCAGCTCCTTCTTCATCAGGAAGCCGGCGCCGCATGTCTTGACGAACTTGGTGATCCCTACATTGGAGGCGTGGCTTCTGTGCGCGTTGCCGAAAGCATCGTCGATGTAGGCATCGGTGAAGCCGGCCAGTTCTTTAGCGAACCCTTCGTCGTTCTTCTCTTCCCGGGGATCGAACCGGAGGTTTTCCAGCATCACGATTTCGCCCGGCTTCATCCCGTCGATGGTCTTCTTAACCTCGGGCCCGAGGACGTCTTTCGTGAGGGTCACGTTTTTTCCGAGAAGCCTCGAGAGCCGCTTGGCTACCGGGGCAAGACTCATTTTTTCGATGACCTTGCCTTTCGGCCGGCCGAGATGGGAAATGACGATGACCTTTGCGTTCTCATCGAGGGCATAGTTGATGGTAGGCAGTACGGAACGGATTCGCGTGTCGTCGGTGATGTTTTGATTGGCATCGAGGGGGACGTTGAAGTCGAACCGAAACATCACCCGCTTCCCTTTTAAATCCATCTCATCGATATATTTCATTCTTTCACCTCTCGGAATATCGTCAGGGAGCGGTGCATGCACTCCCCTAAAGTCGAGGTCGCAGGCATGCGTTTTATAGCCCAGGTCCTTTTCTAAATCAAGGACGATTTCCTCTCTTTTGTATTGAAAAAACCAGTAAGAAATGATATCAGGCGGCGGGCTTGCAAGAAGAGGGAAACGTCGAATATTCGACTACTAAAGAGATAGGGAGTGACTGAGACATGGGACTTACCGAAGACAGAATCAAGGCATTTGAAGCAAGAAAAGCGAAGCTGATGGCCCAGGGAGGCGATGCCGCCATCAAGAAGCAGCACGATTCGGGAAAGATGACGGCCCGCGAGCGGCTTCTGAAGTTCTACGATGCGGGGACGTTCCAGGAAGTGCAGCTCTTCGTCGAGAAGCGCTCCGCCCTTTTTGGACTCGGCGACAAAGACATCAACGCCGACGCCGTCGTCTGCGGTTTCGGCAATGTGAACGGACGGACCGTTTTTGCCGCCGCCCAGGATTTCACCAGCGCCGGCGGGAGCCTTGGCGAGATGCACGCCCGCAAGATCTGGAAAGTCATGGACATGGCCAAGGACGCTCGGAAACCCTTCATCGCACTCAACGACTCCGGCGGCGCCCGCATTCAGGAAGGCGTTCCTGCCCTGGAGGGCTACGGCGGGATCTTCTACCGCAATTCGATCTGCTCGGGCTACATCCCACAGATCACGGCCATCATGGGCCCCACGGCGGGAGGCGCCGTCTATTCGCCGGCCCTGACGGACTGGGTCTTCATGGTCAAGGGTACGAGCTACATGTACATCACGGGCCCCGACGTCATCAAAGCCGTCATCGGCGAGGTCGTGACCCACGAGGATTTGGGCGGCCCCATGGCCCACGCCTCCAAGAGCGGTGTTTGCCATTTCGTCGCCGAAAATGACGCCGACTGCATCCAGCAGATCCAGACGCTTCTGGGATACCTGCCCGACAACTGCCACGAGTTCCCTCCGGTTGTCGCCACCACGGACACACCCGACCGCGAGTGCCCTGATCTCGACAAGATCATCCCGGATCGCGCCACCCGCGGCTACGATATGAAGAAGGTCGTAGCGGCTGTGGCCGATGGCGGCGTCTTCTTCGAGCCCCACGCCAACTGGGCGAAGAACATGTTCGTCTGCTTCATCCGTGTCATGGGCCAGACGGTAGGCGTCATCGCCAACAACCCGCAGTTTGGCGGCGGGGTCCTCGATGTCAACGCCTCTGACAAGGCTTCGCGCTTCATCCGCTTCTGCGATGCTTTCAACATTCCGCTGCTGACGTTTGCCGACGTTCCCGGCTATATGCCCGGCACACACCAGGAGTGGAACGGCATCATCAGCCACGGCGCAAAGCTTCTCCATGCTTACTCCGAGGCAACGGTGCCCAAGTTCACCGTCGTGACCCGCAAAGATTACGGCGGAGCTTACATCGGCATGTGCAGCAAGCAACTGGGAGCCGACTACGTGATGGCCTGGCCCTCGGCCGAGATCGCCGTCATGGGCGCTGCCGGAGCCTGCAATATCGTCTATCGCCGGGAGATCACGACGGCGGCCGACCCCGAGGCCAAGCGCGCCGAGCTCATCGCCGCCTACGAGGAGCAGTTCAACAACCCCTACTTCGCAGCCAAAATGGGGATCATCGAAGAGGTCATCGCGCCTCGCGAAACGCGCAAGCGCATCGTGGCCCTTCTTGATGCCTACAAGGACAAGGAGCAGACTCTGCCCGAGAAGAAGCACAACAACATCCCGCTGTAAGAGATCAAAGCGTTCGTGCAAACAGAGCGGGGGGAGCCGGAATCGGCTCCCCCCGTTTTTTTCAATTTCTATCTGCTCAAATAGCGTGGATCCGCTCACCGCCACCTTCGTCAGCGCAGCTGCTTGATCCAGGCCCCGCTTTTGAACCACTTGTCCGTCATAAGATTCAAATCGCCTGATGCCATCAGCATCTTCACGAAGTTCTCCAGTCCGTTCATCAACAGGGCATCTTCACGCACGGCAATTCCCAGCGGCTCGAAACTCAGTTTTGACTCCCCTACGGCCAGCCCCTTGTCCGGATATCGAGCCACCGTGAAGGCACAGAAGGGGTAATCGGCGATCACCGCTTCGACCTTGTCCTCAAACAGCAGCTTCAGTGCCTCGTCGTAGGATCCCGTCAGGGTCAGCTTCGCCTTCGGAGCGACTCTTTCAACGACATACTGGCTTGTCGAGCCCTTCAGCGTGGCAATGCGGAATTTCTCATTGTCCACGCCGTCCTTTTTCAGCATCTCCAATGACTTGTATTTGGTGAGAATCCCCTTGCCGGAAACATGATAGGGGCCGATGAACGCCACTTTCAGGTTCCGATCGGGCGTCATGGTCATGCCGGAGATGATCATGTCCACCTTGCCGGCCTGCAGTGCCGGAAGCAGCTCCGGGAATGCCATTTTGGAGAAACGGAGCTTCACGTTCATGCTCGCGGCGATCGCCCGGGCAAGATCGGCATCGAGCCCGATAATTTCCCCCTCTTTTGTTGTGGCATTAAGCGGGGGTTGATCGCCTGTAATCGCCACGACGAGCTCTCCTTTTTTCAGAATGCCGTCCAGGATGGTTCCCGCACTGGCAATGTTTCCGAACAGAAGCGCGACAGACAGGACTAGAACGGCAAGCCAAATCGATTTTTTCATAGACGTCCTCCTTTTATTAGAGCAACCTCAGGGCTGCCTTCAGGCTACGTAGTCCTCTTCACTCTTTGCGAGGGTGACGACGGCAAAGGCCGCGATCCCCTCGCCACGCCCGATGAATCCCATCTTCTCGTTTGTCTTGGCCTTCACGTTGACCCGGGAGGAATCCGTCCCGAGGACTTTTGCAATGTTGCGGCGCATCTCCTCGATGGACGGGGAGAGACGCGGCTTTTCCAGGACCACGGTGGAATCGATGTTGTTGACGTAATATCCTCTGTGAACAGCCAAGTCGGACACCCGCTTGAGAATGACAAGGCTGGAGATCCCTTTGAGGCTCGCATCCGTGTCGGGAAAGTGCCTGCCGATATCCCCTTCCCCCAGGGCCCCGATGATGGCATCCACGATGGCATGGATCAGGGCGTCAGCGTCCGAGTGCCCCAGCAGCCCCATCTCGTAGTTCACCTCCACCCCGCCAATAATCAGCCGGCGGCCTTCGGAAAAGCGGTGACTGTCGTATCCGAAACCGATTCGCATGAGATCATCCCCTCTCGCCGGGATATGAACATTGATCCAAATTATTGAAAAGCACCCTGATATGTGCGCAGGGCAGTAGGCTCAAGGCACAAGCAGCAAGCAACAAGGTTTCCGAAAGATATGAAGGCGGCCTTAGCCTTGCTGCTTGTTGCTTGAACCTTGCTGCTCTTCGCGCTTAGCACCTGCGCTCATCGACCCGGTTTCGCTGCCAGCAAAGCTTCCGCGATGACAAGGTCCTCCGGTGTTGTGATCTTGATGTTGTTGTAGTCACCCTGGATCATCCGGACGGGGATTCCCATTCTTTCCACCAGCGAAGTGTCATCGGTTCCCCGGAAACCGTCACGGACCGCAGCACGGTGTGCGCTCTCGATGATATCCCGTCGGAAGGCCTGCGGTGTCTGGGTGAGCCACAGCAGACTCCGATCGCAGGTCCTTAGAACCCGGCCGTCCGGTGAGACCTCCTTCATCGTGTCCTTCACGGGCACCCCCACGGTGACAGCGCCCTCTTGCCCTGCAGCCCGGATGCAATGCGAGATCAGATCGATCGTGATGAAGGGACGCACGGCATCGTGGATGATCACAATGTCCGCATCGGGATCGAGCGCCTCCACCCCCGCCCGTACGGAATCCTGACGCTCCTTGCCGCCAGGGATAACACCGGCCACTTTCTTGAGCTTCCAAGGTGCCAGGACGGAATCGCGCATGATTGCGATGTCCGTCGGCGGCACGACGACAAGAAGGGCGGAGACGAGGGGGCACTCTTCCAGCACCTTCAGCGTGCGAACGAGGATGGGGATGCCTCCCAGTGTGAGGTATTGCTTGGAAAGCTCCCCTCCCATCCGGTTACCCGAGCCGGCTGCGGGAACAATAGCGACCGTACGCATCAAGTGGCCTCTGGACAGCTGCAGGATCCGGTAAAAAAAAGCCCGGGATCGTTTGGTTTCCCGGGCTTCTTTCTTCGCGCGTTACAGAGCTTCTATGGTATGGACTTTTTTCTCGTGGACGACGGATTTCATCTCCGTAAAGATCATCCTGCCCGCGGTGGTCTGCAGGACGCTGGTCACGGCGACCTCCACCGTTTCACCGAGGTTCCTGCTGGCATGATCGACGATGACCATCGTGCCGTCGTCCAGGTAGGCCACCCCCTGGCCGGGTTCCTTGCCTTCCTTGATGACTTTCACGACCATCAGCTCGCCGGGCAGCACGACGGGCTTCAGGGCATTGGCCAGCTCGTTGACATTGAGAATCTTGATCCCCTGGAGCTCGGCCACTTTGTTTAAATTGAAATCGTTTGTGATGATCTTCCCGTTCATCTTCTTGGCCAGGGCAACGAGTTTCGCGTCGACCCCTTTGATCTTCGGGAAGTCCTGATCGACAATCTCGATGTTGATGTTGTTGTTTTTCTGCATCCGGTTGAGGATGTCAAGCCCGCGCCTTCCCCGGGATCGCTTCATGGAGTCGGAAGAGTCGGCGATGTGCTGAAGCTCATCCAGGATGAACCTCGGAACAATCAGGTTGCCTTCCATGAATCCCGTGTCGCAGATGTCGGCAATCCGGCCGTCGATGATAACGCTCGTATCGAGGATCCGGTAATCCGACACGCCCCGAAACCCTTTGAAGGGCCCGAAGGACGGCAACGAGATCTCTTCACTCTTCTTGGAACCGATGACGAGGCCAAGGTAACCGAGGATGCAGGCCATCAGGGCGTACGCCCAGGGAACGATCTCCTGCTTCTCCCAGATACTGACGAAACTCAGCCCGTAGGAGAGCAGGATGGCAATCAGAAGACCGATGATCGTCCCGATGACACCCCCTAGAATGATCCGGAGAGAAATCTTCCGGATGATCTGCTCGATCTGGATAACGATAACCGCGGCAATGAAGCCCAACAAAAGGCCGATCAAAGAAAGCTGGTATGAAGCCAAATATTTATAAGCAATAAAGTATCCGCTGATCGAGCAGGCGAGAATGAGCAGAGAACGGATAAGCAAACAACATTCCCCCTTTCTAATGGATTTTCCTGTTCAAAATGTTCAACTCCCCGCACTCACGTGCCGGGATTTCAGAAACGCGATGCTGTTTTCTCTACGCTATGCTGCCCGCTCTGCCTTCAGAAGCATTCCGCGCCTTAACGACGACGTTCGAGAGAACGTATGCTTAGGGCAAGCACTCACGGCAAAAGCCGCTGTGATGTACGGGCAATGATGTCAAAGAACTCTGGGAAAAGACCGGATAACGAAAAAAGCCCTAGAGAAACCCGTTCATCACGTCCCGAACACCGACCGACTTGCTGAGATGCACAATTCATCTCAACCTCTCGAGAAGGAGCGTCTTCAGGATAAACGACTCAGGCGCTTTGATTTCTCAGAGCTTTCTGGAGCAGTTGATTGTACGTCTTCACCGCTCACTGCACGGGAAACATGGCATTGATCTCTGCTTCAACCTTTGCCTCTGCTGCCCGGCTGGCGATTGATATCTCTTTGATCAAGAGATGCTTCGCCGTATCCATCATCTTCCTCTCGCCGAAGGACAGGTCCTTGCCGTGCTTGAGGATAAACAGGTCTCTGAGGACTTTGGCAATTTCGAAGACGGATCCGGTCTTGATTTTTTCCAGGTACTCGCGATAGCGCTTGTTCCATGCCTGTTTGTCGATGGTGACGTCCCTCGCGCGCAGGATCTCGTATATCTTGGGAATTTCCTTGGATGTAATCAGTTCCCGAAGCCCGATCGCCCGGGCTGTGTCGATAGGAATCATGATCTTCATCCCGTTACCGAGGATCTTCATCACGTAGAACTTCTGCCAGGCCCCCATGATCTCTCTGTCTTCAATTGCCTCAATAACCCCGACTCCCTGTGCTGGATAAACCGCCAATTCCCCTATTTTGAACATATTACCCCTTTACCACCTCTCTTGGATTCCCCTATATGGCACTCCAATAGCCTAAAAAGCATAAATGATTTCGTTTGAAAAGTCAATGGAAATCGAATCACCGAGGTTGTGTTCTGGAGTTTATGAAGACGAGGCGAGACACTATTTTACTTCAATGATGAATACTTACGGAGTATTGCTAAAGAATATTGTGAACGTATCGGGACGATCTGGGACTCTTCCAGGCTTCTAAATCGTCAGATGAAATTCTGGCGGATCCGGTCGAGATCGCGGTCTAGTTTCCCTGGTTCCTCTTTCTGGTAATGCTCAACGGCCTGCCTGAGTTGCCGGTAGGTGTTCCGGTCGGTCAGATCGTCCAGCGAGCGGTAAATCCCCCGCCGTCGCCCCAACCTGAAAATCAGGCGATCCTCGTCGCTCAAGTCGAAGTACCGGTCGATGAGTCCCAGCAGTCTTTCCCTGTCCTCGGGGAGTTTCCCCTCCAGCTCTTCCAAAAGATTTAAGATGTGGTCGCTGACGATCCGGCTTTCGATGCCCTCAAGATGCTCGATGAACAGGCGGATCTCCCGGAGTATTGCTTCGTCGCCGATGGCTGTGAACTCGCCCTGGTGCATTTGTTCATAAAGGGCCGTCCCCCGGCGCACGGATAGCGTGCGAAGACGGATGTGATCCGGCTTGATTGCATTGAGGACCCGCGCCGTCTCGATGGCGTGTTCGCGGGACCAGCGAACCCCGCCCAGTCCGGGCATGATATATTCGCAAAGCGAGATGCCCGCCGCCACTATGTGCTGTCCTCCCTTCACATGATCCGCCGCTGTTGCCCCTTTCCGAATGAACTTGAGAACCTCGTCGCATCCGGACTCGAGGCCGATATGGATGCGGTTGAGCCCGGCTTCGCGGATGATCTTGAGATCCTCCACCGACTTATGGCTCGCGGTCCTGGACCTGCAGTAGGAAGTAATGCGGCTGACCGCGGGGAATGTCTCCTTTAGTTTGCGGAGCACATCAACAAGATCGTCGGTCTTCATGATCAGCGAGTCGGCATCCTGCAGGAAAACCGTCTTGCCCCCGAAGTAAAGCCATGCCGCCACGTGCCGGAACTGATCTCCGAACAGGTATTCGTTGCCGAAGACATGGGATACAACCGCATCATTGACTTCTCCACCCTGCCCGAGCTTCATCGAGAGATCTGCAACGGCATCCGCAATGTCGCGAACTGCGTCGATGTCCTTCTTGACTTCCTCGACACCGCGAAGCGCAAAGCGAGTGTCCTTGTAGGTGTGGCAGAAGGCGCATTTATTCCACGGACAATTCCGCGTCGGGCGTATGAGAAGGCTCCTGGCCTCGCTGGGCGGCCGAATGGGCCCTTGTTCAAAACAAGCATTTATACTCATGCGTTTCTTCCAGAGTGCGAACTGAAAACGGCTATACCTTTCGTATCCTTACTATATGCACGACAAGCGCTTCCGTCAATGAACGGCAGTGTCCGCTCTTCATACCTCGTCCCTTGTCCCGACACCCTTGTCCCGGTCATCACGGCAGGAAGAACAGGGGGTTCCTCGCCTTATTCTTCTCCCGAATTTCAAAATACCGGTAGGGCTCGCCACCCGATTGCTCCGCCGGCCCCACTGAGGCAATTGTTTCCCCTTTCTTCACGTGGTCATCCTTTTTCGCGACGATGCCTTTCAGGTATGCGTAGACGGAAGTAAAATTCTCGTCGTGCTTGACGATGATTGTATCGCCGTACCCTTTGACATACGAGGCATAGATGATCGTCCCGGCCCCGGCCGCTTGGACCGTCGCGCCTTCCTTTGCCGCAATCTTGATCCCGTTGTATTTCATCCCGCTGGGCTGGATGCCGAACTGGGTGATCACGGGGCCCTTCACGGGCCACAGGAATTTGCCCTTTTCAACCTTTATCTGTCCCTGTGGCTCTTCGGCTCTGAGCGCCGGCTCGGGCTTTTTCGGCGGCGACGCCACGACCGCTTTATCTTTCAAAGACGCATCAGGGGTCTTCACCGGTGGCGGAACTGCCTGCGGCTTCACGGCGACCTGGGTTCTCCCGACATCCGTTTTCTCCGGCGCTTCAACGGGCTTCGTCGCGGTTTTCTCCTGGGGCTTTGCCGATGAGGGAACTCTGTCCGTTTTTGCCGCCTGCGTGCGGTCCATGATGACCTCTTCCTTGACTTTGCTTCGTCCAGCAACAGGGGCCGCTCCCATCGCGCCGGCTGACGCTTCCGTACCTGTCCCTCTCGCCTCGGGTACCGCCTTGGCCGTCACCGGTTTCGCCGGCTGCTTTACCGCTGCCGGCTTTGTCTCTACAGGGGGTTTCGCCGGGGGCAGATCGATGACCTGGGGCGCATCGGGAATGAATACGACACTGCCTGCGGTAATACGGGAGGCATCGGTGATGTTGTTGATCTCTGCCAACTCCTGAAGATCGACGTTGTAGGCCTTTGAGATACGCCAGAGCGTTTCCCCGGGTTTCACGCGATGGTAGACCCCTCGCATCCGCTCGGAGGACTTCACGCTGTCACGGATCTGGATGGAGCAGGAAAAAAGAAGGGCACCCAAGAGGATCAGTAGAATCACATTCGAAATGCGAGAAAAGAATTTCATCAATAGGCTCTCAGGCTCTGGATCAAGCATTTAAGGCAGCTCAAAAATGCCCAGACGCAAGGCGCCCGCCATCCCGAGGAGCGAGGAGGCGTACTTTGGGCGTACGTTGAGCGACGAGGGACAGGGGCAACGCCGCAGATGGGTATTTTTCAGCTGCCTTACGTTTGCTCCATTTTCCAGCCAAACTCCCCTATCAAGTCCACAAACCGGCAGCCGCCGAGGTCCTCTTTTTTCACATCGTCGGGATTCTCGGAGAGGCGGGTCAGCTTGATCAGGCTCTGCGAATAGCGACCCCCCACGGGGATGACGAGCCGCCCGCCTATGCTGAGTTGTTCCACCAGCAGCCGCGGGATCGACGGCGCGCCTGCTGTGACCAGGATGCCGTCGAACGGCGATTCTTCGCGCCAGCCGTAGGTCCCATCGCCGACGCGGAAAACCACGTTGTAGTAATTCAGGGACTCGAGCAACTTCCTTGCCCTCTGGGCAAGCGCGGCGATCCGCTCGATGGTGAACACCCGGTCGGCAAGCTCGGCAAGAATGGCCGCCTGGTATCCCGATCCTGTACCAAGCTCCAGGACCTTTTCATGCCCCCTGAGTTCGAGGGCTTCCGTCATGAGCGCCACGATGTAGGGCTGAGAGATGGTCTGCTTTTCCCCGATGGGCAGCGGGTTGTCGCTATAGGCCTGATCGAGAAGCCCCTCGTCGACAAAGAGATGGCGCGGGATCTTCTCCATGGCCCGCAGGACGCGCGCATCCGCAACCCCGCGGGCGCGGATCTGTGAATCGACCATCTTTTTTCTTTGCTTGGCGTACCGGTCCATGGGGCTCATCTACACGTTAAGGCTGGTCAAAAAGGTTCAGATGCAAGGCGCCCGACATCCCGAGGAGCGAGGCGTACATGGAGCGTACGTTGAGCGACGAGGGACGAGGGCAACGTAGCAGATGTGCCTTTTTCACCGGCCTTTCAGAGGTATTTTTTCTTGGGCGGTATTCTGTATGTTTCTTCGACGGCCTTGTGCCGCCGAAACCCCATGGCCTCCCGGGTGACGATGAGGTAGTAAAAACGAAGCTGCGCGTATTCGCGGGCACGGTTGTAACGCCGAATTTCCCCGTTGATCTCCAGCAGGGTTTCCGGATCGGGATCGTCACCGGCCGCCCGGATGCTCTCGGTGATCAGGCGACCGATTTTGTCCACATCCGCGAGCGCCGCTGCAAGTGCCTCGCCGGCACGGCCGAGGATCTCGGCCCGTTCTCTCAAAAGTTCTTCCTGGGTTTTCTCCCAAGCCGATTTCCTCATAAACCGCGAACATCCTGCTTTTTCGAGTAATTTTTATCACTTCGATCCCCCCTTTGCAACCGAAAAGGACCCCTTTGACCGGGGTGACCTTTTCCAGTATGATGATCCGGCGCCGCGTCGAGACTGGCTTTCGAGACCTCTCAATCAACGGCGGCCGATGAAAAGAAAGGACACCATGGATCATTTCGCGCTCAACGAATTGTCCCGTGCCGTGCGAGAAGCGTACAGCCGCGGCGAAGATGATGAAACGCTCAACCCGCTCGTCCTCGTGGACGCTACAGGCCGCCCGATCGGAAGGATCCGGAAGGGAGATACCGTCATTTTCTACAATATCCGAGGCGAGCGGGAAGTCGAGCTCTCACGGTCGCTCCTCGAGGATGATTTCCATGAGTTCCCAACCGCAGGCCCCCTGGGCCTTCACTACACCACGATGATCGAGTACTCGAAGGATCTCTGTACCGGGGTGGCCTTCCCCCCCGAGGAAGAGCTGGTCGATACGCTAAGCGAGGTCCTCTCCCGGCGCGGCATCCGCCAGGTAAAGATCACCGAGGCCGAAAAGGCTTTTCACGTGACCTACTTTCTGAACGGAAAGCGCCAGGCGCCCTATCCCGGCGAAGAACGGATCGTCGTGCCCACGAGAAAGGACGTGAAACTATTCGACGAAGCCCCCGAGATGTCCGTGCACGAAGTAGCTGACGCTGCCATCCGCGAGATCCGGGACGGTCGGCACGGTTTCATCCTGGCCAATTTTGCCAATGTCGACGTCGTCGGGCACATCGAAAACGAACCTGCTGTCATCCGCGCCGTCGAGGCCGTCGACGGCGCCGCGGGCCGCGTCGTCGAGGAGGCCTGCAGGGCCGGTGTCCCCGTAATGATCACCGCCGACCACGGGACGGTGGAGCGCTGGCTCTACCCCGACGGCGCCATCGACACGGGGCATACCTCGAGTCCCGTGCCCTTTGTAATCGTCGACCGCAACGGATCGCCCGACCTCCGCAAGGAGGGATCGCTCACCGACGTGGCGCCCACAATTCTTGAGCTTTTCGGAATTGATGCGCCGCAATGCATGGAGGGCCGCTCCCTGCTGAAACAAAAACCTGAAATACCCGTCGGGCGTATTGTCGTCCTCATTCTTGACGGCTGGGGTTACAACCCCGAGACAAGAGGAAACCTGATCGCAAAGGCGAAGACACCCGTCATGGACGGCCTGCTTGCGAGCCACCCTTTCGCATCACTGGCCGCGGCGGGTGAAGCTGTGGGGCTTCCGGCAGGCACCGTAGGCAACTCCGAGGCGGGCCATCTGCATATCGGCGCAGGGCGCCGGGTCTATTCGGACCGACTGAAGATCGACCATGCCATCGAGAACGGAGCCTTCTTCTCGAACCCCGCCTTCCGGAAGGCCATGGCTGAAGCCCGCTCTCGCAAAACCGCCCTTCACCTCATGGGAATCGTTTCTTTTTTCAGCTCCCACGGCATGATGAACCACCTGATTGCGCTGATGGACCTGGCAAAGAAAGAAGGCGTGCCAGAGCTTTACATCCACGCCATGCTGGGACGGCGCGGTGAGATGCCCGAGAGCGGGGCCAACTACGTGAAGATGATCGAGGACAAGTGCACGGCGATGAATCTTGGCCGTGTCGTCTCCGTGATCGGCCGCTACTGGTCCATGGACCGCGAGGAGAATTGGGACCGCATCGAAAAGACGTATCGGATGCTGGTGTACGGGGACGGATACCCCGTCAAAGAAAGGGTCTAGGGTATCGGGTACAGGGTACAGGGGTTAGCGGAGGGGAGATTGTTATGGAAGTCAAGATCGGCAAATCGACGCTGGCCATCGTCGAGGGGGATATCACGAAGGAAGAAACCGATGCCATCGTGAATGCCGCCAACTCAGGGCTTCGCGGCGGCGGAGGGGTGGATGGGGCGATCCATCGGGCGGGCGGGCCAGCCATCATGGAGGAGTGCCGCAAGATCGGCCACTGCCCCACGGGCCAGGCCGTGATCACGACGGGTGGCAACCTCAAGGCCAAGTATGTGATCCACACCGTTGGACCCGTGTACAGCGGGGGCAGTCGAAACGAGGCGGGCCTGCTGAAGAGCGCTTACCTGGAGAGCCTGAAGCTGGCCTCGAAAAAGGGCATCCGGAGCCTCTCCTTCCCGGCCATCAGCACGGGGGCCTACGGCTACCCGCTCAACGAGGCCGCCCGCATCGCCCTGAAAACGACCATCGACTACCTTGGCGAACACCCCGAGATCGAAGCGGTTCGTTTCGTCCTCTTCGGAAAGTCCATGTATGATATTTTCACGGAGGAGTTGAAAAAGCTCACCTGATCTGTCGGGGAAGGGTAACTTCTCTCGTCAAGCGATAAGACCATGAAAAAGAAAACTCACTGGATATGGAAAGGCATGCTCCTTTTTTTGATCATCGGAGCTGCCCTGTTATGGGTCTTCCATGAATCCATCCTGGCCAATGCCGGTCACTATATGGCTCCGCGAGGCGATGGAACGGCGGACGTTGCCATTCTGGAAGGCACTGAATTTCTGGACAGGGGCATTGTAAAAAGCGGAATGGAACTGCTGGCGTCGGGCAAAGTCAAGCGCCTGATTGTCGTGCTGCACAACATCGCCCCTTCGCACAGGCCCTTTGCCTTCAATGAAGATTACCCCGGCCTGGTCAGGAAGGAATTGCAGGACCGGGGCTTGAAGGATGCGAACGTTAAGGTCCTCGTCGTCTCGATTCGCAACCCCATTACCCTGGTCGCAGCCCAGGGAGCGTTGAAAGTGCTCAACCAGGAGGGCGTCAAGAGCGCTTTCCTCCTGTCACCGGGATTCCATACCCGACGAAGCTTCCTCGTCTACCAGCATGCAGGCAACCCCTACCAGATGAAAATCATCCCCTATGCCAGTTTCGGCAGCTACCAGCTCGACCGATGGTGGGACCAGGACACCGGCGTTCGCGATTTCGCTGCCGAGGCCCTCAAGCTGTTCTATTATCTCGTGCGGGGGTACATCCCCTTGACGCTATCTTATGAACCGTCCTAGAAACGGATCTTTGTCTTACACTTTGTATCGCAGATTGCAGTAAATGATTTACATGCAAAAAGGCAGAGCCAATCGACTCTGCCTTGAGAATTTCCCAGCCACATCAAATGTAGTGAGATCCCTACCTACTGATCAACGACTGCAATACAACGCCTACCGAATTCGGTTCACATGCCGATGCGGGGGCTCTCCAAACTGACGCTTGTATTCCCTGTTAAACTGTGTCGGACTTTCATACCCCACCGCCATTGCTGCTAGGGCAGCATCTTCATTCTGCACCAGCATCAAGCGCTGGGCTTCATATAAGCGCAACCGCTTCTGATACTGCAAAGGGCTGAGAGTCGTGACGTCCCTGAAGTGCCGGTGGAAGGTGGAAGTCGCCATGTTCACCTTCCTGGCTAATTCATCCACCTGCAAAGGCTCTTTGTAGTTATCCCGCAACCATGTGATGCTCTTTGCAATCTGGTTGCTTTGCGTTCCGAGCGTGTTGATCGATCGCAAGCGCTCGCCCTGGGGCCCGATGAGCAGACGATAGTGGATTTCCCGGATGATCATCGGAGCGAGAACCGGTATCTGTTCCGGTTTCTCGAGAAGTTCAGCAAGGCGCAGGAACGCATCCAGTACATAAGGATCAACTTCCGCCACGGCCATTCCCTTGTAGGAACCGTTTCCAAGTTTTGGGGGAATCTCGGCCGCCAGCTGGGTGATCAGGTATTTATCAAGGTCGAGCGTCACCGCCAGAAACGGCTTCTCCGGCGATGCGACAATGACGTGGTTTGCGCTGGGTACGTCCACCCCGATGACCAGGCAATGGTTCTCCCCGTAGCGGTACTCCTCGGAACCTATCACGGAGCGCTTGGATCCCTGGAGAACAACCGCGACAAGCGGCTTGTAAACGCAATTTTCGAGCTCCTTCGCATCATGACGCCGGGAGATCATGAAGCCTTCAATCGCGGTTGGGTAGCGTCCGGGCGAAGGCATCCATCGCAGCAATTTCTCTTTCAACAGGCTGTTTGTTTTCGCCAGGCCTGTGCGATCGTGTTCTGCCATATTAAAGTAACCCCTTGCTTTTATTAATATTCATGCATGACAGGATTCTCTGCACCAGTTCTCTTATATCAGAAGTCATTCTACTTTGATAGTCCCTTGATAGAATTAGGCAAGAATTGGGCAGGATCGTATCTTTCGTTCGGAGTCAAGTCGCGTTATATATTCTGCTATGGAGAAACCGAAATAACGGAGCACAAGAAATCCACGACGCAAAACAGAGGTGCTGTCATGAGCAATGAAACAAAAGACGGAAGCAAAGTCGACCTGTCCAGGAGGGGCCTTTTGAAAGTGATCGCTGCCGGTATGCTCGCAGCCCCGTTGCTTCCCCAACTGCTGTCAGCCTATTCTGCCGAAACGGGCACTGGGAGGAAAAAAATGCTGATCATCTACTACTCTCATACGGGAAACACAAAATACATTGCAGAGAAGATCAAGGAGAAAACCGGAGGCGATCTGTTTGAAATTCAGACCGTAAGAACCTATCCCAGCCAGTATTCCGCACTGACCGAAGAGGCCAAAAGGGAATTGCAGGAAGGCGATTTGCCGGCATTGAAGAAAGCCCCGCCCAATATGTCATCGTATGACCTGATTCTGGTCGGCGGCCCGGTGTGGTGGTACACGGTAGCAACCCCGGTGATGAGTTTCTTGAAACAGGCGGACTTCGCAGGCAAAAAGGTTTCCGCCTTTTGTACCCACGAGGGAGGGATCGGGAAATATTTCCCGCATTTCAAGGAGCAGGCCCAAAACGCCGTCGTCCTTGATGGGATCGACTTTTACAAGCCGAAGCAGTCCCGCAAAGATGAGGTGGACAAAGCACTGGATGCCTGGCTTGGCAAGTTAAGGGGGAAATAGGGACTCGCGCCCTGAAAATGACCACTTGTCGCACGGGGAAAAGAACATGGAGCGACAATTTTCTCGCAGGAGTTTTCTCAAGCAAAGTGCCATCACGATCGGTACGGTTGCCGTATGCGATTTCAGCGGCGCCAACACGTTATTAGGTAAAGACACAAAGGAGAAAGAGATGCCACATGTGATCGTGAAACTCTGGCCCGGAAGATCGGAACAGGAGAAGAAGCAGCTTGCCGACGCCATCGTCAAAGACGTTATTACCTATGCGAAATGCGATGCAAGTTCGGTTTCCGTAGCCATTGAAGAAATCAAACCGGCGGACTGGGCAGAGAAGGTCTATAAACCGGATATTCTGGACAAGCAGGATAAGCTGTACAAGAAACCGGGATATACGATGTGAACAGCCGGGAACCGGCAGGCGAATCATCAGCGCCGAAACCGCAGCCCTCTCGTATTCTCAACTCCCGGCAAACCATCTCGAAGAACAATCGCAAGGAGAGAAACATGAAACACACGGCGATTCTTTCAGCTCTTTTTCTAGTCGTTTCAGCAGGCGCTTTTTCGGGCCAGGCACTGGCCGCTGACGCGAACAAGCAGTCGCAGACGATAACCCGGGCCGGCTCTCAGCCTTCCGTCAAAGGGCCTGCAGAATACTTTACCGGCAATGTCCGCGTTGACCCCCTGTTCCCCGCAAAGGATGCGGCGCCCTTTTCCGGCGCCTATGTCACCTTTGAGCCGGGGGCACGATCCTTCTGGCACATTCACCCGACAGGACAGCACCTGCTCGTTACCGCAGGCGTCGGCCGAACCGGGGAATGGGAAGGCAAGGTTGAGGAAATCAAGGCGGGCGACGTGATCTGGTGCCCGCCGAAGGTAAAGCATTGGCACGGCGCCTCGCCCACCACCGCGATGACGCATATCGCCATCACGGGAACCCTCGACGGCAAAAACGTTGTATGGATGGAAAAGGTCACTGACGAGCAATACAATGGAAGATGAGGAGGCGATCATGAACAGAATAATCACGATCATTTTGGCAGGCCTCTTTATTTCATTGCTCAGCCTTGTAACCATCTCGGAGGCACAGACCATGAAAGCAGAAGGCTTGAACGCCAGACAGAAAAGTATCGTCCCCATTGCGGCCTTCACCGCCAGCGGCGATATGCATGGACTGAAAACGGCCTTGAATGAAGGTCTGGATGCCGGGTTGACCGTGAATGAGATCAAGGAAATCCTCATACAGATGTACGCCTATGCGGGATTTCCCCGCAGCCTGAACGGTATCGACAACTTCATGGGCGTCCTGGAAGAAAGGAAACAGAAAGGCATCAAGGATGAGCCTGGCAAAGAACCGAGCCCTATGCCTGCCGACAAGAGCAGCCTCGAACTCGGAACGGAAATTCAGACACGCCTGGTAGGCAAGCCGGTCACCGGGCCAATGTACACGTTCGCCCCCGCAATTGACAGGTTTTTGAAGGGACACCTCTTCGGAGACATCTTCGGACGCGACAACCTGGATTTCCAGTGCAGGGAGATTGCCACCATCTCGGCTCTGTCCAATATGAAGGATGTCCGTCCCCAACTGCAGTCCCATTTCAACATCGGGCTGAATGTCGGTCTGACCGAGGCGCAGATAAGGAACCTGATATCCGTTCTTGAAGCCAAGGTCGGCAAGAAAGAAGCAGACAATGCCAATGAACTATTAGGCAAGGTTCTAAGCAGCCGGGCAAAATAAGACCTCTGCAAAATAATCATGAGTAATGATTGCCGAATCAGCCACCAGCAAGATCGCATGGTGCAGGAGAAAACAATGCAAAAACGTAAATTGGGCAAAAGCGGCCTGGAAGTTTCAGCTCTCGGACTCGGTTGCATGGGAATGAGCTTTTCTTACGGTCCGCCCAAAGACAAGCAGGAAATGACTGCTCTCCTTCGGGCAGCAGTGGAACGTGGGATCACATTCTTCGACACTGCCGAGGTATATGGCCCGTTCATCAACGAAGAACTCATCGGTGAAGCCCTCGCTCCGTTCCGTAAGCAAGTGGTGATTGCCACCAAATTCGGGTTCGACCTCAATCCGAATTTCGATCCCCGCGGGATGAAGGGTGCGCCGAGCCTGAACAGTCGGCCGGAGCACATCAAGCAGGCCGTCGAGGGCTCGCTTAGGCGGCTCAAGGTCGAGACCATCGACCTGCTCTATCAACATCGTGTTGACCCGAACGTGCCGATCGAGGACGTGGCAGGAACCGTGAAAGAGTTGATTCAGCAAGGCAAGGTCAAGCACTTCGGCCTTTCCGAAGCAGGCGTGCAAACGATCCGTCGCGCGCACGCAGTGCAGCCGCTCACCGCGCTCCAGAGCGAATACTCGCTGTGGACGAGGACGCCTGAGAAAGAGGTGATACCGACTCTAGAGGAACTTGGAATCGGCCTTGTCCCGTACAGCCCGCTGGGCAAGGGCTTCCTCACGGGCAAGATCGACGAATACGCGAAGTTCGACAGCTCCGACTTCCGGAGCACCCTGCCTCGCTTCACACCGGAGGCTCTCAAGGCGAATCAGGCCCTGATTGATCTACTCGGCAACATTGCGGGACGGAAGAAGGCGACACCTGCTCAGATCGCCCTCGCCTGGCTGCTGGCTCAGAAGCCCTGGATTGTACCGATCCCAGGCACCACGAAGCTGCATCGCTTGGACGAAAATATCGGGGCTGTCTCAGTCGAACTCACACCCGACGATCTCCGCGAGATCGACAGTGCCGCTTCAAGGATCACGGTGCAAGGGGCGCGGTACCCCGAGCACATTGAGCGGATGACCGGCCGCTGAGCGGCGCGTTCGATAGGGAATATCTAATGCGGTAAATGAAGCAAAAAAGGAGTTGAACATGGCTGACAAAAACGAGCAACAAAAAGCCATAGACGAAATGGCGGCTGTAGCACCGGAATTTGCGAAACTCACACGGGACTTACTTTTCGGCGACATCTGGGAGCGTCCGCCACTCTCGAAGCGCGACAAGAGTCTGATCACGGTCACATGCCTGGTTGCGCTGAATCGGATCGAGCAGGTCGAATTCCATCTCAGGAAGGCTTTCGAAAACGGCCTCACGAAGGAAGAACTCGTGGCTGCGATCACGCATATTGCATTTTACGCGGGGTGGCCCACTGCGGCCTCGGGACTCAGTCATTTGAAAAAAGTAATTGATCCCCAATGAATGGATTGAATCTGGATTGGCTCGCCGAAACCAGAATATCGAAATGCAGGGCTGGATCCGACCTGCCTCTTCAACAGATTATCATGTCTATTTCTTGAAAAGGGCATCCAGTTTGCTGCGGGCATTGCCAGGGGCCGCCTCGGGACCGGCCCCTTTGCCTGCTCCCTCGCGGAAAATAAAATAGTCGCAGAAATTGCTCCGACGCTTGTCGACGACTCGCTCGGCCTGGGGCTCCGTGCAATCGTTGTAGGCTCCCGGGCTGTAGAAACGGCAGTTGAGGCAGACGTGGAGATCGGCGCCGCAGGACGGGCACGTCTCCGAGCGCCCGACCTTTCTCTCCATGGCGATTTCTCTTTTGCAGGCGTGACAGATTTTCATTTTCTTTTCCATCCGATGAGTCCGTGCCGCTTCCTTTGCGACCTCTTTGAATGTAGCACATTTCCATTGACCGCCGC
>Ga0335071_10002025_pt1 | contig 21909 bp, 16 predicted proteins | sample Lox_Sample_15_FD_206724 | JGI IMG/M metagenome (GOLD analysis project Ga0335071, IMG submission 206724) | Soil microbial communities from Loxahatchee National Wildlife Refuge, Florida, United States - Lox_Sample_1.5 | ecosystem: Environmental > Terrestrial > Soil > Wetlands | place: USA... | reverse complement strand
GGATTTGGGAAGCTGGTGCAGCAGGTATTTGGCCGGGACGGGACGAGTGAGCACGATCAGCGCGGTGCAGAACGGGGAGACGCTGGAGGATATACTGGCCAACTGCATCACGCACGGCGTGGGCGTGGGCCTTGCCGCAATTGGCAGCGCGTGGCTGATGTGGACTGGCTCGCGCGCTCCTGCTCTGGTCAGGCTCAGCTGTACCGTTTACGCCATTACCCTGGTGCTCGTCTACCTTTGCTCAACGCTTTACCATGCGCTGTGCAGGACTCGGCTGCGCCACCTGTTTCACGTGCTCGACCACGCGGCAATTTACCTTCTGATTGCCGGGACGTACACGCCATTTGCGCTGGTGTCGCTTGGCGGGCGGCCTGGCTGGATGCTGTTCATTGCCGCCTGGGCGTTGGCCGTTGCGGGCATGGTGATGAAGGGTGTCGCCATGGAGCACTTCACCAACGGCAAACTGGCCGTGGCCTCCGTAGCCCTGTACCTCTTTCAAGGCTGGCTGGTGCTTTTCGTTCTGCCGCCGCTGGCGCGCACCCTGGGCTGGCATGGACTGGCATGGCTGGGCGCGGGCGGAGCAGCTTATACGCTGGGGATCGTATTCTTTGCCTTCGACCGCGTGCGCTACTTCCATGCCGCCTGGCACGTTTTTGTGCTGGCGGGAAGCGTGGCCCATTATTTCGCGGTCACGCTGTACGTTTTGCCGCGCCGGTTTTGACACCTGACCGGCGCGCAGCTATGATTCCTTTCCGTGAACCAGACAATTCATTTTGGAAGCTCCTCATCGGGTCATGAAAGCACCGCATCGGCGCGGAACGGGCGCTCCGCATGAGAACGGAACGTGCGGATGCGAGCCCGAGGTTTGCCGCGATCATCGTCAACTATAACGGCGGCAGGATGCTTTCCGAAAGCGTCCGCTCCTGCCTGCGCGAGGGGATTCCCCCGGCGCAGATTGTTGTGGTGGACAACGGCAGCCGCGATGGTTCGATCGAAGAGCTTGGGAACGAGATCGCCGGGCTCACGCTGATTCGCAACGCCTGCAATGCGGGGTTTGCGCGCGCCGTCAACCAGGGCATCCGTCAAACGGATGCGGAATTCATTTTGCTGCTGAACAACGACGCCCAATTGGGAGAGGGCGCACTTTCCGCCTTCGCCGAAGGCTTCGACACGCGGCCCAAACTGGCGATTGCGGGCGCCCGGCTTCATCATCCGGATGGGCGCCTGCAAAGTTCCTTTGCCCCCCTGCCCTCAGTGGCCGAAGAGCTTCTTCCTCCGCCACTTTTGCGGCTTTTTGCGCCAGATCGATTTCAGCGAAAGACCGCCCAGGCAGAGCCGATGGCGGTTGAGTCCGTCTTTGGGGCATGCCTCTCGGTTCGCGCGGGCATTTTGCCCCGTCTCGGCCTGCTCGACGAGGATTTTTTCTTTTTCTATGAAGAGGTCGAATGGTGCCAGCGCGCCCGCCGCATGGGCTTTGAGGTTTTGTTCCTTCCCGCAGCCACGGTGGTGCACGGCTGGGGCGTAACGGCCAATCGTTTCCGCGGCCCGGCACGCGTCGAACATCATCGCTCCAAGCTCACCTTCTTTCGCAAGACGCGCAGCCGGGCGTCCTACTGGGCGGTTTCCTCATTCGTCGTGGTTCGCACGTTCGTTGATGCTCTAGCGGGCGCGGTTTCCTGCATGGCGACCCTCTTCCTCAACCGCAGGCTGCGAAAAAAAGCCGCAACCTACTGGTATCTCCTTTTGTGGCACTTTCTCCTTCGGCCCGCGCACTGGGGTCTGCCAGACAAATGCCCGCGCGGTCAAGAGCTGTCGGGGGTTCCCACCCATCGCGCAGAAGACCGCGCGATGGATGGGGCACGGGGAGTTCCGCGGGACGTTCTGCCGGAGGGCGAAAAGGCGCGAGACAGGTAAGCTGCTATGGCCACTCGCTTTCAACTTTTCGGAGTGGTGCACCTTTCGATTCTTGGCGCTGTTGTGCTTGTGGCGGCGGTTCTGACCGCGCTGCAGCGGCGTTTGCCAAAAGAGGCGAGATGGCTGCGCATCGGGATAGGGACCGCTCTGTTGCTTGATTCCGCCCTCTGGTACGCCTGGCAGGCTTGGCTGGGGCAGCCGCTCTTTCCGGATCAACTGCCGCTGGAACTCTGCGACGCCACACTTCTGCTGACAGCGATTGTGCTGCTTACCCTTCACCCGCTGCTATTTGACGTGGCCTACTACACGGCGCTGGGCGGAACGACCATGGCGCTAGTGACGCCGGATCTGTGGGAGCAGTTCCCGTCGGTCGCGACGGTGCAGTTTTTCGTAGCTCACGGGCTGGTGGTGGCTTCGGTGCTCTATCTGGCCTGGTCCGGGCTGGCGCGGCCGCGGCCATGGAGCGTCGCGAGGGCGATGGCGGCGATCAACATCTATGCCGCCGCGGTGGGCTTATTTGACTGGGGATTCGGGACCAACTATATGTACCTGGCGGCAAAGCCGGAGAATGCCTCCCTGCTTGACCTGCTTGGCCCATGGCCCTGGTACATCGCCGCCACCGAAGGCGTTGCGCTCGTGTTGTTTACGCTGCTATGGCTGCCCTGGCGGCTGCGGAAACCGGCGAGTTCAAGGGGGCCTGCCGCCTGAGCCATTGCTCTTTTTGGGCGCGACGGTAGAGCCGTTTCAATGGCTCGTTGATGCCGCTGGTTCCCCTCCCCACGGTTTGGTCCGAACTGCGTCCCAATTGCGCCGATAATAGAAACTGCTCTGGAAGGATCTGCCCCCACTTTCTCTCCGGCAGGCTTGAGCCCGGAGGAGTGGAAGCGCTTCCCATGAAGTCAATTCGCATCGTTTTGACGCCGACGCGCAGCCGCCCCCTGAACGTGTTTCTCGGGCTGGTGCTGGTACTGGCATCGCTCCTGTTGCTACTGGCGCTGGCGACCTATCATCCGGCTGACCCTTCTCTGAATACAGCCACAGACCGAGCCACCGCCGTGCGCAACTGGGTTGGCCTCTTCGGCGCCTACCTGAGCGACCTTCTGTTGCAGGCGCTGGGGCTTACGGCCTTCCTGCTGCCTGTGTGGGGGGCGGGAATCGGCTGGAACTGGATGCGTTCGCGGCCCTGCAGCCCGGTTCTGCTGCGGTGGATGGGCGCGCTGCTGGCTCTCACGTTTTTGCCGGCCTGCTTCGGATTGCTGCCCTGGCATTGGCGGTGGCTCCATGCGTTGCCTGTAGAGGGTGTGGTGGGCCGCCTGATGGCCGGCCTGCTGGTTGGCTACGTGAACATTCAGGGAGCGTGGCTGGTGGCCGGAGCGCTGGCCGCGGCCGGGCTCTACTTCGCCTCTGCGATCAGCTTCTGGACGGCGATCGAAAGAGTGACCGAGTCCTGGCGGCGGGCCAGAGCGTTGCTCGAGCGGTGGCGCAACTGGCGGGAGGTGCGAGCCGAACTGAAGGCAGAGAGAAAGGCGCAGCAGGAAGAACGAAGGCTCGAAAAGATCTCAGAGGCGGAGGAGGTCGGCGCAGGCGCCAGGGGATTCGGGCGTTTCTTTGGACGGCGCCAGAAGGCCGATGAACTGGAAGAAATTCCGGCCTATCAGAGACTGGAGGCGCTGAGCGGGACCGAAGCGCGAGGTGCGGAAGCGGAAGCAAGGAAAGGCGGCGAGGTGATCCCGCTTGTTCCCCGCCGTGCGAGCATCTGGGAGAAGCTGGAGCCTGTGGCAGAGAGTCCGGTGGCCCCGGCCCCGGCGGTAGCGGCAGCACAGCAGGAAATCGCGGAGAAATCCCCGGAAACGCCTCGCACCGGATTATGGCCCGTCCCGGCGCAGCCTGAACCAGTGCCCTTTCCGCAGCCCGCCGCGGCAGGCGAGATCGCTATCCACAACCGCGCCGATGCAAAACTGCGCACGGCGGCCGTAGCGCCTAAAGACGTGAGCGGCTACAAGCTGCCGCCGAGCACGCTGTTGAGCGCCGGCGAAGGCCCGCAGAGCATCCGCGAGGAGGCGCTGCGCGAAGAAGCAAAAGTGCTCGTGGAAAAATGCGCCGAGTTTGACGTGCGCGGCCAGGTTGTGCAGATCAACCCCGGGCCGATGGTAACCACATACGAATTCAAGCCCGAGGCCGGCGTGAAGTACTCGCGCGTGACGGGACTGTCAGACGACCTGTGCATGGCGATGCGCGCCGAGAGCATTCTCATTGAGCGCATGGCGGGCAAGAGCACGGTGGGAATCCAGGTGCCGAACCACGAGCGCGAGACCATCCATCTGCGCGACGTGATCGAAAGCGAAACCTTCGCCAGGGCGCGCTCGCGGCTGACCGTCGCCATGGGCAAGGACATCAACGGGCGGATTGTGACGGCCGATCTGGCCGCGATGCCGCACATTCTCATTGCGGGCTCGACGGGGTCGGGCAAGTCGGTGGCCATCAACGCCATGATCATGAGCCTGCTCTACCGCACCACGCCCGACCAAGTGCGGGTGATCCTTGTGGACCCCAAGCGCGTGGAACTGGGAATGTACGAAGGAATTCCGCACCTTTTCACGCCCATCATCACCGAGCCCAAACTGGCGGCCAACGCGTTGCGCAATGCGGTGCGCGAGATGGAGCGGCGACTGAAGCTGCTGGCCAGCCGCAGCGTGCGGAACATCGAGCAATACAACAAGCTCTTCGAGGGGGGTTCCACCCTTTCACTCTTTGGACCAGAGTCCGGGGAGAGTGAAGAATCTCCGCTGCCCCTGATCGTGATCATCATCGACGAACTTTCGGACTTGATGATGCTCGACCGGGCCAATGTCGAGGAGTCGATCACGCGCCTGGCGCAGATGGCGCGGGCCGTAGGCATTCACCTGATCCTGGCCACGCAGCGGCCCAGCGTGGATGTGATCACAGGGCTCATCAAGGCGAACATTCCCACGCGCATCAGCTTCAGACTGGCCACCAAGGTGGACTCGCGCACAATTCTTGACACGAATGGCGCCGAGGCGCTGCTGGGGCGAGGCGACATGCTCTTTCTGCCGCCGGGAACGAGCCGGTTGATGCGTCTTCACGCTCCATTTGTGAGCGAGAAGGAAACTGCTGCCGTGGTGGAGTTCTGGAAAGCGCAGGGAGAGGCCGAGTACGCCGAGGGCTTCCTCGAGTCGCCGAAGGACGAGCGGCAAGGCGCGGAGGGAACTCTGACCGAGGAAGACGAAAACGACCCGCTCTTCGATGGCGCGGTGCGGCTGGTCTTCGAATTCGGCAAGGCCTCGACATCGCTGCTGCAGCGCCGTCTGCGGATCGGCTATGGACGCGCGGCGCATCTGATCGACCTGATGGAACGCGATGGGCTCGTTGGACCGGCCGACGGATCGCGCCCCCGCGAGCTGCTGAAAGCGCCGGGCTGGCTGCACGAAGTGACGGTGAGCGAGGAGTAGAGCGAACGCCGCAAGCTGAGCCCTCAGCCTGAGGCATGAATCTGTTTCACGCCCCTATAATCCTCGATAGATGATGGAAACATTCAGAAAAATCGACTGGAACCGCGCCTGGAGCGAGGATTCCAGTATGCGCAAGAGAGGTCGCGACCCGGAATTCTGGAACCGCCGCGCACCGTCATTTGCCCAGCATGTGCAGGAAGACGCCGGAGACGACTACGTAGATACATTCCTCAAAGTCATGAATCCGCAGCCGGAATGGAGTGTGCTGGACGTTGGCTGCGGACCCGGCACTCTGGCCTGTCCGCTGTCAAAGATGGTCCGCCGGGTGACGGCCATTGATTTTTCAACGGGAATGCTGGACATTTTGAGGGCGCGCAAAGCCGACGAGGGGCTGGATAATCTGACCCTGCAACTGGGGCGATGGGAGGACAACTGGCAGGCTCTCGGCATCGAACGTCACGACGTCGCCATCGCCTCGCGCTCCCTGGGCCTCGATAATCCGTGGGAGATGCTGACCAAGCTCATGCGGTTCGCTACCCAAAAGGTGTATGTGTCCTTTGCCGTTGGCGCAGGACCGTTCGATCCTCGTGTTCTAGAGGCGGTGGGACGCGAGGCGAACTCCAATCCCGATTACATCTATCTCTACAACCTGCTTTACCAGCACGGCATTTGCGCCAACGTGGCGATAGTGGACAAGAAGGCGCAAACCTTCGCCAGCGAGGAAGAGGCCGTCGACTCACTGCGCTGGATGATCCAGGATATAACTCGGCCGGAAGAGGAAGCTCTGCGCCGGTTCGTCAGCGCACATTTCAGGCCCGCTGCAGGCGAACGCTGGAAGATTGAGGGTGAGCGCTCGACGCAGTGGGCCGTGTTGTGGTGGAAAATGGACCAAAATTGCCGCGACTTGTCCAGGACGCAGACGCAATTGTCCTAAGCGCTGTTCCAGTGGACGCGAATCCAAATCATGGAAAGGAGCTGGTGCAATGCGTAGAGCACTTTTCCTTTGCCTGCTTGTTTGCCCTTCGCTTGCGGCACAGGTCGCGCCGATTCCCTCAGCTACCGCGCTTCCGAGTTCCCCGTTCTTCATCAAACAAACCTGGTACATCGGCGGTACCGGCGAATGACGCTTGATCCTAAAGCCGAGCGGCTTTTTATTGCCCATGGCACAGAAGTGCAGGTTGTGGACGTGACCTCCGGATCCCTCGTCGGGCAGATTTCCGGTTTTCGCCAGGCCCATGCCATCGCGCTCGACGACACGGGGGAGTACGGCTATGTGAGCGACGGACCGGCTGGCGCAATCCGGGTCTTCAACCGGAGCAGGCTTGAGATTGAGGCCACCATTTCCATCGGGTGCTCCCCGCGCTCCATCGCTTTTGAGTCTCAAAGCCGGCTTCTGTTCGCTATCTGCAGCGCAACCTCGGCGACTCCGGCAACTGCCACGCCGTCATCCCAATCGCGCCAATCCGCTTCCCGGGCACGTGCAACTTCGCAAAGAAATTCGCCGGAGCCCTCGAACGAGCCCGGAATCTCGCACGTTGTGGCCATTGACGCCGAGAGCCGCTCCATTGCCGCCGATATGACGATTGCCGGGGACTTTCGCTTTGCACAGCCGGATGACGATGGCCGAGTCTACGCTTCCGTCGGGGCGGCCGATCACTATGTCGTTGTGGGCCGGGAGACGATTCGCGAAACGCTGCCGCCGCGCATCGCGCGGTTTGACGCCCTCGCCATCGCAGCGGAGGGCAAGGAAGGGCCGCTCCAATTGGATTGGAGCAGGGGAAATAAGCCAACATCGCTGATGCGCTTCCTGCCGCTGCGCTCTGATTGCAAAGACCCGCAGGGGCTGGCCGTCGACGGCAAGCACGAGCGGCTCTTTGCCGAGTGCGGCAATCAGCGATTGGCCGTGCTCGATGCAAATACAGGGAATGGTATTGCCGCTCTGACCACCGGTCCCGGAGGCAACGTGCTCGCCTACGATGCTGCGAATAACCTGATCTTTTCAGCGAACGGAGAGGGCTACGGCAGCCTGACGATCATCCGCCAGGACCCCAATACCGACAGCTATGCGGTCATTCAAAACCTGCCCACCAAAGAGCGGGCGCGAACGATCGCTGTCGATCCTTCGACTGGCGATGTGTACCTGGTGACGGACTACAACGGCGTCGACCTCACGAAGCAGGGCGGCATCGGAACGCTCCGCGCCGAGCCGGTCGCCGGCAGCTTTCAGGTCTTAACTGTAGGTCGATGAAATGCCGCGCTGCGAGCGTGGCGGCAAAATCGCGTGGGCGTCGAAAACCCGGCAGCCTGGTTTCCACATCTTAGTTTCGCAAGGAAGAGGTGAACCCTATGCCCGATCGGTCTACTACAGAACGAGCCAGAAAGGATCTCCGCGAAGGGAAATCGCCCTCGACCGCGGCCGGAGAATTCGTGCATGAAGAGATCGAACACGTGCGGGAAGGCAAGCATGGAGCGCGGTCTCCGCAGCAGGCGATCGCTATTGGCCTGAGCAAAGCTCGCCGCGCAGGTGTTCCACTGCCCCCACCCCAAAAAGGGAAAGCAAAGGAAAGCACGCGAGCCAGCGCAACGCGGGATTACGAGAAAGGTCATGCAGGTGAAAATGACAAGCCCTCACCGCGCGCTTCTCATGCCCGTAGCAGAACGCTCAAGCGGGAGTCTCATCGCTCCACTTCGCGCGGGGCGCTATCGTCACATGCCCGCAGCGCGGCACGGGGGCGCTCCAGAGAAAGCCGCAGCGCCGCGGCCAGAGAAGCGGCTGCCACGAAAGGAAGCGCAGGCCGCCACGCTGCCGCTCAAAAGGCTGCCCGAGCGCGAGCAAAGCGCGGCTAATGCCTGCGGCGCCCGCACCGCCGCGCGTTTACGCTTACTTGCTGGGTGCATTGCTCGACCGAGTCGCGTTCGCTTTGCCGAAGTATTGAGCGACAGTGCTCAAAAACGGATGAGCAGCCTCAGGAGCAGCCACGTTTCCTTCGAGGATCTGGTTATAAGAGTGCTCCTTTCCGTAGAACTCCTCAGTATCTCCGGCATTCTGGCTTACCGACACTCCGCTAAGATCAATGCCGGCAAATGCGCCACGGCTGCGGGACCATGTGAGCAGCTCCGCTCTCATCGACAAATCAGTTGATGCCTGGGCGTCCCTGCCCACCGGCCCCGCTGCCGCGGAGGCATCTCCGCCGATCTTGAATTTGTCCTTGAGGAGGTCGTCAACGCCTTTCTGGGTAAGAGCGACCAACACTAAATCCGTGCCTTCGCCGCCGATTTGAAAGCCAAACGATCCTCCAGCCATTCGGATAAACACCGGCGCACTCCAACCGTGGGGTGTGCGGCATGTGACTACGCCCTGACCGTACTCTCCGCCAACACCGAATGCCCCCTTGACCAAACTGGGCACCACGGCAACGCACTTCGCCTTCTGCGCAATGCTCTCGGGTATCCCTTTATCCTGCGTTTTTTCAATTTCTTCAATCACCGTTTTGGCCGAATTGATCCGGTCATCCAGTTTTTTGTGGACCTCCTCGGCAAACGCGCTCGCCAACATCCCGGCTGCTGAGAGGAAAATCAAGCACGATCCTATGCAATGAGAAAATCTGAGTTTCATCAACCACACCTCCAGTGCGCACGCACAAACCTGTTTCTACAGCTTGGATGCAGATCTTGGGGAAATGGGAGGCCCCGATTGGACTAGCCAAGTCCGGCGACCGCTATGGAATGACTGGTATGCAATCAGCGGAGGTGGCGAGAGGCGGTTCTGAGCCGAATTTTTACGCTTCTATGCGACTACGCATTTCCATGCGAGTCGGCCGATAACGTGGTCTTGATACTAAGCTCTTTCTTCTTCAACGTTTGTAGCCGTTTTTGTTAGCTGAATTGCCCGGTCCTTGCGCCGAGATTCCTTTCAGGACGGCGCCGGCAGAAAATCCGAGGAACACCCACAATTTGCGGATTGCGGGCGAGGGGAGAAAGTGCTAGAGTAACTCGCATTCATCAATTTCAGTTAGTTGCCTGCAACGGAACCATTCAGGTTGCTCGCACCGATGCGCCGCAACGGCGCCCCTCTTACAGGGAAAGGAGGCGGCCCGCATGAAGCATGCCGCGCAACCACGTGTTCTTCCATTCTTGTGTCTCGCCCTGTGTCTGTTCGCGGCACAAGTTTCGCTGGCTCAGAACTGCAGCAGCGCCCCCAATAATGGCTGGGGATCGAACTACTCCGCTTACGCGGACTGGTGCAGCAGATGCGGCGGCACTCCCAGCAACGTGGGCGGCGTGAGCTGCACGCCGGGACCCAACTGGGGCAAGACGAGCGGCGGTTCATCCGGCTCCGACTCGGCGATCTACGGCGGTGTTTACAGCCTCAGTTATCAGCTTGGCTACAAATTCGGCCAGTGGCTGTTCAGCAACAACTCCAATTCAGCACAGGCGCGGGCTCAGCAGCAGGCCATGATGGAAGAGATCGCGCGCCGAGAGGCTGAAGCCGAGCGCGAGCACCAGGCGGAAGAAGCGGCAAGGCTGGCGGCCATGTACCAGCGCCTGGGCGACGATCTCAAGCACCGCGACTTGCCCGATCTGCAACTCAAGACACGCGCCAGCGGAAACGGAGTCACCGGAATCCAGGGACTGCCGGGCATGTATCTCGAGGGTGGCGAGAACAAGCCTTACGGAATCCAGGGATTGCCGGGCATTTATGTCGGCGGTCCGGGAGAGGGATCGGGGTTGAAGCTGAAAACCCGCGACAGCGAAATGTCGAGCGCGGCAAACACCCAGCCAGCCGCACCCGCTGCGCCGGCTGCCGCGGCGCCGGTGGATTCCACCAGCGGAAAGGGACTTGGACTGAGCCTGAAGACCCGCGATAGCGAAATGTCGACCGCGGTAAACAACGCGCCAGCCGCAGGCGCGGGAACCGATGCCACGCCGAATACGGCTCCGGCCAGCGCAACCGGCTCGCAGCCCGCCATCACCGCGGCCGACACCGGGCTGCAATACAAGGGGCGCGACGACAGCGGCCCAGCTGCCCAGCCGCCGGCAAGCGCTTCCCAGACAACAGATTTCGACCCCGGCAAGATGACGCCGCAACAGCTGGCGGACGCGGCCGACGCCTTCAGCAAACTGCCGGCTGAAGAGCAGCAGAAGATCATGGCCGGAGCGCAACAGAACGAAGCCGGGGGGCAGCCGACGACTGCGGCGCCAGGGTCGCAGCCTGGAACCTCACACTGGACTGCGACGGCCGCTGCGCCGCCACCTTCTCAAGAGCCCGCAGCCGGCGCCGCTGCGCAGCCCGGCGGCAGTGCACTCGGGCAATTGCAGCAGGAAGCCGCCAGTTCGCAGGCTGCGGCCGGAGCTGCCAGCCCGGAGGCCGCCTCAGCGCAAGCAAGAGTCGGATTCGATACGCCGGGCGGCAACGTTGCCCCACCGGCCTCTGTTCCGGCCGGCCAGCCTGCCTCTGCCGCTTCCCGGGCGTCCGCCCCTGTCAGCCAGACCGTTTCTTCTGCCCCAGCCAGCACCGTGGCGGCAGGCTGCTCAAGTTCAGGCGTTTCGGACGGGGCCGTGGATCTCAGTTGCGCGCGGACACTAACTGTCGACCCGGCGCGCGTGGGCCAGACGGTTTCCGCGCCCAGGGCGCCCACACCCAGCCGGACGATCATCGCCGCGGCTGTGCCATCTCCGGCGCCGGCGGCGGCTCCCACGCGCCAGAGCCGCCCAGCCCCGGCGCAATCTTCCATCGGTCAACTCAGCAATGAGCAGTTGAAGTCTGAGATTGCCCAGATGCGGCAAAAGTTCGTCAACATGCAGGGCGAGTTCCAAGCCGATGCCCAGAATCTCGAGGAATGGGCGCATGCGGGCGAAGAAACGCAACAGGAGGCGATCGAAGCCGGACTCAAATGCCTCTCTGAAACGCTGGAAAAAGCGATTCAGGACTCGCTGGACAAAAAACAGGAAGACTACCAGAAGCAACGCAAAGATGCGGCCTTTGAGGCCGGGGCCGAGGAGAAATGGAAGAGGGTCCGCGACGCGCAATGGGGGCTGAGCAAGGCGGGCGTTGATTACACCATGAGCGACCAGAAGCGCGAGGAGACGCTGGAAACCGCCGAGTCCGTATTGGAAGAGGCTCTTGATTTCGTTCGCGGCGCAGGCTCGCCATGGATCGGTCCTGCGAAGTGCCTGGTGGATTGCTCCTATGTGGCCGCGGAGTTCAGCATGATCGAGCAGCAGGTCGACATCATCAATGACAACTTAGGCAGCGCCACGGGCAAGCTCAAGGCCCAGCAGGCGCTTGACACCTATTACAAGGACCTGATCGCCGAGCAACAGCGGAGAGTGGGCGCGGCGCAGTGACGCCGTCCGAATCGAAGGCGCGCTTGAAGAAAAAGTGAACATCCGAAAACAAGGCAAAGCAATGAAGTGCTCGTGGAAGATCGGAGATTGCATCATGGAGGGGATCGGGATTTTCGTGCCTGCGCTGCTGATCGCGGCTGCGGCCGCCGCCCTGCCTGCACAAAACGGGGCGGGCGCCGCTGCGCCCTCGGTCAAGAACGGCGATCCTCCACCCGGAAGCGCAGCCGCTCTTTCAATTCCCAGGGCGCAGGAGATGCTGAAAGAAGCCATTCAGAAGAGATACACAGGAACACTCAAGGACTGCCAGCGGGTTCTTTTCGTTAAGGGATGCTTCACATATGCGATCTCCCCGGCCAGCGACATCCGGGTGCGCAACGATCGCTTCGAAATGAGCGCGCCCTACACAGTCAAACTTACGGCCGCAAAACCGGACAGCAGCGACGGCAAGGTTCTTTTCAATTTCAAGAAACTCGGCACGGGCGAATCGAAAGAAGGAGAGATCGACCCGGTCGGTTACGTCAAGGCATTTCGGCTGGGCATCACTTCTCCTCAGGGCAATGGCGCCGGAGGAGGCATCGTTGCCGGCAAGGAAAGCTGGTACCCCGATCCCGTCTATGCTGCCGGTTACCTGCCTGCGCCGGAGAGCGCCGCTCTTCCTGAACCTCTCTTTGTGTGGACCAGCGCCGCGCCTGCACAGGAATTTGCCGACGCCTTCAATCGCCTTCTGTACGCCGGCATTCAAGACGAAGAGTTCAAGACGTTTATCGCCGCGGCTAAAGCCTGGCGCGATAATCCCGTGAAGCCTCAGCTGAATACGGAAGCGGACAAGCACTGGGTACTGGCCGAAAACGCCGTCAAGGAAAGGAACCTCGACGAGGCAGTTAAGCACTACGAAGCGGCTCTCGAGATTCAGCCCATGTGGCCGACGGGCTGGTACGACCTGGCGATGATCTACGGCGAACAGAAGCAATACGCCGATGCCGCGAACGCAATGAAGCGTTATCTTGAACTGGTTCCCGACGCTTCCGACGCCAAGGCCGCCCGCGACCAGGTGATCATCTGGGACGATAAGTCAAAGCAATAGGAATGGAGAAGGGATGAACTCCAAGCGCATCTGCGCAACTCTGTTTTTCACGCTCCTGGCGGGCGCTCATGTGCCGCTCCATGCGCAGAGCGCGCCGCCTGGCGGGGCTGCAACTCTTTCAACCACTCAGGCCAAGGCGATGCTCGAGGACGCCATCAAGAAGCGGTTCACGGGCACACTCAAGACGCGCTATAGCTTCGCAGTATCCCCTACCTACGTGCTTACGGCAGCCGTCGATGTCGACGTTCGGATCACCGGGTTCTCCTTCTCAGCGCCGTATAACGGAGATCCATCTACCGGGCATATCGCAGTGAACTTCCGAAAGAAGGGATTAAAAGAGGTCGATAAACATTGCGAAATCGGTCCTGAAGGCTACCTCGGGGTGTATAGGCCGGACCTGAGTAAGACGAGCCGGATAGAGGGTCAGCGGGTTTCGGGCCATGATAAGGTTGTCTCTCCGACGCCCTTTTACAGTGTTGCCTATCTTCCCGACCCGGACCACGCCTTTGAACTCTTTCAGTGCGAGAGTGCTGGAGACCTTGCGATCTTCGCCTGGACGGACGAAAGCGCCGCGCGGGAGTTCGCCGATGCCTTTAACCGGCTCCTTTATGCCGCACTTCGCAATGAGATGGAGCCCGAATTTATTGCCGCCGCCAAAGCCTGGCGCGAAAATCCAAACAAGCCTCCGCTGAACGCGGAAGCCGATGAGCACTGGGTGCTGGCCGAGAACGCCGTCAAGGAGCGAAACCTCGACGAGGCCGTTCAGAATTACGAAGCGGCTCTGGAGATTCAGCCCATGTGGCCAACGGGCTGGTACGACCTGGCAATGATCTACGGCGAACAGAAGCAATACGCCGATGCGGCGGGGGCCATGAGGCGCTATCTCGAACTTGTTCCCGAAGCTTCAGATGCCAAGGCCGCCCACGACCAGTTGATCATCTGGGACAATAAGGCCAAACAGGAAGCTCAACAGAAATAAACTTGCGGCGGCAGACGTTCCGCCGCCAAGGCAATGGTCCAGCCAATCGAAGGGAGACCGCAATGAAGTTCGCCAATTGGAAGACGTTCGTATTCCTTTCCGCAATCCTCTTTATCGCTACGGTGCCCGCGTTTGCCCAGTCAAGGTTAGGGAAGAAACGGGGCGGCTCGCAGCAGAACTCCGAGCCGGCAGTAGCGCCGGCGCCTGCCCAGGCAACCACGGAGATGACCAGTTGGCAGGCGCGAAAGATCATCCTGGAAAAGTTCGCGAACATCGTGTCTGAACAGACCAGAAACATGGGCAACGGCATCAAGGAAGATCGAAGCGTACGAATCAACGCGGTCCGAATCACCGGAAGCAAAATCCAATACGACTACTCGGAGACTGAGCAGGAGCATGGCTTTAACTATCATCCCGCCGCAACCAGTTCCAACAGCACAGATACGATCGATCTGAAGAAGATCGGGCCCGTGTGGGCGGTTGTGAGTTATGGCTGGTCTCCAAGCGGCGGAAGGCGGGGCGGGACGTTCACCTATTCGTCGTCTACACCCCGCGAATGTGCGGGATATTGCTTGATCAACAAAGATCAGCAGGATTACGTCGATTCGTATCTCATGTATTCGAGTTCCGAAGATGCTAACCTGCTTGCCCAGGCCCTGAATCGACTGGCTGGTTCGTCGCAATCGTCGGAAGAAGCGGCGGCATGGATCGATTTTCAGCAGAAGGCCGCGGCCTGGCGCGCCATGGCCGCCAAGCCGGCGCTCGACGCGGAAGCCGATCGCAACTGGGTGCTTGCCGAAAACGCCGTGAAGGAAAAGAAACTCGATGCCGCAGTCGAACACTATCAGGCCGCGCTCGCCATCCAGCCGATGTGGCCTACGGGCTGGTTCGATCTGGCGATGATCTACGGCGAACAGAACAATTACGAAGATGCCTCCGACGCCATGAAGCGCTATCTGGAACTGGTTCCCAACGCTTCCGACGCCAAAGCCGCCCGCGACCAGATGATCATCTGGGACGATAAGGCGAAGCAGTAAGGAGGAGCTACGGTTTCTGGCTCACGTAGTCCGGCTCGATAACGCGGCGGACGGTAGCCTGAAAATCCTCCCACGAACAGGAGAGATCGGCCCGGCTGCATCCGGGAACGAAGAGTGGCGCCTGCTGCGGAGGGTTTGTGTCGGAGAGCGGCTGCGTTTGGCGCATCTGATCGAGGGTCTGGGCGTTGTAATACAGGCGGACGAAACGCTTGCCACTCGAGCGCTTACGCCAGAGCTCGAAGATGAGCGCGCCGCCGGGAGGGGTGTCGTTGCGCCGGCCGTCTTCGATCCAGTCGAGGCTGAGTGCGCCGGCGACGTTGGCAATGTTCGTGTCGTGGCCAGAGAGAATCAGCAGGCGATCGCCTTTTTTGCCGGAAGCGCCGGCGACAGTCTCGCCCGAGACGCTTTGCTCCATGGCGTTGAGGATGTGGTCAAGGAGATTCGAGGCGCGCATGCGAGCGATGGGCCAGGTGCGGGCGGCGATGTCTTCCTCGGCAGAGTGAAGCTGCAAAACTTCGCGCAAGGTGAGCTCGTCGAGGCAACCCCAGCCGAGACTCGTCCCGGTCATGCCTTCGGCATATTCAAGCAGGAGATTTTCGCTGAGAGAAGAAGCTGTCTGCAGCGGCCCGCGCAGCGCGGCCGAACGGCCGTCTGAGCCAACAGAGAGAGAGGCCGGAACGTCAAGGATCGAGGTATGCGATGGGTTGGTTGCAGGCACTTTTCCGCAGCCGGCGAGAATGCGGTCGAGGGTGGCGAGTTGCGGACGCCAGGCCTCGGTGAGGTTCTTCGCGTCACCGCCGATGCGGCCGGAGATGGCCGCCACGGCCAGAGCCGCATCTCCTGTGGGAGCGTTCGTCGAACGGTAGCTGAAAAGCGGATCGTTCATGCCTTCGGCGCGAGCCTGCACTTCGAGAGCACACCCGGGCATCAGGCCCTCGGCCAGAGCGCGGCCGCTTTCGCGCGTGCGCTCGTCGGAATCGGCAAGGATGGTAATGTGTGCGGCGTCGGCGCAGCCCGTTGCAGCGAGCAGGCCCTCGGCGGCAAAGTGCGCGCGGTCCCAGCCGCCGAGCATCTTCATCAGCTGGGAGCCGTGCGCGGTCAGATAGCCGGGCCGCACGCTCCACTCGGGCCACGCCGCTGCCGAGTAGGGCGCGTAGGTCTCATTCTTGTTTGTAGGCGGGCGCACGCCGTGGCGAGTAAGGATGACGGCGAACTGAAGATCGGCGTCTGCAGGCTTCGCAGGCGCGGGAGGTTGTTGCGCCGCGCAGTAGACGGAGCCGGGCACAAGAATGGCAAGAAGAAGACGCAGGCAGGCGCGAATCGGCATCAGTGACCTCCGTAGAAAAGCAAGCCGTTGAAAGGATAGAAGAAAGGGCCGGCTCGTTGCGCCGGCCCGTAGATAGGAGAATAGATTACTCGTGGTGCAGGTTCCAGCGCAGGCCCGCCGCAAAGGTGGGGTGATAATACTCACGCTGGACTACATACTGTTTGCTGCCGTTATAGAAGCCGAAGACTTCGTTGTTCAGGTTCAGGCCGTAGCCGTAGACCTCCATTCCCCAGCGTAGCTTGTAGCTGGCCTGGGTATCGAACTGGAAGTGGGGGTAGAGGTAGTTGTCGCCCTTGGGGCCGGCAGTTCCGCCGAGTTGCGGGTTCGAAACCGTCTGCTGCACGCCATTGACAACGATCGGATTGCCGTTCGAGTCGGTGGCATACTGAAGGTCCTCATACTGGTAGGCATAGATCATCTTGTCGTCGAAGGTCATGCCCGCACGCATGGAGAAGTGGTTCGTGTCATAGGTAGGACTGATGTTCCAGCTATTGGGCGCCTGGCGCAGCAAGGCGGGGCTGTCGTCACGCAGAGGATCCACGTTCTTGGCCTGCGAAGTTGTATAGCTATAGTTTGCGGTAATGCCGGCGCCCTTCATCACACCGGGCAGATAAGAGAGCCTCTGCTGATAAGCGAACTCCACACCCTGCACGTGCGCGCTGCCGGCATTCGTGGGCATGCTGACCAGCGTGGCCAAACCGGGGTTGTCTACATAGTTGGTTGTCAGAGTCTGAAGAGTGACGATCGGATTGGAGAGATCTTTATAGAAGTAGCCCGCCTGGATGAGGCCGAGCGGATTCAGGTAAGCCTCGTAGAGGATATCGTAGTTGTTGGCGTACTCGGCCTTGAGATTGGGGTTGCCGATGCTAACCGTGGCCGGAGTCGTTGAAACGTCGGGCTGGCCCGCGGCTGCGGATACATCCTGAGGATCGGGGCGCGCCAGGCCGCGGCCATAAACGAGCCGCAGGTCCGAATCGTGACCGAGATCGAAACGCAGAGAACCGCTGGGCAGGAGATCAAGATAGTCGCCACCGGCTTTAAAGCTCAGGGTGCCGGCGTTGTCGTCAAAGCTAAGGGTGGAGAGGTGCGTCGCCTCGATTCGGAGCCCGGCATTGAAACGGATGCGCGGAGTCAGATCGATCGTGTTCATTACATAGCCGGCCGGGATGCGCTCGACGTAATCGTAATTGGCGTCGTTCAAGCCGGGACCGCTGAAAGTCAGGTTGGCCAATGCCCATTGGCGAACCTTCGAATAATCCGTCACCGGGCCGACCTGGTAGGTCTTGTCGTAGTAATTCGGGTCGGTAGAATCCGAATCCCACTCAGGATGCGCCGAAACCGGGACGGAGCTCGCTTTCGCTGTGGGTTGGTAAGTGTTGTCGTATTTGTGGGAATTGCGGACCTTGGCGCCGAACTCGAAGGTTCCGTAATGACTCCCCACGTGATAGATACGCCCATAGGAACCCCATGCCGACAAAGTCACCTCGGCGCTCTGACCGGCGGTGGGCAACTCAAACTTTTTCAGACCATAATTGTCGCGATCCACAGCGTTATCTGCTCCCGTGCCGAAGCAGCCTGAACTCCAGCCGGGGCGGTAGACACTGGTGGCCGCGCTCGGATCGTAATTGCAATCGATATTCGGATCGCCCAGCCAGGTGAATTTAGCACTGCCGCTTCCACTCAGAGAACGGGAGCGCGCTGCGGCGACACCCCATTGAACGGTGTTCGCATTGAAGAGGTGCTTGCCCTGCAGCGAGAGGCTGCCGACAGATATATTCGGGCGGCGCCAGTCCTGGCTGTACGCGGGAGTATTATCCGTGCTGGCTGCCATGTCGCCCAGAGTGAAGACCCACTTTTGGCCCCAGTTGCGGAAGGTGGAGAAGAGACCGCGCAGCGAGATATCGGAGCCTTCATTGAGCTTGTAGTCAGCGGTTGCGGTGGCGCCCCAGCGAGTGCGGTAGTACACGTAATCGCGGATGTCCATCGTGTCGTAGTAGGGATTGAGACTGCCATCCGGATTGGGCTGGGGGTCCGGCTCAATGTCATTGATGCCGCGGCCGTTGTAGTCGTAGGTGCCGCCGATGAGTATGCCGAGCTTTTTGCTTGCGCCAAAGCGCTTGCCGATTGTTCCCCCCAACTGGTCCACTCCGCGGCCTCCGATGATGGGCGTGTAGCCGCCGATTCCGTATAGAGCAATAGTGGATGTGTCGGAGGCGGTCTTGGTGACCAGGTTGACAGAGCCGCCGATGCCGTCGGCGTCGATGTTTGCTTGCAGAGTCTTGTTGATTTCGACTGAATCGACCAGGTCGGAGGCGATGGTATCGAGTTTGATCTGGCGGACACCGGTCTCGGGCGAGGGGACGGTGACGCCATCGATCATGGTGTTGCTCAGGCGGGGCTCGGTGCCGCGAATCTGCACGTACTTGCCTTCGCCCTCGTCGCGCTCGATGGTGACTGAAGGCAACCGACCCAGCGCGTCGGCAATGTTGGCGTTGGGCAGAGAGGTGATGACCTCAGAAGGCAGAACTTGCACGATGTTCTCCGCGGCGCGGGTGCGATTGATGGACTCTGCTTCGCCGCGCGGGCGCTCGGCCGTAACGATCACCTCGTCATTCGTGGAGGCCACTTTAAGGATGGCGTTCACTTGCGAGGTCTGGCCGGCCGTGAGAGTCACCACGTTCTCATAAGGCGCAAATCCCACGAAGGAAATCTTTACCTCGTAGGTGCCAGGAGCCAGATTGTTGAAGAAAAATTCACCTTGGGCGTTGGCAGTTTTCGGCTCGGCAGCGGGTTCCAGCTCGACGCGCGCGCCCTGCAGCACCGCGCCGCTCGGGTCTTTCACGATACCGGCGAGGGTTGATTTTCCAGTTTGGCAATTGAGCGCCGGAAGCGCGCAAACGGCAAACACGGCGATGAGCGCGAGGAACGGTAGTCGAATTCTATGAAACATTTATCTGCCTCCTGGAGTAGGGTTCGTTCGGAGATATCCACTCTAAGGGTGCGAAAACGTCGTGAAACGAATCTGAAGCGAGTGTGAGAATCCGATGAATTCCTCGATGAGGCGCGCGACGGCCAGTTTGTGTCGTAGATCGAGAAAAGATAAGAGTGCCGGGTATTCCCTATGCGTGGAATCCAAGTTGGGCTGCATAGGTGCTATAGACAAAGTCGAAGACACTTGACCACGAGGATCGCTCGGCCGCCTTGCGGGCCGCGGCTCCCATCCGGCTACGCAGAGAGGGGTCACGGGCCAGTCGCAGGACGGATTCGCAGAACTGCTGACTGGATTCCGCGTTGAAGCCAGTGGATCCGTCTTCGACGATGAACTTCGGGCCGCCACTGCCGGCGGTTACAACGGGCACTCTGCTGGCCAGCGCTTCCAGGACAACATTGCCGAAGGTGTCAGTCTTTGATGGGAACACGAAGATGTCAAAGTTGGCATAGGCGCGCGCCAGGTCGGCTCCAGTCCTGACGCCGGCCAACACCGCATTCGGTACGTTCTTTTCGAGCCAGGCGCTTTCGCTGCCATGGCCTACAATCACGATGCGGAAGTTGCCGATGCCGGCCTCGATCATCGCCCGGCCAATCGTGGCGAGCTCTCGCACGTTTTTTTCCGGCGAGAGCCTGCCCACATAGCCGATTTCAACCATGCCATCCTCCTGCCGATCACGATAGGCAGCAGCGAAGGCGGCGGAATCGACGCCGCGCGACATCAGGAAACATGGTTTACCTGTTGCCGCAGCGAGTTGCGCGATGAGCTCAGGGTTGGGAGCAAAGAGAAACCGCGCAGCCTTGTAGAATCTCGAGGTCAAGGCAAAAACCGCATCCTGCACTTTTGCGCAGGTAATCTGTTCAAACACATCGGGCACAAAGACCGAAGTACGTTTACCGGCGTATTCGTGCACATTGGTGTGCCAGCTTGCGGTGAGTGGCAATCCAAGTTCGTGCGCAACCGTAAGTCCGGCAATTCCGATATCGCTTGGGCCCGTTACGTGGACAACATCCGGCTTGAACTCACGCAAGGTGTCGGCGATGGCCCGATGATGGCGTAAGAAAGCGGGATCGAATAGCAGATCCTTTTCCAGATGAAAAGAGAGCGGTCCGCGCGCGTACTCCATCCGGGTAATCGAGCCATCGGATTCGCGCCTGGTTGCATTCGCGCCGGCGACAAGCAGCATCGGAAGCTCGCGCCGACGGGCATACGACTCAAAGCGCCGGGCGGTATTGGCCACTCCATTCACTTCGTGGTAGGAGTCGGGGAAAAACGCGACCCGGATGGGAGGGTGGCTCATCCGGCAGCTTCCCCGCTCATCTGACTGACGGCTACTGCGCCGTACATCGAGAGAAAGGAGAGATCTTCCTGAGAAAGGCTTGTACGGCTATAAAGCCATACACCAGACCGATGGTGCCTGCACTCTTTTGCTTCCTTCCACGCGTGGAAGACGTTGTTTTGCACCTCCAGCCTCCGCACTTTCGCAAGAGCGCCGTAATCTGATTCAATTCGCGTTCACGGAGCTTCAACGGAAGTATGCGGGCTGAAGGTAAATAGAGTTTGACCGCGAGATTATCAATTGGTAAATATCTGGAATCGTGCAACGATGGTGGCCACGCAGTTGTCCTCCCAGCAACGGATGGCCCTCAGGTTGCCAGGACCATGATTCTTCGTCAATTCGTATTCCTTTGATCTGCTGTTCACAGATGCTGGCGGATACTCCCCCTGTGAATCCCGACATCGGCGCAGTCCCTACCCGGCCCTCATTCAGTCACGCCATCGATCTCGATCTCATCCGCGCGCCACACACAATCGCTTTACCCCGGGTTCAAGCCGAGAACAGTTCCTACAAACTGCGCTCGGCCGTAAGCAAAGAGGACCGGGACGCGGCGTGCCGTTTGCGCTTCCGCGTCTTCAATGTGGAGCTCGGAGAAGGGTTGGAAAGCTCCTACCAGACCGGCCTCGATCAGGACCGGTTCGATCCATACTGCGAACATCTGATTGTTGAGGAGCGCGCAACGAGGCGCGTGGTGGGAACCTACCGCATGCAATCGGGTCTATCCGCAGCGCGGCACGCCGGGTACTACTCCGAGCAGGAGTTTGTGCTGGCTCCGTATGAGCCTCTCCGTCCGAGCGTTCTGGAATTAGGGCGCGCGGCCGTCGATCGGGAACACCGCACGCCTGAGGTTCTGACCCTGCTGTGGCGCGGAATAGCGCAATACGCTACTCAAATGGGGCTGCGATATTTACTAGGCTGCTCCAGTCTCAACTCGAATGATCCGGCCGAAGGATGGCAGATGTTTCGTCATCTTGGGAAATTTCGCGTTCCGCCCGAGTTTGAGACTGTGCCGACGGCGGCTTATACCTGTCCCATTGAGTTCGGAAGTGCAACTGCAGAGGCGCAGCAAGCACTCCCTTCGCCGGTCAAAGTCCCGAAATTGCTCAAAACTTATCTCGCACTTGGCGCTCGGATCGCCGCGCCGCCGGCTTGGGATCGTGAATTCCGCACCATTGACTTTTTGACGCTTCTCGACCTCGAATCACTGGCGCCGGCCGCGCGCTGCCGCTTCTTCGGTCCCACGAATTCATGATTGTGCGCCGGCTTTGGCGTGCAGGAGCGCTCGCCGTCGCTCTTGCGATTTCCCTCCTGCGCTACTGGACCGAGTGCCTGAAGGGCTCTGTGACGCTGGAAGAACAGGCGGCGTGGCTCCAGCAGGCCTCAAAGCGTGTGCTGAGGAGCGTCGGCCTTTCTTACGTTGCA
>Ga0335071_10002024_pt1 | contig 21912 bp, 16 predicted proteins | sample Lox_Sample_15_FD_206724 | JGI IMG/M metagenome (GOLD analysis project Ga0335071, IMG submission 206724) | Soil microbial communities from Loxahatchee National Wildlife Refuge, Florida, United States - Lox_Sample_1.5 | ecosystem: Environmental > Terrestrial > Soil > Wetlands | place: USA... | reverse complement strand
GCGGTCGACCAGCTCCTCTACGGTCGCCTCGAGCGGCGCCGTGGCGACGTCGGTTCCGTAGTAATCGCGCACCCTCGACATCGACATCACGCCACCTCCGGGCCGCCGACCGGCGAGGAGACGTGCGGAGACTGCGCTGTCGCGACGGCGCCGAGTCCGACGAGCTCCTGCGCGATCACCGGCAGCAGGTCATCGAGCGTGATCACGCCGATGAGCTCCTCGCGCTCGTCGACGACCGGGAGACGCCGCACTGCGCGGCGGCGCATCAGAGCCATCGCGACGCGGAGGGGCGTGCCCGCGTGAATCGTGACCGGATCGTGGGTGAGTGCCGATGCGACGTTGGCGTTGTCGGGATCCAGCCCTTCGCGAATTACGCGCAGGGCAAGGTCGCGATCGGTGAGGATGCCCCGCACGCTGCGACCGGCGACCGCGACCAGACAGCCGATTCCCTCGTCGGCCATCTGCCGTGCGGCGCTGCGGAGCGTGGCGTCGACGGCGATCGTCCGGACGTCGCGCCGGCAGTAGTCGGAGACCGGCATGCTCGACCCTCCTTTTCGTCCCCATCGCACGAGGCCTGCTGCGACCATGCTGCAACCCGCGTGCCGCCGTTCGCCGCCGGGCGGGAGCGCGCGCGGCGCGCCGCGAGGCGTTCGATCGGTATAGGCCAAGCACGGATGGGGCGGATCGCCTCGCGGATGCCCCGAATCACCACACCCCGAATTCCGCGATCGAATCCCACCGATTGGCGTAGGATGGGCTCGAGCGCGCTCGCGTGGGAGGGAAGAGATGCGGGGACGCGCATTCTCGGCTCGGCTCGTGCTCTCGCTGGTCGCGGCGGCGGCGACGCCGCCCGCCGCGCAGGCCTTCGACTTCTTCGATGGGCGGGTCCAGGTGCACGGCTTCGTGGAGGAGCAGATCCGCGGCATCGCGCGGGGCTTCAGCACGCAGGACAACCTGGACCTCACGCAGTGGTACAACATCCTCAACATCGAGACGGACGTGAACGCGGCGCCGAACGGCTGGGGTCCGTTCGACCTGATCCACGCCTACACGCGGGTCGAGGTGCGGTACGACTGCATCTGGACGCGCGGCTGCGGCATCTTCCCGCAGGCGGACGTCTACGGCGACCGCGCCGAGACCCTCCCCGGGCGATACTCGGACGGACAGAAGACCGGCCTCACCGGCGCCGTCTTCACCGGCGACACGCGGCGCCTCCACGTCATTCCGGTCGACGAGCTCGGCTTTCCCTTCAAGGACGACCCGGTCCCGGACCGGCGGCTGCCTGCGTTCCTATGGAACGTCCCGCGCGTCGATACGCTCTTCGGCGTCCCCGGATCCGACGGCGTTCTCGGCACCGCCGATGATCCCGCATTCTTCGTGTTCCAGCGCTTCCTCCGCCCCGGCCGCGAGTACCGCTTCGGCCTGCGCGAGGTGAAGGGAACCGACGACAGCACGATCCAGGTGCTCGGACCGTGGCTGCCCAGGAACCACATCGACAGCCTCGCGTACCTCTCCGACCGGCCGAATCCGTTCAACCCGCTCGACTTCAACCCCATCGCGGGTGCGGGCGGGAGCTTCGGCAGCGGCGCCCTGCCCTATCGGCCCGCGCCCGAGCTCCCGGACGGCGTGATCGGCCGCTCCCCGTTGGCGCGCGGCCTCTACATCCCGAACGAGGCGGTGGCGCACGTCATCCAGACCGACAAGCTGGGGCAGATCGACCAGAACTTCAGCCAGACGGAGCTCGCCTTCAACCACGGCCAGAGCCAGCAGCAGACCGGCGAGCTCAAGGAGGCCTACGTCGATCTCGAGGCCTTCGACTCGCGGCTCTGGATGCGCATCGGCAAGCAGGACATCGTGTGGGGCAAGACGGAGCTCTTCCGCACCACCGACCAGTTCAACCCGCAGGACCTGGCGCTCTCGTCACTCCCGGACCTCAAGGAGTCCCGCATCGCGCTCTGGTCGGCGCGCGCCGTCTGGTCCTTCTACCAGGTGGGCCCGCTCGACGACGTGCGCCTGGAGGGCGCAGTCAACTTCGACAAGTTCCAACCCAATGATCTGGGACGCTGCGGCGAGCCCTACACGCCGTACCCGGCGTGCAACATCACGGCCGGCCTGTTCGCCCACGGGCTGGCCGGCTTCGGCCTGGCCGGCGTGGAGCAGCCCCCCGATCCCTGGGACAGCTGGAAGGGGCTCGACGGCGGGATGCGCCTCGAGTTCCGCTGGGATCGCTTCAGCTTCGCGCTGACCGACTTCTACGGCTACGACGACGTCCCGTACGTGAAGCCGCTCTTCTACTACGAGCGCAACGTCGATCCGCTCACGGGCTGGCCGCGCCGCGGCAACACGACCGCCGGCTGCGATCCGGACCACCTCTTCGGCGAAGGGACCTCCGGCTGTCTCGGTCCCGGCGAGGATGCACTCAAGCACTCGTCCGCCAACCAGCAGCGCTTCGCGGTGATCTGCGCCTCGAGCGTCGGCTTCAACAACCTCGACCCGAGCGCCTGCGCGCAGAGCATCTTCAACAGCTCGAGCAGCGCGCTGACCGGCGTGCCGAACACGCCGCCCACCGTCGCCGAGGCGCTCGGCATGCTCATCTCGGGCTCCGCGATCGGCAAGGCCCTGGTGGCGACGCCGTCCTTCGTCGGCACCAACGTGTGGCCCGTGGTCACGCTCAACCGAGACGTCAACGACGGGCCGGGCCAGGGCACCTTCGCCGGCGCAGGCACGCTCGGCCAGGTGCTCACCGACCAGCAGGAGGCGCTGCTCGGCTGCGGGCGCTTCTGGGGCACGAGCTGCGACACCTCGCTCCCGAAGGCTGGCGGCATCGACCTGATGAACGCCGAGCTGAGCGTGCTGATCCAGTCGTTCCCCGGCACGCAGGGAACTTCGGGGAACTGGACGACGACCAACACGCGTGTCGCGCAGCCGGGTACGCTCGGCTTCAACGGTGGTGCCGTCGCCCTGCGCTACCAGAACGGCCGGAGCTTTGTGCTTCCCGGCGCCCGCTCGCCCTTCGCGGGGACGAACCTCGACCCCAAGGACTGGAGCGCGGGGGTGGACGGCTGCGTGCGCGCGTCCGATCCCGGCTGCGCCGCGTCGAACGGCGGCACGGGCGCGCACGATCTGCGGCAGCCCTTCACCGGGGTGTTCTTCCAGAGCGAGATGGCCGCGCTCTCATGGAACTACCTGCTCACGCTCGTGGTGCTCTCCGGTCAGGGCAAGGCGCAGAAGGCGATCGACGAGTTCCTGCCCTCGGATCCCTTCGGGCTCACGCGGCCGGGCAGCTGCTCCTACACGATGCCGCAGCTCTGCTCCAACGTGCAGGCCATCTTCGCCGTGGCGCACACGACGCGGAAGACGCTGCGGGCGGGCGGCAACGGTGCCTATGGGCGCGCGGACTGGGACTGGGACACGGCGGGCTCGGGCGTGCTCGCCTACAACAAGCGCAACGTGCTCGGCTTCTCGAGCGACTTCGCCGAGGACCGGACGAAGTCGACCTGGAGCTTCGAGGCGACCTGGATCGAGGGGAACAAGTTCCAGGACAACAACAGCTTCGACGGGCTCCATAACTCCGACACCTACAACCTCACGATCTCGATCGATCGCCCGACCTTCGTCCACTTCCTGAATCCGGATCGCACCTTCTTCATCAACACCCAGTGGTTCCTCCAGTACGTCCCGGACTACCGCGGCTCGTTCACCACCAACGGGCCGTTCAACGCGCTCGCGACGCTGCACGTGGACACCGGCTACTACCGGGACCGGCTGCTGCCCGGCATCACCCTCGTCTACGACTTCAACTCGGACTCGGGCGCCGTGCTGCCCCAGGTCAGCTACCGCTTCACCGACTCCTTCTCGGCGACCCTCTCGCTGTCCTACTTCTTCGGGCGCTTCCAGGGGGTCGACGCACCGATCGCGTCGATCAACGACCAGCCGTTCCGCACCGGCTCCGGGATCGATCGCGACTGGGTCGAGAACGGGCTCGCTCCGATCCGCGACCGCGACGAGATCGCGCTGCGGATCCGCTACACGTTCTAGGCGGCAGCGCAAAGCGACCAAATCGGCTATTCCAGCGCGTCGAGAACTCGGCTTGCATTGCCGCTGCAGCGCGCCCGGCAGCGGGCCGCGCAGGGGCATTCCGTCACAATTCAGTCCGGCTAGACGAGGCGAATCGTCTCGATTCAATTCGCGTCTGGCGATCGTTCCCGCCATCTCGGCGGGAACAGATCGTGCTTGGTGCAGACCAAGAGGGCGACATGCTGACGAGCCGCTTGCTCGACTATCTGGACGCGCACGAGCACAGCTACGCCGACGATGATTGGACGCGGCTGGAGCCCTTCTTCACCGAAGGCGCGGTGCACGAGGTGAGCGGCGGGCAGCCGCTCGGCGGGCGTTGGGTCGGGCGTCCTGCGCTGATCGGGCGCCTCCGCGAACGGGCCGAGACGTTCGACCGGCTCTTCGACAATCGGGCGATCTCGCCCAGGGGCGTTCCGATCGAGATGGGGCAGACGGTATCCCTTCCCTGGCGGGGCATCTATGGAATCAACCGGGCTCCGGCCGATGTGCTCAACATCGAAGGGATCCTGGTCGCGAGCTTCGCGGGGGATGCGATCGAGTTCCTGCGCGACCAACTTCGCCCGGGCACTCACCGAGCCATCCAAAGATACCTGCTGCGCCATGGACTCGACCCTCGTTTCGAGGAGTCTTGATCCGACTCGACCCCTTGCCGCGATCGACCTCGGCTCGCCCACCGGCCTTGGGCCGATTCGCCCTTGTGAGACTCGCCGACTCGATCATGCCAGCGCTTGTCCTCGCTCGCTTGCAGCCGCGACAACCGGTCGCGACCCAACCTCGGGATCGTGTGCCCGGACCCCCTGGCCAGCGCGGCTCGTTCCCGGATGCAGGGAGTCGCAATGTGACAGGCACTAAGGCACGCTCGGGAGCGTCCAAGAGCTTGCGATTCGCGAGTGCCGGACGCGCCCTCATCGCGCACGTCGCTACGAAGAGGTGGCGACTCCGTGGTGACCGCTCTTGGTTCGTGGTCGACCGCAAGCACCTCTTCGCGACGACCGGATGCGCCACACTCGCGGCGTGGCCCGCGAGCCCTCGGCCGCCCGAGATGATGAGGAACGACTCATGCCCGAGCGTGTAACCGCGAGCCTGCCCAGCATCGAATCCGTAATGACGGCCACGCCGTGGCATGTGCAGGCGACCGATACGCTGAATCACGCCCGGGAAGTAATGGAGAGCAATGGCATCCGACACCTGCCCGTGAAGGAGGGCGCGGTCCTCGTGGGCCTCGTCTCGCATCGCGACGTGGCGCTCTTGCTGGACGGCAGCCCACTCAGGCAGCGCGCGAGGCTTCGGGTGCGCGACGCATGTGCGCACGACCCCTACATCGTAGATGTGTCGGCGCCACTCGACGCCCTCCTGCTCGTGCTCGCCGAGCGGCAGATCGGCTCGGCGGTGGTAACGCGCGGCGGTCAGCTCGCCGGCATCCTCACGGCCACGGACGCGTGCCGGGCGTTCGGCCTGCTGTTGCGGTCACTCGCGCCCCCGCGAGATCCCCGCTGAGCCCGACCACGGAGCTTCCCCCCCCGCGCGCTCAGTCGCCGCCTCGCAGGAAGGCAGCCATCTCCGTATGGGTCTCCTCCGGGCGCTCGATCTGTGGCACGTGTCCACAGTCGAGCTCGCAGTGGCGAGCGGTCGGAAGCGCGCGCCGGACGTGATCCGCGAAGGCGATCGGTACGAGCCGGTCCTCCTTGCCCCAGACGAAGAGACTCGGCGGCTCGAGCCCCGCGAGCCGCGTCCAGAAGCCCTTGGCTCCGTGCGGCTCCTCGAGATAGATCTGACGCGCGGCCGCATAGAAGGCGGCGCGGCCGCGCGGCGTGAGATACGAGCGCAGGAACTCGTCGACCCCCGCCTGCACCCAGCTCTCGCTGGCGATCGGGAGGATGCGGTGCACGACGGCCTCCACCAAGGGGCGCGGGGCTAGCTGCAGGAGCCCGAGCTCCGGCCGCAGGAGCCGCACGAGCGGCGCCCAACGCCGCTCGCGCCGCCACGCGAGGGAGGGCGCGAGCAGCACGAGCCGGCGCACGCGCTCGGGATGACGCAGGCCGACCTCGAGCGCGGCGCGGCCGCCCATGCTGTTGCCGACGAGGTGCGCGCGCTCGATCGCGAGCGCGTCGAGGAGATCCACGATCGAGCGGGCGAAGAACGGCGCATGATAGGCCGCGCGCAGCGGCTTCACCGAGTCGCCGAAGCCGGGGAGATCGACGGCGATGGCGCGGAACGAGCCCGCGAGCGCCGCCACCGTCGGCAGGAACGAGCCCTTGGTCGCGCCGAGCCCGTGGATCAGCACCACGGGCTCGCCGACGCCGGCGGTGATGATCGAGAGCGGACCGAGGGCGGTCTCGACGCGGCGGAAGCGGACTCGTCCCGGGCCCTGGACTCCGCTCGTGGCCGCGAGCAGCGCCACGCCGAGGTGCAGGTTGCGGCGGATCACGAGGCGCGCGGCCCGATAGGCATCCAGCCCGCCCCGCACGTCCCGGGCAAGCGCGTCCCACGTCGCGCGCGCTGCGCGGAGCGTCGCGTCGGGTCGAGCCGAGGGATGCGCGGTCGAGAGCCTCGCGCGGCTGCCATCGACGAGGACATCCCACTGTCCCGCCTCGGGCACGATCAGCCGGATCCGCGCCGGTCCGTCGGGCGCGTCGAAGGCGCCTGGATCGAAGCGGTCGATCAGGACTCGGATGCTGTCCGGCGGTGAGCCGGGCTCCGCTCCGCTCCCCCACGGTAGTGCCATGGTCCGTCCCTCGCCGGTATTCTAAGGAACGAGACGGCGTCCGCCGCGGGCGGGCGCGACGCGGACGACCGAAATGACGACGCTCTGGTGGGACCGCGCGCAGATCGCCGCGCAGCTCGCGCGGGCCGGGCTCCGTGCGCTGTTCCGCGACACCGAGCATCCGAGCCCCGTCTCCGGCGATCCGCGCTTCCGCAGCGCCCGCGACGCCGCGCTCCTCATCGCCGACGGAGACGTCGTCGGAGTGTCGGGAATGGGCGCGCACCAGCACGCGTCGATCGTCTACGCCGCGCTCCGTGAGCGCTTCGACGCAACCGGTCATCCGCGCTGCCTGACGCTCGTGAACGTGGGTGGGCACGGCGGTCGCGGCATCGCGCCCGGAACGCTCGAGGAGCTCGGCCGGCCGGGCCTCTGTACACGCTTGATCACGAGCCACTTCGAGACCTTCCGGGCGATGCTCGACCTCGCAGACGCGGGCCAGTGTGAGCTCCAATGCGTCCCGTTCGGGGTCCTGGCGCTGCTCTTCGAAGCGCTCGGGCGCGGCGAGCAGTCGGTGATCTCGCGCACGGGAGTCGGCACCTTCCTCGACCCGCGCCTCGGACGCGGCTCACCGGTGACGGGCCGCGGTGCGCAGCTCGTGACCGCCGAGGGCGATCAGCTTCGCTACCGAATCCCGCCGATCGACGTGGCGATCCTCAATGCTCCCGCCGCGGACCGGCGGGGAAACCTCTATGTCAAGAATTGCGCGGTGATCTGCGAGAGCCGCGAGCTGGCGCGCGCCGCCCGGCGGCACGGCGGGAAGGTGATCGCGAACGTCGGTCTGCTGGTGGATGAGGGATATGCCCCCATCTTCCTGGCCGGCGACGCGGTCGACGCGGTCGTCGTCCATCCGGACACCGAGCAAACCGCCGGCATTGCCCACCGCGGCCATTGGCCGATGTTCACGACCGAGAGCGACGTCCCGCTCGAGCGAGCGCTCGCTCGCGTGCGCTTCGTCAACTCGCTGCTGCCCGCACTCCCGCGCCGCTCCGCGGCCGACAAGGCCCTCGCGCGGCTGGCCGCCGCGACGCTGCTCGCGAACGTCGAGCGGGGCGCCGTGGTGAGCATCGGCACCGGTCTTCCGGAGGAGGTGGCGCCCGCGCTCTTCGCGGCCGGGCGCCACCGGGGGATGCGCTTTCGCATCGAGAGTGGTGTCGAGGGAGGGCTTCCGGCGCCCGGCCTCTTCTTCGGCGCGGGGCTCTGCCCCGATGAAATCATCTCCTCGGCCGAGCTCTTCCGGCGCTGCGAGGAGCGCCTCGACGCGACCTGCCTCGGGGCCCTCGAGGTCGACGGCTCGGGAGACGTGAACGTCTCGAAGCGTGGGGACGGCGCGAAGAAGTACGTCGGACCCGGCGGCTTCTGCGACTTCTGCGCCGCGGCGGGGACGATCGTCTTCGTGTTCGCCTGGATGCGCGGCGGGAGGCTCCGCCTCGAGGACGGGGAGCTTCGCATCGCTGCGCCCGGCACGCCGAAGCTCGTGGAGCGCGCCGGTGAGGTGAGCTTCCGCAGCGCCGGTGCGCTCGCGGCAGGCAAGCGCGTCCTCTACGTCACCCACGTCGGCGTGTTCCAGCTCGTGGAGGACGGGCTCGCGCTCGTGTGTGCCATGCCGGGCATCGACGTGCGCCGCGACATCCTCGACGCGGCCCCGGTGAAGCTGAGAGTCCCGGCCCGTGTCCCACGCGTGCCGCGCTCGATCGTCGAGGGCCGCCGCCTCGCGTGGCGAGTGCTGGCCGCGCCGTGAGCCAGGACGCAGCGATCGAGAGCGCCGGCAGCCGCGACATCGAGCGCGCCGTCACCGAGCTCGCCGAGCGGCTGCCGGTCCCGCTCGCGCCGCTCGCCCGCATCGCCTACGACTATGCCTGGAGCTGGACGCCGGGGGGCCGCTCGCTCTTCCGCGACATCGACGCGCTGCATTGGCGGCGGAGCGGCTATAACGCGCGCGGCATCATCGAGGCGCAGTCGCCCCACCGCCTGAGGCAGCTCGCGAGCGATCCCGGTTACGTGCGCCGCGTCGAGCAGGTGGCGGCCGCGCTCGCAACGGATCGCGCGCGGCCGCGCCCCGGCGTACCGATCCCGCCGGATCGGCCGGTGGCGTATCTCTGCGCGGAGTTCGGCGGGCACAGCTCCCTGCCTCTGTACGGCGGCGGGCTCGGAGTCCTCGCTGGCGACTTCGTGAAGGCTGCCTCCGATTTCGGGCTTCCCCTGGTGGCGATGAGCATCTTCTACCGCGAGGGCTCGTTCCATCAGCGTCTCGACGAAAACGGCCAGCAGCTCGAATACTGGACGGCGACACCGATCGAGAGGCTCCCCGCGGTGCTCGTCCGCAACGGAGACCAGCAGCCCGCCGGCGTATCGGTCGAGATCGGTGAGCGCATCGTGCACGTCCAGATCTGGCGGGTCGACTTCGGCCGCGTCCCGCTCTATCTGCTCGACACCGACTGCGCCGCCAACGCGTCGATCGACCGTTGGATCACCGCGCGCCTCTATGTCGCCGATCGCCAGATCCGCCTCGCGCAGTACGCCGTCCTCGGCTGCGGCGGCGTGCGGGCGTTGCGCGCCCTCGGCATCGAGCCGAGCCTCGTGCATCTGAACGAGGGCCACGCCGCGCTCTCCGGCCTCGAGCGGCTGGGCTCGCGTCTCGAGGTCGGCCGCGGCTTCGAGGCGGCGCTCGCCGAGGTACGCGAGAAGACTGTATTCACGACACACACACCCGTGGCGGCCGGCAACGAGTGGTACGCGCGCGAGGAGGTCGACCGCGCTCTCGGCGCCCTGCGCGAGCAGCTCGGCGTGCCGAGTTCCGTCTTCTACGGCCTCGGTCGCATCCATCCGGGCGACGACAACGAGCCGGTCGCGCTCACGCCCCTCGCTCTGCGCACGAGCCGCAGCGCCAACGGCGTATCGAGGCGACACGGCGAGGTCGCGCGCGAGATGTGGCAGCCGCTCTGGCCCGGCCGTCCCGTGGCCGACGTCCCGATTCGCCACGTCACCAACGGCGTCCACGTGCCCACCTGGATGGCGACCCCCATGCAGGTGCTCGTCGACCGCTACCTCCCGGTCGATTGGCGACGGCGCACGTCGGATCCGGCGATCTGGGACGCGATCGGGCGCATCCCCGATGCGGAGATCTGGGCGGTCCGCCAACGGCTGCGGGAGCGCCTGGTCGAAGACGTGCGCGAGCGCTCGGTGGTGATGCGCCTCGCACGTGGCGAGTCGCACGACTTCGTCGAGGCGGCCGCGCGCGTCTACGACCCCGGCGTGCTCACCATCGGATTCGCCCGGCGCGTCGCCACCTACAAGCGGCTCCACCTGCTGAGCCTGTACCTCGAGCGCGGGCTCGGCCTGCTCGCCAATCGCGAGCGGCCGATCCAGCTCCTGATCGCCGGCAAGGCGCACCCCGCCGACCCAGAGGCGAAGCAGGCGCTGAAGACGATCCTCGACCTGCGCCGCGCGCCGAACGTCGGCAGGCAGATCGTCTTCCTCGAGGACTACGACCTCAGCCTGGCACCGCGCGTCGTCGCGGGCGTCGACCTCTGGCTGAACCTGCCGCGGCCGCCGTTCGAGGCGAGCGGCACGAGCGGCATGAAGGTGGTGCTGAACGGCGGCTTGCACCTGAGCGTGCTCGACGGCTGGTGGGCGGAGGCCTACGACGGCGAGAGCGGCTGGGCGATCGCGACGCCGCCCGGTGATCCGCGCGCGCAAGACTTGGCCGACGCCGCGGCGCTCTACGACCTTCTCGAAGGCGAGGTGGTGCCGCTCTTCTACGAGCGCGATCGCGAGGGCATTCCGGCGCGGTGGCTGGCGCGCGTCAAGAACTCGATGCGGCGGCTGATCCCGCGCTTCAGCGCCGAACGCATGCTCCGCGACTACCTCGACGGAGTCTACGACACAGGCACGCAGTGCACCGACTAGGGCGGTTGCCTCGTCGCCCAGCTTGCCGCCGCGACAGCTTGCCGCAACCATCCACGGCCGTGTCCCCCGCGCCTCCGCATCTCGACGACCTCGTCGGCGTCGTCGCCGAGCTCGTCCATCGACTCGCTCCGCCGCCGGTCGAGAATACCGTCGCCGATCTGGCCGTGTATGCGTCGCGCACGCTCGAGGAGCTCTTCCCAGCGCCTTCGCGCGTGCCCGTCGTGCTGGTGAAGCGCCGCTGGCGCGCTCTCGGGGTCGAGAGCGATCTCGCCTGGTTCCCCTCTTTGCACCAGCCGCTCGAGCCGCACTTTGCGCGCCGCTATCGGGCCGGCCGCGAGAATCAGACGGTCTGGACGCGCTGGGTCCGACCTGCGGGTGCCGGCCGTCGGCCCCGTTTGCTCTATCTGCACGGCTTCATGCAGCCGGAGACGCCGCTCGAGGAGGTCGCCCTGCTCACGCGCCTGGCGACGCAGCTCCGCGTCGAGGTGGTTCAGGTGCAGCCGCCGTATCACGGCCGACGCAAGCCACGCGGCTCCCGGTTCGACGGGGAGCTGTTCTTCACAGCGGACATCGTCCGCAGCTTCGAGGCGGTGCGGCAAAGCATCCTCGACGCCCGCAGCGTCCTCTCGTGGATGCTCGATACGGACGACCGGCCAGTGGGTGTCGCGGGGCTGAGCCTCGGCGGTGCGCTCGCCGCCGCGCTCACGTGCCTCGAGCCGCGCTTCGCGTTTTCGGCGCCGCTGATCGCTCACATGGACGTCGCCGCGACCTTCGCCGATGCCCCGGTTCTGGAAAGCGTGCGCCGAGAGTTGCGCGGCTTCGACTTCGCGCCCGCGGACCTGGCCGACTTCTTCGACGGCTTCGGCTGGAGCACGCTGCGCCCTCACCTTCCGCCCTCCCGGATCCTTCTGCTGGCGGCCTCTGACGACCACTTCTTCCGGCCCGCCGTCGTCGAGGCGATGTGGCGGCGCTGGGGCGAGCCCCCGATCCACTGGTATCCGTGCAGCCACATGGGATTCCTGCCCTATCTACCGGATGCGATCGCTCGCATCGGTGCGCTGGTCGACGCCGTAGACGGCGCGCCGCGACGGCCCCTCCTCGCCAACGGCATCGTCGACCGACCCCATCGCCCCTGATCGAGCAGATCCTCGGCACCAGGGACGGCGGGGCGCTTCGCCACACGGGCGCGACCGAGGGCCACACCCATCCTCTCTCGACGCCGCCTGCCGCAGGTCCCGGCCGGTACAGGACTTGCTGTCGGCCGAGTAGGCATTCGCCGCAGGGAGGCGCGAAATGGCGATCAGGGTTGGTATCAACGGATTCGGTCGGATCGGACGCCTGGTCCTCCAGGCGCTCTGCGATCAGGGGCTCCTCGGCCGGGAGATCGACATCGTGGGCGTGGTCGACGTCTCCACGGATGCCGAGTACTTCGCCTACCAGATGAAGTACGACTCGGTGCACGGCCGCTTCGGACACGCGCTTTCGACGAAGAGGAGCAGCGCCTCGGCCAAACACGACGACGTGCTCGTCGTCGGCGGCGATGAGGTCAGGTGCATCCCGGCGGCCAAGGACCCGAGCCAGCTCCCCTGGAAGGAGCTCGGCGCTGAGTACGTGATCGAGTCGACGGGCCTGTTCAACGACCTCGAGAAGGCGGGCGGACATCTCGCGGCCGGAGCGAAGAAGGTCATCCTCACGGCACCTGGAAAGGGCGCGGTGAAGACGCTCCTGATCGGCGTGAACGAGGGGGAGTATGATCCCGCGAGGCACCAGGTGGTGTCGAACGCGTCTTGCACGACGAACTGCCTGGCCCCCGTGGTGCACGTGCTGCTGAAGGAGGGGATCGGGCTCGAGACGGGTCTCATGACCACGATCCACAGCTACACCGCGACGCAGAAGGTGGTGGACGGCCCCTCGAGGAAGGACTGGCGCGGCGGGCGCGCGGCGGCGATCAACATCATCCCGTCGACGACCGGGGCGGCGAAGGCGGTGGGCGAGGTGCTGCCCGCGACCAAGGGCAAGCTCACCGGCATGGCCTTCCGCGTGCCGACCCCCAACGTCTCGGTCGTGGACCTCACCTTCCGCTCGGCGAACGAGACGTCGATCGAGGCGATCGACGGCCTCATGAAGAACGCGAGCGAGACGTACCTGAAGGGCATCCTCGGCTACTGCGACGAAGAGGTCGTCTCGACCGATCTCATCCATGACGACCGCTCCTCGATCTTCGACTCGCTGGCAACGCTCCAGAACAATCTCCCGGGCGAGAAGCGGTTCTTCAAGCTGGTGTCGTGGTACGACAACGAGTGGGGCTACTCGAACCGCGTGGTCGACCTGCTGCGCTACATGGCGAAGAGGGACGGCGCGAGATAGGGAATTGGAGCAGGCCCAAGCGCTTCATCGAGGAGTTCGACCCGGCGCGCCTTGACGCTCGAGCTCGCGTGCTTGGCTCGAAGTCGGAGAAGGTCATGAAGCACGCACAGGCGGAAGCCGCGCCGATCCGGGCGTGGCGGTTGTCGCTCAATCGGGCGATCTGGCGAGCCCACATCTTCGCCGCCGGCTCCTTGGTTGTCTGGGCGGAGAGGCTCCGCCCGAACGGCGGTTATGGCGCGTGGATCTTCTCCAGGTCTGCCCGCCTCGCGAACCGGCTCGTCGGGATCCGGGTCGAGGCGATCGGGCTCGACAAGCTCGATCCGGCGCAAGCCTATGTCTTCACCCCGAATCATCGCAGCCACGCCGACATCACTGCGCTGCTGGAAGCTCTCCCGGCGGCGCGCTACGCCGCCAAGCGCGAGCTGTTCGACGAGCCGGTGCTCGGACGGGCGCTCCGTGCGGTCGGCATGATCCCAATCGACCGAGACAATCCGACGCTCGCCAAGCGGACGCTCGAGGAGGCTGCGGCAAAGACCGGGAAGATCGTCTCGCTGGTGATCTTCCCGGAGGGCACGCGCGCTCCCGCAGGCCAGATGCTCCCCTTCAAGGCCGGCGCCTTCGTGCTCGCGATCGAGCAGCAGGTCCCTGTCGTGCCGGTCGCCATCCACAACACGGCGCATGTCATGCCAGCTCACGGATACCTGACGATCCTCGGAGGACGCGTCGTGGTCGAGCTTCTCGATCCGATCCCGACCGTCTCGCTCTCATTCGCGGACCGCCACGCGCTGAAGGAGCAGGTGCACAACGCCTTGCTCCACGCGCTCCGGCCCGAGGACGGCGGACTCGCCAATCGACAGGAGCTGGGCAGCTTCGCCGGCCATGCGTTCGGAGTGCATGCCGCCATCACGGTGCCTCGGCGCGCGCAGGCATGACGGTACGGGTGGCGGTGATCGGCGCGGGATCCTGGGGGACGACGCTTGCGTCCATGTGCGCGCGGCGAGGCCCGACTCTGCTCTGGGGTCTCGAGGAGCACGTCGTCGAGGAGATCAACGAGCGTCGCTCCAACAGCGTCTACCTCGAGGGGTTCGAGCTGCCTGCCGCGCTTCGCGCGACGCGCTCGATGCAGGAGGCGACCCGCCAGGCCGAGGTCGTCGTGCTGGCTGTCCCGTCGCCCTTCTTCCGGGCGGTGCTCGAGCAGGCCGCCCCGTTGCTGCCGCGCTCGCTGCCGATCGTGAGCGTCGCCAAGGGGCTCGAGCCGCGGTCGCTCCTGCGGATGACCGAGGTGATCGCCCAGATCCTTCCCGACAATCCCCGCGCGGTGCTGTCCGGGCCGAACCTCGCGCGCGAGATCATGGCCGGCTTTGCGGCGGGCGCTGTCGTGGCCTGTCGCGACGCCGCGGTGGCCAAGGACCTCCAGCGTGCGTTCAACGGCGGCCTCTACCGGGTCTACACGACACATGACGTCATAGGAGTCGAGCTGGCCGGCGCGCTCAAGAACGTGATCGCCATCGCGGCGGGGATGGCCGACGGGGTGGGCGTCGGAGACAACACGCGGGCTCTCATCATCACCCGCGGCCTCGCGGAGCTCACCCGACTCGGTGCCGCCATGGGTGGAGAGGAACGGACCTTCGCGGGCCTCGCGGGCCTCGGGGATCTCCTCGCGACCTGCATCAGCCCGCACAGTCGAAATCGCTACGTCGGAGAACAGCTCGGAAGGGGCCGCCGGCTCGAGGAGATCGTCGGGGAGATGCGAATGGTGGCCGAGGGCGTTCACACCTGCACGCTCGTGCTGGAGCTCGCGAGGCGCGAGGGAGTCGCGATGCCGATCGCGCGCGAGATCGACCGCGTCGTGCGCGGGGAGCTTACTGCCGTGGAGGCCTATCGAGGGCTCGTGCGCCAGCCGCCCGGACCCGAGAGTCATTGACCACCGCGGGCACGACCGAATCGAGGAGCCTCGCGCAGATCGCGATCGCGCCCGGCCGGCCTGCTCTGTCCGCTGCCTGCAGCGTTCGCGATGAGCCTCTCCTCGCTGGGGATGACGGCAGCGCCGTCCGCCAAACGCGGTCTGGAGGGCGCTGAGTCGAGAGGCGGAGTCGCAGTCCCAGCGGGACGGAATAGCATGTGGCGCGAAACAGGAGTCTCGCGTGCACAATCTCTTGTCGCGCCCCGTCTTCGGTCGTCTCTTCCTCCGCCAGCTCTGGCGGCTCACGCGGCTCTACTGGGCCTCGGCCGACGCGTGGAACGGCGCGGGGCTGCTCGCGTCGGCCGCCGTCCTGGAGCTGGGAGTCGTCTATGGGAACGTCCGCCTCGCGGACGTCCAGCGGCAGATCTTCGACGCCATGCAATACCGCGACGTCGACGGCTTCTTCCGGGCGCTCGCGGTCTTCTTCGGTCTGGTGCTCATCTTCCTCGTCGTGGCAGCCTATCGCATCTACTTCCGCCAGCGGCTCGAGATCCGCTGGAGGCAATGGCTCACCGATCACTACCTCGGACGCTGGATGGAGTCCGGCGCCTACTACCGCATGCAGCTGCACGAGCGCGAGACCGACAACCCCGACCAGCGCATCGCCGAGGACGTGCGCGACTACGTGGCCAGCGCGCTCGGCCTCTCGCTCTCCCTGCTCTCCTCCCTCGCGGCCCTGGTGTCATTCCTCGGGATCCTGTGGAGCCTCTCCGGCGAGTGGCACTTCCGGGTCGGCGGCTCGGAGTTCGAGGTCCCGGGCTTCATGGTGTGGGTTGCGCTGCTCTACTCGGGCGTCTCGACCTGGTTCACGCATCGCGTCGGGCGCCATCTCGTTCCCATCAACTTCGAGCAGCAGCGCTTCGAGGCCGACTTTCGCTACACCTTGGTGCGCTTCCGGGAGAACGTCGAGGCGGTCGCGCTCTCGAACGGCGAGGAAGGCGAACGCCGCAGCGCGGTGGACTCCTTCCGGCACGTCGTCGGCAACTGGCTGCGGCTGATCCGCGCGCAGCGGGATCTGTCGCTGGTGACGACGGGCTTCGGCCAGGCGAACGGCGTGGTGCCGCTCCTCGTCGCGGCGCCGAGCTTCTTCCTCGGACGGCTCACGCTCGGCGCCGTGATGCAGGCGAACATCGCCTATGTGCAGGTCTCCTCGGCGCTCACCTGGTTCGTGAACGCCTACGTCGAGATCGCACGCTGGCGCGCCAGCGTCGAGCGTCTGCTCTCGTTCGCCGATGCAATCGACCAGGGCGAGGAGGTCGCTCGAGGAATCGAGGTCGTGCAGGGCGCCGAGGGCGTGATCCGGCTCGTCAACCTGCGCGTCGAGCTGCCGAGCGGCCGCGTGCTACTCGACGGCGTGAACGGGACCATCGCGGCCGGCGACAAGGTCGTGGTGATCGGGCCGTCGAGATCTTGCAAGAGCACGCTGGTCCGCGTCTTCGCCGGCATCTGGCCCTTTGGGCGCGGCCGGGTCGAGCGACCCGAGAAGGACCTCATGCTGTTCGTTCCGCAGCAGCCCTACCTGCCGATCGGAACGCTGCGGGCCGCGGCCTCCTACCCCGCGCCGGAGGGCGCGTTCTCCGATGATCGCATCCGCGAGGCGCTCGGGCTCCTGGATCTCGGCCGCTTCGCCGAACGGCTCGACGAGCGGGAGCACTGGGAGCAGCACATGTCGAGCGAGGAGCAGCAGCGGCTCGCGCTGGCGCGCGTGCTGATCCTCGAGCCCGACTGGATCTTCCTCGACGAGGCGACCTCGACGCTCGACGAGGCCGTCGAGGAGCGGTTCTACGGGCTCCTCGAGGAGCGCCTGCCGGGCGCCGCGATCGTCACGGTGGCGCACCGCCCCGGCGTGGCGCAGTTCCACGACAAGCGCTGGACCATCGTGCCGCACGACGGGGCGGCAACGATCGAGGTCACTTGAGACCCGCGTCGCCACCAGCGTCTCGAGGAGCGGGGTGAGACACGGACGCGCCAGGCAGCGGCCAGGGCGCTTCAGCCGTGCGTCGCCCTGCGGAAGCGCTCGACGACCGCGTCGGCAGTGCCTCGGGCGCTGCCGAGGATCTCGTCGGCAGAGCGCTTGACGTCCCGCCATGAGTCCCCCACGGCGGCGGAGAGTTCCTTCAGGCTCCGCGCTGTCTCGCGTCGCTTCGTCCGGAGGGTGCCGAGCTGGGCCTGAACATCCCGGCGGAGCTCACGGACCCGTGCGCGCGCGTCGGCTTCGATCTTACGCTCCGCCTTGCGCACGCCGCGCTGGATCTGCGCGATCGACCTCTCCAGGTGTGCCACGCCCTGCCGGAGCTCTCCGTAGGCAGCGCGTGCCTCGGGTGACATGACCGCGGTCGGCCGCCGCGTGCGACGCGCCGACGCAGAGTTCTTCCTGAGTGCCTTGGTAGCCATCCGGTCCTCACGTCTCGAGTTGATGGCCGGCGAGTGCAATGTCGATGCCGGCTCGGAGACGACGATCTGCGCGGTGGGCCTCGAGCCGCGCAGTCTCGCCCCATCGCTGTGACGCCCCGCCCCAGTCGCCCATACGCGCATCCCCTGACGCAGCGGCGCTCGGCCCGAATCGTGCAACGCCACCGGATAGAGGGGCGATGGCTTACTCGCACTACGACCGGCTGTCCGCCCTCGACGCGACCTTCCTCGACCTGGAGGACGAGAACGTCCACATGCACGTGGGCGCGGTCGCGATCTTCGAGGCCAAGCCCCTCGCCACCGACGAGGGCGGGCTCGACATGGCCCGCATCCGCAAGATGGCGGGGCCCGCCCTCGCCCGGAGCCAACGGTTCCGACAGCGTCTCGAACACATCCCGTTGCTCGGCCACCCCGTCTGGGTGGACGACGCGCGCTTCAACCTCGACTACCACCTCCGCCACACGGCCCTCCCGGCCCCGGGTGACGAGCGACAGCTCAAGCGCCTGGTCGGACGCCTGCTCTCGCAGAAGCTCGACCTCCACAAGCCGCTCTGGGAGATGTGGTTCGTCGAAGGCCTCCTGGGTGATCGCTTCGCCGTCCTGACCAAGGCCCACCACTGCATGATCGATGGCATCTCAGGAGTCGACCTGATGGCCGCCCTGATCCAGGCGCACCCCGCGCAAGGCGAGCCCGACGGTTCGGAGCCCGGCGAGCGCTGGCTGCCTCGTCCGGCACCGGGCGCGGCGCGGTTACTACTGGACGAGTTGCGTCGCCGCACGACCCTGCCCTTCGAGCTGCTCGGAGCCAGCCGCCGGGCGTTCTCCGATCCGCGGCGTGCCCTCGAGGGCGCTGTCGGCTCGATCGAGGGCGCTGCCGAACTCATCGGCTCGGGTCTCGCGCCGGCCTCCATGACACCGCTGAATCATCCGATCGGCCCACACCGCCGCTTCGACTGGATGCGAACGGATCTCGCTGCAGTCAAGGAAGTGAGGAGTCGACTCGGAGGCACCGTGAACGACGTCGTCCTCGCCACGGTCGCCGGTGCGATGCGCCGTTTCCTCGCGGCGCGCGGTGTGGTCGTCGACCAGCTCGACTTCCGGGCGCAGGTGCCGGTCAACATCCGGGCGGAGTCGCAGCGGGGGAGGCTCGGAAACCGCGTCGCAACGCTGCTCGCGCGCCTGCCCGTGCACGAAGCCGACCCGCGCCGCCGCTACGCGGCGGTGGTCGAGACGACGAAGCGGCTCAAGGACTCGAGCCAGGTGCACGGCAGCGAGCTGCTCGAGCAGCTCGGCGACTGGACGGCCAAGGAGTTGCTGGCCGCGGTCGTGCGCAGCACGTCCGAGGAGCTCTCCTTCAACATGACGGTGACCAACGTGCCGGGCCCGCAATTCACGGCCTACCTGCTCGGGGCGCGGATGCTTGCCGTCTACCCGGTGGTTCCGCTCTTCGCGAGGCAGGGCGCGGGGATCGCTCTCTTCAGCTACGACGGAGCGCTCTCCTGGGGCTTCAACGCCGATTGGGATGCAGTGCCGGACCTCCACGATCTCGTGCGTGCCGTGGAGGAGGAGTTCCGCACGCTGGGCGGCCTCTCCTGAGATGAGCGCGTCGTCCTACTACGAACGGCTCACGCAGCTCGATCAGTCGTTCTTGATCTACGAGGGCCCGAATTCGCCGATGCACGTCGGCGTAACCGCGATCTTCGAGGCGGCGCCGCTGCGCCGCGCCGACGGCACACTCGACCTCGAGCGGTTCGAGGAGTGGGTGGCGGCGCGCCTGGTGCACATTCCGCGCTATCGGCAGCGCCTGGCATGGACTCCGCTCGAGCGCCATCCGATCTGGATCGATGACGCGCGCTTCAATCTCCACTACCACCTGCGCCACAGCGCGCTGCCTCGACCCGGCGACGAGCGGCTTCTCAAGCGCACCGCGGGCCGGATCCTCTCGCAGCACCTGGATCGCGGGAAGCCTCTCTGGGAGCTCTGGCTCATCGAGGGGCTCGAAGGCGACCGCGTTGCGGTGATCACGAAGACGCACCACTGCATGATCGACGGAGTCTCGGGCGTGGACCTGCTGTCGACCCTCCTGACGCGCGAGCCGGTCGAGAAGATCGAGCCGCCGGAAATCCCGGTGCCGCGCCCGGCGCCGCGAGACGCCGAGCTCGCGCTCGACCGGCTGCTCCTTGGCCTGCGGACGCCGCTCGAGGTCTCGGCGGCGCTCCTCCGCGCGGCGCGCGAGAAAGACGCGCGCCAGCGCATCACCGACCGGGTCGCTGCGCTCGGGCGGGTTGCCGCGAGCTCGTTCGAGTCCTCCTCCCCGACGTCCCTCAACCAGCCGATCGGCCCCTACCGGCGGATCGACTGGCTAGAGATGGACCTCGCCGCGGTGCGCGCCGTGGCCCGGACGCTCAACGGCACCGTGAACGACGTCGTGCTGGCGACGGTCGCGGGCGCTCTGCGGCATTTTCTCGGGAGGATCCGCCAGGAGGACGTCGACAGGCTCGCCCTCAAGGTGATGGCGCCGGTCAGCCTTCGCCCAGAGGCGGAGCGCGGACGACTCGGCAACCGCGTGGCGGCGTGGCTCGTTCCCCTGCCGGTCGGCGAGCCAGACCCGCGCCGCCGCTTCGAACGCGTGCGCGCAGCAACCTCGGAGCTCAAGCGGTCGAAGGCCGCGCTCGGTGCGGACACGCTCACCCAGATGGCGGAGTGGACCGGCCCGGCCCTGGTGAAACTCGCGAACCGGCTGATGACCATCACCTCGCCGCCCTTCCACATGGTGGTGACGAACGTTCCCGGTCCGCGAGAGACGCTCTACCTGCTCGGGGCGCCGATGCTCGCGGCCCATCCGATGGTGCCTCTCGTCGGAAGCCTCTCGGCGGGGATCGCGCTCTTCAGCTACCGCGACTCGCTGTCGTGGGGCTTCACCGCGGATTGGGACCTGGTCCCCGACCTCCACGATCTGGTCGAATCGGTCGACCATGCCTTCCGCCGCCTCGCAGCCGCCGCTTGAAGGAGAAGAGTGATGCGTCGCGTACTCCTCCTGTTCGGCACTTTGTCTTTCGCTCTCCCGGCTCACGCCGTGGTTTCCATCGACTGGGTCCCCATTGGAGATCCGGGCAACGCCGCCGACTTCCCGTTCACGAACTGTGAAAGGCAGGACGGCTTCTGCGGCGTGGTGTCGTACAACTACTACATCTCGAAGTACGACATCACGAACGCGCAATACGCGGAGTTCCTCAACGCGAAGGCGGTCACGGACCCGTTTGGACTTTATGAGTCCCAGATGGGAGCCGACGCGAGCAACGGTGGGAACCCGCAGTGCGACGACGGGATCGACAACGACGGCAACGGCCTCGTCGACTTCGCAGATCCGAAGTGCTCTGCAGCATGGCCGTATTGGGAGAACTCTCCCATTCCCGCAGAATGCGGGCTCGGCGCCGAGCTCTCGATCGCGGTGCCGCTGCTGACGTGGCTGCACAACAGGCGGCGGCGGCGACTTACGGCATGAGTTCGATTCCTCCCTGAGCCCGGCACGGTGCTGTCTGTCGGCCATCGCTCCAAACGGCGCTTGATGCGGACCGACGAGGCATTCCGCCTCGTCTCGCCTGCCCTACCTGCGGCAAACTGCGGCGCAGCGACTCACTTGTCGGGTTGCGGTGGCCATTCGCCACTGGCATGCGCCGTGCACTCCCGATGCCCAATGGCAGAGACCGCCGGGGCTGCGGCGAGCGCTTGCATCGACGGCAACGAGGCCGCCGCGCGCGTCGCCCACAGGCTCTCGGAGGTGATCGCCATCTACCCGATCACGCCGGCGTCACCGATGGGGGAGCTCGCCGACGCGTGGAGCGCCCAGGGCCGCGCCAACCTGTGGGGAACCGTCCCCGAGGTGGTCGAGATGCAGAGCGAGGCGGGCGCCGCTGCGGTGCTGCACGGTGCGGCGCAGCGGGGCGCACTCGCGACGACCTTCACCGCGTCTCAGGGACTCCTGCTGATGCTGCCGAACCTGTTCAAGCTCGCGGGCGAGCTGGCCCCCGTGGTGGTGCACGTGGCGGCGCGCGCGATCGCGACCCATGCGCTCTCCATCTTCGCCGACCATGGCGACGTGATGGCTGCGCGCTCGACGGGTCTCGCGATGCTCTGCGCCGGCTCGGTGCAGGAGGCGCACGACTTCGCGCTCGTCGCCCACGCGACGGCGCTCCGAAGCCGCGTTCCCTTCCTCCACTTCTTCGACGGCTTCCGCACCTCGCATGAGCTCGTCCGCATCGACCTGCTGGACGACGGCGACCTCGCCGCCCTGCTCGACGAGGCGGAGATTTTCGGCCACCGCGCCCGGCGCCTCACGCCCGACGCCCCGGTGCTTCGGGGCTCGACCCAGAATCCCGACGTCTTCTTCCAGTCGCGCGAGGCGGCCAATCCATACCACGCCG
>Ga0335071_10002023_pt1 | contig 21921 bp, 11 predicted proteins | sample Lox_Sample_15_FD_206724 | JGI IMG/M metagenome (GOLD analysis project Ga0335071, IMG submission 206724) | Soil microbial communities from Loxahatchee National Wildlife Refuge, Florida, United States - Lox_Sample_1.5 | ecosystem: Environmental > Terrestrial > Soil > Wetlands | place: USA... | reverse complement strand
AGATCACGGAAGCGGGTCGAGCAATCCACCACCGCCCGCACCGGACAGCATCTTGGGAACAGTGACCTTCAAAGGCGCGCCGCTCGCCGGAGCTACCGTCACAAACTTTCTGACCAATAGCAATGTCGTTTTCGAAAAAACAATCAGCGATGCGAACGGCAAGTACACACTGACGGGTATGAGCGTGACCGGCAATGTGCCGGGCGACTACCAGATCTATGTGTTCAAAGACGGTTATGGGTTTTACCCGTCGGTGGGGAGTGGCGCGACAGTCAAGCGCGCGGACTATACCGGCCAATTTCTGGCGCAGGGTCTGCCGCCATCCGGGATTTTCTTCAATGTGATCGATGTCGTCGCGCTGCCGGATTCTTCTGTGACCGGGGCGGATTTTGCCGGCTATGACGGGACGAATCCGCCTTTAGCGCTTGCTGCGACTGGCCAGCGAACTAGTGTTGCCGCGGGGGATGACGGATCGTTGCACAAGGGCGTGGCATGGAGCGTCGCTGCACGGTTTACCGACAATCTGGATGGGACCGTTACCGATGCGCTCACCGGACTAATCTGGCTGAAGGATGCCGGCTGCCTGGGCTCGGATGTTTGGAGTCGAGCATTGACGGCTGTCAATCAACTGGCGAGCGGCAGCTGTGGCCTGAGCGATCAATCTGTGGCAGGCGATTGGCGGCTGCCGAACATCAACGAACTGGAAAGCTTGATCGATGTCTCAGCCGCGAATCCAGCAATTTCGGTAGGAAATCCATTCGCGAATGTCTCCAGCGGAATTTATTGGAGCTCGACCAGCTACTACGGTGGAGTTGGCGGCTCCGACAAAGCATGGACGCTTCGACTCAGCGACGGGCGCTATATGAACGATACGATGTCAAACGTGAAGGCCTCGACGGCTAATGGAATCTGGGCAGTGAAGGGCGCGGGCACGGGCGGCAGTGTACAGCTGATGTCCACCGGATTTCATATTCCGTATTCCGCCGGCGATGATGGGAGCGTTCAGGCAGGAGTGCCGATGATTTATCCGCGATTCATCGATCATCACGATGACACGCTTACCGATACCATGACGGGGCTCGTGTGGCTGAAGCAGGCGGACTGTATTCATGGAACATGGTCTGACGCGCTGACGACGATTTCTTCGCTCGCGACGGGACAGTGCGGATTAAGCGATGGTTCCACCGCTGGGCAGTGGCGCATGCCCAATCGCAACGAACTCGAAAGCTTGGCCGACCGCGCCCAGACCAACATGGCGCAGTATTTCGATTACACCTACACGAATAAAGACGGGTCGACGTTTCAGGCTCCAATCTTCAGCAACTATGTTGAGACCCAGTATTACTGGACTTCGACGAACGACGCTGCGGATCCGAGCGAGGCATGGACGGTGTATAGCTGCGACTTCGGGGTTTACGATATTTCGAAATCGGCTGTCGGGTATACGTTAGCGGTGCGGTAGTTTCAAATGCGAGGCAGCTGGGAAAAGCAGCCGCGGAGCAGCGGAAAATGCAGCCCACCGCCTGCCCTGAACTGCCGGCGCGAAGGGGCGCAAGCCGTGGGTGAAAGACGGCTTAGGGGAGCCTCGAAAGGTGGCGAAAGGAATGCCCTCGCGCCTTACCACAACTCGGGGCCTTTGATACATCGTGCCGGACCGTTTGGTGAGCTCGCGCCGGCAAGCCCGTCTGCTTCTGCCATTTCGTGACCAAACGTAGGTCCCATAGATTCAATCGCTTTCATCGGCCCTGTGATTCCAATCACACCGAACTGTGAACCTACGTCCCGACAGCTCCCCCCTCCCTGTCGCATCCTTCTTATATCGCAGGACCACGCCAGTGGTTCCCGTCGAAAAACTGAACGGGGGATTTCATGAAGCGCAAGTTCAAGACCATGGACGGCAATGAAGCCGTTGCACACGTCGCTTATCGGGTAAACGAAGTCATCGCGATTTACCCCATTACTCCTTCGTCGCCGATGGGCGAGTGGGCCGACCAGTGGGCCAGCGAGAACATTCCCAATGCGTGGGGAAGCGTGCCGCATGTGGTTGAAATGCAGAGTGAAGGCGGAGCCGCCGGCGCAGTGCATGGAGCTCTCCAGACCGGATCGCTTTCCACGACCTTCACAGCTTCCCAGGGATTGCTGTTGATGATTCCGAACATGAATAAGATTGCCGGCGAGCTGACGCCGACGGCGTTCCACGTTTCCGCGCGCACCATCGCAACGCATGCGCTTTCGATTTTCGGCGACCATTCCGATGTGATGTTCTGCCGCACGACCGGTTGGGCGATGCTGTGCTCCAACTCAGTCCAGGAAGCGATGGACCTCGCACTGATCGCACACTCGGCCTCGCTTGAGACGCGAATTCCCTTCCTACATTTCTTTGATGGATTCCGTACCTCGCACGAAGTGAACAAGATCGAGATGCTGAACGATGAAGACATTCGCGCCATGATGAATATGGATCGCGTAATCGAGCATCGACAACGGGCGCTGTCGCCGGATCATCCGGTGCTGCGCGGGACGGCGCAGAATCCGGACGTGTTCTTCCAGATTCGTGAAGCCGCGAACAAGTACTACGATGATGCCCCCGCCAAGGTGCAGGCTGCGATGAACAAGTTCGCCGAGGTTGTGGGACGCCAGTACAAGTTGTTTGATTACACTGGCGCGCCGGATGCCGAGCGCGTGATCGTCATGATGGGATCGGGTGCGGAAGTTGCGGATGAGACCGTCGACCACCTCACCGCTCGCGGCGAGAAAGTCGGGTTGCTGAAAGTGCGGCTTTATCGGCCATTCTGCGTGAAGTCGTTCCTGGAGGCCCTCCCCTCGACGGTTCGGCAGATTGCAGTGCTGGATCGCACGAAAGAGTCGGGCGCGATCGGCGAACCGCTCTACATGGATGTGGTGAACGCGCTGAATGAAGGTCTGAAGCTGGGCTACGGCCAGATCAAGACCGCTCCCGAAATCGTTGGCGGGCGTTACGGGCTGTCGTCAAAGGAATTTACTCCTGCGATGGTGAAGGCTGTCTACGACAACCTCAAGAAGCCGCAGCCGAAAGATCATTTCACGATCGGTATCAACGACGACGTCACGCATACCAGCCTTGAGTACGATGCAACGTTCTCGACCGAGCCGGATAGCGTTGTCCGCGCGATGTTCTACGGATTGGGTGCAGACGGCACCGTGGGCGCGAACAAGAACTCAATCAAAATCATCGGCGAGAATACTGACAACTACGCGCAGGGATACTTCGTCTACGATTCAAAGAAATCCGGCGCGATGACCGTTTCGCACCTGCGCTTCGGACCGCAACCGATCAAGTCGAGCTACCTAGTCTCGAAAGCAAACTTCGTAGCTTGCCATCAGTGGATTTTCCTGGAGCGCTACGACATGCTCAGCTCGCTGGTGGATGGCGGGGTGTTCCTGCTGAACAGTCCTTACGGCAAAGACGAAATTTGGGATCACCTGCCGCGCGAAGTGCAGCAACAATTGATTGCAAAGAAAGCCAAGTTTTACGTAATCGACGCCTACCAGGTTGCGAAGGACACCGGCATGGGATCACGTATGAACGTCATCATGCAAGTGTGCTTCTTCGCGATCTCGAAGGTTCTTCCACGCGACGAAGCGATTGAAGCCATCCGCGAATCGATTCGCCATACCTACGGCAGGAAAGGCGAAGAGGTCGTCAAGAAGAACATGCTCGCGGTCGACGAGACTCTGGCGCATCTGTTCGAAGTGAAAGTTCCGGCCACGGTCTCGAGCAAAGCTCAGCTGCCGCCGGTGTTTCCGGGCGCTCCGAAGTTCGAGCGCGATGTTCTTGGCACGATTTATGCCGGAAAAGGCGACGAACTTCCCGTCAGCGCATTTTCTTGCGACGGTACTTTCCCGACCGCGACTGCTCAATGGGAGAAGCGCAACCTCGCTCTCGAAATTCCCGCCTGGGATTCGAAGATCTGCATACAGTGCGGCAAGTGCGCGATGGTCTGCCCTCATGCGGTAATCCGCATCAAGGTGTACGACAGCAAGGAACTCGCCGGGGCCCCGGCGACCTTCAAATCGTGCGACGTGCGCGACAAAGAGTGGGCTGGGATGAAATATACGATCCAGGTCGCGCCGGAAGATTGCACCGGATGCGGCGTCTGCGTCGATGTCTGCCCGGTGAAAAATAAGAGCGAAGTCCGGCTGAAAGCGATCAACATGGTGGCGCAGCCGCCGCTGCGCGAGCCTGAGAAAGAGAATTGGGAATTCTTCCTCAACATTCCCGAGCTCGATCGCCGCAAGATCAAGGTCGGCACGATTCGCCAGCAACAGATACAAGAACCGCTGTTCGAGTTCTCGGGTGCCTGCTCGGGATGCGGCGAGACTCCTTATGTGAAGCTGGTATCGCAGCTGTTCGGTGATCGCGCCGTAGTTGCGAACGCAACAGGCTGCTCCTCGATCTACGGCGGCAACTTGCCAACGACTCCTTGGGCAAAGAATTCGGACGGCCGCGGCCCGGCGTGGTCGAACTCGCTGTTTGAAGACAATGCGGAATTCGGCCTGGGCTTCCGCGTTTCGATCGACAAGCAAGCCGAATACGCGCAAGAACTGGTTCGTCGCCTTGCCGGAAGCATCGGCGAAGAGCTCGCCACTGCGCTCGTTGCCGCAAAACAAAAGGATGAATCCGATATTTACGAGCAGCGGCAGCGCGTGGACGTTCTGAAAGAACGACTGCAAAAAGTAAACTCTCCCGAAGCCAGGCAGTTGCTCGCGGTGGCCGACATGCTCGTAAAGAAGAGTGTCTGGATCATCGGCGGCGATGGCTGGGCGTACGACATCGGCTACGGCGGCCTCGATCACGTGTTGGCCAGCGGGCGCAACGTCAACCTGCTCGTCCTCGATACCGAGGTTTACTCCAACACCGGTGGGCAGGCTTCGAAGTCCACGCCTCGCGGAGCAGTCGCGAAGTTCGCCGCAGGTGGCAAGCCCGGACCGAAGAAAGATCTCGGCATGATGGCGATGACGTACGGCAACGTCTACGTCGCCAGCGTGGCGATGGGTGCAAAAGACGAGCACACGCTGAAAGCCTTTCTCGAGGCCGAAGCGTATGACGGACCGAGCATCATCATTGCGTACTCATCTTGCATCGCGCACGGCATCGACATGAAGACCTCGATGACGGATCAGAAGGTCGCGGTCGAATCCGGGCAGTGGCTGCTCTATCGCTATCATCCGGAAAGAGCTCAGATCGGCGAGAACCCGCTGGCGCTCGATTCACGCGCGCCCAGCCGCAAGGTGCAGGATTGGCTGCTGCAGCAGACCCGCTTCAAGATGCTGACCACGAGCCATCCGGAACACGCAGAACAACTTTGGAAAGAAGCGCAGCACGATGTGGAGAGACGCTTCCACATGTATGAGTACATGGCGAGCCGGAAGCCCGCCGCGGAAGCTCCAGCCAAAGAAGCGTCCGCGAAACCAGCGGCGGAGAAGCCGAGTCCAGTAGGCGTGAAATAAAGGTGTCCCATGTCTCGCAAAACCGGCGAGACATGGGGCATCCCAGATCGAGTTTGTAACGGGATCGGGTTAGTCCAAGGAACTGTCAAGGAGACTTCGATGATCGACCTCAGCACCAGTTATCTCGGCCTCAATCTGGCCTCTCCTCTGGTTGTTTCGGCTTCGCCGCTTTCTCGCGACGTCGACGGAATCTGCCGCCTCGAAGACGCGGGCGCTTCGGCTGTGGTCTTGTACTCGCTGTTCGAAGAGCAACTCCGCCAGGAAGAAGCAGACCTGAATTATCACCTCGCTGCCGGCACCGAAAGTTTTGCCGAATCGCTCACATACTTCCCGCAGCCGAGCGAGTTTCACACCGGGCCCGAGGGATATCTCAATCACATTCGCAAAGCGAAAGCTTCGGTCAAAATTCCGATTATCGCGAGCCTGAACGGGTCGACTCTCGGCGGCTGGACGAAGTTTGCCAGCGAGATCCAACGCGCTGGCGCCGATGGGATCGAGTGCAATATCTACAGCATTCCAACCGACGCGAATCTCACCTCGGCGGAAGTGGAGAAAAATTACCTTGAAATCGTGCGCGCCGTGAAGAGTGTCGTAACCATTCCCGTCGCGGTGAAACTGAGCCCGTTCTTCAGCAACTTCGCGAACATGGCCCAGCGCTTCGATGCCGCCGGCGCCGACGGTCTCGTCCTGTTCAACCGCTTCTATCAGCCGGACATCGATCTCGAAGAACTGGAGATTCGTCCCAACGTTCTGCTCAGCTCGCAACAGGCGCTGCGTCTGCCGCTGACCTGGATCGGCATTCTGTACGGCAAAGTGAAGGCCAGCCTCGCCGGCACAAGCGGCGTCCATACCGCCGAAGACGTCGTGAAACTTTTGATGGTCGGCGCGAACGTCACCATGCTCTGCTCGTCGCTGATGCGGCATGGCATCAATCATTTACGGCATGTCGAGCGTGAACTGCGCGAGTGGATGGAAGAGCACGAGTACGAGTCAGTCCGCCAGATGCAGGGCAGCATGAGCCAGCAACGCTGCGCCGATCCTGGAGCGTTCGAGCGCGCACAGTACATGCGGGCCGTAAAGGGAATGACGCACATCCACATGGCTGGATGGCGCTAGGAACGAGTAGTACGGACGGGGATGCCCCACTTCTCGCCGGTGTCGCGAGAAGTGGGAATAAGCACGGCGTCGGTCTTGAGAGTTTGTCGTTTTGAAAGGGCGCGGCTACAGCCGCGCCGTGTGGGCCACGTTGAGAATCGGGCTTTAGCCCCCTGGGGTGCAATCGTGTCAGTCATACATTCTGTCGATATCAACAATCTTCAAACGCAAAGTGTTTCCGCTCCCTGCAGGCCGAACGACGAGGCCGCGACCGACAAAGCTCGCCGTGAACGCCGCCGCGCTCTGATCCTTCCCCGCGAGCACGGAGCGTGGGGACTGCTTCTCGTACCGATGGTCACCGGCGCCGGAGTCGCGTTCCATCAGGCCAGCCACATCTTCCCGCTGATTCTCCTGTTGACCGCGGCGCTTGCGCTGTTCTGGCTGCGCACTCCTCTCGAGAACCTTCTTGGCACCACCGCCATGCGCGCGCAGAGCGTTGAGGAATCGCACACGCTGCGCTCGGTGATCGTCATGCTCGCAGCGGTGGCCGGGATCGCGCTCGCATTCTTGCTGTGGGCAGGACACAACGCCGCCCTCTGGCCGCTCGGCGCGACTGTAGCAGCGGCCTTTATCGCGCAGGCCATATTGAAGAAGATCAGCCGCCGCACTCGCATGCTCTCTGAGATGGTCGGCATCATCGGCCTCACGGCCTCGGCGCCCGCCGCGTATTACGTGATCACCGGACAATTCGATGATCGCGCCTGGATGCTCTGGCTCGCCAACATCCTGTTCGCCGGCGACCAGATCCATTACGTGCAGCTGCGGATTCACACCGCAAAGATCCAGGGATTCCGTGCCAAGTTCGGGCACGGCTGGGCATTCGCCCTCGGCCAAGCCATCATGACCGCCATCATTACGGTCGCCTGCCTGGCGCGGCTCATGCCTCCAATCGCCTCGCTGGCCTTCGCCCCGCTGCTCTTCCGCGGATGGTTCTACTTCGTGCAGGAGCCGACACAGCTGGTCGTTCGCCGCCTGGGCTGGAGCGAATTGAAGCACGCCACCGCGTTCTGCGTGCTGCTGATCGCCGCGTTTATTCTGGCGAGATAGGCTATCTTCTCGACTCTGAAATAACTTCATAACAGTGTCATCCTGAGCGGAGCAGCAGGAGGCGCAAAGCGAGTCCTGCTGCGTAGTCGAAGGATCCCTACGCACTCGACCAACTCCGAGAAATCTCAGGGAATTCTCCCGTTGGTGGCTTGCGTCGGGTTGCTTTTGCGTTGGGGTTCGTGGCTCCGCTGGCAGAAACCACGGTCGCTGCGCTCCCTGAACGGCCGATGGCGGCCGTTCCCACACCACCTGGACGGCCGAGGGCCGTCGTCTCCACAGTTTGGCGCGCGGGGCGCGCGCCCCACACTTGCTCACCCCACGAACTGATGCTTGGCGGGCGAGGATTCGGCCGCCTTCCTCCTGGCGCTCTTGCCAGTGCGGGTCTTGCGGATCGTCCGTGTGCGGCTCTTTTCTCGCTACTGCTGGGAGTCGGCTTTTTCATCGAGCACGGCGCCACCCGGCCTCGTTTTCGATTGGATCGAGGACTTGATTACAGTTGCTGAAATTCCGAGACATATAAGGCCGCGTGCTAGCTGCCGGGATCGAGCTGGAGCGGCGCGAGGTATAGAGTGAGGTATAAAGTAGGGGCAGATTCGACTGTCTTAGGGCAACAATCACTTGCCATCGTGCCCGTCTTGCAAACGCTCACGCTTTTCTCAATACCCTTATTTTGTAGACCCAACCTGCTTCCTTGCCCTCGTCCAACTCTTTAGTCAGCTTGGCGTGCTCTCGGAAGCACTCGACATCGGCCTTATCGTTCCGGGACACGTCCCCTATCACGAAGTAGCCTCCAGTCTTGAGAGCGTCGAAAACGATACTGTACGCCTGAAATCTCTTTCTCCCCAAGTTATGGAACACGAGATTCGAGACGACGAGATCGTACGGGGCGTCGGGCTTCAGGGGCTTGGTCAGATCATGCTTCAGGAATGACGTTCTGGAGCCTATTCCGAGCAACTTCATGTTTTCCTCGGCCTTCTTCATCGACATCTCTGCCAGGCTGGCATGCCGGAACAGATCGATTCCCGTTACGTGCGCGTTGGGAAAACACTTTGCTGCAACGTAGACCAGAAACCCGAGTCCGCATCCAGCGTCGACAATGCGGAGTGGTGCGCTTGCAGGAAAGAGCGGGCGAAGGAGCTTCGAGAATGATTTCTCAGCCCGCTTCCTGATCTCATTCGATTCTTTCGGGGTGGAATGATGATAGGTCCCGAAATCTGCTTGCCGGGTGTTGGTTCGACGGGGATTGGGGGACTGCCTCAACTTCCCGGCCTTGCGCTTGACTGCCATCATTTCTAGTCTCTCCTCCACTTGTCAGTCTTGTTCCGCTGGAGCTCATTTAACGATTGCCGTCACCATGGTGAGCCAGTTGGCAGGGCTTTTCCGCCTATAGCAATAGGAAACCCTACGCGTCCTCGGGCGCAAGCCCTGGAGATGCGAGCCGCACTCTCAGGAGAACACCATGACTGCCATCACGTTCCGCCGCTGCCGTTTTGCTGTACTCACGTTGGCGTTGGCTATGCCTTTCATTGTCGCTCAGGCGCAAACGTACACGGTGCTTCATAACTTCGTTGGTACCGATGGATGTTGCGCTACCTATCCAAGCCAGATGGCTCAGGGCGAAGATGGAAACATCTATGGAGCGACTACGAGCGACGGTTCGGGTGGGTACGGCACGATTTTCAGGATCACTCCAGCGGGCGCCTTCACCGACTTGCACGATTTCAGCTTCAGCGATGGTGCCGGACCGCAGGGCGGCCTCAGCCTGGCATTGGATGGGAATTTCTACGGCACGACCTATCAGGGAGGAACGCACTCTCGCGGCACGATCTTTAGGATCACGCCTGCTGGCGCATTCACCTCTTTATATAGCTTTAACGGCACGACCGATGGCGCATATCCGCGCATCCCTCCGGTGATGGCGCAGGACGGGAATCTTTACGGCGTGACCGGGGACGACACGAACGCGGTCTTATATAAGCTCAGTTCCGCAGGAGCGTTCTCAGTGGTAGGGACGCTGGCCACGAAGAGTTACTCACCCCTTCTGCTGGGCATCGACGGGAACCTCTACGGCACCACGCTTGGCGGCGGAACCTACAACAGTGGAACCGTATTTCAGTTTTCGCCCTCAGCCAAGACGATCAAAACTCTTTTTTCCTTTCACACGGAATGGTCTCCGCAGGGGCCGCTCATACAGGGAGTCGATGGCGCGCTTTACGGGACAACGGGATCGGGGGGTACGGGGGATGGTGGTTGTGTCTTCCGCGTTACGACCAGCGGTTCGTACAAGGCGATTTACCAATTCACGGTCTCCGGAACAACCGACGGACGCTATCCCCAAACCGGCGTGGTGCAGGGGAGTGACGGGTTCCTCTATGGAGTCGCCTCCGATGGCGGGGCTTTCGGGCTGGGCACACTGTTCAAGGTCAGCACGAGTGGCATAGGATTCCAGGATCTCTACGATTTCCAGGCTGCTACCGGCGATACACCTAGTTCGGCACTTCTGCTCCACACCAACGGCACACTCTACGGAGAGACCTTCCATGGAGGAACGCACGTTGCCTATGGAACAGTTTTTAGTTTCACGAACAAGCTGAAGCCGTTCACCGCGCCCCTGGTTTTTCATTCGGCGAAGGTCGGAGGTTCGGTCAGCCTGCTTGGCCAGGGATTCACTACAGCTACAGCGGTGAACTTCGGAGCTACGGCAGCAACGTTCACGGTAAAGAGTGACACGTTCCTTGTAGCCAAGCCGGCCGCAGGTTCAACGACTGCACAGATCACCGTCAAGGAACCTTCGGGGAATCTGCTGACGTTCCAGAAGTTCAAGATCGTCCCCTCGATCACCGGCTTTACTCCGACGAGCGGACCGGTCGGAACTCAGGTGACGATCACGGGCATGAGCCTCTCGCAAGCTACGTCAGTGAAATTTGGCGGAGTTAAAGCGACTACTTTCACGGTGAACTCGAATACGCAGGTGACGGCGACCGTGCCGTCGGGAGCGGTGACGGGGAAGATAAGCATCACGACTCCGGGAGGAACGGCTAGCAGCGCTTCTGTTTTCACTGTTCAGTAGGACCAACAAGCGAACGGGTAGTGTCAGCCACAGGTATCGGAAGTCAAAAGCTTGGACGGCGAAGGTCGCGAAGCGATTCTCAGAAGCAGTTCGCTTGAATTCGACTTGTTGCAATGGACTGAGGATGGGTGGTTGGGTTTACGGGACGATCACTGCCGCTCCATCGATCTGGTCAGCCTTGACGGCCATCAGCGCTTCGTTGGCTTGGTCGAGCGGGAAGACGGTCACCTTGGGATGGAGTCTGATCTCGGCGGCGAGAGCCAGAAAGTCGCGGGCGTCGGCGCGGGTCATGTTGGCGACGCTGCGGATCTGGCGCTCGCCCCAGAGCAACGTGTCGTAGTCGAATTCAGGGATGCGATCGAGGTGGATCGCATTGATCGCCACCACGCCTCCCTTGCGCAAGCTGGAGAGCGCTGCGACGACTACGTCGCCACTCGGAGCGAAGGTTACGGCCCGATCCAACTCAACCGGAGGCTTGTCGGTTTCGTTGCCCACCCAGGTTGCCCTTAGCGACTCCGCGAGGGCGCGATGCGATTTTCCGCGAGTCGAGACGTAGACCTCACATTTCCAGGCCTGCAGCACCGCGATTGCGAGATGCGCCGACGCGCCGAAACCAAACAGGCCGACGCGTTCGCCTTGCTGGACCCCGGCTACGCGCAGGGCACGAAAGCCAATGATGCCTGCGCAGAGCAGGGGCGCTGCGTGCAGGTCGTCGAGCGCATCGGGAAGCGGAAAGACAAAATCTTCGCGCGCAAAGGCCAACTCGCCATAGCCTCCTGCGACGGTGTATCCGGTGAAGGTCGGAGAGTCGCAGAGATTCTCGAGTCCCTTCTGGCAATACGGACACGTGCCATCAGTTCCACCAACCCATGAAACGCCGACGCGGGAACCAACAGGAATGACATCACTTCCTCCGTCGATCACCTCACCGACAATCTGATGACCGGGAATGATCCTCACCTGTTTAGGAGGAAGCTCCCCTTCAACGATGTGCAGGTCAGTGCGGCAAACACCACAGGCGCGGACGCGGAGCAGAATGTGTCCAGAGCGCACGCGTGGGTCGGCTACGTCGACGATTTGAAGAGGACGTTCTGCAATTGGAGCAGGCGAAGCGAGGATGGCGGCTTTCATGAGGGAGACTTGCCAGCACTATGATGCCAAAGTTATGAGCCGTATGGATGATTGCTAGTATGCAAACCTACGAATCGGCGCGCGATTTCACTGCCGGCGGGGACGCAAGTCCGCTGGCCCGTGGGCCTATTCTTTCCCTGCGATTTGTCTTGACTTTCGGGGTAATCGAAAGTAATAGTTTTGACTCGTAATAATATGAAACCTTGCTTGGAGGCTGCTATGCGTGTGTACCAGAGTCGCTTCTCGGGGTTGTGCGCGGCTTTTCTTGTTTGCTTCCTTATGGTGACGACTACCGCTTTTGGGCAGGCCAGCTACACCGCCCAGGTCCGTGGAGTGGTGAAGGACCAGAGCGGTGCGTTGGTCACCCGGGCCACGATCACGATCACCAACGACGCCACTGGAATCGCAGTAACGGCGCATACGGACGATCACGGCCTATACATCCTGACTGGCCTACGGCCTGCTGTATACACGATCAAGGTGGAGGGAGCGGGATTCCGGGCGACCGAAGAAAAAAACGTTGTGCTGCAGGTCGATCAGCAAACGACGATTGACTTCACCATGCACCCGCTGGGCGTGATCACCACAGTGGAAGTAACCGAGGCCGCTCCGATGCTGGATACGGAGAACGCGGCGATTGGCACTGACGTCACGAACGAGTACGTGCGCGACATTCCACTGTACGGACGCAATCCGTTTGGACTGGTCTTTCTGGCAGGCGGAGTGACAGAAACTTCAGGTTCAGATCTCGGCTATCCGGCGGGGACAAACTTTGTCTCCAACGGCCAGCGGAACGCCACAGCCCAGATCACGCTGGACGGGAGCCCTCTGAGCGCGCCGGAACAGGGTGAGGGCGGAAATTCCAACGTTTACTTTCAGCCATCGGTGGAGATCGTTCAGGAGTTTAAGGTTCAAAACAACAGCTTCTCTGCGGAGTTCGGAAACAATGGCGGCACGATCGTAAACATGGTGCTCAAACAAGGTTCGAACGCTTTTCATGGCAGCGGTTGGTGGTACGGGCAGAGGTCGGCGTTCGATGCCCGCGACTTCTTCAACACCGGAGAAAAACCAGACCATGTGCGAGATCAGTACGGCTTCTCCCTGGGCGGCCCGATCATCAAGAACAGGACATTCTTTTTCGTGGACTTCGAGAAAATCCGCCAGCAGGATCCGACCAACCTCGAAGGAATCGTCCCGACGGACTTGGAACGCAGTGGTGACTTCTCACAGAGTCCAGCAAACTCCAATGGAATTTTCAATCCGTTCGAATGCATTCCGTCCGGTAACCCCGGAGAGAGCTGCACACGCAACCAATTTGCGGGAAACAAAATTCCTGAGGCTGACATCGACCCGATCGGGAAGGCGATCTTGAATCTTTATCCTGAGCCGAACATACCGGGCGCGGCCTTTCCAGATCCGAACTGGCGCAAGGTCATCATTGGGACCGACCCAGGCTGGCAGTTTGACGTGAAGGTGGATCATCAGTTCACTCCCAGTCACAAGATCAATGGGCGCTACAGCCGCCACCACGACCAGGCGACGGCTCCGACGGTTGTTGGGAATGACGGGGACGGCTACATCTATCTGACAAACGTGCAAAATGGAGGTCTTGAGTACGACTGGTCCGTCACACCAACTGCACTCTGGACGAACCGCTTCAGCGTGGATCGCGTGCACGCTCCCGGCATGAGCAACAACTATCCAACGCTCAGCGACGTTGGGCTATCTCAAGAGCTTGCGGCCAACGGTCTCTCCCGCATGGCAACCATTGGGGTCGATGACCCGTTCATGCAGCTGTTTAATCAATGCTGCGTTGATACCCATTTCGCACACACGTTAGTCAGTTACTCCTCCGGTCTGCAATGGGTAAAGGGAAGGCATTCACTCAAGTTCGGTGGCGAACAGCGGGTCTTCTTCAATAACTTCTGGCAGCCCGACAATCCCACCGGCATTTTCAACTTTTCACGAGACGTGACCGCCTCACAGCCGAATAATGGCCTGGGCGACAACAGTGAGGGCAATCCGTTCGCGACGATTCTTCTTGGGTATCCGCATGACGCCTCGCTGCACCTGGTACCCGCAGTGGCGGACAAGTCAAAAGAGACTGCCTTCTACGTCCAGGACGATTGGAAGGTCACGCCCCGACTCACGGTGAACATCGGCTTGCGCTACGAATGGAGCACGCCGTACAACGAGCGATACAATCGTCTTCAATTCAACGATTTCACTGCCGATACCGGAATCAACATTCCCGTGGATCGCGATCAGCAGGGATTGTTCCCTCAATTTGGGCAGATCGGCGATATCAAGGGAATTTCCGTTTTTCCAACCTCCAGCCATCGCAACATGAATGTGGACCGGAACAATTTTGCTCCGCGATTGGGCTTTGCGTATCAGCTGGCCAATAATACCGTGCTGCGTGGTGGCGCAGGCGTTTTCTACGGAATGAACGTTGCCACCAATTTCCAATATGCCGGTCCAGCGTTCGCGAAAACGGCGAACATGTATTTCACCAAGGATAATTTTCAAACCCAATTCGCGACGCTCTCCGACCCATTTCCTTCACCGGCACCCGGCGTACCCGGCCTGGCACCGCCGCAAGGAACCAAATACGGCAAGCTGGCGCAGTGGGGTTTTGGAAATTCGAGCGACCTGGATACTGGGACTGCGCGCAATGCTGAGATCTATCAATGGAACCTCGGCATCCAGCACCTGTTGCCCGGACAAATTGTCATCGGCGTGGATTACTCTGCGAACCGCAGTACGCACCTGCCCTGGGCCGGCGCAGGCGGGATTTCCACTCGCAATCGCAACTTCCTTCCGTCATCCATTCGCAATCAGCTAGTCGCGACGCTTAATCCGAACCATGAACCTGAGGACGTTAACACTGCCGTGTCGGATTATCTCAACACGAACGTACCGAATCCCTTCCAGTGTTTCTTTACCACAGCGGCCGTCATGACGGGCGCATGGTGTCCAGCAAGCCCGATTTTCGACCCGGCCGACGTGGCCGACTCCCGATATGTCGATCCCACGATTCCGCAGCAGCTGCTTTTGGAGCCCTATCCACAATTTGATGGCGGGTTCGAGGGATTGCCGAAATTGATCGCCACCTCCTGGTACCACTCATTGCAGATTCGGTTCCAGAAACGGGCCAGCCACTACATCAGCTTCGAGGGCAACTACACTTTCTCGAAATCGACGGATGACTCCTCTGCGGGACGGAACGCATGGCTGGGGAACCTTCAGTTCGACAACCCCCAGTTGCTCGACGATCTGAGGGCTGAGCATGGCATCAGTGCCAATGACACTCCGCATCGCTTGACGGCTGCCATCATTTTTGATCTTCCATTCGGAAAAGACCGCTGGATTGGACGTGGAATGAGCCCGGTGCTGGACGCGATTGTCGGAGGCTGGGCACTGAATAATGTTGTCACCTTCCAGTCTGGGCAGCCGGTGACTATCTACAATTCCGCCGGCCTGCTGGTCGACGGCAATCAACGGCCGAACATACTGTGCCCTCAACTTTCCACTGGGCTGAGTTACCGCGATGCGGCAATTTCAGGAGGGAGCGTCATCAACCAGGATTGTTTTGGCGATCCAGGCGATAACATTCCGGGAACGGCACCCCGCTACTACTCGAACCTCCGCGGAGACGGCATTCGTAATCTAGATACTTCATTGTCGAAGGAGTTCAAGATTCACGAGAATCACGAACTCCAGGTGCGGGCTGAAATGTTTAATGCATTCAACCATCAGCGCTTTGCGTTCCCGGATTTGGGTTCGGGAGATGGGGCTCTGGGCACCGTCACATCCACCACAAATAACTTCCGCAGAATGCAGTTTGGAGCACGGTACCAATTCTAGCGGCGTAGCCGTCAGACACTTAATTGACCCACGACACAGAACAACGGGGGCGAAAGCCCCCGTCTTGTGGCACTTCAAACGCGGCCATCGAAGCGCCGCTCTTCCACAGTCTATCGGTTCGGATTTCGGCATGACAGCTGCGGTGAGCGTGTACTCGGCGCACCAACGGAAGGGGTCGGGACAATAGCACCGGCGGTATTTCGGAAGCACAACCGGAGAGATACGAGAATCGCAATGAAACTCAGATTGGGATTTGCTCTTTTGTTAGTCTGCGCAGCCGGGTTAATGGCTGCTCCTTATACCGACAATCAGAACTGGACGAATTACGTTCGCATCGGCGCCTACGGACTGAGGGGCGGAGATGCGGCCGAGATTGTCCGAAAAGCAACAGAGAGCAACGTGTTCGGGATCGAAGTGGACAACGACATCCCCGGACGTTATGAGAGCTTTCTGAATCCAGAGGCGAAGCTGAAGGCTATCCGCGATGTTGCTGAAGCTGCGCACAAAGTGGGCAATCACGCGTTCGTTTACATCGCGGGAACAGAGTGCATCACGGCACACGGGGATAAGGTGCCACACACGCTGGCCAAGGACCATCCCGACTGGCTCCAACGGAAGATCACCGGTGAGCCGGCGGTCTTTGGTGGGGGAACGGCATTCTGGATTCGGCCGGGCGATGAAGACGTTTGGGTGAGTCCGTACGCTGCGGAGTGGCGTAAGACTTACATGGAACGCGTGCGGCAGATTGCTCAGACGGGGATTGACGGAATTTATATCGATATCCCGTATTGGATGACGCACTTCGAAGGCTGGGAAAATTCCTGGGCGAGTTTTGATGACTATACAGTGGCGGCCTTCAAACAGAAGACCGGGTTGGATGCGAAGCACGATATGAAGATTGGTGACTTTGCGGATCCGGGATTTCAGAAGTGGGTCGATTTTCGAATTCAGACCATCACCGATTTTTTAACAGAGATTGATCATACGGCGAAGGGAGTAAATCCGGAGATCAAGACGATTCCAGAGATTTATCCGGGCATCGAAGAAGAAGCTGTGAGGGTGGGATCGGATGTGTATAGCTTGTATGCCGTAGTCGACACGATTGCGCACGAATATGAATTCGGCAATAGCGGCCACATGGCGTCGGAGCGCAATCCGCTGGATTGGTTCCGATATCAGGTAGGGATGCACACATTCCGGGCGTTTGCGCAAGGCAAGGCAACGTGGATTCTGAATTACTCGTGGGACGGCGACAAAGTCGTCGACAAACGGGAGTCGATGATGAATCTCGCGATGTCGCAGGTAATGGATGGGGCAAATTTCTGGGATGCGCCCGGACATTCGATGGCAGGATCAAATGATCTGCCGACGAGAAAGAAGATTTTCGATTGGATTCAGGCGCATGAGAAGACGTTCTATCTGCCGCGTACGCCGATCGATCCGATTGGCGTTTATTTTTCGCCGCAGACGAGAAATTTCCATGCTGAGGACTTCTTGGCGTCGTATCGCGGAATTTTGGTCCTGCTGATGCAGAAGCATCTGGAGTTTCAAATAGTCACGCCGAGGACGCTGGCTGAATTTCATGGGAAGACGCTGGTGCTGCCGGATGTGCGAGTGCTGGATCAGAGTGAGCAGAATTGGATGAAGGATTTCGTCACGGCGGGGAAAAAACTAGTTATTACCGGGGCAGACGTCACGGAGTTGGGAGACGCCAAGAACGTTGTGAGAATACCGCAGAACCCGGGGAAGGCGTACAACACCCAACTGGAAAAAGATTTTCAGAGCGCGTCGCCCGAGTCTCAGAAGGAGTTCTTCTCCAGTCTGGAGGGAGGAGATACGGTGCGCATTGAGGCCTCCACCGAGATGGCGACTTCAATATCGCGTACGTCCGACGGGCACATCAATTGTTTCTTTGCCAACTTTGCAGGGCTGAAGGCCGGGTCGAATCCGATCCAGACGCCGCAGAATGGGGTAAAGGTGACACTCACGGCGAAGTCGTCCAGGAAGGGATTCTTCTTGCCGTTCATGGGACAAGTGCAACCTCTGCAGGGTGCGCAGAATGGCGAGGCGGTTACGTTCACACTACCCACGATTACCAAGGGTGCAGTGTTCTGGGTCGAACCTTAGGCAATCGTAGAGTTGCAGGCATGCGGCGGCGAGACGCCGCCTTGACAGCCGTCGAGGGCGCCGGCGCTACCGTCGAATGATGCGTCCTCGTAATCGGCTCTACTGTTCCCACTTCTTGGAGCGCGAGACTGCTTCGTTCCAGCGATTACGCAACGCTCGTGCTTGCGATGGCGGCATCTTTGGTTCGAAGCGGCGATCTGAGGCGGATTTCAGTTGATCGGAGTTTTGCTCCCAGAATCCCGTTGCCAATCCTGCTAGATAGGCTGCACCGAATGCCGTCGTTTCCGTTACCGCCGGACGTACGACTGTTACTCCGAGGATGTCAGCCTGGAATTGCATGAGAGCGTCATTTGCGGCGGCCCCGCCGTCGACTCTCAACTCGCTGACCGCGTCGCCAGAATCGCCGCGCATCGCATCCAGCAGATCGGCGACTTGATACGCGATGCTCTCGACGGCGGCCCGCGCTAAATGCCCCGCGGTTGTGCCGCGGGTGAGTCCGAAGATCGAGCCTCGAGCAAATGAATCCCAGTGAGGGGCCCCTAATCCGACGAATGCGGGGACGAAGTAGACTCCACCGTTATCGGGAACGGAACTGGCGAGAGCTTCAATCTCTTCGGATTTGCGAATCAGGCCGAGGCCATCGCGTAACCACTGCACGACTGCGCCGCCAATGAAAACGCTGCCTTCGAGTGCGTACTCAGTTTTGTCACCAATCTTCCATGCGATCGTAGTGACCAGTTTGTTCTTGGAGGGTACAGCACGCGTTCCCGTGTTCTGGAGCATGAAGCATCCGGTGCCGTAGGTGTTCTTGGTCATGCCCGGACGGTGGCATTGCTGTCCAAAGAGAGCGGCTTGCTGATCGCCCGCGATACCTGCGATTGGAATTTTGTCGATGCCTTCAATTTCAACTTGGCCATAAACCTCGCTACAGGAACGGACTTCGGGCATCATCGAGTGCGGAATGCGGAACAGGGTGAGCAGGTCTGGATCCCAAGCACCATTGTGGATGTTGAAGAGCATCGTGCGAGATGCGTTGCTGACGTCGGTGGCATGGATCTTGCCGTGCGTGAGTTTCCAGACGAGCCAGCTATCCACAGTACCGAAGGCGAGTTTGCCTGCGTCGGCCAAAGCGCGCGCTCCGACAACGTTGTCGAGCATCCAGGCAATCTTCGTAGCGGAGAAGTAGGAATCGATCAAAAGGCCAGTACGCTGCTGAATGAGTGGACCCTGGCCATCGCGGGCGAGTTGCTCACAGAAGGCGGCGGTGCGTCGGTCTTGCCAAACGATTGCGTTGTGGATTGGCTGGCCGGTTTCGCGATTCCAGACGATTGTCGTCTCGCGCTGATTTGCGATTCCGATCGCAGCAATATCATTCGGCTGAACGCCGGCGCGAGTGAGAGCCTCGATGGCGACGGCGATTTGCGAGGAGGCAATCTGCTCGGGATTGTGTTCGACCCATCCGGGCTGAGGAAACATTTGGTCGAATTCCCATTGCGCGGAGGCGCGGACGGATCCTTGCTGATCGAAGAGGAGAGCGCGTGAGCTGGTGGTGCCTTGGTCGAGTGCGAGAAGGTATTTGGGCATAACAATAATTTCTTTCGCCCCTTCGGGGCTGGTTACGAGACTCTTAGGAAGCGGCGGATGCCGAAATCGTAGAGAGCTGCGCCGGCCAGGCCGCCCAATAATGGAGCGACGACCGGGATCCACCAAACGTGAGTTCCATCGGTGAGGCCATTGTTTCGGAAGCCGGCGACCACCGTGAAGAGTCGAGGGCCAAAATCGCGAGCCGGATTAATGGCGTATCCGTGCATGCCGCCGAAGCTCATGCCGATCGCGACAACGACGAGGCCGATCATCAACGGAGCGAGATTGGCTCCCGGCGGAGCGTTGAATTCATCGGTAATCGCCAATATGAGAAGGACAAGCAATCCCGTGCCGATCAACTGATCGAGAAACCCGGCTTGTGGGAGTCCAGCGAACGCCGGGAAAGTTGTGAAGACGCCCGCCGTGTTTTCCAGTTGAGGATCAACCTGGTGGAATGCGGGCATGTAATTCCAATAGACCATTGCGGCCGCGAGAAATGCTCCTGTAGTTTGAGCAAACGAGTATGGGACGACCTTGCCCCAGGGGAACTTGCGAAAAACTGCAAGCGCCAGAGTAACGGCCGGGTTCAGGTGCGCTCCGGAAATTTTACCCGCGATGTAAATTCCCATTGTGACGGCCAGACCCCAGCCAAGGGTGATGTTGGTGAATCCGCCGTGAATGGTTTCTCCAGGATTTCCTGTCGGGAAGAGCACCACCATGGCAACTACGCCGTTCCCGAAGAGGATCAGGACGAAAGTTCCCAGAAACTCCGCCACCAATTCCGCAAGTAGAGAGGGCTTCGAGTACATTGCATCTCCGAAATACGGTTGCAAACCGCTGTGTAGTCTACCAAGGCCGCCGCAACTTCGGGCAGTTTTCGAGACGTTTCGTGCGATTCCACCGCGTGACCAAAGAAATTCGAGGTAGGGACATTTCCTCTTGACATTTGGGGTCAGCTCTTTAAGATAGGAAAATATTTATTCACTTTTGTGAATATTTATTCAATATGAATAAAACCTTGCGGCAACGAGCAGTTCTGGATGTGTTGAGGCATGGCTCCATCGCCAGCCAGGAAGACCTGCAGAGGCATCTGCGGCGGAGGGGATTCAAAGTCGGACAAGCGACGCTGTCGCGGGACATCCGCGACCTGAACTTGAGCAAGACATCGCATGGCTATTCCCTGCCTGTGGGTGAGAACGGAGCCGGCGTGGCGTTGCCCCCGGTGTCGCGCCTGGTGAAGGAATTTGTTCTCGACGTGAAGACGGCGCAGAACCAGCTCGTCATCAAGACAATTGTAGGGAGTGCTCAGCCGGTGGCGGCGGCTCTGGATGAGACCGACTGGAGCGAAGTGGTGGGAACGATCGCGGGGGATGACACCATCCTTATTGTTTGTCCAGACAGAGACGGAGCGAAGTCACTGGCGGGACGGATCGAGGAAATGCTGGGGTAATGTCGGCGAAGCTCAAAGTAGCCGTGTTGGGCGCGACCGGGTATTCAGGACTCGAGTTGACGCGCATTCTCCTGCGGCATCCACGGGTGGAAAAGCCAGTGCTGCTGCGGCGGTCCGCGGAGAACGGGAGCACTGGCGATCTTGCTGATGTTTTTCCGGCACTTTACGGGAATGGTGGTTATCCGCTGCATCCGCTGTCATGGCCAGCGCTGAAGAGTCAGGGAGTGGATCTTCTCTTCCTGGCAACACCGCACGAGGTCTCGCGCTCGCTGGTTCCGGAGGCGATTGCCCAGGGGCTGCGAGTCGTCGATCTGAGCGGGGCGTGGCGGTTGAAGCAGGAGCAGCACCGGGCGATCTACAACTTTGAGGATCCGGATGCAACGAAGGCCGACGCGCTGACGAAGAAAGCGATCTATGGATTGCCAGAGCTGAATGGCGGTTGCATTTCGGCCGCGAAGTTGGTTGCGAATCCTGGATGTTATGCGACGTCTGTCATCCTGGCGCTTGCACCTTTGCTAAAGGCGGGAGTTGTCGACCGGAGTCGGGGGATTGTTTCCGACTCGAAGTCCGGGGTGTCGGGCGCGGGGAAAGAGCCGACGTCAAAAACACACTTTGTTTCGGTCGCTGACAATGTGTCCGCGTATTCGGTCTTTAATCACCGGCACATGGGGGAGATCGTTGAGCAACTCGGGTTGGGAGATCAGGAGCTGATTTTCACTCCTCATCTGCTGCCGATTCCGCGCGGGATTCTTTCGACGATCTATGTGCATCTCGATCGGGAGATGAGGCCGTTGGAAGTCGAGTCTTGTTTTCGAGATTTTTATGCGGGCAAGCGCTGGGTGCGAGTCTTCGGGACACCGAAGCTTCCGCAGGTGCAGTTCTCGCTCAACACCAACTATTGCGACTTGGGGTTCTGTTTAGCAGAAGACGGACGGCGGTTGGTGCTGATCTCATGTCTCGATAACTTGCTGAAGGGTGCCGCGGGCCAAGCGGTGCAGAA
>Ga0335071_10002022_pt1 | contig 21927 bp, 24 predicted proteins | sample Lox_Sample_15_FD_206724 | JGI IMG/M metagenome (GOLD analysis project Ga0335071, IMG submission 206724) | Soil microbial communities from Loxahatchee National Wildlife Refuge, Florida, United States - Lox_Sample_1.5 | ecosystem: Environmental > Terrestrial > Soil > Wetlands | place: USA... | reverse complement strand
GGCGTGAGGGGCTGCTTCTCCCTGTGCTTCCTCCAGAGCTCGAAGAGGAACTCGCGCGCCTGGTCACGGCTTGGGTTGAACATATTTCTTCTTGTCCTTGAACCCGCAGGGCCCGAACACCACGCATTGGCCGCAGAGCGGCCTTTTCGCGAGGCACGTGTAGCGGCCGTGCAGGATCAGGTAGTGGTGCGCGTTCTTCAGGTACTTCGGCGGCGTCACCTTGAGCAGGCTCATCTCCACCGCGAGCGGATCCTTGCCGGGCGCGAGTCCCGTGCGGTTGGCCACGCGGAAGACGTGCGTGTCGACCGCGAGCGTGGGCTCGCCGAAAGCCACGTTCAGCACCACGTTCGCGGTCTTGCGGCCCACGCCGGGCAGCGCTTCCAGCTCTTCGCGCGTGCGGGGCACTTCTCCGCCGTGCTTCTCGAGCAGGATCTTCGAGAGCGCGATCACGCTCTTCGCCTTGTTGTGGTAGAGGCCGATTGTCTTGATGTACTCCTCGAGCCCGTCGATGCCGAGCGCGGCGATCCCGGCGGGCGTGTTCGCGACGGGAAAGAGCCTGCGCGTGGCGATGTTCACGCCCTTGTCGGTGGCCTGCGCCGAGAGCACCACCGCGACCAGCAGCTCGTAGGGTGTGGAGTGCTCGAGCTCGCTCTTCGGATCGGGCATCGCCTTGGCGAGCAGGCGGTAGAACTCCTCGCGCTTGGCGGGGCTCATTCGTAGGACTCCAGTTGGCGTGTGCGTTCGGCCGCGTCTCGCTCGAGGCGCACGGCGCGCGCGTCGTGGCGCGAGCGCGAGAGATCGGCATCGGGAAGCGCGGCGGAATCTTCCATCACGATGCAATCGACGGGGCAGGGCGGGATGCACAGCTCGCAGCCGGTGCACCATGACGCGATCACCGTGTGCATGAGCTTGGACGCGCCCACGATCGCGTCGACGGGGCAGGCCTGGATGCACTTGGTGCAGCCGATGCAGGCCTCCTCGTCGATCACCGCCGCGCGCGGGGGCATGAAAGGGCCGACCTCGGGATCGAGCGGCTTCGCCTCGCGGCCCAGCAGCCGGGCGAGCTTCGCCACGCCGTCGTCGCCCCCGGGAGGGCATCGATCGATGTCGGCTTCACCCGCGGCAATCGCGCGCGCGTACGGACGGCAGCCGTCGAAGCCGCAGCGCGTGCATTGCGTCTGGGGAAGGAGCGCGTCGATGCGCCGTTCGAGTTCGGGAGTCATGCGAGGTCCGGGGCGGAAACAGGAGTGTAGGGCACGCCGGCCTCCCGCGCGATCGATTCGTTCGTGACCGAACCTTCCAGGACGAGCAGCCCCGCGCGCAGCCCCTCGTCCTCGCGAAGCGCCCGCATGATCCCCTTGCGCGCCATCGCGCGGACGTAAGGGATCACGGCCGCGGAGATCGCCTCGGCCGCCTCGCGCGGCACCGCCGAGGGCATGTTGGGCACCGCGTAATGGATCACGCCTTCCTCGACGTACGCGGGATTCTCGTGCGACGTGGGCCGCGAAGTCTCGGCAACGCCGCCTTCCTCGATGGCGATGTCCACGATCATCGCGCCGCGCTTCATGCGGCTCACGAGTGATCGCGGCAGCAGCCTGGGGCTACGCTCTCCCGCGGTGAACGCAGCGCCCACGACGAGATCGGCTTCGAGCGCGAGGCGTTCGACGGCTTCGGGCGTGGCGGTCGAGCGGCGCAGCACGTGGACATCGGCGCCGGCATCGAGCGCGGCTTGCGCCGCGGCGCCGCCCGCATGTCCCGCACCCAGCACGAGCACCCGCTGTGGAGTGCGCCCGAGCTCCCGCGTGGCTACGTCGATCGCCATGCGCCCGGCGATGATCGACATGGGCGCGAGCAGGGGAAAGCCCCCGCGCGCGTCGCGTACCGCTTCGTAGGCGATGGCGGTGATGCCGCTCGCGGCCACGCTTCGCGCGTGCTCAGGGTGCCCCGTGAGATGGTGATAGCCGAACACCGTTTGCCGGCGATGCAGGCGGGGAATCTCGGCTGCCTGGAGCTCCTTCACCTTCACCACGAGCTCGCAGCCCCAGGCCTCCTCGAGGCCCGCGATGCGCGCGCCGGCATCGCGATACTCGTCGTCGATGAACCCGGTTCCGCGCCCCGCGCTCGATTGCACGAGGACCTCGTGGCCGTCGGCCACGAGCGGCGACACGTGGCGAGGCGCGAGGGCAACGCGCCGTTCTCCCGGCTTGGCCTCGACGGGAATGCCGATTTTCATGATCGGGTCAGGTGCGAAGCGCGCGCCGCGCGTCGGCGATCAACTGCGGCCCGCGGTAGATGAAGCCCGTGTAGATCTGCACGAGGCTCGCTCCCGCCGCGGCCTTCGCGTGCGCATCCGCGCCGGTGGTGATGCCGCCCACGCCGATCAACGGCACGGCTCCACCGAGCGCGCGGGAAAGCTTCGCGAGCACCGCCGTGGATTTCGCCATGAGGGGCCGGCCGCTCAGCCCGCCCGCTTCGGCCGAGCGCGGGTCCCCCTCGACGCCTTCGCGCGAGATCGTCGTGTTCGTCGCGATGAGCGCGTCGATGCCGTGCTTCATGGTGAGGGATGCGATGGCGTCGATCTGCGCGTCGTCGAGGTCGGGCGCGACCTTCACGGCGATGGGCTTCATCGCGCCGTGCTTCCTGGCGAGCGACTTGCGCCGCGAGACGAGGGCCGCGAGCAGCTCGTCCAGCTTTTCCTCCGATTGCAGGTCGCGCAGGTTCTTCGTGTTGGGCGAGGAGATGTTCACCGTCACGTAGCTGGCCCTGGCGTACACGGCGTCCAGGCACGCGAGGTAGTCGTCGGCGGCCTTCTCCATGGGCGTGTCGAAGTTCTTCCCGATGTTGATGCCCAGCACGCCGCGGAAGCTCGAGCGCTCGACGTTGGCGAGGAGCTTTTCAACGCCGTCGTTGTTGAATCCCAGCCGGTTGATGAGCGCTTCGTGCTCGACCAGCCGGAACATGCGCGGCTTGGGATTGCCCGGCTGCGGGCGCGGCGTGACGGTGCCGATCTCGATGGAGCCGAACCCCAGGGCGGCGAGCGCGTCGATGTACTCGCCGTTCTTGTCCAGGCCCGCGGCGAGGCCCACGGGATTGGGGAAGTCGATGCCCATCACGCGCCGCGATTCGCCGCGGTCCGCGCCCGCGCCGAGGATGGCGGCGCCGCTGCCCAGCTTCGAGAGCGATTTCAGCGTCAGGTCGTGGGCGACTTCGGGGTCGAGCTTGAAGAGCGCGGCGCGGGCGAGGGAGTAGAGCACTTACGAGAGCCGCTTCCACTCACCCCGGGCGAGGCCCTCGATCGGCTTGAACTGGTTCTTGTAGCTCATCTTGCGGCTCTGGGCGATCCAGTAGCCGAGATAGACGTAGGTGAGCTCGCGCCGGCGCGCTTCCTCGATCTGCCAGAGGATGTTGTAGGTGCCGTACGAAGCGCGGGGCACGAGCGGATCGAAGAACGTGTACACCGACGAAAGCCCGTCGGCCAGCTCGTCGACGATGGACACCATGCGCAGCTCGCCCTGCTCGCGGAACTCGATCAGGCGGGTGGCGACGTTCGATTGCAGCAGGAAGTGCGCGTACTGCTCGCGGCTGTCGTGGTCCATGCCGCCGCCGCGGTGGCGCTCGCTCTGGTAGAGCCGGTAGAGCGCGTAGTGCTCGGCGTTGAACTTGAGCTCGCCGTAGCGCGGCTCCAGCTGCTGGTGGCGCGCGATGGCGCGGCGCTGCGCGCGCGTAGGCACGAATTCGGGGACCACCACGCGAACCGGCAGGCACGCATGGCAGTGATCGCAATAGGGGCGGTACGTGAACGCGCCGCTGCGGCGGAAGCCCGCGGAGACGAGCGCGCTGTAGGTCTCGGTGTCGATGAGATAGCTCGGCGTGGCGACCTGCGAGCGAGCCAGCTTGCCCGGCAGGTAGCTGCACGGGTAGGGCGCGGTCGCATAGAACTGCAGGTTCGCGATCGGGAGGTCGTTGAGCTTCGCCATGCTTCTCCTGCCTCAACTCCATTGGGAGCCGGACGGGGGATATTGTATCGAGTCCCGCACCCGTTGCGCGAATTCCGCCCTCGGGATTTCCCGGGCGCCCATCGAGGCCAGGTGCGCCGTGGCCTGCTGGCAATCGATGAGGCGAAATCCGTCGGCCTTGAGCCGCTCCACGAGGGCGACGAGGGCGACCTTGGACGCGTCGGGCGCCCGCGCGAACATCGACTCGCCGAAGAACACCTTTCCCAGCGCCATGCCGTAGAGGCCGCCCACGAGCTCGCCCTCGCGCCAGGATTCGACCGAATGCACGAAACCCAGCTCGTGCAACGCCCGGTACGCGGCGATCATCTCGGGGACGATCCAGGTGCCCGACTGGCCCTCGCGCGGCTCGGCGCAATGCCCGATGACCTCGGCGAAAGCGCTGTCGAAGCGCGTCTCGTAGTCGTGATGCGCGAGGCGCTTGCGCAGCGAATGCGACACGCGGAGCTCTTCGGGAAACAGCACCATGCGCGGATCCGGCGACCACCAGAGGATCGGATCGCCCTCCGAAAACCAGGGAAAGATCCCGTGCGAGTACGCGTCGATGAGGCGCTCGGGCGTGAGGTCGCCTCCGGCACAGAGCAGCCCGTTGGGTGCGGACAGGGCCTTCTCAACCGGCGGGAAGGGCGCGTTCCCGCGGATCCAGGAGATCATCCCTGGATTCTAAAGAATAAGGCCGTGAAAACACGGAAGACACGGAGGACCATGGAGGGCACGGAAGAAATCTAGAGCACCAGGCGTCGAACGCCCTTGTCGATCCGGGTGACGTTGAAGTTCAGGAGTAGGCCAACCCGAACCTTGAGGAACCGCAGGTAGGTCAGCAGCTGAGCATCATGGATCGGGAGCAAGCGGTCTACCGACTTGAGCTCGACCACCACCGACTGATCCACGACAAGGTCGGCCCTGAACGCATTGTCGATCGTGCAGCCCTCGTATTGCACGGCGACGGGCACTTCTCGGTCTACCTGGAGCCCGCAAGTGCTCAGTGCATGGACCATGCACTGCCGGTAGGCCTTCTCGAGCAAGCCTGGTCCCAGGGAGCGGTGAACATCGACGGCGCAGCGCAATATCGCCGATGTCGTTTCCTTGTGGAGGAGCTCACGGGATAGGGGACGCATTGTCTTAGAACGGCAAGGACCCACCCCTCGATGACGCCGCTCAAGAACTATTCCGTGTCTTCCGTGCTTCTCCGTGACCTCCGTGCTTCCCGTCTTTGGAGCGCTAGCGACTAGGAATCCGAGAGACTCTTGTAGGCGCTCTCGAGGCGCGACACGAGGTCCTTCAGCGCTTCGCGAAACTGCGCCTCGTCGCAGCCCATGAGGACGGCGTCGTCCAACGCATCCTGGCAGCTTGCGCGGATCTCCTCGAGGTTCTCGCGCAGCACCTTGAGCTTCTCCACGCACGAGATCACTTCGCCGGTGGGAGAGTGCCAGCGCGGCGCGTCGGGCGTCTTCACCGTGTCCAGGGCAGCCCCGCCGGGCGCCAGCCGTCGCCCGCGCCCGGATGGCCCTCGAAGCCCTCGAGCACGTTGTAGGCCTTCGTGAAGCCCACCATCGCCGCGGCGAGGGCTGCGTGATGGGAACGCACGCCGCTTCGACAGAGGAAGAGCAGCGGCTGCGACGTGTCGAACGTTTCGCGAAGGTGCTTGAGGAACTCGGTCACCTCCTGGGCGCCGCCGTCGCGCGGCCACACGATGAGCGGCGGCCCCTCGACATGGCCCACGTCGCGCCACTCCGCCTGGGTGCGTACGTCGACGATGTTCGCGGCGCCGGCTTCGGCCAGGTGATGAGCCTCGGTGGGTGTCACCGCTCCCGCGTAATGCAGGCCCATGCGGTGGCCGCGATGGGCCGCGCGCTCGAGGATGGCGGTCGGCGCTTCCAGTTCCGGTTCCGATGCGTCGCGTGCGCTCACCAATAGTTCTCCACTGCGAGATGTCCTGGGTCGCCCCGGCGCGAGAGGCGAAAACCGCGATCGACGAGGAGCTGCCTAGAATCCTCGACCATCTCCGGATTGCCGCACAGCATGATGCGCGAGCGCTCGTGGTCGAGCTTCACGCCGAGGTTTTCCTCGAGGACGCCGTTCGAGAGGAGCTTCGTCACCCGGTCGCGGAATGCGCCTGGCACCGGCTCGCGCGTGACGATGCGTGCGTAGCTCAGTTTGTGCGCGAATTCCGCGTAGTACTCGCTCTTCTCGAACCCGCGGATGAGATCCTCGTAGGCGAGCTCGGGCTGCGTGCGTACGCTCTGCACGAGGATGAGGTTCTCGTACGTCTCCCACGTGGCGAAGTCGTGCAGGATCGAGAGGAACGGCGCAAGGCCCGTTCCCGTCGCGAGCATCCAGAGGTCCTTGCCCGCCTCGAAGCGATCCGTCGTGAGGAATCCGTAGCTGCGGCGTTCGACGAAGATCTCGTCGCCCTCCTTGAGCTTCGAAAGGCGGCTGGTGAACGCGCCGCCGGGGACGACGACCGAGAAGAATTCCAGGTGCTCGTCATGCGCGGCCGACGCGATCGAGTACGCGCGCCAGACGATGGAGTCGTCATCTCTCGACTTCACGCCCAGCCGCGCGAACTGTCCCGGCACGAAGCGGTAGCCGCGGTCTCGCGTGGTGCGGAAGGAGAAGAGGCTGTCCGTCCACGGACGCACGTCCGTGATGGTTTCGGTCGTGTACTTGTCGTTGCTCATGCGCTTGCGGTTTTCGTGGGCGTCTCGTTGATGAAGAACCTCGCGCGCCGAGGTGCAAGGTAGACAACCTTTCCTTCGGAAATGTTCATTCCCTCGTAGCGGTCGCGGGGAAGCTCGACTTCGACCACGTCGCCGGTGTCCTTGCGCGAGAGCTCGAGGCGCACGACGGAGCCCAGCGCCACGGCATGGTCCACGGTGGCGGCAACAGCTGAGGCGCTCTCCTGCACGATGTCGACGTCGTGGGGACGGACGTAGGCGGTTGCGCGGGCGTCGACCACGCCGTCGTATTCGGGCGCGGCGAGCCTGCGGCCGCTCACGTCCGCGATGCCGCGATTCACGCGGCCCTCGAAGAGGTTCACGTTGCCGAGGAACTGGTACACGAACGGCGTGGCGGGATGGTCGTAAACGTCTCCGGGCGTTCCGACCTGCTCGATGCGCCCGCGATTCACGATCACCACGCGGTCGGCCACCTCGAGCGCCTCTTCCTGGTCGTGGGTCACGAAGACGCTCGTGAGATGGATCTCGTCGTGAAGGCGGCGCAGCCAACGGCGAAGCTCGCGGCGGACCTTGGCATCGAGCGCGCCAAACGGTTCGTCGAGGAGCAGGACCTTGGGTTCGATGGCGAGCGCGCGGGCGAGCGCGATGCGCTGGCGCTGGCCGCCGGACAACTGGTGGGGATAGCGGTCCGCGAGCCAGTCGAGCTGCACGAGCTTCAACAGCGACATCACCTTCTCGCGGATCGCCTCCTTCGAAGGGCGCACGGCGCGCGGCCGCACGCGAAGCCCGAAGGCCACGTTCTCGAAGATCGTCATGTGACGGAAGAGGGCGTAGTGCTGGAAGACGAATCCCACGCCGCGATCGCGTGCGTTCCGTTCCGTCGTGTCCTCGCCCTGCACGTGCACGCGTCCCGCATCGGGAATCTCGAGGCCCGCGATCACGCGAAGCAGCGTCGTCTTCCCCGAGCCCGAGGGGCCGAGGAGGGCGACCAGCTCACCGGGCGCGATATCGAGCGATACGTCATGCAGCGCTTCGAATACGCCGAACTTCTTGGAGACATTCTCGATGCGGATGCTCATGGGGTTTCCTTCGCCTGGCGCCACTCCACCCAGGTCTTGAGAGCCAGCGTCACGAGCGCGAGGATCGCCAGGAGCGAGGCGCACGCGAACGCGGCAGTGAACTGGTACTCGTTGTAGAGGATCTCGATGTGAAGCGGCAACGTGTTCGTCATGCCGCGAATGTGTCCCGATACGACCGACACCGCGCCGAATTCGCCCATGGCGCGCGCGGTGCAGAGGATCACGCCGTAGATGAGGCCCCATTTCACGTTGGGCAGTGTCACGCGCCAGAGCAGTTGCCACGCATTGGCGCCCAGCAGCACGGCGGCCTCTTCCTCGTCGCGCCCCTGAGCCTGCATGAGGGGGATCAACTCGCGCGCTACGAACGGAAACGTCACGAAGATCGTCGCGAGCACGATTCCCGGCACGGCGAAGATCACCTTGGCGTCGTGCTCCGAGAGCCAGGGCCCCAGCCATCCCTGCAGCCCGAAGACCAGCACGTAGATCAGGCCCGACACGACGGGCGACACGGAGAAGGGCAGGTCGATCAGCGTGACCAGGAGGCTCTTGCCACGGAAATCGAATTTCGCGATGGTCCATGCAGCCGCGATGCCGAACGCGAGATTGGCGGGCACGGCGATGCCGGCGGCAAGGAGCGTGAGTCGAACGGCCGCCCACGCGTCGGATTCCGAGATGGCGGCGGCGTAGACGTCCCAGCCCTTGCGCAACGCCTCGTAGAAGACGGCGGCGAGCGGCGCGAAGAGGAAGAGCGCGAGGTAGGCGAGCGCTGCGCCGACGAGGAGCGCGGGAGCCCACGCGAACCTCCTGCGGCGCTCGCGCGGCGCGGCACCGGAGACGGCGCGATCGAGGACCGCGGCCATCAGGGCCTCTCCTCCGCATAGCGGCGCGACCACCATTGCAGCCCGTTGATGGCGAGGAGCAGGGCGAACGAGAACACGAGCATCACCACGGCCACCGCGGTGGCGCCCGCGTAGTCGTACTGCTCGAGCTTGGTGATGATCATGAGCGGGGCGATCTCGGAGACCATCGGCATGTTCCCCGCGATGAAGATCACCGAGCCGTACTCGCCCACGGCGCGCGCGAACGCGAGCGCGAATCCGGTGAGCAGCGCCGGTGTCACCGTGGGAAGGATCACCCGCGTGAACGCCTGCACCGGGCTCGCGCCCAGCGACTGCGCCGCTTCCTCGAGTTCCTTCTCCAAGTCTTCCAGCACCGGCTGCACCGTGCGCACCACGAACGGCAGCCCGATGAACACGAGCGCCACAAGAATGCCGAGCGGCGTGAACGCCACCTTCAATCCAAATCCGTCGGCGAGCGGCTTGCCGATCCATCCGTTGGGCGCGTAGATCGCGGTAAGCGCGATTCCCGCAACCGCGGTGGGCAGTGCGAAGGGCAGGTCCACGAGCGCGTCGATGAGGCGGCGCCCCACGAAGCGATAGCGCACGAGCACCCACGCCACGAGCAATCCGAAGACCGCGTTGATGGCGGCCGCCGCGAGCGCGGCCCCGAACGAGAGCTTCAACGACGCCACGACGCGCGGTGCCGTCACCGTGGCGACAAAAGCATCCCAGCTCAGGGTGAACGTCTTGAGGAACGCCGCGGCGAGCGGCACGAGCACGACGAGCCCGAGGTAGAGCAGCGTGCAGCCGAGCGCTACACCGAAGCCGGGCAGCACGCTGTGGGATCGCCGAACGAGGATCACGGCATGGGCCTCGACGCGAAGTGCCAGCCCTGGAGGAAGTCGAATCCAGCGGCGCGCGCGACTTCGGCTTGCTCCTTGCTCCCGACGCGGCGGGCGATCGAGCGAATGCCCTGTCGCGCGAGCGTGGCCACCACGTTCCTCGTGCCTGCATCCGGGCGCGCGGCGGTGGGTGCATCAATGGCGACGAAATGCGGCTCGGCCAGGAACACGTGCGACAGGTCGGCCGACGCATCGGTGCGCAGTCGGGCTGCCACGCGATAGCCGCGGATGCGGTAGGAGATGCTGGCGCGCACGAAAGTCGCGGGATCGTCGAGGGCCGCGGGCGGCAGCACGATCGTGACGTGGCGCGTGGAGAACCCGAGGATGCCCAGCACCTGCTCGAACCAGGCGCCGTGATCCTCGCGGATGCTGGACAGCAGGCGCGGCTCCACGTGGAGGAACAGCGAAGACTCGCCGTCGCTCGCGCGCAGGTGGTTGACCGCGTGGATCGTGCGCGCGAGGCGATCGAGCGACACCAGCTCCTCATCGCTGGCGGCCTGCGCGAAGAGTCCCCACGGCGCCACCGCAGCGCCCGCTCCGTCGAAGACGCGGAGCACGCCCTGGCGCCCGGCAATGCCCGAGTCGGCCGCGCCCACGATCGGCTGGAACGCGCTCGTGAGCCGGCTGCGGAAGAACGACGTCGCGACGAGCCCGTCGCCCGCCTCGGAGAAGTCGAACCGCGGGAAGAATTCGCGCCGCACGCGCTCGACGGCCTCGCGGGTTTTGTGGGCCGCGATGTCCGCGGCACTCGCGGTCCGGGCGATCACGGCCTCTTCCCCGGCTTGTAGATCTGGTCGAACACACCGCCGTCGGCGAAGTGCGTCTTCTGCGCCTTCTGCCAGCCGCCGAACGTGTCGTCGATCGTGAAGAGGTTCACCTTCGGGAACTGCCTCTCGAATTTCGCCGCGACCTTCGGGTCGGTCGGGCGGTAGAAGTTGCGCGCGGCGATCTCCTGGCCTTCGGGCGAGTACAGATACTCGAGGTAGGCTTGCGCGACCTTCCGCGTGCCGCGCTTGTCCACGACCTTGTCCACGAGCGACACGGGCGGCTCTGCGAGGATGCTTTGCGTGGGATAGACGATGTCGAACTTGTCGCTGCCGAATTCCTTGAGCGCGAGGTACGCCTCGTTCTCCCAGGCGAGCAGCACGTCGCCGATGCCGCGCTCGGCGAAGGTGACGGTGGCGCCGCGCGCGCCCGAGTCGAGGACCGGCACGTTGGCATAGACCTTCGCGATGAATTCCTTTGCCTTCGCATCGTTTCCGCCCGGCTGGTGGAGCGCGTAGCCGTAGGCCGCGAGGTAGCCCCAACGCGCGCCGCCCGAGGTCTTGGGATTCGCGGTGATCACGGACACGCCGGGTTTCACGAGATCGTCCCAGTTGCGGATCCCCCTGGGGTTGCCCTTGCGCACGACAAAGATGTAGGTCGAGGTATACGGCGTGCTGTTGTGCGGCAGGCGCTTCTGCCAGTCGGCGGGCAGCAGCTTCGCCTTCTCGGCGATCTCGTCGATGTCGTAGGCGAGGGCGAGCGTCACGACGTCAGCTTCGAGGCCGTCGACCACGGAGCGCGCCTGCTTGCCAGAACCCCCGTGCGATTGCTTCACGACGACCTTTTCCTTGGCCTTGGTCTCCCAATAGGTGGCGAAGGCCTTGTTGAAGTCTTGATAGAGCTCGCGCGTCGGGTCATAGGAGACGTTGAGCAGCGTCACGTCGGCGCGGACAGCGGTGGCGAACAACAGTGCGGCGACGGCCAGCAGGGGCCCGTTGATGCGATTCATGTCGGATCCTTGAGTGTCGAGTGGGGTTGAACGATCGTCTCAACCGAATCGACATCGCTCCGCCACGACGGCGGACACCGCATCGACCTCGCGGAAGACTTCGCCAACGCACATGAGCACCGGCCCCGTTGCGCGCGGCAGCTCCGTCGCCGCAAGCGCGCTCAATGCCGTGAACACGCGTTTCTCGTCGGCGAGCGTGGCGCTTTCCACAAGGGCCACGGGGGTCGCGGCAGGCTTGCCGCCGCGAATTAGGTCGGCGGCGATGGAGCGCGACGCGCCTGCCGCCATGTAGAGCACCACGCTGTCGGCTTCGAGGGCCGCCGGCATCCATTCCGATGCGGTCTCGTCGCGGCCCACGCGCGGCGTGAGGAAGGCGACCGTGCGCGCCACGCCGCGGCGCGTAAGCGAGATCTTCAGGGTCGCGGCGGCGGCGAGCGCGGCCGTGATTCCCGGCACGACCTCCACTTCGATGCCTGCGGCACGCAGTCCGTCGATCTCTTCCTGCGCGCGGCCGAAGATCATTGGGTCGCCGCCCTTGAGGCGCACGACGACCTCGTGCGTGCGAGCCGCTTCGATCAGGGCGCGGATGATGAAACGCTGCTCCGTCGAGACCTTCCCGTAGCGCTTGCCCACGTCCATCATGCGGGCGCGTTTCGCGAGCGCGAGCGTGCCGGGATGCACGAGCGCGTCGTGCAGCACGATATCGGCGGATTCGAGCAGGCGCGCGGCGCGAAGCGTGAGCAGATCCGGCGCTCCAGGGCCCGCGCCCACGAGATAGACCTTAGCCACGGCCGATCTCCGAGATCATGCCCGCGGCCACGGTGTGGTTCGTCGCTTCGTCCACGAGGATGAAGCTGCCGGTCGCGCGATTGTCGGCGTAGCGGTCCGCGGCGATGGGTTGCGTCACGCCGATCCGCGCCGTGCCGATGTCGTTGAATGAGAGCGCGCCAGCGGTGGTATCGGGCTGCAGCGTCTCGAGGTCGAGGCGGGAGCGCAGTTCCTCCACGCTCGCGCGCACGCTCTTCGTACCGTGTTTCAGCCAATATCGGCGGCCGAGCGCCAATGGGTCGCGGTCGAGCCACGTGAGCCGCGCGTCGAAGCGGCGCGCCGCCGTGGGCGCGTCCTTCACGTGGGAGAGGACGTCGCCGCGGGCGATGTCCACTTGGCGATCGAGCACCACGGTGATCGACTGGCCCGCGCCGGCCGTCGCGAGCGTGCCGTCGAGCGTGAGGATCTGCGCGACGCGCGCTTCGTGTCCTTCGGGGGAGGCGAGCACGGTGTCGCCGGCGTGAAGCACGCCCGACTCGATGCGACCGAGATAGCCCCGATGTTCGTCGCGCGCGCCGAAGCGCGCCCGTGAGACAAGCTGCACCGGGAAGCGCAGGTGCGACGAAGCGCGCGACGTCTCGGCGCTCTCGAGAACGTCCAGCAGCGTGGGGCCCTCGTACCAATTCAGTTGCTCGCCGCGGCGCACGACCATGTCGCCTTCGAGGGCGGACATGGGAATCAGCGAGACGCCGGAAAGCCCCAGCGATTCGGCGATCGCCGCGAAGTCGGCGCCGATCTCTTCGTAGACGGCCTGGTTCCAGCCCACCTGGTCCATCTTGTTCACGGCCACCACGACGCGCGGAATGCCTAGCAGCGATGCCACGGCCGCATGGCGCCGGGTCTGCCGCGAGATGCCGCGCGTGGCGTCAACGAGGATCACCGAGAGATCCGACGTGCTCGAGCCCGTGACCATGTTGCGCGTGTACTGCTCGTGGCCCGGATTGTCCGCGATGATGAAGCGGCGCTTCGGCGTGGCGAAGTACCGATAGGCCACGTCGATGGTGATGCCCTGCTCGCGCTCGATGGTGAGCCCGTCGGTGAAGAGGGCGAGGTCGAGGCCCTGGGCGCCGCGCTTCGCGCTCGTGCGGGCGACGGCCGCGAGCTGGTCCTCGAGCAGTCCCTTGGCGTCCAGCAGGAGTCGGCCGATGAGCGTGCTCTTGCCGTCGTCGACCGAGCCGGCCGTGGTGAATCGAAGCGTTCCTGTCGCCATCAGAAATAACCTTCGCGCTTGCGAAGCTCCATGGAGGCGTCGGAGGTCTGGTCGTCCATGCGCGTGGCGCCGCGTTCCGTAACTGTCGTCGTCGCCGTCTCCGCGATGATCCTGTCCACCGTGTCCGCGTCGGAAGCCACAGGGCACGTGCAGGTGATGTCGCCCACGGTGCGGAAGCGGACGCGGCGCGTGACCACCTCTTCGCCGTTGCGCGGCGGCGTGAGCTCCGTCACGGGAACGAGCAGGCCCTTGCGCAGGACCACTTCGCGATCGTGCGCAAAATAGATTTCCGGGACTTCGAGCCGCTCGCGTGCGATGTACTGCCAGATGTCGAGCTCGGTCCAGTTGGACAGCGGGAAGACGCGCAGGTGCTCGCCCGTGGCGAGGCGCGCGTTGTACAGGCTCCAGAGCTCGGGGCGCTGGTTGCGCGGGTCCCACTGGCCGAATTCGTCGCGATGCGAAAGGATGCGCTCCTTGGCGCGGGCCTTCTCCTCGTCGCGGCGCGCTCCGCCGAAGAGCGCGTCGAACTCGAATTCGCGCACGGCATCGAGCAGCGTCACCGTCTGGTGGACGTTGCGGCTCTCGTCGGGACGGCGCAGCTTCACGCGGCCGGCGCGGATGGAGTCGCCCACGCTTCGCACGATGAGGCGCTCATCAAGCTCCGCGGCCCGCTGGTCGCGGAACGCGATCACCTCGGGGAAATTGTGTTCCGTGTCCACGTGGAGCAGCGGGAACGGAAACCGGTCCGGCCGAAAGGCTTTCTCCGCGATGCGCAGCATCACTATGGAATCCTTGCCGCCCGAGAAGAGCAGCGCGGGATTCGCGGTCTCTCCCACCACCTCGCGCATGATGTGGATCGCCTCGCTCTCGAGCCAGTCGAGGTGCGTGAGGTCCGGCAGCGCCTGCGGCGCGAGCAACGGCTTGAGGACGGCGCTCATGCGGTCTCCACGACGCGCACGGGAATCGCGTGCAGGCCGCATTCCTTCTTCGCGCCTTCCTGCTCCCACCACCAGCGGCCGGCGCGGGGATGCTCGCCGGGCCTCACGGCGCGGGTGCAGGGCTCGCAGCCGATGGACGGGTAGCCGCGATCGTGAAGCTCGTTGTAGGGCACGCGGTTCTCGCGCAAGTAGTCCCAGACGTCCTCGTTCGACCAATCGACGAGCGGGTTGAACTTCCACTTGCCCTGGATGGCGTCGTGCTCGGTCTCGGACACCGTGGTCCGGCTCGCGGCCTGCTCGCGTCGCAGCCCCGTGATCCAGCCGCGCTTGCCCGAGAGCGCGCGGCGAAGCGGCTCGACCTTGCGCACGTTGCAGCACGCCACGCGCTGCTCCACGCCATCGTAGAAGCCGTCGATGCCGTGCTCCTGGACGTACGCCTCGATCGAATCGGGCCACGGCGAGTACACGTCGATCGCGAGGCCGTAGCGGTCGCGCACCTCTTCGATGAGGGCGTGCGTCTCCTGCGGCAGGCGCCCCGTGTCCAGCGTGAAGATGGAGATGGCGAGCCCGTCGCGCGCGATCAGGTCGAGCACCACCATGTCCTCGGCGCCGAAGCTCGAGGCGAGCGCCGTGGGCGAGTGGTTCTTCTCGATGGATGCGAGCAGGCGCCGGGCGCGCTCCACGCGGGCGAGGTAGCTCATTGCAGCGCTCCGGCCGCCGCGCGCTTGCGGAAGAGCGGCACCGGATCGTCCACGGAGCCCTGGTAGCGCAGCGTGAAGTCGCCGAACGCGGCGAGCGCATCCTCGGGATCGCGGTGAGCCGGCAGCACGAACGCATCGAAGCCGCAGCGCGCCAGGTCGAAGAGATGGTCGCGCCCGATGTCGCCGAACGCACGAAGCTCGCCGCGGAAACCATGGCGCGTGCGAAGCAGCACGCCCGTCGAATTGCCGCGGCCGTCGCCGTACTTGGGAAACTCCACCGCCACGAGCGGAAGCCTCGCGAGGTCGCCCGCGAGCTCCGTGGGCTCCTCGCCGGCCGCAAGCCACACGCCAACGGGGCCCCGCGCGAGAAGCTCGTCGCGCCGCGCCTTCCACACCGCCAGCGGGACGATGACGCGGCCCCCGGGCAGCACGCCGTCGACAGCCACGTGCGTCCACTCGTCCTGCTCGACGCGGCGAAGCGTGGTGCCGCCGGGATAGCCGATCAGCCGGATCACGTGCTCAGACATGGGCCGCCTCCTTCTCCTCGCCGTACACGCGCGCCTTGAAGGGCGCGATGCCGATGCGATGCACCGTATCCACGAAGAGCTCGTCGTCGTGGCGGTGGTGGATGTATGTGTCGATCAGCTTCGCGATCACCTCGGGCATCTCGGCCGCGGCGAACGAGGGGCCGATCACCTGCCCCAGGGCCGCGCTCGAGCCCTGGCGCCCGCCGATGGACACCTGGTACCACTCGGCGCCCTGCTTATCCACGCCCAGCACGCCGATGTGGCCGATGTGGTGGTGCCCGCAGGAATTCATGCAGCCGGAGATGTTCAGGTCGAGCTCGCCGATGTCGTGCAGGTAGTCGAGGTCGTCGAAGCGGCGCTGGATCGCCTCGGCCACGGGAATCGACTTGGCATTGGCGAGCGAGCAGAAGTCGCCGCCCGGGCAGCACACGATGTTGGTGAGGAGGCCGATGTTGGGTGTGGCGAGCCCCTGCGACTTCGCGGCCTGCCAGAGCGCGAAGAGCTCCGACTTCTTCACATCGGCGAGGATCAGGTTCTGCTCATGGGAGACGCGCAGCTCGCCGAAGCTGTACTGATCGGCCAGCTTCGCGATGAAGTCCATCTGTTCGGCGGTGACGTCTCCGGGTGGAACGCCTGTCTTCTTGAGCGAAAGCGAGACCGCTGCATAGCCCGGCACGCGATGCGCATGGACGTTGCGCTCGGCCCACTTGGCGAACGAGCGGCTGTCGGCGAGCGCCTGCACGTACTCGGGGTTCACGTCGCTGAGGTTCTCGTACGGATGCGGCTCGAAATGCGCGGCGACGCGGTCGAACTCCTCGTCGGTGATCACCGAGGGCGAATCCTTCGACGCTTCCCATTCGGCCTCGACCTGGCGCGCGAATTCTTCGACGCCGAGGGCCTTCACGAGGATCTTGATGCGCGCCTTGAAGAGGTTGTCCCGGCGGCCGTGCAGGTTGTACACGCGCAGGATCGCCTCGCAGTACGTGAGCATGTGCCGCCACGGAAGGAACTCGCGGATCACGTGGCCGATGATCGGCGTGCGTCCCATGCCGCCGCCCACGATGACGCGCAGGCCCACGTCTCCGGCGTCGTTGCGCACGACGTGCAGCCCGATGTCGTGGAGCAGCACCGCGGCGCGGTCTTCCTTCGAGCCGTTCAGCGCGATCTTGAACTTGCGCGGCAGCCAGTTGAATTCCGGATGGAACGTGGACCACTGGCGCAGGATCTCGGCCAGCGCGCGCGGATCCACGATTTCGTCAGGCGCGACACCTGCGAAATGGTCGGTCGTGATGTTGCGGATGCAGTTGCCCGAGGTCTGGATCGCGTGCATCTCGACCTCCGCGAGCAGCGCGAGGATGTCGGGCACGCTCTCGAGCACGGGCCAGTTGTACTGGATGTTCTGGCGCGTCGTGAAATGGCCGTAGCCCTTGTCGTACTTGCGCGCGATGTGCGCGAGCATCCTCAGCTGCGTCGAGGAGAGCAGTCCGTACGGGACGGCGACGCGAAGCATCGGCGCATGGCGCTGGATGTAGAGGCCGTTGCGCAGGCGCAGCGGGCGGAACTCGTCTTCCGTGAGCTTGCCCGCGAGGAATCGCTGCGTCTGGTCGCGGAACTGCGCGACGCGTTCGGCGACGAGGGCGTGGTCGTAGTGATCGTATCGGTACATGGCTAGTGGAGGACGAGCTTGGTGCCGGCCAGCAGCAGCACGGCCACCAGCGAATGGCGGACGAAGCGCTCGGGAAGGCGGGACGCGAGATGGGATCCCACGAGGATTCCCGGGATGGAGCCCAGGAGCAGGCTCGCGAGGAGCGTGATGGGCACCGCGTGGGCGATGTCGCTGCCGACGATGCGTACCGTGGCGAGAGCGGGATAGAGCAGCACGAGGGCGGTCACGCCCACGGCGCCGGCGCCCACGGACGAGAACGTCACCGCGAATCCGATGAACGCGCCCGTCAGGATCGTGGCGAGCCCGCGGTGCGTGCCGATCCAGCCCTGGCCCGCATTCCTCCCGGCCCAGGCGAGAAGCTTCGACCGGAACGCCAATGCGAGCGCGGTAAGTACGAGCATCGCGCCGAGCGACGTGGATACGACGAGCTTCGTCGTCGCGCCGGCGGGTGGAAGGATCGACAGCAGGAAAATCGCGAAGCCCGTCGCGGGAATGCTGCCCGCGGCGAGCAATCCGGTGACGCGCCAATCGACATGGCCCTTCAGCGCGTGCGAGATGGAGCCGCCCACTTTCGTGAGTCCCGCGTAGAGCAGGTCCGTGCCGACGGCGGTGACGGGCGCGACGCCGAAGACGAGGACGAGCAGCGGCGTCATGAGCGAGCCGCCGCCCACGCCCGTGAGTCCCACGATGGCGCCGACGACGAATCCTGCGATGGAGTAGGGGAATTCGATCATTTTTCGGTCTCTCTGGACGGCTGATCTTAGGTTTCCCCGTCATTCCTGAAAAATACTTAATTGTGATATGTTGATAACTTATGGGTATGAGATAAGTACATGAATCTCCAGCAATTCAGGTATGTCAGCGAGGTGGCCAAGCGGGGCCTGAACGTCTCGGAAGCCGCCTCGGCCCTGCACACGTCGCAGCCCGGCGTCTCGAAGCAGATCCGTTCGCTCGAGGAAGAGCTCGGCACCGCGATCTTCGTGCGCCAGGGAAGGCGCCTCACGGCCGTCACCGATGCGGGGCGCGAGGTGATCACCGCGATCGATCGCATCCTCGGCGAGATCGCCAACTTGAAGGCCGTGGGTGAGGAGTTCGCGCATCACGCGCGCGGAAGCCTCGCGGTGGGCGTCACGCACACCCAGGCACGCTACGCGCTGCCGCCCGTGGTGACCGCGTTCAAGAAGAAATTTCCCGACGTGAAGCTGAAGCTCCTGCAGGGCAATCCGCGCCAGCTCGCGCAGATGGTGCTGTCGGGCGAGGCGGACCTGGCGATCGCCACCGAGGCGCTCGACGAATACCCCGAGTTCGTCACGCTGCCGTGCTACCAGTGGCACCACTGCGCCGTCGTGAAGGCGGGGCACGCGCTCGCGAAGGCGAAGCCGCTCACGCTCGAGGCGATCGCGAAGTTCCCGATCGTCACCTACGACTCGACGTTCGCGGGCCGCACGGCGCTCGACCGCGCCTTCGCCGCGCGCAATCTCTCGCCGGACGTCGTGCTCACCGCGCTCGACTCCGACGTGATCAAGTCCTACGTGTCGCTGGGCCTGGGCGTGGGCATCATCTCGTCACGCGCGTTCCGCAAGGGCAAGGACGAGGGGCTCGTCGCCCTCGATTGCGATCATCTCTTCCCGGTGCAGACCACGCGGCTCGCCTACAAGCGCGGCGCGTACTTGCGCGAATACGCGGTGGAGTTCATCAAGCTGCTGGCGCCCCATGTTCGAGGCGCCGACCTCAAGCAGCTCGAGGCCGCGGCGGGCCAGGACTTCTCGATCTGAGGCGTTTCAGCATTTCGCCCACTGGGCGCTGTAGTTGTCGAGCAGGCGCACCGGCGCCGTTGCGTCCACCGAGGCTCTCGAGCGGTTCCCCATCTCGAGCTGCAGGCGGAACGAGTACTTTTGGAAGAATTCCGCGAACTTCTCGCCGCCCAGCGCACCCACCGCGAAGGTCTCATCCGTCTTCGCGTCGTGCTCCAGCAGGATCGTCGCGAGTGGCTGCGGCGCGGGACCGGAGACCACCTTCGCGCCCTCGGCCGGGTCGTACACGCTGCGATCGGAGCAGCACGTGATCATCTTCCCGGGCCCCGCGACCGGGCTCGGCGTGTCGCGATAGCCGATGAAGCTCACCTGCCTGGTGGGGTAGGTCATCTTGTGCGCGCAGATGGCCGAGTACGCGACGACCGACTTGTCCGTGCCCACGCCGCCCGACCACACGTAGGGCTCGCCCGATTCCGTGTGCAGCACGATGCCGGCCACGAGGGGCTTGGCGAGGCGCAGCAGGAAACAGGGCGTGGCCGCGTACGGATAGTCGAAGACGTAGGTCTGGCCCGCGACGAGCGAGTCCACGCGAAGGGGCTCGCCCCTGTCGTCCACGAGCTTCACGCGCGCGTACTTGTGCGCGGAGAGCGTCGAGGCGCGGGCCGCATCGGGGAGGGTAGCGCCGGCGGCGGAGGCGGCGCAGAGCTGCACGAAATCGCGGCGCTTCATGCCCCCATGATAGCGACCTTGGGAGGCGCCGAGCGATCCCCGGTCGATACCGCGCGCGGCACCCGGAACCACGCGGCGTACAAGGCGGGCAGGAAGAGGAGCGTCAGCACCGTCGCCACCACGAGCCCGCCCATGATCGCCACCGCCATCGGCCCGTAGAACGCGCTGCGCGTGAGCGGGATCATCGCGAGCACTGCCGCCGCGGCCGTGAGCATGATCGGGCGGAAGCGGCGCACTGTCGCATCGACGATCGCGTCCGCGGGTTCGCTGCCCGATTCGATGTCGTGGTCGATCTGGTCCACGAGGATCACGGAGTTGCGCATGATCATTCCTGCGAGCGCGATCGTGCCCAGCATCGCCACGAAGCCGAAGGGCACGTTGAACGCGAGGAGCGCGACGGTCACGCCGATCAATCCGAGCGGCGCGGTGAGCAGCACGAGGGCAAGCCGCGAGAAGCTCTGCAGCTGCAGCATGAGCGCGGTCACCATCACGAGGATCATCACCGGCGCCACGATCGCGATGGACTGCTGGCCCTTGCCGGCGTCCTCGATCGCGCCGCCCGTCTCGATGCGATAGCCCGCGGGGAGCTTCGCCTTGATGGGCTCGAGCTTCTCGATCAGCTGCTGGCTCACCACCGGCGCCTGGACGCCGTCGTTCAAGTCGCTGCGCACGGTGATCGCGGGCAGGCGGTCGCGCCTCCAGTACACGCCCTGCTCGAGGCCGTAGCTCACGGTGGCGATCTGCGCGAGGGGGACGCTGCGCCCGTTGCCCACGGGCACGGCGAGGTCCTTCAGCAGGCTCATGAAGACGCGCTCGTCGCGCGAGCCGCGCACGACCACGTCCACGGACTTGTCGCGCTCGCGGAAGGTCGTGGCCGCCTGGCCCGAGAGCACCGTGTTCATGAACTGCGAGAGCTCCTGCGTGGAAATGCCCAGCACCCGCGCGCGGTTCTGGTCGATCACGAGGCGGATCACCTTCGAGGGCTCGTCCCAGTCGAAGTTCACGTCGCGCGTCCACTTGTTGTCGCGCATGACCGCGGCCACTTCGTTGGCGATGGCGCGGATGCGCTGCTTGTCCTCTCCGATGACGCGGAACTGCACGGGGTAGCCCACGGGCGGCCCGTTCTCGAGGCGGTTCACGCGGCCGCGCAGCTCCGGGAACTGCTCGTCGAAGAGCTTGAGCAGGCGCGAGCGCACGACCTCGCGATCGTCGTTGCTTTTCGTGTTCACGATGAACTGGCCGAAGTTCGCGTTCACCAGCTGCTGGTCGAACGGAAGGTAGAAGCGCGGGCTGCCGCTGCCCACGTAGCTCACGAAGTTGTCGATGTGGTCCTTCACCGACGGATCGGTGAGCAGGAACTTCTCGAGCTTCTTCACCTCTTCCTGGGTCGCGGGGATGGACGCGCCCTCGGGCAGGCGCAGGTCCACGATCAGCTCCGGGCGGCTCGCCGCGGGGAAGAACTGCTGCTGCACGAAGCGGAAGCCGATCACCGCGGCCGTGAAGACGCCGGCGGTGATGGCGATCACCTTCCAGCGATGCTCGACGCACCAGGTCACGATCGAGCGGAAGCGCAGGTAGAAGGGCTTCTGGTACACGGCGTCCTCGTCCACGTGGGCGCCGCCCTGCTTGTAGTCGGGGAGCAGCTTGTAGCCGAGGTACGGCACGAAGACCACGGACACGATCCATGAGATCAGCAACGCGAGCGTCGTCACCGCGAAGATCGAGAACGTGTATTCGCCGGTGGACGAGCGTGCGAGGCCGATGGGCAGGAACCCCGCCGCGGTCACGACGGTTCCCGTGAGCATCGGCATGGCGGTGCTGCGATAGGCGAAGCTCGCCGCCTTCACGCGCTCCCAGCCCTGTTCCATTTTTACCACCATCATCTCCACCGAGATGATCGCGTCGTCCACGAGCAGGCCCAGCGCGATGATGAGCGCGCCCAGCGAGATCTTGTGCAGGTCGATCCCGCTCACGAACATGAAGAGGAACGTGACCGCGAGCGTGAGCGGAATCGAAAGGGCCACGATGAGCCCGGTGCGAAGCCCCAGCGTGAGGAAGCTCACCGCGAGCACGATTGTCACGGCCTCGGCGAGCGAGTGCGTGAATTCCGACACCGAGCGCTTCACGGTGGCGGGCTGGTCGTTCACGCGGTCCAGCTCGAGGCCCACGGGCAGCTCCCGCTGGATGCCCGCGACCTGCTCGTCGAGCGCGTGCCCGAGGGCGATGATGTCGCCGCGCGGCACCATCGAAACCGCGATGCCGAGGCCGGGCTTGCCCATGTAGCGCATG